>JAEEGL016958655.1_pt1 | contig 87901 bp, 143 predicted proteins | sample 9134231 | NCBI WGS metagenome assembly JAEEGL01 (sample SAMN16246548, study PRJNA631951) | gut metagenome | biome: gut microbiome; feature: rumen; material: fiber-attached | host: Bos | place: Iran: Karaj | collected 2018-10 | reverse complement strand
TTCTGATATTGGTTGTGAATTTGCCATTTGATTGTTCCTTTAACTTTAATGTATTTACTGTTGAAATTATGCTTGTCTTGTGACAATGAATGATGGTGGTCTTCCAGAAGTTCTCTCTTGCTCTACAAGTGCGTCTTCTTGTGGAACTTCCTTACGAAGTAGAACTTGATATCCAAACATTATGCTGCCATTAGCAGTTACAAAGTCAATATCTGCACCTTCAACTGAATTAGCTTTGACATATACTATAGACATATCATATGACGCAACTTGAGTTGCAACTATAGTAGTCTTAGCTTGGACTGTTTTTCCTTCAAGAATTATGCTCTTGATGTTCATTGACTGTTTAGAAGTTAATATTATGTGTCCATATTCTTCATTAGCTGGATCTTCTTCTACTGTGCATGTGAATCCAGGAACATTTCCAATTGTGTTCTTGAATGTAAGTTCATCAAGTTTGTAGTCAATCTTGTATATTGCACCAGGAGCAATTGTGTCAACTGAATCTACCATGAACTTCACTTTAACACTTATCTTTCCATCAGTTGTTATGTTAGAATCATCATCAAGGTCAATGAACAGATTTACCATGCTAAATATAGCATCAGCATCAATTCCACCTCGCTCTGACAATGAACCTTTAGCTATCTCTGACATCTTGTAGATGACAAACTTTGGCTTGTCATCTGAGACGTTGAATATCTTGTATGTCATCAATGTTCCTGTCTTTATTCCATACAAGTTGTCACCATAGTATGCTTTGAACTATACAACAATGTCAAGTAGTCCAGATTCGCCAGGATCAAGCTTAAGATATGTTCCTTCAATTGCTTTGACAGTTGGCTTTCCATCTACAAGCTCAATGAATGGTGAGTTCATGAAATTGTAGTAGTTGAAGAACAGACGTATCTTCTCTCCTGGCATAACTTCATAGCTTGTATAAATGTCAAGCAATGACTTAAAGTCGGTATTTGCTTTAGTCACAGTGAATGTTATCTTGTCAAACTCAAAGTCAGATGACATCTGCTCTGTCAATATTCCATAATATCCATGTCCTTGGACATTTACAATTGTCTCATCAAGTGTGTTAGCATAGTTTCGTGCATCTATTGATATGAACTCTGTTCCACTTATGTCAACTGTAGGATATTCTATTGAGTCATCAGTTGTAATGAAGTGCACACATGAAAGAAGCTGTGGATCTTGGTCATCAACAACTCTGTCATAGTCTTCAAACACTCTTAGACACTCCGTCTCATTATACTCTACTGGAATGTCAACATTTCCTACTTTATCAGCAAATGTGCTGTTGTTCTCCATCTAAGTTATATACAAATTAGTTTGGTCAAACAACTATGATGTGTCAATTACTTGGTTTGCTGACATGCCAAACATTGATGTGTTAAGACTTGGATAAATCTTGTTGTAGCCAGGATAGTAGAACAATGCATTTGAGTGGTTGAACACATCTTCTTCACTGTACTTGTAAGAAATGTTCTGCTTGTCTTTAAGTACAATCACATCTGAAAGATAGTTGTATGAGCTAAGTGATATGTCTTTAAGATAGATTCTCTATGACTCAAACAATCTTTCTTCTGTTACCCATCTGAATCTGTCTTCATATCTAGCATTAGGTGGTGGATTGTCTATTGGAACAAGCGTACTTACTACGTCTGTATAGCTGTAGTCTTGAGCCTATGATTGTTCATACTCATTCATAGTCTCTCTGTAGTTGTCAAGCACTAAATCATTTATGTCAACATATGCATGGTTGTAGTCTTGTGCACCATCATATTTGACTATTCCACGTTCATCAAAGTAATGGTAGAACTCATACATTCTAAGATTGAACTTGTTGTACATCACTGCTTTTACAGTGTCTGCATGTATGTAAGATCTTTTTGTTATGTCATTCTTGTAGAACCTTACAATTATGTATGACTATGACTTAGTAGTCATAGCTTGCTGTGGAGTTATAGATGATGGATCATTGTTTACAAACTCAATCTATATCTTCTAAATGTTGTCAAGATGGTTAGTGTCTGACTTGTTGACTGGCGTGTCAAAGAAGTTGAATGTTCCTGCTACATATACTTCTGCAACAGACACACTTAATGGTATTTCACAAACAACATCGCTGCTTAGATAGTTTTCTGCTATTACCTCTTCTCCAGAAGCTGCCGCATCTCTTAAGTCACTTACTGTTCCACCATAATATGCATTCTTTCCTGCATTTCTGCTGTTGAACAAAAGCAAATCTACTCCTGCAAGCTCTTTTATAGTGAACTTGTCAAGTGATATCTTCCATTCAAATGCTTTGCCTTTGTCAAATGCAGTATTTCCATAGTTCAATTGAGGATTTGACTCTACAAACAACAACTCATCTAATGTCATGTCATAGTCTTCATATACTCGACCTGGTATGCTTTCTTTTATCTTCTGCAGCATATCAACATCATAGTTCATGTTGGCATTAGGATCTATCTTGCTTACAAGATCAGAAATCTTCTTTGAAAAGCCAAGCAGCTCTACGCTCTTGTATCTCTATGATTTTGCATTTCCATATTTGTTTGTCTTATACAGAAGATTCTTTCCATCAAGACCTGGATATTGTGGAATGTAAGAAGCATCAGAGTTAAGGTTGAACATGTTGACGTCTGAATAGACGATGTCGTCATTCAACATCTTAGCGTCAACTATAGTGACATATTTGTCAAATGCATCAAATGAGTTTGTCTCTTTTATTGGACTCATTGGAAATGCATATCCTTTAGTTGCATTAGGATATTGCATTTCACCTTTTCCGACATTCTTTCCAACATAGTTTGTAGCAGATATCTGCACATCTTTCTTTGTCAAGAATCCAAATACAAGATCATCATTGTTGTAGTTGAATCTTATAGTTCCAGTAGCTATGTTGTAGTCAGCACATTTTCCATCTGCAAAAGTATTGAAATTTACTGTATATGGTCCATGCTCAAATGTGTCATCAACTGAATTCAACGTATATCTTGACAATTGTATACTGAATTTGGACTTATCTACAATGTTGTTGTCTGGAACTATGTGCACTGCATTAGTTGTAGATTCATCTTTGTATACAATGTAGTTCTTCTTCACATATACAGCATCAATTGACTGCACTGACTTGTAGAATCCTAAGAATGAATTCAGTTGCAACTTACCGCGCTTGTTGCTTTGCTCGTCATTAAAATATTCCTGTGCTAAGTCATATACTGAAGTTGAAGGATCTTTCTTGTAAAGCTGTATAAGTCTGTTGTATATGTTTGAAAATGCATCAATGTTCTGTATATCATCATGAGTGATGTACAACTTTCTTTCATTTGTCTAGCTATCTTGTTCTTGCTTCAAGCAACAAATGAGAACCATTGAGTATTCTTTTGTCTTTAATACATTTATGTTGTCACTTATGCTTTTAGCTGTATATGAAACAGCTGTTCCACTTTCATTTGTTGAATTTATAACATAGTTCAATGGCCAGCAATTCAAGAACATAACTTGCTTTGTAGTGTCAAATTCCATGTCATAGAAATAGCACATGTTGTCTTTAGCAAGTGTTTTATCTTTCAATTGCCATGACACATGAACTTCTTCATTTTCATCTTTTATCTTCTTCTAAAATATTGGATTGCCACCAGCAAAAGCAGGAAATGCTATAGGTGAGTCTTTAAGACGTATCCACAATGAACCTAAAGTGTTTTCTTTCATTGCATATGTTATTGGATAGTCTATTACTACGCCTTCATCATCTAAATATGGCATTATGACACGATCTAATGAGTACTTCTTGTACAATCCATATGCATTTCCATATTTGTCTGTTGCATATTTGTATATGTCAAATACTTCATCAGCATCTTGCTTTTCATCTACTATGCTAATGATGTCAGCTGCATATTCAACAAGTCTCTTAGCAAGAACGTCTAGTTCTTCATTGACTAAGTTCAAATGCTTGTAGTACTTAGTGTAGAAATCACCTCGTCTGTTAATGATGTCAGCTGTCAATGAATTAAGTTTTCCTGTCTTGTATGCAGTTATGTATTCATTCAAAGCTGGAGGATAGAACATTCCATCATAGTCTGCACATTCAACTATCTTTCCATTGTTGATGTTTGATGCATGTTGTCCTACTTCATATGATGTTCTATATCCAGAAAAGTCATATGCATTGTTCTTCCATATGTCTACAACTTGGCCATATTTTCCAATGTTAGTCTTTATCTATGTCACAGCATTTTCAGCTATTATGTCATCTACAATTCCATTCTTGAATGCATTTTCAACTGAATAGACTGAATTCATTGACTCAACAAAATTGTAAAGATATGGATGGACTTGGTATGTTGGATGAGTCTAGTTCTTGATGTTGTAATATGGTTGATTTCCAATTTCAGTTCCCATGTATGAGAAACTCTGCTGGACTTTGTTCTAGTTGTCAATTTCACCATCTTCATTTATATGTATTCCATCAATGATGAAGTTGCCAGTTGAAGCATCTACATGTGAAGTGTCAGCACCTATGTCATACAGCACATTCAAGAAATCTCTAAATTGGTCTGCCTTAAGATTTGCTTTGCTCTTAAGAGTCTCAATGTAGAAATTTTGAATTTCAGCTAGCTCAAACTATCCATATTGCTGTTGTGTTTCCCAATATCTTTCATTTGCACCAATATTGTTTGCGGCATTTCTTGTAGTGTCAGTACTTAAGTTGTAGTACTCAGTCAAGTCATCATACTCAACTACATTGACATTGACATACATATGTGCTGACAATCTTGACTTGATTTCTGCAAGTTCCTTGAGAATTTCGTCATGCTCTACACCTGGTGATGAAAGCTCAGCAATATATTTTGATTGCAATGCACTATCTTCATCAAATATGTACTTTAGAACATTGTTGTTCTTTGAGAACTCTATAAGATACTCATTTATGATGAATGACAGCAGATTGAATGTGCCCTTCATGTAGTATCTTACTGCTTGTGACTTAAGTTTTTCACGAATGTTTGAAATATACAATGTGAAGTCTGCCAAGAATTTTGCTACATTTTGAAGCATCTAATAGTCTAGTTGTAATTTTCCATTGACATTGTTTATCAACTGCTTGTACTTGTTGTTTAGATGGTCAACAATCATGTAGTTAGAGTCAATGTTGTAGCTTGACAAGAATATGTTAGACTCATTAGCATAGTTGCATTGTTCAACAAATCTAACGTACTGCTTCACTAGTTCTTTTCTGTAGTAGTTAGTGCGTGTTGTGTTGAATATGCTCTACTAGACATTTTTGTAGACTTCTGGCCTTTCAATACTAGTGTCTACCATGTCAAATAGAATCTAGTTGCGCTTTTCAATTTCATTCTCTATCAATGTGCGCTTAGCACCTTCATAGTTGTCTATGAAATCTGCACCAACTTCAATGTCATTTACAATCTTCTTTTCATCAAATCTCAAGTCTATTGAATTCTGCTGCTTGAATTCTTTGTTCTCTAAAGCTGAAGACAATGCATAATTAGTCTTGTATGGGAAAAATTCAGCACTGACAGTTGACAATGAATATATTGGCTAGACAAGAGCTGTAAATCCACCTTTGTCATCTTTGATAGTGTTCAACACATCTACCGTCTTGTCATTTATATATGTCATGTTGCATATATTTGACAAATGGCAATAATATATGCTGCTCAAGAAGTCATAATAGCTCTTGTCTTCAATTATTATGTCATCTACAACATTGTTGTGCTCATTCTCAAACTAAAATGAAAATTCTGTTGTAGTTATTCCAGACAAAACACCTACTCTGTCATAATTTACGAGAGATGAAACTTTCTCAGTCTTCTGCAATGTTATTTCATTAGCAATTTCTTCATCTTCTACATCTAATGGAAACATTCTAGTCTAAAGATTGTTAGCATACAAATCTCTGAAAATAGGGCCAAATGACACTCTTTCATCTGAATAAGAGTTCATCGTCTCTTCAAAGTTGTACATTATTCCAATAAGTTCATCTTGACCTATTCTTGAGATTTCTCCAGACAAAATGCGTCTCTAGTAGTCTTTCCAATAGTAGTTTATTGTCTTGTCGCATTCAAACAAACCATAGTAGAAGTCTTTTTGGTATGCAGACAATTCAGGATCAAGAACTACATTGAACTTCTTTATCTTGTATTTAGCATTAAAGTCAGCTGAAAGTTGCTTTAAGCAATTTGCAGACACATAATTTGATGGAAGCTCTCCTATTTCATCAAAGTTGTAGTACAACTTATGGATAGGACCATACACATACTCTCTGCATATGTTTATTCCTTCATTAGTTGTAGTGTTGCATGATATGCTATTGTATGCATAGTCATTAGACAATGTATAGTTTCCAAGGAATGGCAATGTCTAATTGCGATCATCAGACATTGAAATGCCTGTCCTAAAATATTGGTACAACATGCTTGCAGTCTTGTTGTTATTGTACATGTCAACTGCAACATTGTTGTTCTCATCGATCAACTAGCTTACGAACTTTCTATCAAATACATTTGTATCTTTAAGATATCGTTTGTTTATTGACAGCAAATCAAGCATGTCTGCAATCTTAGTAGGAAATATGCCAAGATTGTCAAACAACGTGTATTTTATGCCATATGCTTTGAGCATTGACTTCAGCGCAGATATTTTGCATACGTCAATGTTGCATACATTGTCAATATAGTTTAGGACATTGCTGTATAGTGTTTCACCAATGTCTTGGCCTACTGCAGAAAGTACTTCCCATAGATATGAATATGACGTTTTTTCGTTTGCATCAAGCTGAAGTTTTCCCATAAGGAACTCTTTGTTTGTGACAGCTTGTGACAAAGTATCGACAAATGAAAAGTCATCTGAGCTTTTCTTTATGCTAGGAATTATGTTGTTAGCTGAATTTTGACTTATGCTTGCCATTGCACTTTTCCTTAATACTGCATCTTTGAACCATAGTTTATTGAACGCTTTATGACTTTTATTCTGTCTTTAAGATTTATGTCTACAAAACGTGGGAACTAGAATGGATATAGTGTTCTTGTTCCATTACTTACAACTACATCATCGCATGGATCTAGTATGTTGTTGCTCCATGACGCAAATGACAAACCATCAATTATTATTGGATTAAGTACATCATTATTTGGAACATATATTGTTCTTATTCTGCTTACTCCATCAATATTGAGTATCTGCTCTAGTATCTCATTGTAGTTGACAGTTTTTCCAAATTCCATTCTTTCAATGTTGAAAAACTGCTTTATTATAGAATCAATTTGCTCTGCTACAACAGCTGAAGCATATATTATGTCATTGTCCATCGTTACTTCTATATATGATTCAGTGTTTGTGAAATATGAGTCTGATTGGACTAGTTGCTTTATTCTTTCTTCCGGCATTGCAGTAACAGAGAAATTCATGTCAATTGCATCTAAGAATATGACATTAGCAGTCATGCATTTTATCTTCTGTATGTCATCGATATATTGCTTCTTGAGTGTTTCAATTGATGACTCATCTTTCATCTTGACCCATATATAGACATTGTTCATGTCAACTGGATCTGCCCATACTGTCTTATTCTTAGTAAGCACATATCTGTTGAGATAGTATTTTCCTGCTCCGCTGTCTCTATGTTTCTCAACACCAAGTTGGTACAACCATGCATAGAATGTTGAAGCATACTCATAGTTGTTCTGGCATATTGCATCTCTTACTTCACCTTTTCTGAGGTTCTTCATATAGAACTCATAGTCATTCTTAGTTATGAGTCTCTATCCCATTTTGAACCATTCAGGTGCAAAGTTTCTTATGTCATCTACACTATCTTCTGCAATTGCATCAGTTGTAGTGTTTATGAGATACACATCTGGAGATTCGCTCATGTCAATTTCTTCTGAAACAACTGCTAGTTTGTTGTTGAACATATTTCTGTACAAGTCAGTTGTCATTCCAAGCATTGCAGATGAATGCTCAAGTTTGTTTATAGTGTATTCGTCAAGAAGTATCTTTCCATCATAGCCATTTGTTGCAAAATACATTATGTATATTTCATCACCAGCAGTAAGCTTCTTTCCGATTACACCATTTCCAAACTTTATCTCAAACTGCTTTGACTCATTGAGACGCACATTGCATATATTGTCATTCTTTGTGTAGATTCTTGCATAGCTTGTTACGTCAACATCTATCTTAGTATTTAAGAACAACTCTTCATCTACTACTTCAAACTATGTCAAACTCTTTTGCTCATCACCATTTTCATCATAATGCGTATGTCGCACATATACATGAATTCCATTGTTTGCTATGAGCTGGTTCAAGTCACCATTAGCATTCTTTATGTCTGAACGAATGTTCTGCAAGACAAATGACTCATATTCAGAACCTGACGCTACAAAGATTGTGTCATACAACTGCCATCTACCATTGTACATAGTGAACTTGAACATCTTTCCAGTGTTAGTACTGTCAATGTGTATGTCTTTTATTGTAGAGAAATACACTGGATTTCCATATTGGTCAACTTTTCCTGTATTGACCATTGTATACTTCTATATGTATTTGTCTACTTGGTCATTGTTTGAGTTAGTTATGTAGAATTGACCGACAGATGGCATTATAGCTTTTGGATTGTAGCCTAAGAACTTTACAAGTCTGTTCATGTTTTCATACAGTCTTGTATCTGCAAACATTGACTCAGATGCAGCATTGTTCAAGTTGTACATTAGGCATTGGTACATGTATGCAACTAAGTCAATCAAAATGTTAAGATTAGATCCTTCATATATCTGATCAGTAAAGTCAGTGTCTTCTGTGAGTTTTCTGACTATCATCTCTTTTATAGAGTATGCGTTGAAATGCAGAAACTGTGTTTTGTCTTGAGCCATAAATTTAATCCACTATATACTTGTTATTATTTACAACCACAAAAATATACCTAGGAATGTTACAAGAGTCATCTAGATTAACTCTAGATAACTCCGATACAGTATAAATTAGTTTATATGTAAAACAAAGGGTGCTCACTGAGGAGCACCCTAAGTATTAGGCAAATCTAATTGCTTAGATTATGCCTGTGGGAACACCGTGTCTGGCTGACCTGGAAGTCCCTCTGGCTTGAGAGGAGATGGCTCAGCGATGAAGAATCTCTTATCGCCCCAAGCGTATCCCTCACCCCAACCAGCAGCAAGGTCGACCTTCATGAATGCGTAGTAGTTACGTGCATCCCATGGGTTGCTCATCACGCCGTAACGTGTACGAGCACCAACGGATGGTGTGAAGCTACCAGGCTGAAGGACCTTAGCGAGCTGAATAGGAATGTATGGGCAGTAGATAATTCCGCTGTCACCTGGATGTGAACCCTTATAACCCATAAGGATGTAGTCACCTGCAGCATAGCTGTCGCGGACGAGCAACATGTTGTCGTCGTTGATCAAACCAACCTTAGTCAAAGCACCAACACCAGTGTCAGGAACGGATGGAATTCCATTTGCGTTCTTGAATGATGTGTACTTCTGCATGCTCAACTGCTGGAGAAGAGCAGTGACCTTTGGTGAAGTTACAGCGAAGTTTGCATTTCCACGACGTGTGCGGATAGCAATCTGCTGTGCCTCAATTGCGACCTGCGTGAGCAGAGTTGCGAGACGACCCATCTGGTCAAGACCGTCAGCAGTCTTTGGTGACCACTTAGTGACTGATCCACCAGTAATAGCAGCCTTAACCATCTCAGTGATGATCTGGCGGTCGATTTCAGCACCGATTTCGAAAGAAAGGATGTTGATCATTTCCTTCTCAACGTCAATGCCGTGCATTGCCTGCATGTCTTCTGCAAGCTCTGGTGACCAGTGAGCTCCGAGCTTACGAGTCTTAGCCTCAACACCAGTCTTGATCAGACCGAATGTAACTGTTGGATATGACTCACCCATCTCAGCGTACTCAGACTCTTCACCAAGAGGAGCACCAACACCACGCCACTTACCATCGTCCTTGCCGGCATATGCCTTCCAATACTCACCATCAGCCTTGTCAGCTGGGAGAGCTGGGAAGTCAGCACCACCAAGTGTGTCATCAGCTGACAGACCTGTCCAACGTGTGTCAGTTGGGCTGTAGCCGATTTCATTTCCAGTACCATCCTTGTCGCGTCCGAACTGGCCGTTTGTATTGAGAGTTGGACGATAAGCCATAGCGAAACCGATTGGTCCGTTAAGTGGCTGTACGCCGACGAGCTCATTTGCAATCAGCTGTGGGAAAATACGACGGAGGATTGGCATAACTACGTTTGGAAGGTAGTAGTCGCCACGCTCACCACCAGTATATGGTGAACGATAGTCACCGTTCAACACACCATTGCCAGCAGTGTAGTTGCCGACCATGTCTGCCTGCTTTACGCCCTTAGGACCTGCTTCCATCAGCATTCCCTTTGATGCGTAATATGCACGAGTATTTTCAAGGACCTGTGCAAGCACCGTCTTTGTGTTCTCGGAAGTGATCTTCTCACCGCTCTCGAGAATTGGTGCCCAGCGCTTAAGAAGCTTGCGCTGATGTCCTGATTCCAAAAGATTCAACATTGTTGTTTCTCTTTTCGTTGTTTATTGTTTATGTTTAGGTACAGCAAACACCCGTCTGCTGTAAATCGTCTTAGTAGCCCTTAGTTTCGATAGTTCCGACCTTGTCGCACCACCAAGCCATTAGGCTCTCATCAATCTTTTCGTCTTCTGAAAGCTCGACGTCATCATCTTCGTCGACCTCATCATCAGCTTCATCAACTTCATCATCTTTCTCATTGAGGTGTCCATTATGGACTCTTCCTTTAAGAGGATCATCTTCCTCAACTTCTTTCTCGCTGACTTTCTTCTTTCCATCCTTCTCATCAGCTTCAATGATGTTGTTTACCTCTTCCTCAAGTGAAGTCTCTTCAACTTTCTCATCTTCTTTGATTTCGCCCTTCACTGACTCGAGAATCTTCTTGAAGTTCTTCTGAATCTCAACTGTAGTTGCTTCAGCAAGACGCTTTCTCATCTGACGTGCCTCAAAATCAGGAAGATCCTTTATCTTTGATTCAAGAAGGTCACGTGCTTTAGACTGATCAATCTGCTTGTTCAATGCAAGCTCTTTCTTCATTGACTCATTAAGCTTTACCTGAAGCTTTGCAATCTGAGTCTCATAATCTCTCTTCTGCTTCTTGAATGATTCCTGCAGCTTCTCTTTCTTAGCTTCAACTGCATCTTCATTCACAAGCAGAAGATCTTTAAGTGATTCATGAAGTGATTCGAGCTTCTCCATACGGTCATAATCAACGACTGTCTTCTCTGGGAGAATTGACTCAACGTACATGTTGAGATAGCCGTCAACCTTGCGAGCAAGCTTCTTAGACTCATTGATTGAGTTAACTTTAGCTTGGATCTTGCCAGCCAACTGCTCGTTCTTAGCTTTATGGTTCAAGATGCTCTCAACTACTTTCTTATATTCTTTATCAAGATGCTCAGTCACAACCTTCTTAGTTGCGCGAACTGTAGCTTTCTTCATGTCGTCGATCTTTGACTCAAGAGCGACGATGAAAGTGTCGAGCTCTGCCTTCTGGGATTCATTAAGCTTGACGCCAGCACTTTCAAATGCAGCTAAAAGCTTTGTGTAGTTGTTTCGTATAGATTTTAGACTCATAGATGATCGTCCTCAAAAGTCAATTAAATTCTTTAATTTTATTTACCATTTTCCAAAATATTTTCTACTAGAATTATTTGGCTATTTTTTATTTACTCTTTTGCAAAATAAAAAATGCGCCAATTTCTTGGCGCATCTTCATTTAGTCTTATGTTGTATTTATTAGCTCTATGTTGCAGCTACTACAGCTACTCCATTAACAACATTCTATGTGGTGCTAGTTTTCTGCTCTGAACCATGGATTTCAAGTGTTGAATTGACTTTTTTCCAATCGTCAGAATCCCATTGGACTTTTCCATTCTTTGGATCTTTAGCAGAACCATCTTTAGCAACTTCTTGCTCATCAATCTGCTTTCCATCACAAATGAACTTGACTTTGTACTTCTCATCAGCTTTGCTTCCGCCACCACCGCAGCCACCACCGCCTCCGCAGCCTTTAGACTCAGCTTCAACTTCTGGCTCAACTTTCATTGGTGGAATTGATGCAGGTGGATCCATCATTATTGCAAGCATCTTTATCTTCTTCTTGATGATAGCTTTAGCAAGCTTTACAAGCGAAATTGGAAGATTAGTGATGAATGTGAAAATTGCAATTACGTCAGGCACAATCTTTGGAATAGAGCCAAGTGGATCTGGAATTTCAGGAACACCAAGCACTCCGAGAATCTAGTTCAAACAATCAAATATCTGCTCAACAAGCTTGAACAACACTGTTATTGCTACGCTTTGTATGTTAGCGCAAACATGCATTACAGCTTTGATGAAGTCATCAAGCGTTGTCTGGATTCCAGGTGGCATTTCAGGCGTTCTGAAATTCTTCCATGACTGCTTTATTCCACCTTCAAGACCTGCTACAATTCCTTTAGTTGAAGCTTCGACGTTGTCTGCTACTTCTCCAGCTTTCTCTTTAGCTTGAGAATACATATCAGCAACACCATTCTTTACTTTCTCTATTGCATTAGCTGCAGTGTCAGTAAGCTTGTCTTTAGCATTTACAATGTTTTCTTTGACTGACTGCAACAATGCATCCATACTTAACTTGCGAGAAAGCATTGCATCAAGTTCTGCATCTGATATGTTTGTTGTAGCAATAAGAATAAGGCCATCAAGAGCTTTTATTATAGCTTGTATTGGCGCAGTCAAAGGAGTTACAGGCGCTATATTCTCAATTGTCTTTACTGGTGCTTTTATTAGTTCAAATCCTGCTTTTATAGTAGAGTCCAACAAGTCTTCTGCTACATCTTGGACAATTGATGAATCTTCTGGCATTATGAAATTCTTGAACTGCTCATCGAGCTAGTCTAATGTATTCTATGCCATGTCTCCAACTTTGTCAGCTATCTGACCAGCTTGAGACTTGACATCACCCATCTTCTCTTTTACCATTGACCAAGTGACATTCATGTCAACTGCATTGTTTAGCTCTGCAGTTATCTTCTTCAAAAGCTGCATTACTTGCTTTATTGGTTCTGTCACTTGCTTTGCAAGTTCGTCCATTGTGTTTTGGACATTTTGCGCCATCTGAACTACTACTTGCTAAGTAGCTTGCTGCACTTGTGCCTGCTTTACTGCTTTTCTCTCTGCAGCTATCTATGCTTGGTTTGCTGTTACTTGTGGTTCCATTATAATGACTGTCCTGTTGGATGCATCCAAGACTTTATGTTGACTTGACCACCAATAGCATTAAGCTCTATCATATCACATACAGTAGTGTTTCTCACTCCTGACACATTTGTGAATCTTGGTGACTTTATCATTATCTAGTCTGATGCTGTTATGTTTATTGTTGGAGCCTCAATATCCAGTTGCTTAGTGCTTTTCATTGAGATGTCGCCATCTTTGCTCATCATTACCTTTGAAAAGCCACCATCAGTCTTGTTCCATGACTGTAAAGTTATTGAACCATCTTCATGGAAAGTTATGAAGTTCTGTCCAACATTTATCGTATGAATATGTGATTCTTGCTAATCTGCCCAACCAGGAAATATCTAATCCCACTGTTGCCAAGTTCCATCTTTCTCTCCAGTAAGAACTGATGCAAAATATGCAGGATAGTTCTAGTCGCCGTTTATGAACAAGCACATTACTGTAGATTTAATGTTTGGATAAGAGAACATTCCATTTCCTTGGTACACTCCACCAAAAATAGGTGAAAGCTAGACACAATCAGGAAGTTCCTTCCATTTTCCTGGATCTTGGTATTTGTCTTCAAATACTCCTGGAATCCATACTTTTATTTTTCCGTATGGAAGATGTTTAAGCACTTTTCCTAGATAAAATCCATTAAGCTAAGGCTAATGTGCATCTTTTATCTATTCTTTTATGACATCTACATCTTTTATTTGAGGAGGCTACATAAACTCTAAACACTATTACTTAATAATAATATACTTCACTTTTGCGGTTTTACTAGTTAGTTATGTATGAATATTCATATGAATAATGAGAATCTGGAAGTCCATCAATATGATAGAGTATTCTTAGAACTACAGTGTTGTCGTCTTTGTCCTCATCATTAGTTTCTATAACTATGTCATCTACAACCACTCTTTTGTCAAATGATTCTAGATTTGAGTAGATTTCCGCAACAATCTGCTCTTGGTTGTACATTGTAATGCCATTGTACAAATGCATTCTTAATCTAGATCCAAATTCTGGATATAGAACTCTTTCACCTGGAAAGAACTCAAAAATGTTGTGTATAGCATTTGCAACTGCTTGTATGTTTACAGACTTAGTGATTTTAAGATCTAATGAGTTGTCATCAACTTTTTTGTTGTAGTCTATAAGCAGTTTTCTATATTTTATGGAATTTACACTTTGTCTGCTAATATCAGTGTATATCTCTGCAGATGGTGTCTCTTTCTTAGAGTCATCATTTGAGCCATTATAGAATGATATTACAGTATTTGCCATAATTTTTACTTACTTAGCACTTGCGCAATTCTTTTGCTTGCTTTAGAAACAAGAATCTTCTTAAGCACTTCATGTGCTTTTACATTGTCATCATTCTTGATGTTGTCTACTAACTTCTCTGCGTCTGTCTTTTCCATATTACTTTCCTTTATATTCTAGTTGAAATGCTACTTTATATCCAACAACTGGCTTCAAATCTTTCTTTGTCTTTCGCATTTGCTCAAGTTTTTTCTCATCTAAACTTGGTATTGTAAAGTCTTTATAATTAGCAGATACTAGTTTTTTCACATCTGGCTAATCAACAAAGTTGAATGGTGTAGCAGTCTTCAAATCTATAGGTGTTTCAATAGAATCTTTTCCTGCAAACCAAATAAAATACTCTTTTATTCCATCTATGCAAGCTTTCTACGCCTTTTCAACTGCTTCTTTGTTCTTTTTCTCTATTTCTTCTTGGTTCTTCTTTTCGGCTTCACCATCTTTTGTCTGCATGTCTTTGCTTTCAGGATTGACAAAATCATCAACCACTATTACTGCACCAACTTCATACAGACCATCTTTGTTTTGGAATGTCTCTTCTGCTTTTTTCTTATTTCCAATGCCGGTATTAACTAAAGCAAATGTCTTTCCACCAGTTTTAAGCTTTTCTTCAGCTTTCTTCAACGCTGCATCATGTAACTTGAATATAAGTTCAGAATCACTTATTGTAAATGTTGACTTTTCTTCTGCCATAAATTACCTCTCATCATGTACTATATGCATTTCCATTCTGCATCTTCTTCTCTTTACGACCAACTGTCTTTTCATTCTTGTACTTTATCTTCTTTGAAGCATAAACATACAAATCATAACCTTCTGCACCTTCTTTTGTATCTTTAAACTTCATTACCATTATTCCTGGCTCACCATCTTTTGGCTTCTTTACTTCTTCAATTCCATCATATGCAAATCCACTAGATGGATTTTCTTTCTCATATCCTTTAGGAATGAGTTTTTCTATTGCTTCATTAAATGAATCATCATCTGTCTTCTGAATTGGATCTTTCTATGCTAATGTATAACTGCCATTTTCAACATCAATTGAACCATCTTTCTTTTTATCACCAAGCTTTGATGGATCTTTTGGTCTATATATGTAGTATGATTCAGGATTTTTCTTGTCTGCCTAAGCTAGATTATATGGATCAATTACAACATATACTTCATGCAATGTTCCATTAGACTTTTCATCTGCTTTCTTGTAAGTTCCAATTATGTCAGTGCTTTCTTCTGGCTTTAATGTTGCTGGATCAGGATCCCATTTCTCAAACTCATAACCATCTTTTTCAGGTGGTTCTGGTGGAGTTATTTCTTCACCGTCTTTATAGATTATTGGGTCACCAACTTGTTCTGTATCACCATCAGGATTTTCTGGATCTTTTGGAACCTTGAATATTATTTCAATGTCATCTGCTTTCTTGTAAGTTCCAATTATGTCAGTGCTTTCTTCTGGTTGCAAGTCATCTGGATTTGGATCCCATTTCTCAAACTCATATCCTTCTCTTTCAGGTGGTTCTGGAGCTTCAATTGGCTTTCCTTCTTCATAGGTTATTGGATCACCGACTTCTTCCATTTCTCCATCTGGCTTTTCGGGATCTGTTGGAACTTTGAATGTTATCGTAATAGGCTTCTTGTATTCAGCAAGAACTACAATGTCATCTTTGACATTTTGCCAATCATCAGAATCCCACTTGTCAAACTTCCAACCTTCAACTTCAGGTGGTTCTGGTGCTTCAGCTGATTCACCATCATTGACTTTCTAAGGCTCACCAATATCTTCAGCAGTTGATGGGTCATCAGGATCAGTTGGAGCCATGAACTTTACTTCATGTGTGACGTCTTTCTTTGAGTACTTAGCAACAAGGACTGTGTCCTCTTCAACTTTCTCTGATGGATCTGGCTGCCATCCTTTGTTCTCAAATCCATCTGGAACATTCTTCTGAAGTTCTTCATTAGCTTTAGATATTATGTCATCGCCTTTTCCAGTGTTTGGTGCAGTTCCTTTTTCAATCTCATATGTCTCAATTGGATCATCTTTCTTCTCTCCAGTCTCTGGATCTGCATCATACAATGATATTGTTACTGTACTCTTAGAATATGTGGCTTTGACTTTTGTAGAAGTCTTAGGAGGATCCTTCTTAAGTTCTTCTTCTGTTGGATCCCATTTCTCGAATTTCCAGCCTTCATGCTTTCCAAGAGAATCTTCTTTAGGAAACTCTATGTCACTTGGATTTTCTGGATCAAGTTCTTGTATGTCGATGTCTTTCCATTTTGACTCATCATCTGGATTTTCAGGATCAACATCATAGAACTCAATCTCTACTGGTGCATCTTTCTTAGCGTACTTAGCTATTACGTCAGTGTCATCAGTGAGCTTTGTGTCAAGTGGCGGTTCATATCCGTCAAATCTGCAACCTTCTGGTGGATCATTCTCAACTAAGTCCTTGAATGAAGATATAGTGTCTTTGTTGTCACCATCTGATATTTCGTCAATTGACTTTCCAGGAACAATTGTTATAGTGTCAATCTCATCTTTCTTCTTGCCATCTTCATCTGATGTGTAGAAAGTGACTTTTATCTTCTTCTATGATGGCAATGCCTTCAAAGCTTGCCATGCTGCATAGTATTCAGGAATTGTCTCAGAAGCTTTATCAGGAGCTGGGTCTTTATTGAACTCAGTCTCATTGTTGTTTGAACCATAAGAAGCAAACAAGTTCTTCACTTGGATTGTTGAAGTAGCTTTACGAAGCTTTGATATGACATTCTTGTCAAATGGAGTTCCATCTGCGCCTTTGACATATTTCTTCTTCAAGTAGTTCAAATATCCTTCAGAATTCTCTGACCTCTTAGCAAGCTCATCTGGAAGCTTCTCTTTTGCTTTTATGATATTTTCTTGCCAAGCATCTCTGAATTTGTCAATGTCTTTGCTTATGTTCTCAAATCCAACTCTGTCAATTTCATCAAAGCACTTCAGAACAATTGGATCAGCTTTCTCAAGGAGAATATGTGACTCATTAAGAATGTTGTCTTTGTATATGAACTTCAAAAGACGTAAATTACGTGACAAACTTTCACCTGTGGCTGATTTTTCCTCATCATTAGTATCATTGTTATAGTTAAATACTGTAGGTGAAATATCGTCTTTTAGTTCTATGTCTTTCTTTATTTGCTTAGCAGTGTCATTTATAGCTTTTATAAATGTCTCTTGCTGAGTGTTCTTTATTTCATTTTCTTCAAGCAAATATTGACTTTCAAACAGCTACTTAAGCATGCTTGGATATCTTTCAATCATGCTGTCTTTTACAGTGTCTTTAAGTTTGAAATCTACAAAAAATGCTGTAGTTCCATCACCTGTTATTTTGTCAATATCTGTAGCATTTACTGGTTCAAGTTTCTTAACTTTGATCTTTATATCTTGTACCGTTCCATAGTCAGACTTTATGCTGTTGATGTCTACTTGGCTTGCATCAGCAGCTGATTCAACATTCTTCTCAAACTTGTCTTTTACATCAGATATCTTTGACTCATCTGGCTTAGATTCATCAGCTTGCTTTTTATCATCTGTTGATTCAGGTTCTTCAGCATCTTCTAGCAATATCTTTCCAGTGTTAACCAAAGCACAGTATGTAAGAAAGCTCATGCTTTCTTTAGCTGGCTTATTAGGTGTCTATTTGTCTTTAGGTGTATCAATTCTCTTTCCATCTTCACTGAAATTCTCTACTTTATATACATCATCTTTTGACACAGTGAATTTTAATGGATGTGTTATTATTGACTTGTAATAGTTTCCAATTGACTTATTTATTACTTCAGCAATAGACTCTTCATTATAGCTGTCATAGTTCTCATCTTTTTTCTGTGTTGTTATTGCAATGCACAAATCTGCTTCTGTCATTGCTTTTACTAATGCACTGCTTGCTTTAGCACCACACTTCTTTATAAGAGACATCAAACCAGAACATTTATGTACTTTTACAGCTACTGAATTATTTGGATAGTCTTTCTAAAATACAGTATCAATATCTGACTTTATTGTATTAGCATCAATATCAGGACGTCCCGTTGCTTCTTTCCATGCGTCAGGATCAAGAACTTTTCCAATTGCCAAACCATCTTTGCCAAATACACCACCTGTTATTTTTATCTATGTAAGGTCATTCCAAATTCCACCAAAAAGGCTCTTAGCGCCTTTTTTCATTGCTGCAGCAAGTTTACCTGTCTTCTGTCCTGCTAGTTCGCATGTGTATTTTGCTGACAAACCTCTTACTTTTACAGATGATTCTTCTTTTCCATCTTTATTTTCTTTTGATTTTTCATCATCTGGCTTGTCTTCAGGTTTGTCTTCAGGTTTGTCTTCTGGCTTACCTTCACCTTCTTCATTTAAGTATTGATAGTCTTCAAACAGTATGTTAAGCAAACTGTTTTTTACTTGCTTTGTCTTCAAGCTTTCACCTGTTGCTTTTTCTTTCTTTTCTTCTGGCTTAGCTTGAGGTTTTTCATTAGCATTGTCTTGCTTAGAATCTTTTTTCTTATCGTCTTCGCCTTTGCTAGTGTCTACTAATATTTCAGAAAATTCTTTTGGATTTATGTCTTTGTCAACAAAAAACTTTATGTATGTCTTTAATGCATTTTCAGCAGCTGGCCTAAGTTTGTCATCTAGAAACAAACTCTTATCCATTTCATCTTCAGGAGCAAGTGTAATAAGATATTCACCTGCCTTCATTTCAGTGGCTTTATCGTCTGAAAATGCTAGATTCTTTATGACATATCCTTTTGGAAGATCTTTTTTAGACTATTCTATTGCAATATCATGCAACTATTTGAAAATATTTGCAATATTTATTGTTACTAGTGGTTTACTGTTGTCAGCCATAAATAATACTCTACAATTCTATGCAGATATTATTTACAACACTAAAAATTACCAATTTATTGACCAGCAGAACAGCCGCCTGCAGTTGAACCGCCACAACAACCACCAGATCCACCTGGTCTTTTGCTCTTGTAGTTTCTAAAAAGTGTCAAATTCTGTCTATATCTAGAAAGACGTGGCATTATGATGTTGCGAACTTTAGCAACAACCCATGTTCCATGAAGCTAATAATATCTTCTTTCTAGTTCTTTCAAATCTCTGCAGTCGTCTGTCTTAGAATAGTCTATGTTTTTGTCAACTGCTAAGTCAATGAAGTTTGCTGGTTTTCTAAGAATTTCACCTTGTGTATTTATTATGACTGCACCATTCTAAGTCATTGCATCTACAAATGTTGAATACACATCCATTCTGTTGTTCCAATATGATTCTCTTACATAGTACTTTTCAGGCAAAACACCTTTCATGAATGATGTGTCTTTATTGACAAAATCTTGCATCTTCTTTTCAGTGTTGCTGCATATTGGACAATGGATCTTGTTGAAATATTGCTTAAGTTCTGGCTAATCTATCTTAGTGTCATCAAGAGGAAGCATGTCATTCTTCTTTATGTCAAAGAAATATATGTGCCTTCTGAACATTGACTGGTAGAACTTTATGTTTGGAAACTTAAGAACTGTTGAGAAGTTCTAGTTTTCTTTGTTCTGCATTGACTCAAGACTGTCAAGACCTGTTGACACAACAATGTTGTAGAAACCAGAAAACGTGTTTCTGTTGTTCATGTCAAAAAGTTGTATCTTGTCTGTGAACTAGTTGTACCAAATGAACTTCATTGAAGGTGTTGTGTCACGAGGTGGATCATAGCCTTTATCTTCATAGTACATCTTCTAGTTAGAGTTGAAGTAGTACTGCTTGTTCATCAAGTACTTCACTGAAGTAAGAAGATTGTCATTACCATTGGTAATGTAGAACATCTTTACTGGTGAAATTACTTGGCCAAATGTTTCACCATCTGGAGTAAGTTCTGCTTGGCCAATAAGCTTCTTGACTATGTCAAATATCTTTTCTGGCTCTTTAGCATAGTTTGTGTAGTTGAGAACTGAAAGACATTTGAATATGTTTGATGACACTAGCTGAAGCTTGTATCTGAATACATTTTGCTTTCTGTCAATGAGCTGTATGTTGTTTATGAAGAACTAATGCACAAACACTAAGTCAGCTTGAATCTAGTTCAATTGTGCTTTTACAGTTCCTTCATTGTCGCCTTTTGGATTTACTTGCGCAAAATGCACCTTGCAGCCAGGGTACATCTAGTTCATCAACCTGTCAATATATCCTTTGTTGTCTACTAATGTTATAGAGCCTGTTATGTAAAGCTGATTAAGTTCATTGATGTATTCAAATGACTCTATTGACTCATTATCTACTGTGAACATGTCGCCTTGTTCATCATAGAAGTCAATAGCAAGAAAATACTTTTGGCCTGCATATTCAAACAAACCAGCTTTGTTGTCAATTGTCGCCATCTACTTTTACTCTCACTTACAAATTAGACATTATGTTAGCTATCTGCTGCAGCTACGTAGTGTCAAGATACTTTATCTTAGTTCCAGCTTTTACTGGTTTGAATACGTCTTCAAACTTCACTTCATTTATCTTCATCAACATCCATGTTTCGCGTGTATCACCATATATCTTATATGATATGAGCGGCCAATGCAAGTCTTGAATCACTTCATATTGCTTGTATTCACCATTTGGCTCTATGACTACAGTAGTGTTTAGATTGAACTTATAGAAACCATCATCATCTTGGTAGACGTTGAAGCTGTTTTCAAGGTCAACATATGATATTTGCTCAATGTATTCATTTGGCAAAGCATCGTCATTAATCATGTTAGCAAGTGTCATATGTTCTCCTTATCAAATCTCAACAATCTTCTTCAATGCCTTTATGAAGTCAACTACAATGTTTCCTTGATATCCCTTGTCAGAACGCATTATGTCAGGATTTCCTGCATATACATACAAGAAGTTGTTGAAGTTGTTAGGAAGCATTGACGTAAATGAAAGCTCCACATCATAAATGTCAGGAATAGCAACAAGCTCATTCTCTGTTGAAGAACTTGGTGATATCCATGACTAAGCGCCATAATACTTCAAAAACAGCTATTTCAATATTGCCATTGGAATTTTTCTTACTGGACCTGCTGGCTTTACAGTAACATTAGCTGTGCACATGTAGTAGCGGTATATTCCATTTATCTTTATGTCATATAGAGCTGGTGCACGTTTGAAAATGCTGTAGTTGTACCACATGTTGTTAGGTCCAATTGTGTTGACAAATATGAAGTTTATCGTTGCGGCTTCAACTGTGTCATTGAACAACTTGAACTTGCAGTTTATAGTTGGACCAGTGTTTGATGTCTTAGATGGATCCCAAACAGGTGAAGTGTTTATTGATATTGAAGACATTATGCGTGATATGACTTTTCCAATAATTGGAATAGAACCAATCATTCCTTGTCCAGGAAAGCTTACAGCATAAGGCTCAGCACCTTGAAATCCTTCTGAATTAGCTTGCATCACTACATCAGGATGAATTGGAACTTCATATGCGTTTGTAGTAACACAAGAAAGAAGCTTGTAGTATACTGCAAAAGGAAATCTCACTACTTTGTTGTATTCTGGAGACATTGAATAGTTCTTAGCATACTTGTCAACTTTGTCACCAAATATAGTTGTATAGAAACCTTCACTATTGAGATTGTCTGCAAGCTTTTGCCAAATAGTCTTTATCTTGTCAGCAATGTTCTTTGACTCACTGACAGCAGCACCTTGTGCTGGCTACTTTTTTGTGCTGTCTGCTTTTACGCTGTTGTTAGGTGCATTCTTGTCACCAGGATTGAATACATTCACAAGATCTCTGAACAAGTTAACAAGCTAGTCAAGTTCGCTGTCTATTGCAAATTCTCTTATCTGCAATGAAGGAAGATTGTCAAACACTGAATTAGCATTTATAGACTCTTTAGTTATGCCTTGAGTCTTAGCATAATGGTACAAAAGCTTGTAACCAATGTCAGAATTCATGAACTGCTTGAATGATGATGGGCAAATGTTAAGCAAACCAAATCCACCTGCATCACCTTGATTGCGCTTTGACTCTTTAAAAGAAAAAAACTATGGTGCAGCACCAGTACATGCAGGGCTATCTGCTTTATGTGTATTTATGCTAGCACCCGGCTTAAGCGTGAATGGCATCATGCTTTGGCGCAAGTTAGCTGAATTAGATATTAGTGAAAATACTCCCATTTGTCAATTCCTCAAATCACTGGTCTACTAATGCATAGTTCATCTCTTCTGGCTGGTTGTCTTCTACTATATTTACAACTGAATTATTTGATGGCTTTATTCCATCAGCAAGCTCACGTATTTTCATAACTAATGGGCGAATGTTATCCTTCATGTATGGGAATACGTTGTTAGCTAAGAAGCTGAATGCATTGTCTTCATCTGTCTTGAGATTGTCTTCATTCTCATCACCAAACAACTCATTGACAAACTCATTAGGATCAAATGTAGATTCTTGCTATGACTCTTCATCTACTTTGTTTCCTTCAACTTCTTTAGCTTTGTCTTTAGCAACTTCATCTGCTTTGACTGTTATTGCAAGATCTGCATGACCTGTTGCTTGGACAAGTTGTGTTATTGCTGGTGAAATGTTTCTGTCAAGATAAGCAGCAATGTTGTCGATTATCTTCGTAATCTTAGTTATAGGATTGTCACCATACTTGTCGAGCTTCTTTGTTGCGTCAATGTTTCTCAGATGTGCTGTTCCACTGAAGAATCCAGCTGAACTCAATGGCTTAAGAGCAGGACTGTCTGACACATCAATGCCAAGCAGTTTTGCTAATATTCCTAAGTAATGGAATATTCTTCCATAAGCTGAGTCAATGTAGTTGTTCAATCTTTCAAGTGCTTCTTTGTCAGAACCATCAGCACTGTCTGGAGCTTCATTTGATTGTGGTGGTGCTGGCTTAGCTGCAGCTGAACCACCCATATCAAACTTCAATGAACGCATTCCACTAAGTGGATAGTATGGTCCAAGAATATGCACACCATCAAGTGGCCATGGCCAAGAATCAGGTGTAGATATGTCAATGCATACACTTGCAAAATAGTCGCACAACTTGTTCCAAGCTTGCTTGAATGCTTTTATGAGAAGCTAGACGAATTCAACAATAGTTATCACTACATCTTTCAACAAGTTGAACACACCAACAAACAAGTTCTTTACGCATTTCACTACTGCCATTATTCCAGGCTCAAGTATCTTGAATACTTTCTGCAAAAGCTTAAGAAGCCAGTCAATTATCTTGAACATCTTATTGAATAATGGCTCTATCCAAGGCTTGATTGCGTCTAAGAATTCTTTCAATATCTCAAGTATAGTCTTGATTACTGGTCCAACATGTTCTGCTATCCATGGAATTACTTTGTCAACAACCCATGTCAAGACTGGAAGGACAAACTCTTTCCACATAGGAGTTATTATCTTGTCTCTAAGCCAAGTAAATGTCTCAAGAATGAATGGCCAAAGCTCTGTCTCCATCCAAGTGAATATCTTTCCAACTTGCTCAAGAATGAATGGCCAAAGCTCATTGCACAAGAATGGCCAAAACTCTTCCCAAATCCATTTGTAGATTCTCTCTATTATTGGAAACACTCTTTCTGAAATGAATGTCCAAAGTTCATTTGATATGAAGCCCCAAACTTCTTCTTTCAAGAATGGCCATAATGTTCCAGACAGCCATGTCCAAACTTCTTGTATGAGCCATACAACTACTTTGACCATAAGCTCAGCTAGCTTTGCTAAGCTTTCTGTAATTGGCTTTATAAGCTCTGGGAACTTGAACATAGCCATCACTACTGCAGCCATTATAAGGCCAAGTGCTGCAGCTATTGCATACAACACTGGCATGAACGGCGCAAATAGTCCTTTCATCAAGCCACCTACTAGCTTGTAAAGCAAATCACCTAAGAATGACGCAAGCGCTGTCATGATCTTAAGAACTGATGATGCAACTTTCACTACAAGCGTAGTGACCATTGCTGCAATAGTCTTCTTCAAAGCTTTATGTATGTTCTTAGTGTTTCTTTTAAGAACATCAAGAATAAACTGTTCTTGGTTAGCAGCAAATGCTTGAGTTGAGTTCATGAAGTCAGGCATGAACTTCTTCTTGTATTTCTCAAATGCGTCGTCTGTCTAGTCATCTTTCTTTGCAAAAAGCTTCTTAAGAGGATTAAGCTTCTCTGTTGCTTTCTGCGTCTCTTCTTGCTTCTTCTCTATTCCAACTACTGTAGTAGTCTTCATCTCTTCGAAGCTCTTTCCAATGCTTTCAGTCTTCTTAGCAATTGCCTCTTGGACAGAACCTAACTGCTTTCCAACCATTTCACTCTATTTTTGAATTGGAGGAGTTGTCTTCTTAGAAAGATTGTTTATAGTCTTGTTTAGTTGTTGGAATGGCTTTTGTATTTTTCCATCTACTGCATTTGGAAGCTCATTTATTTTTGCCATCTGCTATGAGAAGGCATCTTTAAGATCTTCAATCTACTGAAGTTGCTCTTCTTCATTTTCAGTACTTGCTGGTTCTGATGGTGCAGGCTCAGCTGGTTCTTGCTCTTTGCTAAGTTGCTCATCAAGTTTCTTAAGTTCTTCAATTACTTTGCTTGAGTCATCAGATGGTGGAGTGCTGTTTATTGCTGCAGATACTGATTGCTGCAGCTGTTGCTTCATGTTTTCTGGAAGTCCTGATTTCTAGATGTCAGCACTTATTGAATCTTTAAGTTCAAGCAAATCTTCCTATGAAACATCAGTAGTAGCCTTCAATGAAGCAAGACGTCCAAGCACAACATCTGACATTTTGCTGTGCAGTTGGATAGTGTATTCATCTGAACCTTTTATTGATGACAGCAATGCTGACACAATCTCTTCAGAAGTCTGCTTAAGCTTAGAGTCTTTTATTCTAGATGAAAAAGACTCATTGACCTATGGCTTCTTTATAGATCTCAAAGGCTGCATCGCAGCGCCGTTTATGTCAGTAATCTTTGTCATTGGTCACTCAAAGCTTGGTTAGGTTCATCCTGATTGGTGTTTGACTCAATTGTATTCATCTCCATATTCTGTTCTGGAGGTTTACTGAGTATTTCAACTGTTTCTGAAAGTGGTGATTGCAGACTTTCTATCAATGGCATCAATGCATCTTTCAAGAATGACATTGCATTCTCTTTTGCTGTTGAAACAGTTGACTCAATAGTGTCTGCTACATCTGTATTTGCTGACTGTATGTCATCAGTGTCTGAGCATAATTCATCAAGAAACTCATTTATGTTGAATCCAGCATCTTCTTTTTTCTCTTCTGCTTCTTTCTTCTTAGCTTCTGCTTCAGTAGAGCCATCAGTCTCAGCTGTCTTCTTCACTGTCTTGTCTACTTCTGGCTCAGCTTTAGTCTTGCAGATGTCTTTTACAAGAGCATACAATGCATTGTCGATCTGTGAAAGCTGCTTTATGATGTTCTCAGCCTTCTCTATAGCAGTCTTTATCGCGTTGAGTGCATCAGTTGAAGTCAACTTCTTGTTCAGAGCTTCTTCATCAATAGCAGCTTCATTCTCTTGCTAAGAGCTTAAGAATTTGAAGATGTTCTTTATCTTCTTCTTTACTTGGTCAAACACCAATGCTTTAACTGCGTCATTTATTATGTCAGTAGCATTTACGATTCCATTGACAAGCTGCTGTATGAATTCACTTACGCCACTTGATTTTTCATTATGCTCAGGTGCAGGTGGATTTCCGCCAGATGGAGGTTTTCCAACATCAAATGTACAGCCATCAAGGAATGAGAATGGCCTGCAACCAAGTAATTCAAAACCAGTCATTGTCTCTACAAACGCATTCCACAACTCTTTCAATCTAATTAATTGCTTCTGCAACCACTTAAGTATAGGAGAAACAACTGCGTCGATAGCTTCAAACACAACTACAAACACATTGCTTATGACTTCAGCAACAACTATCAGTACTGGCTCTAGAGCTTGAAACACTTTGTATAGCAAGTCAAGCAACCAATCAAGAATGCTGAGAATTGTAGTAGTTATTGGCTTTATCCATGGCTTCAATGCTTGCAGAACTATGTTAAGTATCTCAAGAATTGTAGCAAGAACTGGAGCAACATACTTCTCAATGAATGGAATGATAGTATTGACAAGCCATTTCAACAATGGAATGACAAACTTCTCCCATACAGGAGTTATTATCTCATCTCTAAGCCATACAAGAGTGTCATGGATGACTGGCCAGACTTTTGTAAGCAAGAAGTCTATTATTCGAGCAAGCTTGTCTGCAATCCAAGGCCAAACTGTCTCATGAACAAATGGCCAAATAGTGTTGAATATGCAATTGACAATCATCTCCACTATTGGAAATACCTTTTCAGTGAAGAATGGCCATATCTGATATCGTATGAATGGCCAAATCTCATTTTCAAAGAATGGCCATAGCTGCTCTTTGAAGAAGTTCCATAGCTTAGTCATCACAAACTCAACAATCTAGCCAAATACGTCAATTATCTTTGGTATTACTTCGATTATTGGTTTTGCATATTCAGGAAACTTCATCAAAATCACTGCAATAGTGACTCCAATTCCAAGAATTATTGCTGCTATCACATAAAGTATTGGAAGAATTGGAGCTATTACGCCACTTACTACTGCGCCGACTACTGACTAAACTATTTTTCCAACACCTTCCGCTAAAGCTGCAAATACAACTTTCATCTTTGAGATGACAGCATCAACCATGTCATTGATTATGCTGTTCAGTGTCTTCTTGAATATCTTATGCAGAACTTTAGCGTTGTTCTTTACAAAATTGACGACAAACTAGTCAATGTTGTCTATGAATTTCTTGACTACTTCAACTCGTCTGAAGAATGACTCTTCAATCTTTGAAGCTTTCTTCTTCGCACCGCCTTTGAATGGATTTATTTTGCCAAACAAGTTTCCTACAAACTTGAATGGTGCTGTAAGTGTTTGCTTTACTGCATCTTTAGCAGCTTTAAATGTCTTTCCAACTGCTTTGAATGCTTGAGACATTGCCTTGTTGACTGACTTGAATGTCTCAGATATTGCTTTTGTAGCTGCACTTACTGCAAATGCCACCGCAAATGTCGCAGCAGTAACTGTAGCAGTAGCAAACTTTACTGGAGATAGAACAAGCTTTGAAACTTTGTCTGTTATGTTTCCTGACTTCTTGAATTCTTCATCAATGTTGTCCTTCAAGTTGCCAATGTTTTCAGATACTTGCTTTTCAGCTTGCTCTTTTTCAGGATTTTCTTCTTTGACTGCTTCAGCTGAAGATTCAGGAGCTTCATTCTTCTCTTCTGCTTTTCCAGTAAGGTCTTTTATCTCACTTATTACTTCATCTGGATTTCCAGATGGACTTGCACTTTGGACAACTAAGTCTGCACATTTGCTTGCAGCTTGCTTTATGTCATCACTAAGCTAGTCAGAATCCCCAAGTGACTTGACTACTTCTTCTCGAATCTAGTCTAAGTCATCTTGGGTTATGTCATTCTCGGCTTTTGAATAAGTTATTCTGCCGAGAATTATGTCAGTTATCTTATTTTGGAGCTAGAGCGTAAATTCATCAGAACCTTGCAATTCAGACAAAACTTCAGACACAATCTCTTCAGCAAGTTGTTTGTTCTTAGCGTCATTCAGCTTAGAGCTGAACTTTTCGCTTGGAACATTCTTCTTCAGAGACCGCAGTTGCTAATTGGCTGCGCCTGGTATGTCTGTAATTGGTTTGGCCATGATGCTTTATGTTATTTCTTCTAGTCTTTGTAGAACACAAAGTTCAGGTAGTCACAAACGGCCTTCAAAGCTTTCATTATGTCTTTGTTCTGGTATGTGTGCTTTTCCTTCTCTATCTTCTTTTGGATGTTCTTTATGTAGATCTGCAAATCAATCAGCGGCATATGCTGCATCAAGAAAACAGGATCTATCTTATAATATCTCAGAAACACCATTTCAGCTTCCATAATGTAGTTATAGAACATCAATGACATTTCTTTGAACATCAGAAAAAACTTTCTGTTGTGTCTACATCTCCTTTCTCATGCACTTCACCACACTGATAGCATGTATGCTTGTCGAAAGAGTCATTCATTGGCTAGATGAAGTTGTTGAGAATATACTTAAGAACTCCAGTGTCAGTGTAAAGAACATCTTGTGGAAATGCTGCCATAATCTCTTCAATGTCACCAACCTTGTGGTTCTCAAAGTTTATTTCGCGCTTCTTTCCAGTTGCCTTGACTTCAATCTTGACATCCTTTATGAAAAGGTTTGCATACTCTACGTTCTGGAGACCTTCATCTGCCTTCATAGTTCTGCGTGGAGAACCTTTATGCTTCTAGCAATATGCCTTGTAGAATGCTGAGACCTTCCTTACAGTTGGGAACTGCACAGTGAACTTATAAGCAAAATGCTTGTTCTCATACTTGAATGTCTTTGAGTCAAGATCGAAATCGTCTAACTTCTCAAGAACATTTGCAAAGTCCAACTAGTAGTTGTTCTCTGCTCCACAATGCTCACAAGTGAACTTTATCTCATTTGCAAACATGTTTGCTTGGTAGATTGACATCAACAGCTTGATTCTGTCAAACTCAGAGACTTGATAGACGTCAAATGTCTCATCAAGGCAAGCTGTATTTATCAACGCACACTGTGCATCATACACAATGTCTTTGCGTTGCTCATTTCCTGCCATTATTCTTGTCAGAGTCTTCTGCTCTTGGACAGTAATTTCTCTGAAAGACACTTCTTTGTCTAGAGAATTGATGTATACACGGTTGACCGATGTAGCAAAGTCTTGTTTCAAGGCAGCAACAAGGTCATCTGTTGTCTCTATTTCTTCATTTGAAGCTTTCTGCTTCTTTACTTTTTCTGATACTTCAGCCATACTAGTTCCTTTTTAATACTTGGTACATGCTATTATTTACAACACCTAAAAATATGCATACCAGAGACTTCTAGATAACAAATGGGCATATAAGATAGTTCCTATATGTCCATTGCAAGTATTTTCTAGGATTAACTTAGAGTTTCAATGCGTTAAGACCTGAATTGACTAATGACTTTGCCATAGAACCAAGCTTCTGGTTGATAGGCTCTGTAGTAGTAAGGTCAGAATATACAAACATGTAGTCAAAATCAAACGTTACAAGACGTGTCATTTCACTAGGAAGTTCTTGAGATGGCTGATATGACGTTATCTTTTGTGGTCTACAACCAGTAAACACATATTTCAAGTCAGCGTGCTTGTTCAAGTCAATGGTTATTGTCGCAGTTGTGAATGGTTGTGTTGAATATGACCAATATGGCAATGTCACTTCTTTAAGCCATGGATAGAATATGCGTTCAAGAACAGGTGCTTTAGTGTTCATGATGTTCATTGACAGCTGTTTTGAATCAGGACCTGTATATGTGCCATTAAGCTTGAAGTTTCCAATGTATTCTACTTCTTGACCATCAGTTGAGTTGTTCACAAGATGAGGAAGTGTCACACTTTGTGTGAAATATGTCATGTCAATCTCAAGCGGAGACGTTATTTCACCCATTCCACCAAACCAAGTGCTCTCAGTTCCACAAAGCAAATTAGCTTTTGCTAAATACTCAAGAAAAGTATGGCTCTCAGAGTCTGATTTTATTGTCGTGAACTTGTCATGCTCTTTTATTATGTCAACATTGTTCATCAAAGAGCCAAGCAAGCCACCAGTCAAGTTGTTCAAAGCGTTCTTAGTAGCAGTCTTAAGTCCATTCACTAAGCCTTCACCTACTTCTTGGAGAACACCTTTCTTCTTCTTGAGTGAAATATCAGTACACGGATAGAACTTGAAGTACACGTCAAATGAATTGAGTGGATCAGGCTCTCGTATCTTTATTCCATTTGAGTGTGCTTGGCTTATTCCATTGAGAAAGTCCTGCAATGTAGTCCTAGTTGGAGTTCCAGAGACTTTGTCAATGACGGTATTAGCTATTGATTTTACTAATGAACTAGCCATATCAACTTATTATGCTTGCCAAAGCACCCATTATGCCTGAAGCTTTGCTCTCCATTGCTCCAGGTGTTGAACTTGTATCTATTGCTGAGCAACCAATGTCAAACGTCTATATGTCAGTATCTTCATGAGAGAACGTAAGTGGTCCAAGTGTCTTAAGTCTGACACCATTAAGAGTCAATGTTGTGCCTTTATGTGTGTCATCACCTAATGACTTGATCGTCATTGTATGGCCAGTAGGTGCTATGTACTAGCCCCAATCACTCATGATGAATTCTTTGATTGCAGTGTACAGATATCCGTTGTTGTCATTCAGCAAAGTTATGTTGAAGTCATGCTCATATTCATGGAGAATAGGAATTTCAACCATTCTTCCATCAAAAAACACCTCAGTAGTGTTTAGCTTGACTCCAGGAACCTAGATTGACGTAGCAAAGAACGTAACCTCTTCAATGCCTGAGAAGTTTATCTCAAACTTGCACTTAAGAGCTAAGCCAAAGTCAGTTATAGTCTAAAGAAAAGACTTCAGCGACTTCTCTTTGCCTAAGCTTGACTTAAGCTTGCTAGCAGCACCAAAGAAATTGCTGAAGTCTAGTCCCATGTTTACCTCACTTTGTCATAGGACTGAGATTACTTCTAACCGACGAATGCGCCCTTAGTAGAATTCTCAATTTCCCAATACAATGACTTGAATGCAACGTCGAATGTTGCTACGCCAGAGTCAGTGTTGCTTACTTGCAAGTTTCCAACAGAAGCAATCTTGACACCAATCATCTTGTAAGTCTCAGATACGTCTGTCATGTTGTTGTCAAGCAAGTGGATTCTGATGATTGACTTGTTGTTGACACGACGGTCACCAGCAAATACTGAACCATCAGAGATTGCTGGATCAGAAACCTTAGCTGCCCAAGCAAGAAATGCTCTGCGAAGCTCGCCGTCGACATCAGAGTTGATTGTGATTGTATGGTCTTGCTCCATCTTCATTACAGTTGGAACAGGAACTGAATATCCCTTGAATGAAACGTCAGTGAATTCCTGTGTTCTGTTAGGGAGTGAGAATCCCTGACCATACATTGTTATGTCCTTAAGCACTTTGTCAACATCGTTGTAGCCAGATGTCACAGTCATTTCGAACATGTTCTGTGTACGAATCTGGTTTGTACTTATCTTGTTAAGAAAGTTTATCAATGGTACTGCCATATTGTTTTCCTTATATAAGTTTGTAGTTAAACATGTTTATGTTATTATTTACTCTTGCCAATATTAAAAAGAAAGGCGAGCTTTTAGCTCGCCAATCTTTCAGACTCATCGTCATCTTATCACATCTCGTCGAATGAACCACCCGTTGTGAGAGCGATGAAGTCGATGAGGATGAACTCTGCAGTCTTGACTGGCTTGATTCCAATCTTGACCTTCAGTTCGTTACGGTCAATTACATCTGGAGTGTTGATTGACTCATCGCAGATGATCTTGTAGTCATAGATTCCGTTACGAAGCTTGACGTCTGCGAATATTGGGTCAATTGTGTCAATCAAGCGCTGACGAGTATATGCAGTGTTGCCCTCATACACGAAGTAACGAGCTACCTTGTAAGTTGCACGCTCGAGACGGAGGAACAAACGACGCACATTGACACGGTCGAATGCACTTGGCTTGACCTGGAATGTCTTCTGGCCTTCAAGCACGATACCATCTTGTGGATAGTTGATAGCGTAGTTCCAGTTGTTGTTGTAGATTGTTCCAGCTTGTCTCATTGTTGGGCTGAATGCAACATCAAGTGCTGGCACAATTCCACGGTTAAGACCTGCTGGAGCATCCCAATATTCAGCATGGACATCAGTATAGATGTAAATTCCCATAGCCTGAATTGATGGTGGGCACCAGAAGTATTCTCCAGTGAACTCATCAGCTTTCTGGAACCAGTCGCAGTAGCCAGCACCATAGTTTGTGTTCAAACCAGTCATGTACTTGATGTATGGCAGCAAGTTGACGTCAATTGAGTTGCTTGGCTTAGTTGGACGTACAATCTTCTTCTGACCCTGCAAGCAGAATGGACGCAAACCGTCTGCGATGAACATGCAGTCCTTACGGACATTCTTGCAGAAGTTGTCATACTTCTGGATTACATCTCTCCAAGTCAATGTGTCCTGACGGCTCTTGAGCTTGAACATAGCAGCATCGACGCAAGCTGGGTCATATATTCCCTTGTTCTTGCCATATACTGCTTTGATGAACTGCGCGATGTTTGAAATACCTGCATCGCAGACAATGTCAATCTCTTTCTCATTGATGTCTTGGTTCTTGTCAAAGACTTTGTTAAGTCCATCGTATATTGACTTAGACAATGAAATGTCCTCAACACACATGTCTTCATAAAATCCAAGTACACCTGCTTTCTGAGGCTCAACAATCAAGATGTCGCACTTCTCATCATAGTTCTTGCGAGTTGCTGTAGAAGCATAGCAGTTTGAGAACAAGTTGATGTACTCAGACTGGCTGTTTACAATCTCGTCGATGAACTTAGTGACACCTGTATTTGGATTTACCGCATTGCGGTCAAGAGAACCGACGAATGACTCAATTGGAGCGATTGAAATCTTATTTCCTTCTGCAGCATCAAGATATGCTCTCAGAACGACAACTCCAATGTCATACATGTTCTCACGGTCAAGCTTTCCGGTATCAGCATACTGAATTGTGCTGAAGTAGCCGTTGAGCTCTTGTGATATTGTCTCTTCCTCAGGATCTGTGCTGAAGAACTCTTTAGAGCAGAAGTCACTTAAGTTGTATTCCTGCTCATACAGAGACTTAGGATCACCTGCATATACCTGATGACGAGCTGGACTTATCTTCTGGATGTTTATTCCACCTGCTGGAACATCTTTGTTTCCATTTATGATGAACTCATTGTGGTCATGCCACTGTCCCTTCTCCTTGAACGTATATGGAAGAGTTCCGATAGCGCTCAATGGCTGGTATACAGCGTATGAAATTCCAGGATCCATTTCACCTGCTTCAATGAAGTTCTGCGCAAGCAATGCGTTTGCAGCTGTAGTGATAATTGGAATTATACCAATGCACTCAGTCTCATTGATGTCAGCTGCTCTTACATAACGTGCACGAGTCATGTCAGCAATCATGATTGTGTTAGGTGCTACGACATCTTCATCAGTCTTGTACTCATCAATTGCGCTCAATGCATATGTGAACACATATGGACTTGCTTTGATCTTGAAGTACTGCTAAATAGTGTCATCAACATCACGGATTTCTGAATAGACGAGTGTATTCTCAATTGACTCTTTAGTGAACTTAGTATTGAGAGCGGTTGTTGTTGGAGAAGCTGCAAGATACTCTTCAATTTCCTTGAATGCATCTGAACTGCGAATCTTCTCTACATACTTTATCAACTTTGACTTAGTAAGTGACTTGTTGAATGCATTTACAAGACCTTCAAGCTGATAATCGTATGGAGCTGGCTTTCCAAAGTCACGCTCTTTCTTCAAATATCCAGCACGACGAGCATCAATAGCTGACAGCGCTTCAATATACTCATCTGAATATACATCAACTACGTTTCCATACGTATTGAAGAATGACACATCTGAAAGCTGGCGGACTTCTTCACCTGTAATCTCATCGATTATTGGATCACCATCAGCATCAGCACTTACAACAGTAGTCATCTTGAATACATCAAGAATTACGTCATCTTCATACAGTCTTGAAGCATCCCAATAGTTGTCTACACGTACGTTAGTAGCATAGAAGTTCATCAAGTCTAGCACGTAGTCAGTAGTTACGTTTCTTCCAGCAGTGATAAGTTCAAACTGGTGATCAAACACATCTGAATATTTTCCATTGATGTATGTCTCAAGGTCATTGATTACCTCTGTCAACTGCTTCTGAGATACGCCAAGAGTCTCATCATCTTCCCAAACGTTCTTTGAAGCATTTGTTCTGTTTACTGACAGTGGCAAAGCATTCTCAAAAATGTTCTTTCCTTGGTACTTTGACAAATCAATGAATGGTGAGTATGGATCAATATCAGTGTAGTGGATTACTGGCTGCATTTCGCTGCTGCCTGGAGCAACTGGAGCTGAAATCGTGTTAAGATCCAAGATGCTTCCAAATGACAAATACTCAGTAGTTCCACCTGGCTTAGTGTAAGTGTCCTCAATGCAGCTCAAGTTTCCAAGAACGTTGATGTCCTTGAGAATCTTGACAAGTGACTATAGATTGAGCTTGTTTACTTCAAACTTGTTTCTTATTGCAGTGCTGTAAGCAAGCAGGTTGCAATATTCACGTCCATCTCTTAAGTCACCATACACATAAGGAACATTGTTTCCAGCAACAATTCCAGACAGATGGTACACAGGCTTGTAGATCTAGTATCTGTCAAAGTCAAATGTTGACTCATCTTCATTATAACCATCAACATATCCAGGAATTGTTGTTGGATCTTCAACAATTGCACTTGTCTGCTTGTCATAATATGTCACTGACAATGCATCACGTGGATATACTTCTTGTTCATTCTCAAGCTTGAATACGCACTTGTTTATTGCATCAAACAGCTTTATGTTGTCTTTGATGAACTGTCTGAAGAACAAACCATCAGTGTCTTTGTAGTTGACATCAATCTTCTCAAATACGAAATCCCAAGGTGAAAACTCATTTACTGATTTTCCAAATGTCTCAATAAAGCCATCATAGAATGCGCTTGTGTAAACAGCTGGCTCATAAAGAACATCACCAACATCATTGGCTGAAATTCCAAATTGCTCACTGATGTAGTTGTCCAATGCAGAAAGATTCAAGTTAGCAAAGTGCAAATAGCTGTCTCCGAAACCACCCTCTGATGGAGCTTTATAAGCATTCTGCCAGAAATCGCAGCTTGGATTGAAGAGGTTCTCAATACGCTGATAGACGTTGTCAAGCTGGAAATACCACCAGTTGTCATCTTCTTCTGTCTCAGTATATTTGTAGAATATTGGCAATGCAATGTTCTTCAAGTTGCGAGCCTTGTTCCAAAGAACGAGTGTGTTCTTGTAGCTCTCAAGGTTTGCAATTGTCGTTGCATAAGTTGAAAGAACGTTTCTTGCTTCCGCTGAATATCCGCTGATAGATGGAATGCCAGGCATATCTGACAAACCATATCCATAAGGAGTGAAGTCACCTTCAAGAAGATTCAAGAGTGAAGGATCAGCAACATCTCCTGTTCCATTAACATAATCTACAACAGCAGAAATGTTGTTTATCTTAGTTGAGATAGTGTACTTCTTGCAGACATACTTGTCTCTTGCTTCATTCTCGTAAGGAATCTTTGCGCAATAGAGCTTTCCGTTCTGGTTGATGACTTCCATACATGCAGTATAGAAATAACGTTCTGCTTCATTGTCTGGCTCACCGTAGTAATTGACCCATGCAGAACGAGATGTCATCTCCATTGCAGTGTAGTCTTCACCTTTGTTAGCGAAACCCATAACAAGAGCTGCAGTACCTACAATGGCTGGAGCGTACTGTGACTTGTCAATTTCACGTATCTCTACACCTGGTGCTTCAATAGTTCTCATATTTTGTTGTTCCTTAGGTTAAATTCTTTGAGATTTAATTATCGTATGTTATTATTTACTCTTTTCTAATATCAAATCAATCGTAGTAAGGTGTCATACTCAGGATTGTCTCTTCTGAGAATGAACCGGATTGTGGCATTGCAATGAAGTTCATGACAATAAATTCAATTGTCTTTACAGGACGTACAGCAATTGTGCAATGAAGTTCATGGTTCTCAATGTTTATAGTCTTGTTGTTGCGTTCATCGCAGATGATCACATATTCAGAAATTCCACTTCCTTGGATTGCTTCTTCAAATATTGGACGAATTGTGTCAACAAAACGTTGTCTCATGTAAGGAGTATTTCCTTCATAGCAGAATCTCTTAGCAATGCGATACACAAGCTTCTCCATCTTCAAGAACAGTCTTCTGACATTTACACGGTCAAATGCTGTTTTGTTTATTTGGAAAGTGCGTTGTCCTTCTATCACATATCCATACAATGGATATTGGATAGCATAGTTCCATGACCTGTTGTAAAGCATTCCAGCTTCATCATTAGTTGGATTGAATGCTATTCCATATACATTGTCTACGACACCTCTGTTCAATCCAGCTGGAGCATCCCAATAGTTGTAGTAGATGTCAGTGTAAATGTATTTTCCGGCTGCTTTTATTGATGGTGGACACCAGAAGTATGTCTTGCTGAACTAGTCGTATGCATAGAACCAGTTGCAATAGCCAGCTCCATAGCTTGTGTTCACGTTTATCTAGTAGTCAAGCTTGTCTACTATCTCTTTCTTGAATGAAGTAGAAGTAGTAGTGCTTCTCAAGTTTGGCTAGTTGGCAACTACACATGTAGATCTAAGTGCATCAGCGATGAACATGCAGTCCTTACGGACGTTCTTGCAGAAGTTGTCATACATGTCAATCACCATCTTCCACTCTTTAACTGCAAACTTGTTGAGAATGCTGAAGTCAACATAACGTTTAGCGTTAACGTCGAAATACTCTCTTCTTTCATTGTCAGCAAACTCACCTTGTATTGACATCAAGCTTATGAACTATGCAATAGTTGAGACACCTGCATCTACAACTAAGTCAATGTTTATAGTGTCAATGTTCTTAAGGTTGTCGAAGATTCTAAGCAATGGTCCTTTTATTGAATTCTTCAAGCTAATTGTCTTGACTCTGTCTGCAGAATAGAATCCGAGTGATGTAGCAGTCTGATCTGATATGTTCAATATTGACGCGCGTTCATATGCTGTTCCTTCTCTACAGTCAATGTTTGAAAACACATTGATGTACTTAGAGTTGTCATTTACTAAGTTGTCTATGAAATTGCTTGCTCCATTGTTCAAGTCTTTTCCATAGTAGTCAAGTGAACCGACAAATGACTCTACTGGAACTAGTTGAATCTTGTTCAATGATGTGTTCTTCTGCATCTTGAACACAACAATTCCAATCTGCTTCAAATAGTTCTTGTCAATATGTTTTGACGCAGTGTAGCTTAAAGTAGGGAAGTTACTTACTGCTACGTCAGCATAACTTTGCTTTTCAAAGTCGCAACTTATCATGTTCTCAAACAGATATTCGTTGTCAAAATAGTCATAATATTCGTCTTTTGACAAGTCTTGATATGTCTCTTCTGCATTTGGCATCTGAGTGAATACACATTGCACTTTTGAAAATGAGTTGAATGTCTTAGTAGAAACAGTGTTCTTTATCAAATACTGGTAGTACAAAGCATTTGTTGCAGTAGTAACGACTGGCAAAATTCCAACGCATTCAAGAACATTGTCATTGTTCATTTGGTAGTTTGTTCTTGCTATCTCAACTATCTTGAACGTATTTGGACGAACTTTGATCTTAGTTGTCTTCAAATTGTCAAACTCGTCAAGTGGCATAAGGCCTGTGTTAGCTCTTATTATTTCACCGGCTTGGTTTCTCTCTACTGAGTCAAGTGACTTTATGTAAACCATTGACGTTATAGCGTTGTCAATATTTCCTAAGTCTGAATAGTTGTTCAAGAACAAATCATTTTCAGGATGTTCAACATTGTCAACATAATTTGACAGATTTGAAAAATACAACTTCCATCTATGCTGAGTGCTTTCAGGCAGTTCATCTCGTTGTATAGCATCAACAGTAAATGAATCTTTTATGTTGTCAAGTATTGGAGTGACAGTTGATGACAAATTGTAGTAGTACAGCTTTATCTCAGACAACTGCTTAGTGCATATGAAGTCTTTTGCTATTCTATAGAAAAGATTGTCATATTCAGTGTTTATTCCAGAATATGTCTGATATGCTTGCTGCAATATTATTGAAAGATCTTGGTAGTCTTGCCAGCTGTCTACGTCAAATGCCTCTCTGTAGTCATAATCTTCTGGCAGAACTTCATTAGTACTTGATATGTCTGAAATTACATTTTCAACAAATGACTATGCTGACAATGTGTATGAGAACAATTTCTTGAAATTCCACATTCCTACCATTGAAGACTTGAAATACTTTGAATAAGTGTTCCAAATATATGAAGGAATGTTGCTAGCATTGAATGCATAGTCAATGAAATCTTTCACATATGTTGTCTGAATGTTTCTGTATGTGTTGTCAATGTCATTAAATCCATCTTTGTTCATCAATGTCATGTTCAAAACATCAAAGAAGCTATTTCCATCAACTATTTGGTTTTGGACTGGATGGTTGATCAATGGCAAATTCTTAGAGACAATTGCAAAAGTTGAGGACAATGGAATTTCAACATTGTCAATTTCATATGTAGTGTAAGCTAGCTTGTCTAATGAGTTGTTGTCATAAGGAAGCTTTACACAAATAAGCTGGCCTCTATTGTCGAGAATCTCTTTAGCTCCATAGTAGAAGTAACGTTCAGCTTCATTTGTTGGTGTTCCATATATGTCACCGAACTTTACCATTGAATTTACATATTGAGCTTCATAATCATGGCCTTTACTAGCAAATCCACATATAAGTGAGGTTGTGTCAACAAGACTTTCATCAAACTAATCATTGTAAGTTGACTTGTCAATCTCATTTATTTCTATTCCTGGAGCTTGAATTCTTCTCATACTGTTGTCTTTTCTAGAAATATTGAATGTTCTTAAATTATTTACAACTACCAAAATATATGTTTTTCTAGAGAAGTATTTTATCCTATCTAATTATAAATATAAGAATATTAGTTAGTAAAGATATAGAGAAATATATCCTTAAATAGCTTTATGAGTTTCTCATTCTAGACTTGTACTATATTAGATATGATAGAGATCAAGTCGAATAAAGAACTTTCAAGATATATCAAAGAACTAGAAGAAGATGTGTAGCTTTCAGTTGCTAATCTTCGTGAGAAGTCTTTGACTTGTTCATCTATACGTGCTAAGTGGCTTGCGTATTACTATAAAGAAAAGGAAAATCTTACTCGTATCAAGAACACTAAAGCAAAGATTCTCAAGTAGAAGATGGCTGATAGCAAGTGTTCTGATTCAGTTCTTAGACTCAAAGCAGAAGAAAGCATTGTTAAGAACGATGAAACAATGAAGAAGTTGAACAAGCTTTCAGAGATAACTCAAGCTAACATTGAATATATTGAAAGAGCAATGGACATTCTTGCTAATTTTGGATTCAGCATAAAGAATGTCACTGAAGTTCTCAAGTTGGAGAAATGCTGATGTTTGAAGAATATACTGATGGCCAAATAAAGCAAGCTCAACTTTTTCCTGAAGGTAAAGTCTTCAGGTTGATGTATGACAACACATGCAATAAGTTCAAGATTCTTGCTAACAAGTTCAGCAATCTCGAAGAGCTTCGTGACGCATTCAGTTGTGACAATCCAACTTCATTCTTCATAAAGCAATATGGCTACAGAGCTGAGAACAAGCTTTATGCAATAAACAAGTTTGGTTACTTTAGTGTAGGTCTTGTTTGGGAAGTATTCCAATGGATCAAAGCTACTTATGGCTCCTTGTCTGTAGTAGCTATGTCTCGTCCATGCATGAACTTCATCAATGACTAGCTTACACCGTTGAAAGAATATGTGAAGTCGCATGACAATGGTGATTGGACTATTGCAAACATTTCAGATGACAGTGGCAGAAACAATGAGCTTAAGAACCAAGGCAGAGATCCAATATTATTTCGTGACTACCAAGAGAATTCAATAAAGAGACTACTTTGTGTTGGATATGGAAAAGGCCTTATTGAAATTCCAACTGCCGGTGGAAAGTCATTGATTCTTGCAAACTTCTGCTGGAACTTGCACAAGCAGTATGATAGAAATCTTCGATATCTTTTACTAGTTCCTAACAAGCAACTTGTAAGCCAGATGTATTCTGACTTTATTGACTATGGCTATGAGCCAACTAAAGTGACTAAGTTCACTGCAGGCTTGAAGAAGTCTGAAGCATACAATCCAAATGCGCAAGTCATAATTGCAAACAGACAATATCTCTTCAACCACAAAGATGAAATTCCAAAGATAGATGTTCTAATTTGTGATGAAGTGCACCAATGCTTAGCTGACGCTACATATGAGTTCATTGAGTCATTGAACTGCAAGATAAAGATTGGTTGTTCTGGAACTATTCCACGTGACAAGTTCAACAGATGGAAGATTTTAGGTTTGTTCTCTCGAATCGTCTACCAAGAAGACATAACTACTCTTCAGCAAAAAGGCTACATCTCAAAACTTAAGATAACATTACTTAAGATAACAGACAAAGTAGTTGAGCAAGACACTAACTTGCTTTTCAATCTGCATACTACTCGCAAATATAGGCCAGATGAGACTGGCTACAGCGACATTGCATTTGATGAAGCAAGCAAAGCTGAGCATGAGTATTTTGCTAAGCACTACAAAGATTTGTACTAGCCAGTGTTCAACTATGTCAAGTCGCTAAGCTCAAACACACTTATTCTGTTTGACAGAATTGAGATTGGCCAAAACTTGTTTGAGTATGCAAAAGAACTTTATGACAACAAGAATGTGTTCTACATTGATGGTTCTATTGATGTGAAAGTCAGAGAAGACATACGTTCATCATTTGAGAAGTCAGATGGAAATCTTCTCTTTGCTCAAACTGCTACATTCAGCACTGGAATAAACATAAAGCGTTTGACTAATTTGATATTCTTGACCGGCTCAAAGTCATTTAGCCAAGTTCTTCAGTCAATTGGACGTACACTTCGTCTTCATGATTCAAAGACTGAAGCACATCTTATCGACATCAGTTGGAACTTCAAATATTCTCGAAAGCATCTTAATGAGCGTCTTAAGATTTACAAAGATGCATACCATAAGAAGCCTGATGAAGTTCTCAAGTTTGAAATATGACAAATGGCAGGAAAAACTCCTGCCATTCATCATATTTAAGTTGATTAAGCGTTATTAGCCATCAACTCCACCACTACCAACAGCTTTTCTGCCGCCTGTAGTGTTAATGACATCATCAGCACTTCTAATTCCCTTTTTCTGAAGGCCTTTCTTGACTTTTTCCATTGCTCGTCCTGTAACGACTCTTACGCCTGACTTTGAAAGTCCAGTAAGCTTTGCGATAGCACGTTCAGTAGCTTCTCCACCTTTGAAAACTTCTCTGGCAAAAAAGTCAGATATAATCATGTCAAGAATCATGCGTTCAGCATCGTTCGTGCAACATTCTTCATAAATGTCAGCAAACAAACTTCTGTTGATTGCCGTGCCTGTTTGTGCTGGTCTTGCTTCTTTAAGAAGTTTTTTAGTTTTCTTCATAACCAACACCTTTCAATGATTACTTAGTCTCTTTGAAAAGGCGCTTTGAAGCTTTTGCGAATGCCTTGATTGATTCGTCAACTTGCTCATCTTTCTCAGCCTCATCGACCTCGTCATCTGCCTCGTCAACTTCATCTTTGTCAGCTTCGTCAACTTTCTTCTCTTCGTCATCTGCTTCGTCGACCTTCTCGTCATCTGACTCATCAGTCTTCTCAGCATCGTCGTCGCCTTCCTTCACTTCTTCATCATCGTCATCTTTGAAGAACTCTTCTGCCTTAGCAGCATCATCTTCATCTACCTCTTCATCTTCTCCATCAGCTTCATCTGTCTTCTCTTCTGACTCTTCGTCATCCTTGAAGAACTCCTCGGCTGAAACCATCTTGTCATCTTCTTCGACCTCTTCGTCATCACCGTCAGCTTCATCAGTTTTTTCCTCTGAATCAGCATCATCATCTTCGTCGGTCTTCTGCTCTTCCTCGTCGTCAGCATCCTTGAAGAACTCTTCAGCGGATACGCCGTCAGCTTCATCAGTCTTCTCAGCGTCCTCTTCGCCTTCCTTCACTTCTTCATCATCAGCTTCCTTGACGTCATCCTTCTTCTCAGCCTCATCGACATTATCTTTGTCATCAGCTTCCTTCAAATCTTTATCGCCGTCGCACTCCTTGACATCTTCCTTGTCATCCTCATCAAGTTCCTTGTCAGCTTCGTCGCAGCACTTCTCTTTGAGCTTCTCTTCATCACCCTCTTTAATCTCATCTTCTTTTGCTTCCTTGATGAGCTTAGAGTAGATTGAGCTAAGCTTCTTGTTCTCTTCTACGATTGCGTTATCAAATTTCTTCAAAATATCGAGATATTTCATAGTTTTGACCTTCAATGTTGTTTGTTATTTGCTTTCTAGTTGTGTTATAATTATTTACTTTAATCTAGAATTTTTCCACAACTCTAATGACTAAGCAAATAATCAAGATAATTTTATTTACACTTTCCAAAATCAATTTGAAATGCATCAAGACATATTTGACATTGTAAATAATTTCAGCTATATTTACAATACAAGAAATACAATGGCAATACGACAGTCAAACTACAATGAAGTGCGATATTTGAAGAGACAGAATCTTGAGTCTACTTCAAAGATGATTGACAACATGTATCGTGACTAGATACATGCTTAGGGAATAGACTGCATATACTGCAAGCTTGACACAAAGAAGTTCCAAGAGCTTAAAGGAATAGTTGATGCAAATACAGTCATTCGCCATGCTTATGGATATGATGATGATCCAGACTACAGTCTTTCTGCATAGATGCCAGTATTTATGGAAGTTGACAATGACATATTTCAACTAAACAAATATGGCTTGAATCCAGATGTTGAGACTACATTTGTGTTCCACAAAAAAGAGTTCGCATGCATGCTTGCTTCAAAATGTGGCCAATACAAAGAAGTCAAGATTGATGAAAAAGAGATTGTATGTGACATTCCTGAATTCAATGCTGAGACTTCTGCTGGTTCATTTCCATTTTTCTGGGGTGCAGTATATGAAGAGACATTCACATGTGGAAACCTTTCAGGAAAGTTGAGTGCACAGATTGACAAATACGAGTTTGGAAAGCAGAACAGCATAATATGCCATCCTTATGAGCACTCGGACTTAGTAGTTGAAATACCAGTCAATGATGACATATACAAGAGCTTCACTCATAAGATAAAGAACAATGAGTACATTGACTCAATGATAAGTTTGACATACACAGTCCATAAAGTAAACACTGGAAAAGGAAAGACAAAATGCGTCCTTAAAGGAAAGCTTCATGGAACAATGCTATTCTATGATATGACAAGTATTGGAAAGTATGTTGAATTGATTCATCCTGAAGTTGGTGACTTAGTGATAATTGACTTTCCTGATGACAAGAATAGAGAGCAATATGAGCTTACTGAAGTACTTGACAAGCAGATGACATCTGATGGAATAAACCCATTCATGCACAAGTATGTATGGAAATGCAAAGCAAAGCGCTACAGGAACCAATACGAGAATGTTCCAGAGAATGAAGCAAATGAACGTGTTGAAGAGATCATCATAAAAGACCAAGTTATTCGTGAAGAAGTAGCAAAGAAGATTTCAGTATATGAAGATGGCCAAGACAAAGTATATGGCGGCTATGATGGCACTATAACTGAGTATGACAAAGAGACAGCTTAGCTCAAGAAGCGAAACACTTATGAATATCTTCCATCTGGAATGGCATTAGACTTGATGGAGTTTGGTGATGGCTCTAAGATTGTGACTAATGGCTATGACTTGACATATGTAGATTCAAAAGACCAAGCAACAGACATTGTGTTTGATGATTAGAAGCGACTTTCTAAAGAATTGAATGGCGCAATATATGATGAAGGTCTAAGATATCTTAAAGCAACAGATGACATTCTAGTGTTTGTAAATCTAGAAGGAAAGTCATTCACTGTAGCATGTGATGAGATAGCTTCTCCACAATAGCAGATAATTTGCTTGAATTCACTTTATGACAAGACGTTTGAAGTCAAAGACATAAACAACAAAGGCGACAACTTCTACAAGTTCAAGGGAACTAGAACAGTTATGTTTTCTAATGACAACTAGCTTTTTGTAAGATTTGCTAACAGCAAGATGTTCAAGCTTGCGTAATAGCTGTATAATATATACAGGTAAAGTTGTATACAACAAAGGAAACAAACAATGAAGAAAATACTAATGGTAGTGCTTGCGGCGTTGGCCGTATTCTTTACTGGTTGTGACAAGGATCTTCCAACACCAGAGAAGATGGAGACCACGTCACGTGCAATTGGTGTTGCAGCAGGATATGTTGCTGGCCAAACAAAGATGGATGCTGAAGCAAAGACAGCTGTAGTTGAGATCATGAAAGAGGTCTCAAAGGCAACTCCTGCTAAGGGCCAGACTTTTGAAGAGGCTTGGACACCTGTAGCTAAGGAAGTTGTAGCCAAGCTTGTTGCTGATGGAAAATTGAAGGAAGGACAGGATGTTCTTGTTCTTGCTGCTTTCAATGTTGCTACAAAGGCACTTGACTATGAGTTCAATGTCCGTTATCCAAAGGCACGTGAGGTCACTGACTTAGTGGCAGCAGCAGTGCGTGGATTCACAGATGGATTCTTGTCAACGTTCAATGTTGGAAATGCTCTCAAGGCTGCACCAGCTGACATGGACAAGGAAGCTTATGAGTATCTGACTAAGTAAGTTGATCTACATAAGATGATTAAAGGCCAGACATATGTCTGGCCTTTGTTGTTTTTGCTTAGAAAGTCACTTGTTTGGCTTGTGCTTGAATTTCTCTGCCATTTCCTTGTCGTGCTTTTCTTTTCTAAGTCTCATGGTTTCTTTCTCTTCATCTGTATATTTCACAACAAGATGTCTTTTGCCATTTTCGTCAATTGTGTCTGATACTATTTCCATTGTTTTCTACTCTTTGTCATTCAATTGTTATAGTTCCATCAGTACATACTATGGTTGAGCTGAATGGCAAGCCCCAATTCCAATATTGATTTTCAACCCAGGACATCGGCTTGCCTATAGTCAAAGTTATTGGGTCACACATTGTGTCGAATGCACGGTCACCAATTGTCTCAATGCTACTGCCAATAGTTATTCTAACTACTGTCGCAAAATAATCAAAAGCATTTCGTCCAATACTCTAAACAGATGGGAGTGATATTTCCATATCATTATTATTGCAATATGAAAATGCAGACTCTCCTATACTTATTACATTTGGGAAGTTTAATGAACCAGATACAGCTTTCGCAGGCGGCGTTCCAAACTCAGAATAATCATAATTATTAAACGCGCCATTTGCAATTCCAAGTGCATAATTGTCAGTCACGTCTGAACCACCGTATTCCCATGTTTCTGTTTCATTGTTCCAAATATTTGGGCTTCCTTGATACAATCCGGTTATAACTCGGTTTGAGTCATATGTGAAATATGGAGATGGTGTTGCTGCTGGTGTTGCATATGCACTTATCCATGCTTCTATGTTGGCAGGTGGTTTTCCTAAAAATACTTCAACCATAAATTGTCTCCATTAATGTTAGAGCTTTATGAATGCACCATACATGAGCTCTTTAAGATAAAGATCCCATGGCATTATTGCATATCCTTTAGCTCCCCAATCAATTCCCCATTGGTTAAGTACATATACACCTTTCTAGTCATATCCAGCTAAGTTTACTGCATGTCCGCCAAGACTTCTTCTTCCTTTTTTCAAGATGTAGTTTTGGTTGTTGCATTCATACCATGCATCATCAATCATGAAGCCTACTTGCAAGAAGTCATACTTGTGAAGCAAGAATTTTGTAAGTTCAATTGTGTCATTAGTGTTGTCATTGTAGAAAAGTTCTACTTTAGCGTTCTTCAAGAAATCAAAATCACTTAAGCTCAATGCTGCTTGTAGTGAGTATTCAAGGTAAGTACCTTCTTCATTTGGACTTCCATCAATTGTCTTTGCTTTAGCATATACTTGCTTAGAGTCAAGCTGTATAAGCTTTCCTGTTGTCTTCCAATAGAGAGTCTCAATCAAAGTACAAGCAGAAAAACCAGCACATGCTGGAATGTTTAGCTAGTTGTCTGTTGGAGCCATAAGCTGACGATTGTCAATCTTCAGTGGATTGACAATTCCATCTACATTAGCAAGCATTCCATTGCGGTCTTTTGCTTGATAATATGTCTTTATTATCAGCTTGTCGTTCTTGTACTTGTTTATAAGTTCTTGGTTTATTCCCATAGCTGTTACCTCACATCTGGCAGTACTTTATAAAGTTCTTGGCCAAAGTTCTTTGAACCTGGATAGAATGTCACTCCACCTCTTATAAGACCATACTGTGGCCAACGATATACATGAGCTTTCATGTAGATGTCATTGTCATCTCCACTTGTGTCTTTGAACATCAAGCCATAAGCTTTTTCTTTGTCTTGTAGAACACAATTTCCATAATGATGGAAGTCATTCACAATCTTTGTAGCATTCTTGATGAAGTACTCAAGATTGAATATGATGTTGAAAGCAGCTTCTCCATTCCTGTCCATGTAGTTGTTGAATGGAAAGTTTGATATTGACTCACTAAGTTTCTTCATGTCATTTTCCCATATTGTTTACTCTGTTAGTTGAAAATATAAAACCTTCCCAAACATATGTCTCTTCATTGAACTCAGTCTGCATTATGACATTTGTAGTGCTTCCACCATCATAGTAAGATGGATTCTGTGGCTTTGACTTGCAGCCAAAGAGCATCAAGCATGAAAGAGCAGCAATTGCAATTATCTTTTTCATCAGTAGCATCCTCCATAAGTGCAGCTGTAAGGCCAAAGATATGAATATGAATACTCAGGCTAGTCACCTTCATATGCATTTGTCCATGCAAGATCAGCTCCAGCCTCAGTAGCAATCTTCAAAGTGTTCAAGTCATCAAGATGTTCGCACTCATCATAGTAGTTCTTCTGCAATATTGTATAAAGCTCATAAGGAACGTCTGAAACTTTCATTGCATCTTCATATGACTTGATAGCATCTTTCTCAAGATCAATCATCAAGTCAATGTAGTACATAGCGTCTTGGCCACGCTTCATTCCATCATATCCCTTCCAAGCTTTTTCAGAAGCGAACTTCTTGAACTCTTTGTCTTGGAATGGAACTTCATATCCATAAGTGAATGCAAATGCGACTAATGCTCTGTGATGGTCACTTAGCTCATCATCTGCAATTGTCTGAAATGGCTTGTTCAAAGTTGGGAAATTGTCAATTGGCATCTTCTCAACATCAAATCCTGCCATTATAGCGTTTCTGTAAGTCATGTTAGCAAGCATCTCTTCAGAAATAAGCTTGCTGAGCATGTCTTGGACTTTCTTGCTGTAGAAAGGATTGTCTGTCTTGTTTTCCATATTATTTCTCGTTGTTTTTCATGTAGTTCTTAAGGACTCTTGAAAGTGTACGGTTTGAGATCACCCAAACAGATTCACCTTTCTCAAGCTTTATGTCTTTAGTTCCATTCTAGAACTGCTCTACAGAATAGTAGTGGTTCTCCCATGGCTTTGTAGTCTCAACTACTGGCTCTTTTGCTGTCATGCAACCAACTAAAGAAAGCATCAAAGCACCTAGTAAAATCTTCTTAATCATTATTTTCCCTTTCCTAAGTCAAGCAAATCATCTAATGTTCCATTGTTTGCGACATTGTCTATCTTGTCTTCTTTTTCTTTCTGCTCTTTCTGTTTCTCTTTGTTTTCTTTTGACTTATGCCAAGCCATAAGAAGACTAGACACACTTTTTACTGCATCAAACAATTTGATGAGCACTTCTGCTAATGACTTTCCAATAGTCTCTTTTATAAATTCAAGTATCTTCATTACCATGTGTAGTTGTGTATTGTCTAGTTTCGTTTGTTCACCGAATTCACTTCTGGACGAAGTGTTGCACTCAATATGTTCAATATGTTGTGCACAGACAACTAAAGCTTTGAAAGCAAGTCATCAGATGAAAGTTGTATTCTTGTAGTAAGATCTGTTCTTGTAGTCAAAATGTTGTTGTTTATTGCTGTCAATGCTTGGTTTACAGCATATGTAGAAGGAATAGTTGTGTCATTAGGATTGTTAAATGACTAGACTCTAACTAGCTTAGGCAGATATGTGCTTAGTTTTCCACTTAGTTCATCAATTCTTACATTAGCAGCATTTATTCCATTGTTGAGATTTCTTGCTGATGTTTCTGCACTTGTCTTAAGCTAGTAGTTGCTTAAGTTGTTGTTCAATGCATCTATTCTTCCGCTTAGATAACTATGGTCATCTGTATTCTTATTCAATGCTTGCTGCAAACCACTAATCTTAGTTATCTTTATATTGGCGTAGTCACATACCATGTCATCATGGATCAATGTAGACAAATTCTCATAGAATGAATATCCAAATCTATGGAATTGGCCATCATCAGTGAATGTTATATGGCCAGAGTCATTCCAAACACCATTAGCATAGATGTAAGCATACATTGTAGTTATTGCAGACACTGGTTCATGTTGGTCTGAATGTCCACCACATTGGACATGGTTAGCAATTGTCTTTTTGTAGTATACGACATTTCCATTGTTTGATGTGTCAAAATCAGTACTTACGACATATCTGTTTCCATCTATTGTAACAACACCACAAAGTGGATCTGTTTCTGAAACTCCAATGAAACGTGTCACGTGCTGGCCGAAAAGACCTGACAAGTTGTTAGACAAGATTGTAAGTCTGTTTCGTATGTTTGTTATTTCATCGCTGTCTATTATCTCTTGGACGTTCTATTGCAAAATTGTAACATCATTGCTTATGCTTGAGATGCAGTTAGACAGATATGGCAACTTCATGCTTGTTGAATTAGCTACATCTGCAATGTCACCAACAATTTTAGAAGATGGAACACGTTTGTTAGAGTATGGTCTCTGAAGAGAGTCTTTGTCTACTTCACTCCATTTGACATTAGGCATATCTGGATCTACTGTAGTGACAATAACATGGTCTGCACTTGTCATTCTATTAGCCAAAGACGGTGTCAAATATACTGTTCCTGTAGAGTCATATGATACAGGGTTTACATTTTTTGGAGTTTCTTCGCTCATCTGGTAATGCCTTAAACGTTTATAGTTATTTACAATCTCATAATTAGGTATAATATTATTATCTAAGTATAAGGAAGAACTTATGGCAAAAATTCTAAAATATGACTCAGATGTGCGTGAAGCACTTCTAAATGGTGTCACAAAGCTAGAAAAAGCTGTAGCCTCAACTCTTGGACCTCGTGGCAGGACAGTTCTTATAGATGAGGGATACGGCGTGCATGTGACAAAAGACGGCGTCACTGTAGCAGAGGCAGTTGAATTCAAGGACCCATTTGAGAACATGGGCGCTAAGGTAATCAAGGAAGTTGCATCAAAGACTAACACTATGGTTGGTGATGGAACTACTACTTCTACAGTTCTTGCAGCAGCCCTTTACAAGAATGGACTGAAGCATGTAGCTATGGGCGCAAATCCAGTTCTCATAAAGAATGGAATTGAGAAGACAGCAAATGCTATTGTAGAGTATGTGAAAGCTTCAGCAAAGCAGATTTCTACAAAGGAAGAGATTAAGCAAGTAGCAAGAGTCTCAGCAAATGGTGATGAAGAGATTGGTGAGACAATTGCTGAAGTCATGTCCAAGATTGGAAATGATGGAACAATCAAGGTCGAGGATGGCAATACTACAGCTATGGAAAGCAAAATAGTTGAAGGAATGCAGTTTGACCGTGGCTACATCTCTCCATATTTCATAACGAACGACAAGATGGAAGCTGATTTTGACAAGCCATTCATCTTGCTTGTAGACAAGAAGATTTCAAACGTAAATGAGTTCTTGCCAATACTTCAGAACATTGCTCAGTCTGGTCGTCCATTGTTGATTGTCGCAGAAGATGTTGAAGGTGAAGCACTTTCTACATTAGTCATGAACAAGCTTCGTGGACTTCCAGTTTGTGCAGTCAAGAGTCCATCTTATGGTGACAATCGCAAAGCAATTCTGAATGACATTGCAATTCTTACTAAGGCTTCAGTTGTCTCAGATGAGACAGGTGTCACATACCAGAATGTCCAGCTTGGTTCTGCAAAGCGTGTAGTTGTGACTAAGGACAACACTACTATCATTGATGGTAATGGTGACAAGTTTGCAATTGATGCACGTGTAGCAGAGCTTCGTGGTCAGATTGAGAAGACAGAAGATGAATATGACAGAAACAAGCTTCATGAGCGTCTTGCAAAGCTTGCTGGTGGTGTTGGAATAATTCTTGTTGGTGCTCAGACAGAAGCAGAGCTCAAAGAGAAGAAAGATCGTGTTGATGACGCATTCAATGCTACTAAAGCGGCAGTAAAGGAAGGAATTGTTCCAGGTGGTGGTGCAATTCTTCTTATGGCTAAGAAGACATATGTCTGTGATCCAGGACTTTCAGAAGATGAGCAGATTGGTGAAAGCATAATGCTAGATGCGCTTGATGCTCCAACACGTTCAATCTGCAACAATGCTGGAGTTGATGCTTCACTTATAATTGCTAAGATTCGTGAGCAGGAAAATGACAACATTGGATATGATGTTCTTACAAAGAGCTATGTCAACATGATTGATGCTGGAATTATTGATCCATGTCTTGTCACTGTGAGCGCTATCAAAAATGCAGCTTCAATTGCTGGTCTGCTTCTTACAACAGATTGCATGATGGCAAATGAGCCTGAAGTTGCTAAGTCTGAAGCTCCATAGCCAATGGGAATGATGTAATATTTGTGAGATACATGTGTAATCTCTAGAGGGACATCGAGTGATGTCCCTTTGTTGTTATCTAACAATGTACAATATTTATAATGGATATATTGACAGGAAAGACTTTATTGTTCACAGACATACATTTCGGCTTGAAGTAGAATGCAGTGTCTAGACTAAACATTTGCGTCAAAGTAGTGAAGCAGATGTTAGAGAAGATAAAAGAAGAGAACATACAGAATGTCATATTTGGTGGTGACTTGTACCATGAAAGAGTGTCAGTAAACGTAAATACATTGAATGTTGCACTTAAGTGCATGTAGGCAATTGCAAAGCATTGCAAGACATATCTTGTTGTTGGAAACCATGATGCTCACTACAAGAACTCAGTTGAAGTAAACTCGCTGAACATGTTCAAAGACACTAAGAACATAACAGTTGTAGAGAAGCCAACTGAGATTGAGCTTAATGGAAGCAAAATGCTTTTATGTCCATGGCTTTCAGATTTGTCTGCATACAAAAAAGAGACTTACGACTTTCTTGTTGGCCACTTTGACATATCATCAAAGTTCTTGATTGCTAGCTACATTGAAGACAATTCTAAAAGTTTGCAGGCTTCATAGAGCATTTCTGACATGATTCAGCAAGATGATTTGCTTGCTTCTTAGTCATCAATGCAGACTGCTACAAATGATGACTTCACTGAAGCAGTTAATTCAAAGAAGAAAGCTTCTGACTTAGTTGGTGACTTTGTTGAAGTTGTAAAAAGAACCGGAACAATATTCTCTGGACATATACACCAGCATCGTGAGTTTGTAGCTAAGAGACGCAAGTTTATATTCATTGGTTCACCTTATGAACAGACTCGTGGAGATAGAGGAAATGACTGTGGCTACTATATTCTTGATGAGAAGAACAAGTACAAGTTCATAAAGACAGTTGGAACTCCAAAACATATAGAGCTCCGTATGTCAAAAGTCATAGAAGTTGGAATTGACAAGTTTGACTTCTCAATAGTCAAAGGGAACATTTTGCATAAAGTCTATGACTGCGATGTTGACAGAATAGCAGACTCAAAGATAACTTAGAAGATAACTGACTACAAGCCATATGATGAGCTTATTCCAGATTATGAAGTTTCATTGAACTACAATGACGGAGTAAGTCTTCAGAATGAGACTATTGCCTTGATAAAGAAGTCAAAGCTTGAATACATAAAGAACTATATTGACAACATTGACAAAGCAGTGCTTGATGAGCAAGAAATTGATTCAGCTCGTCTATACAAGATGCTTGAAGAATATTACGAAAAAGTGACAGAACAGCAATGAGAATAAACTTCAGCAAGATTGAGATCCATAACTTCATGTCATTTGCAGATGAAGTGTTTGACTACAGTGAGTTCAAGGGAATGAACCTTATATGTGGAAAGAACAATGACATTCCTGGAGCTAAGAATGGAACTGGAAAGTCAACGTTGTTCTCTGCATTAGTGTATTGCTTGTTTGGAGATTTGCAGAACTCGGTAAAGAATGAGAACATCCACAATAGATATGTCAATTCAAAAGAAGTAAGAGTAGTGACATATTTCAGTATTGAAGATGACAAATACAAAGTAGCTTCAGGCTTCAACAAGTATGGAGCGCCATATTGCCAAGTATCTAAGATAGAAGATGGTAATGAGCTTGACTTGACGAAGTCATCAATGGCAGAGACACGTAAGTTCCTTGAAAAAGAGATACTCCATTGTGACATGTCAATATTTCTTAGAACAGTCATGCTTTCATCTGACCAAACATACAATTTCTTCAAGCTTCGCAAAGGAGAGAAGAAAGAGTTTATTGAGAAGTTGTTTGACATATCTGTGTTTGGAGACATGTACAACACTATCCATCGTGACATTTTGAACTATGACAAAGACATGCTTGCATTGCAAAGCAAACTGATGCTTTTGAACAAGAACAGTGATGCATACCAAAGCAAGATAAAGCAGTATGATGAGCAGAAATAGTCAAAGCTTGAACAACTTAAGAACAATCTTGACTAGCTTCTTTCAAAATACAAGAATTTGAAGAACAAGAAGATTGCTGTCAATGATGAAGAAGTAAGCAAGTATGAAGCTTTGTCAAGCAAGATAGATGAAGGAATAAGCAAAGTTGGAATACTCATTCGCAAAGTAGAGAAAGAGATAAATGAGACAGATGTAAGTCTTCATAAAGCTAAGAACTTGAAAGACTAGAAACAGAAGATAATTGACAAATATACTGAGATTCTTGCAAAACTTTGTGATGACTGCAGCAAAGTATTTAAAGACTACTACAACATAACGAACACATCAGATGAGATAAAGAAGCTTGAAGACAAGTGCAATGAGTATGAGACTTAGCTCAATGAGAAGAAAAATAAGAAGACAGAACTTGATGGAAAGCTTGACACATTGACCAAAAAACTCAAGATTGTAAGCAAGAAAATAGAAGATCTTACACTTGAAAATACATAGACTAAACGTGAGCTTAGTACATTAAGTTAGAGAATTGATTGGACAAGATCTGACATTGAACGTGAAGAGAATGAGGAAAATCCATACAACGAACTTCTTGAAAACAACTAGAAGAACGTAAATGAAGAGAATGAAAATCTTGAGAAGATGTCAGATGAGTACAAATATCTTAAGTTTGCAGAGTCAATTGTTGCCCAAGACACATTGAGAAAATTCATCATCAAAGACTTAGTTGGTCTGCTTAACAACAAGTTGAAGCAATATCTTACTAAGCTTGGTGCAGATTACACTGTAGTTTTTGATGCTGATATGGACTACCAGTTCATCACTGATGGTGGAACATGTGAATACAACAACTTCAGCGCAGGTGAACGTCAAAGAATAATGCTTGCTACATGTTTTGCTTTCAGAGACTTTATGGCAGTAAGAAACAACTTGACTAGCAACATACTTATTCTTGATGAGTTCATTGATGGAAATGTTGATGCTGTTGCTATTGAAGGTGTTATTCAAGTTCTTAGAGACTTCATAATTATGTACAACTAGAACATCTATGTAGTGTCTCATAGAAAAGAGATTGACAACTCGATATTCAACAACATCATCTAGGTTCAACGTACAAACCACATCTCTAAAGTTGCGGTTTTAGATGTATAATATAATATGTTTAGATGGATTCAAAAGATCTTTTCTAAAAAGTAGAAAGAGAAAAGCATGTATTTTGACATATTAGTTTTTGAGGAAGATGAGCTTGCAGATGGCTCACTTGGAATGAAGCAACATCCAGAAAATGGTGTCCAAGCTTCAAGCAGAAAAGAGCTTGTTGGTCTGTATGCAATGTCTGGCCAGAAGATAAAGATTCTTAGAGAATATGGCGGTGAGAAGCCAACTGGTCCAATAAATGCTGCAGCATAGAATGTTGTCTCAAGCCAAGTCAATGCTGCTCCAGTTCCTCAAGCATAGAGAAGTGCTCCAAAACCACAACAACCTGCAACTCAGGTTGTATAGCCTGTACAACAGAAAGCAGCACCTCAGTATTACAAGATTGGTGATGTCGAAATAAAGATTGACAATGGCGTTTCATATCAAAAGTAGTTTGTTCGTCTAACTGACACAGAAGCTTCTAACATACGAGTTGTAGATGACAAGACTAACAAAGTAGTAAACCTCAACAACAAGCATATTGAGATGAAGCGCTGGATAAGAGTTGAAACTTCAAATGAAGATGATACAGCTGCATTAGAGGAAAGTCTTTCATGAGCAAAATTTTGATATTAATGGTAGCAAAAGACAGTAATTTCGCAATTGATGAATTTACTATCTAGGATTTTTATGACAAATGGCCAGAATATAAAGAGACAGTTGACATTCAGAAGATAAGCAACAACATGATGCCTCTTCCTGAACTTTACAACAATGTCCTTGATGATGTCAAATACAAGACATTTGTAAACAAAGAAGAATATGACTTTGTTGTATTCATGCATGCTGATGTGTCATTGAAGCTTGTAGAGTTGATTATGCATATTGAGAAATGCAAAGACAAGTATGATGTAATGGGTCTATGTGGATGTGCAAAGCTTTCTGTAAATGAGTCACCATTGAATTGGTATTGTGGCTCAAGACATTATCCTGAATCACGTTGGGGGTGTGTTACACATGGAGAGCAAGGAAATTAGATGTCTTATTTCAGCGAGCATTCACCACAAGTTACAGATCATTCTGTAGCATGTATTGATGGACTTTGCATAATAATCAGCAAGAAAGCAGCTGAGCTAGGTCTTAGATTTGGAAATGAATTTTCATTTGACTGCTATGACACTGATTTGTCATTGTCGACTGTAATGAAGCATAAGCTTAGACTTGGTGTTCTTGTTGAGAAGTCACTTCACCATTATTCTGTTGGAAAGTCAATTCTTACTGACAACTTTCTTATGACAGAAATAAAGCTTAGAAAAAAATGGGGATTTGACGTTCCTAAAGGATCAAGACTTGAATGTCTTATTTCAGCTAATCCTCAGTTATCAGCTTAAACTCATATCCTTTTTCTCTGCAGTACTTTGTAGCTGCAGTCCATTTCGAGAGATTCTTCAGATAAAGAAGATTCTCTTGAATGTTTTTAGGATTCTTTGGCTTTAATGTCTCTTTCTTGCTTTTAACTTCGCAATAGAAAATTCTGTCAGGATTTCCTTTTACGCATACAATGAAGTCAATGTAGTATTTCCTGACTTTGTTTGTTGACGCGTCAAAATACTTTAATGGATATGGCTCATACTTCCACCAGCGAACTCCTGGATTTTTATCAAGATAAAGCATGAACCGTTGTTCAAGACTAGACTTGTATATTATAGTCTTGTTTTCTGATGCATATTTTTCTGGATGAAGCGGAAAATAGTACCCCTGCTTTGCATGGTACTTTCCATTATTTCCGCTATGTGGCCTTATCATTTATCGTCTCTTTCAAATTCCAGAGACCATTTTCAACAAGATACAACTTCATCAACAAATCATCAACTATCAGCCGCTCTAGTTTTTTGGTGTCTGTAAATATATTTACATCACCTTTAGCAAGCACATAGTCATTGATGTCTTTTTGTTTTGTGTTAGTGTTGAACCACTTGAAATACTTAAGCTTTCTGTTTTGTTTGATGCACTTTATGTAAGAGCAAAGACCCGGCTTGTCATTATCAAATGAGGCTACAATAGTATGGTGAGGATATCTTTCAGAAATCAACTTGTATTGGTATTCTGAAATGCTCTTAGTTCCAGTTGCAATTCCATTCTTCACGAAGAGACTGTCATAAACTCCCTCAAAGCAGATTATGTATGGCCATGACACATCAACATTGTCAAGACCAAACACAAGCTTCTTTGTGTCTTTTGGAAATATGTACTTCATCTCTCTATGCTTCAAGAAGTCATTAAGCTAGAAATAAGCACCTTCACATCCATTTAAGTTCCATGGAATAAGAATGTACTCTTCATTCTTTTTGCTGTACCATGAATACAGTGTGTCTTCAAGAAATGGTGCTTCAAGAACTTTTCGTTCGGACAAATACTTTTTAGCTTTGTCAGACAATGGACATTTCCATTCAGGCTTAAGCATTGACTTTATGTCAAACAACTTAGGCTCTTCAACTTTAGTATCTACAAATGATGACAATGAAGCATTAAGTCCAGATTTGAGATATAGCCTCAAATACTCATCTTTTATCTATGCATATTTGCTTCCTGAAACAGCTTCAAGAAACTTTATTCCTGAAAGATTTGTTCCACAATTGAAGCAATGATATGAACAAGTGTCATTGTACCACCAACCACGTTTTTTAGTTGCAGACTTCTTCGAGTCACCACAAAATGGACACCTAAAGTTGTACTTGTTTCCAACTTTAAGCTTTTGCATTGGAAGATACTCCAATGCCTTTTCATTTATGTATTGTTTGAACTCGTATGAAATCATATCTTAAGAAGATCTTCAACTACTTGGTCAAGAACTTCAATGTTCTATGGCGTTATTGTTACAAAATTCAAAATAGCCCATGTCTTAAGATAAATAGTCTTGAACTTGTTTGCTCTTAGATCCCATGTAAGAACAGAATCCATTTCATTAGTATGAATTCCTTTAGAAGCAAGCTTAGCGACTTTCTTCTTGTCCTCTTTTTTCTTAGTAGAGAAAAGCTTTATCAATGTAGTGTTTGACGTGCATATAAGCTAATCATCATTGCCACTTTTAGTCTTGAACCAGACTTCAGCAATGTTGTTGTTCAAGAAAAGCTCAAAGTCTTCTTTGTTATGGCGAAGCTTCTTCCAATACATCAAATTTTCTGCTTCACCTTCAAGAAGTTTGTTCTTTGATTCACGAAGCTTTTCAATTATGTCAGACATTAGCTCTTCCTAAGAGAATTGTAAATCGTAAGATTGAACACAGTTCCATTCTTTCCATTCATCGTCACTTTGCTTGCAAGAACATTCTTGTCCATAAGTTGTATCTTCATGTCATTAGATGGAACCATGTTAAAAATATTAAGACGTTCAAAGTCAAGAACGAGCTTTCTGTCTTCAAGAGAACCAAAAGTCACAAGTCCAAACTTCAACGTCAATGAATTGTTCAAATTGTTTGTCTCATTTCCAAGAGTAGCATACAGCACATTCTTCTCAAGTTGCTTGTCCATTGAAAGATAGATTCTCAAAGCTGAAGCATCTGTCATTATGAAAGAATGGTTGTTAAGCCGCTTTATCATGTCACTTGTAGTTGAGAACTCAAATACTGGCTGCAATGGTGTAACAAGCTTCTTTGAAATCCATTTTTCAATCAGCGCACTGTCTCTGCATGTCGTAAGTTTTGTCTTCATCTTCTTAGACTCAAACTTCATTGCAGAACCATCAAACAGGAACTTAAAGCCAGAATAGTCATTTTCATGGACTTCTTTCACTGTCATAAGTATCTTAAGCAACATCTAGACATCAGCGACATTTATCTCAACTAAATTGTCAGATGTAACTGCATTTGTCTGCATTTCACATCTAGCACAATTGTTCTTGCCATAGATTGTCAAACCATTCCCATCAATTGAGAACTTTGCAGACTCCGCGAACTTAGCTAAAGACTTCACAACTTCTATAAACAAGTTGAAGTCACCAATCTGTATGTTATCTTTTGACATATATTGTATTATACAAGTCTAGCACCATAAGCTAATTTTTTGAGTTGTAAATAATAAATGCAAATCTAGAAAGAAGTACAATGGAAATACGTAGTTATAACGCAGAACTTGCTTATGCCAACATGATGTTTGCTAGATTATTCAACAACATCTAGATAGAACGTCAAATGACAAACAAAGAGACTAAGCAAAAAGAGAACACAATAATTCCTGTCAAATGTGTATTTGGCTAGCGTTCACGTGTCTTGAAGAATCTTCAGAATCCAGATAAAATGGGTGAAATGAAGCTTCCAATGATAGCAATAAACAGAACTGGCATAACAAGAAATCCTGAACGTCTTAACAACTTACACAATGAAGTAAAGTACCAAGAGACATCTCAACGTCGCAACTACAACTTATATACACCAGTTCCTATTGACATAAACTATGATGTAACTGTGCTGTCAAAGAACCCACAAGACATTGACAAGATAATGTCAAACTTTTTGCAGTTCTTCAATCCAGATTTGTTTGTGACATGCATTCATCCTAAATATACTGACTGTGTTTTCAACAACCAAGTCACTTTGCAAGATGCAATAACTATAGAACATCAAGATGAAATGGATGGTTCTGCTGAAGACATAATAACTGCTACATTTTAGTTTGTATACAAGACATATATTTTTGGTGGTCCAGACAAAGCAAAACTTACAAGCTACGTCATACCAAAAATCAGCACATACATATCTAACTAGCTTTCAACTTATGTTGAATATCCAGACAATCCTGACTTGTCACAAGAAGTTTCTATCTGGATTTCAGTAGAACTTTCTAATGTAATAGATGTAATATATGATGGTTTCGTTCCTAAGATAAATGGAATAAACATTGGCTTCTATGCTATTGCTTAGCAAAAAGAGTTTATACCAGAAATGAATAGAATTGATGAGCTTAGTGACTATGAGCCGTATGTAGATCGTATAGTATGGAAAATAGATCAAGCATCAGATGCTGACTTCCCATACAATGTTGGTTGGTGGCGTCTTGACCAACTATGTTCAGAAATTTCTGCTAATGGACTCGGATAATATAAAGCATTTGTTCATTCTTCAATTGCCTGAAGACAAGACAAAGAACTACATTGGAATACTTGACAACAAGTACAAGTATTCTTCATTTAATTTGTTTCTTAAGTCTAAAGTCATAACTCCAGCTGTAATGAAGACATTGAAGAAGAAACTATTAAGTCTCAGTATTACTGCTAAGACTAATATAGTTCTTTCAAACACAATAGATGAAAGCCATCCAATTTTCTTAGTTCTGTCTTTAGCAAGAAAGTTCATTCCTTTCAAGTTCAATACTGTTGCAATTGAAAAAGCGTTCAAGCGAATAACAGCATACCATACTTCATATTAGCTTGATAGAGAGTTCACATTGCAAGACTACAACAAGCTTTACAAGAAGTTGCTGCAGAATGAAGATTGTGAATGGATATCTAAAGAAGAAGACATGCTTCTTAGAAACACATCTAAAGCTGGATATAGAATATAGAAAATCCTGCGTACGTGCATGTATTATATGTGCATAAAGCAATACTATCTTTCTAGAAGACATTAAGTTCCGACATCATTCTAAGCAAGTACAATATCTATAAAGGATAAAATAGTATGAAGCTAAATGATGTTCTAAAGACTATAAGGAAGTCAACTGGATCTGAGACTATTGATGAGTCAACTTATGCAAAAGTCACAGAGTTCATTGACTCAGGATCATTCGCAATAAACAGAGTCTTGACTGGAGATATACATAAGGGATTTCCAGTTGGACGAATTTCAACATTGTTCGGACTTTCACAGTCAGGAAAGTCATTGATTGCAGCACATGCAGTTATGAATGCATTGAAGAACAACCAAGTTGATGTCGTCTACATATTCGATTCAGAAGGTGGAACACTTGTTGACTTCTTCAAGAAAGAAGGTGTTGACCTCAAGAAAATCAACCATATTCCAGTTGCATCAATTGAGCAATGTTCAGTGAAGATGCTTCAGGTATATGATGAACTTGTAAAAGCTCGTCAGGAATATCTTGAAGATCCTGACAACAATGACAACATCAGAGCGTTGTGTGTTCTTGACTCTTATGGCGCACTTGCAGCTGACAAGCTTGTCAATGATGCAGTCAACAAAGACAAGACAGCTATGGACATGGGTCTTGGTGCTAAGCTCAAGAACAACATGATGCGTGGTCTTATGATGCGTGTAGTTATGTCAAATGCTACATTGCTTGTAATAAACCATGCATATCAGGATCCAGGTGCAATGTTTGCATCAAAAATCCAGAATATGGCCGGTGGTAAAGGAATTGAGTTCGCATCACATGTTATTCTTCAGTGCGAAAAGGTGTTTGTCAAATCAACTGATACTGAGTTTTTGACTGGTCTTGAGTCTTCAAATGACAATGTTGGCTTCTATAAAGGAAACAAATTGAAGTTCTTCACTGTGAAGAATAGAATCTGCAAGCCAATGTTCACTGCACAAGTCTATCTTGACTTTACGTCAGGAATTTCAAAGTATGATGGTCTTATTGAAGATGCAGTAAAGCTTGGCTTCTTGCAAGAAGTTCGTGGTGGATATATTTGTGACTCTTACAAATAGCAGACTCGTATCACATACAAGGAGCTTGTCAAGAATGACAAGATTTGGGAGACATTCCTTGAGGACTTCAATGACAAGAGCAAAGAGATAATGGAGTACTCTAACTCAACATCTCGTGAGCTTGACAAGATAGAAGATGAAATGAATGAAGAGGATGATGACTAATGTCTAAGAAGAACAAGAACAAAAACAAGATATTTGATGAGCAGGAAAATGCTGCAGCAGAAAATGCTGCAGCACCACTTGCAACAAGCAATGATGTTGAAACAACTGACTTGACACCGGACATTTCAAATGAAAGTATGGTTGAGAATGTTCCAGATGATCCAACATAGATGGATATGCTTAATGACAAGCTTCGCTAGATATCTCAACTTAATGCTGAATTGAATGTTGCACGTCAGTAGATTGCAGAACTTGAAGCTAAAGTTGAAAAGTTGCAAGCTGAAAATGACTAGCTTGTGATGAAACTTGCTGAAACATCAGCTAAAAATGCCGAGCTTATAGAAATTCCTCTTCAAGTGCAGCTTCCTTCAGGCGAAGCAGCAACTGTAATGGGAAAGTCAAACAATAAAGTCGTTTCTAAACGGGTAAACTATATCCATACCGATTATAGCAATAATGGATATGGAACTTGGCACTAATGGAACTAGATTTCTCTAATGACGTAGTCGAGAAACTTCTGTTCAAGAAGACTCTGACTGATAAGAAGTACTTGAGCATAATGTCTAATGTCTTTGACAAAAGATGGTTTTAGACAGAAAATCTAAGTGTGCTTTACAAGCTCGTGCTTAACTATTATGACAAGTACAATGCGACACCAAACACAAAGCTTCTGTTGGCAATGGTGAAGCGCTACATAGAGAAACATCCAACAGAAGACATTGATTTCCAGAATGTTTCGACATTAGTCAATGAAGTCTAGAACATTGATTTGCAGTCAATGCCTGATGATGTAATATCTTCTAATTTGAAAGAGTTCATAAGGAAGAGAGCACTTCGTTGGGCAATTGCAGATAACATTGAGAAAATTGAGTCAAATTCAGACCAAGTTATTGATGACTGTCTGTCAAGATTTGACAAAGTCCAAAGAATAACATTTAATGATACTGACTTAGGTCTTGACTATTTTGATCCACAAATGCAGGCTGACCACTGGGATTATATCATGAATCCTAAAGCGAAAATTCCAACTGGTTGGCCTACACTTGACCAATATACAAATGGCGGATTTCTTAAAGATGGAAAGATGCTTGCAATATTCATGGGCCAAGCTGGATTAGGAAAGTCAGTGTTTTTGTCAAATATTGCAGTTAACTTCTTGAAGTAGAATCTTTCAGTTGTAGTCATTTCACTTGAAATGAGTCAAGATGTATATGCAACAAGATTTGATGCTCATATCTCAAAGAAGAACATAAACAAACTAAATGAATGTGCAGATGAAGCCTTGCAAAGGATAAAAGACTTTTATAAAGAGCATTCAAACTCTAATCTGTACATAAAAGAATATCCACCAAGATCTATAAAGACATCAGACATTGAAATGTATCTTGAGAACTTGAAGAACAATGGAAAGCATTTTGATGTAGTTGTAGTTGACTACTTGAATCTTGTTCTTCCATAGCATAGTTCTGATAACATGTATCAAGGTGCATTGGAAGTTTCTGAGAAGCTTAGAGCACTTTCATACAAGTTCAATGTTCCAGTTGTGTCAGCTGTCCAAGCCAATTCTGAAGGCATGAACAATGAAAACATTGGAATGGAGCATATTTCTGAATCAAGAGGAATTGCACATACTGCTGACTTCATTTTAGCTTTGTATTAGATGCCAGAAGACAGAGAAAATGGCATAATAAATGGAAGAATTTTGAAGAATCGACTTGGTGGACAAGTAGGAAAACTTATGTCAATGAAACTTGATGCGGAGACATTGACTTTAGCTGACATAACTTTCGACAGTGATTTCAGCTAGGCAGCAAATGATGATGTAGAGCTTGGAAACATAGTCAGAAATCTGCCAAACATAAACGCATCACTTAATGGAGAAGACATAGATGCGCTCTAAAAAAGAAACAAAAAAGACTTCTGCTAAGAAAGCAGTAAAGAAAACAGACAAGCCAACAAAGAAGACTGGCAGAAAACGTGCTGCAAAGAAAGTCCAAGTAGTTGAAGACATCCAAGATGATGACAAGCCAACAGCGTCAATTGAAGATTTCAACAGTACTGTTGATACTTCATTCTTCTACACTAATGACAAGCATTTGAATGCTATTGATGATGCAGAAGTGATAAACAGAATTGTAGTACGATATCCAGACTTCAATTAGAAGAACAAAGATACATAGCTCAAGAAGATATTTCTGCAAGTACTTGATGATGAAGAATTCATATTAGATTTGCTTGACTATTTTGCATTGACTATATTTGACTTCTTCAAGATCATATACAAGAACTATTCATCATTGTTCAATACTCTTTTCATAAAGAAAGTAAAAGACAGGATAAAGAACAAGAAATATGCAAGAGTCTAACTGCATAAAGCTTGATGGCTTAGCTGCTGCTACTTACTACAAGTACTTTGCTCAAGACAACAATCCTAACATAATTAGGAAGATGCCACTTGAAAGAGTAGCAGCTAAAGGCTTGTACACTAAGAACAAAGATGTATTTGACAGATTTGTTGAAGTGTACTAGAAGTACAATGTAGACATCATCAAGTACTTCAAGTTCTTGGTGTATGAATGCGGAAAGACAGAATGGGATATTCCAGAAGTTCTGCTCAGCAAAGTGTATTTGTCAAAGTTTGTAGACTATCTTAAAGTCAACAACTAGTACTACAAGATATACAAATGGTTCTTGAAGTCTGCAAACAACATAGTTGAAGATTGCATAAGACTTGGATTTACTTCAACAAAAGAATATATACGTCATCTTATAACAAGCAGAAAGCTAGTAGCTAAGTATTTAGCAGGTGAAATATCTATATATTATCTAAGTTCAATATAGAATTTCAAGGAAATTATTCCTAAGCTAGACAGAATATCACAAGATGAATTCAGTAAAATATTAAATAGATATGATAAGTACAACGTAGATGTCCAAGAGGCATTCAAGAAGTACAAGTCATGTCGAGTCAATCCAATCAAGTTCACAGATGATCTTCTTTGGAGAAGACTGAACAAACAACAATAACAAAAGTAATAAAGGAAATAACAGTATGTGCACGTTCATAAATTCGTTGCCATCTCAGTCAAAAAGCGCTGAGTCAACACGCAAGAAGAATCTTGCGCTGTTCATCCGTCCAACTAAGGACAATGAGTACTACAAGTTCAGGCTGCTTGCATTCAAGAGCCCACAGAAGAACGACAGAGACTATCCATTCATCGAACGATACATCCACCAACATTGGATTAAGGACGAGAATGGCAAGAGCAAGATTGATGCTTAGGTCGTATGTCCGGTGACTAAGTTCGTAAAGGTTGAAGGAAACCCTTATGACGCATGTCCAATCTGCAGGTTCGCAAACATGAACTTCATTGCATGGAAAGAGTCAGGTTGGAAGGATCGCGAAAGCGCTAAGAAGAACAGAGAGTTCGGCCGTAAGTTTGAGGCAATAATTCCTGTGTATGTGAAGCAGGATCCAACGTATCCACAGAACAATGGACAGCTGAGGGTCTTGGTTTTCACTGACAAGGAATTCTACAAGAAGTTCAAGCAGAAGATCCAAGAGGCTTCAAGAACATCATGCTGCTTCAATGGTGGAAAAGCTGTTGACTTCTACATCCACATGACTGTGGTGCCAAAGACTGTCAATGAAGGTCAGCCAAATGAATACACCTTCAATGAGAAGGTGATTGACAAGTTTGGATTCACAAAGCCTGAAAAGGCATACGAGATTCCGGCTATCAACAAGGAAGCTATCGACAACTTCGAGTTTGATGACACTTATTATGTAGCATCAACTCCAGAAGAGCTTCAGGAGTTTTATGACAAGTACATAAAGCTCAGCTCTAATGATGACATTCCTGAAGAGGATGTTGAGGTCTATGAAGCTCCTAAGGCGGCAAAGCCAACAAAGACAAACAAGGTTGTTGAGACTAAGGTTGAGAATCCTGCTCCAGCAGAGAATGATGACATCAGTGATGATGACATTGATGACTTGACTGAAGACAATGACTTGGCTACGGACCCAGATGATCTTCCAGCTGTCAATGAACAAGCTCCAAAAGCTGAGACAGAAGAGATAAGTGAAGCGGAGCTCAATGATTTGGTAGATGGTCTTGATGACATTTGATCCAAAAGTTGAGTGAACTAATTATCACAAGAGTAAATAATATCATGGCAGTTAAGCGAGTGCTGGCTGCCATGATCTTAACTAAAGCTGAGTGAAAACACCAGCAGACAAGGAAGAAACAAAATGAGAAATATATTCGATGACATGCTAAATGAGTGGCTAGCATATTCAAATTATTTGCCACGTCCTAGCACCGTTGAGAACAACGGTTTCAAGCAGCTGATAAAGCGTCCACACAACGTCTACACTATCCGCAAAGATGGAAAGCCAGATGGCCAAATTGAAGCATACAAGCTTGAAGTTGTGACTACTCCTTTCAAGAAGGAAGACGTCAAGGTCAAGATTGTAAATGATGTGCTTAATGTGACATGTGGAACAACTGTCAAAGAAGCAGAGAATGCAAATGAGTTTGTTGCTTATAAGGGAATAAGCACACAAGCTTTTGAGTTCCAACTTCGTCTCAACAAGATTGACACAAACAAGATTACTGCTAAAGTTGAAGATGGAATTTTGACTGTCTACATGCCTGTCATCTAGGATGATGTAAAGCAGATTGACGTCAAGATTGACTGACGACAAACAAAATGTTTGCTAGAAGAGTGTCCTTTGGGCGCTCTTTTCTATTTTAGTACAATATAATTATGAATATAGAACTTATTGCACATACACCAAATCCAGAGCTTGTCATAGCAAATTGTGCTACGACATGCTATGACTCTAATCCAAAAGACATTGAAGCTTCTCGCAAAATGATTCGTTCTTTAGCGAAAGCTGGACATGAAGCAATGATTGAGCATGCTCATGCTACATTCAAGCTTTCAGGTGTCAGTAGAGTATTGACACATGAACTAGTAAGACATCGTCTTTTTAGCTTTGCACAACGCTCACAGCGTTATGTCAAAGAGAATGAAGAGACATATGTGACTCCAGATGTTCTTGTCAACATCAACCAAGATGATGACCGACTGCAAATAGCAAAACAGACTTTTGATACAGCTATGAAAAATGCATGGTATGCATATAAAACATTACTTGAATGCGGTCTTAAGCCAGAAGATGCTAGATTTGTGCTACCAAATGCTTGCACAACAGAGATAATTGTTTCAGGAAACTTTAGAGAATATCGCAATTTCTTAAAGCTTCGTCTCTCTCCAAGGGCACAATGGGAAATTCGTAAAGCTGCAAACATCATTCTTGATAAGCTTTATGAGATTGCACCTTCTTGTTTTGAAGACTTGAAGAATGGCACAAATGTTTAGATGACATGAGCTTAATGTTTTATATTTCATTGCCACTATTGATACTGCTTTCATTAGTTGTAGCAGTTGTTGGTGAAGTGCTTTATATTCCATTTATTCCTGTAGTCTTATATTTGCATAAATACAATGAAAAATTTAGGCATTTTTGGAATCATGAACTTGATATGGAAGATGCTGCAGGTAAAATCTACAAGTTTGACTTTATATTTGCTGGCTCATACTTCGGACTCTTTTATGCATTAAATTTGACATGCATATTGCTTGGAATAGGAATACCTTTTCACAATGGTCATTGATATTTTTATAATATTAAGTTTTGAAGACTTAAAAGATAGAACAAATATTCAAAGGACATAATAATGGATATATCAAAACCAATTGCACATTGGCCAAATTCAACAAAATATTGGATGAGTGTAGGTTTTAGTTATGATAATGAAGGAAAACTAAAGATAGAAATTGTTAAACCATAGATGTATATGACATCATATGGAATGCCAGATTATGATGAATAGTTTGCATTTGCAGTAAAAATTGAAAAAGTTCAAAATAAAATATGTAAATGCTTAGAATCAATTGAACAAGAATTGCAAAATGAATAGTAAGGATCTGGCTTATTATCGTGCTGATGCAGAAAGAACTGCTATAATTGAAGAACTTAGACAAAAAGCTGAGTTTGCTTATTTATCTATAAAGTACGGCATGAGTAAATGGTATTTTGAAGAAGTTGCAAATATATACTTGTATGAAATAAGCTACAGACAATCATGTTCTACTGCAAGCAGATACTACTAGAAGACTTACATTAATGGATATTATATATGACGAATTTTGAACCATTGAAAGAAAAAGTGTGGAAAGCTGCACAGAAGTCAAACAAAGAGAAATTTGACTATTATTGCAACAAACTTATGCAGAAAGCATGTGATGATTGGTGGCGGCTTGGTTGGAATGTATATCCAAAGAATGTAGATGATGTGCTTAAACTGATTGACAATCTTGCTAAAGATGCTCACAAGTTATGGATAAAAGCTATGAAATGTGGAGACGCTCCAGCTGAAGATGTTTCACCGGGCGAAGGCTTTGCGTTATGTTCAAAACTTATACGAGAAGCAATAAAAAATAAGTGACCATTCTTCTAGAATTTGATATAATAATCTTATGAATAAAGATGATATAAAGAATAAGATTGTTTCAGCAAATTCAGCTTATCGCTCAGGCACACCAATTATGTCTGACCAGGCATTTGATGACCTTTGTGATGAATATCAGAAGCTTGTCTCTGAAGATGAATGGAATGCATTTCGTGACTCACTTCATGAAAAAGCAGGCAAAGTAAAGCATCCTTTCATAATGGGTTCTTTAGACAAGATAAAGTATGAAGAGCCAGAAGCTGTAAAGCAGTTCATTGACAATCATTGTCCGTGTCTTATCGCTTCTGCAAAAGTCGATGGAATTTCTTGTCGTCTCCATTATGAAGATGGCAAGCTTGTGTCAGCGTCAACTCGAGGCAATGGTGAATTTGGCGAAGACATCACAGACAAGATAAAGTATGTCAATTGTGTTCCTAAAGTTCTTGGAACTGGAAAGTTTGGAGATGAATACAAGAGCATTGACATTCGCGGAGAGCTTGTGATCCTTAAAGCTGACTTTGCAACAATGACAGGCTTTGCTAATGCAAGAAATGCATGTGCAGGCATAATGAACCGCAAAGACTGGAATACAGATGATGTCTCAAAAATAACATTTGTGGCTTACACTATTCTTGGTGACAAGTTCACTAAAGAAGCGCAGTTCGCATATCTTAATTCTTGGGGCGGATTCTGTGTTGCATGGAACAAGCAGTTCAGGACATATGAGTTCTTGCATAAGTCTGCAGATGAAGTCGCTAAGACTATGTTTGAGTTTGCTTCTCAAGAATTTGAGTATGAGACTGATGGCCTAGTTCTTTGCAATGCATCTTACAGAAATGAAGCTAAGTATCGGCCAGATGAATGTAAAGCTTTCAAGATAAACCAGCTTGTAGCAGAGACGACAATCGTTGATGTAGTATGGGAAGGTCCTTCAAAGAACGGAGTGATGGTTCCAGTCGCAATACTTGAGCCAGTTGAACTTGGTGGTGCAACAATTTCTCGTTGCTCACTTTACAACTGTGACTTCATCTGCAAAATGAAGTTGATGTATGGAAGCAGAGTCAAGTTAATGAGGTCAGGTGATGTCATTCCAAAGATTGTTGAAGTCTTGGAAAATAATGGAAAGCTTCTTACAGTAATTGAAGTTCCAACTGAATGTCCAATTTGTGGATCTTCACTTGATTTTAGTGGCGTAAATCCAAAATGCATAAATCCGCTGTGTGAAGATAAGTTGCTACATCAGACAGTTGATTTCATTAAGCGCCTTGGTGTCAAGTCTGCATCTGAGGCTACTCTTGAAAAGTTCAACATCAATAAAATTCCTGATTTGTTGACATTTAGAGCAAATTCAAAATATAAGTCTGAAGTCAAGCTTGAATCTGAGCTTCTTGCAAAAGTATTTTCTAGAAGCAAGCAAGAACTTCTAGCTGCAATGCCATTTGAAGATCTTGGTGAAACGTTAATCAACAAGATTGTTGACTTCTATGGATATGACAACATTGAAGCTGGAAAGCCTTATGTTGGTCTTCCTCCTGGAGTTGGTGAGCTTACATTACAGAAGTTCAAGGATAAGATTCTAGAAAACCTTGAGTATGTTAATAAGTTTATCAATGATGACCGTTACAATTATCTAGAAGTTACCGGGAATAATTCAGTGAACATCCAGAAGAATGGCATGTCAGTTTGCTTTACTGGAAAATTGAATACAATGTCTAGAAGCAAAGCATCTAAGCTTGCTGAAGACAATGGATTCGAAGTAAGAGGTGGAGTTAATAAGGGGCTTACATATCTTGTTACGAATGATCCAAATTCTGGGTCTAGCAAAAATCGCAAAGCTAAAGAACTTGGAACAAAGGTCATAACAGAAGATGAGTTTCTAAAACTTTGCAATAGCTCCGATTGCGATCTAGATAATTTATAAAGTGTAAATAATGTCTATTATGTATAATATCATATTGACATAATAAAAACTAGTAATAAAGGAACAAAAATGAAGAAGATACTAATGGCGCTTGCGCTTATCGCAAGTATGGTAGCGGGTGCAACAACTGAGGTATATGATTTTGCAACGACAATCAAGTACCCAGCAGTTGGTAAGACAGCATTCGTTGGTGCAGCAACAAAGGCAACTGGAACTTTTACCATCACTACAGAAGATGAGACAAATGTTACGGCTGTTCTTAAGCTTAAGTTGAAGAAGACTGGTGCCACTTATACCCTTATTCCAGAGGATGCATCAGAAATTGCAGTTTTTGGAAAGAAGGGACTTGACTGTGCACAGACAATTAAGTTCGTAAATGAGGATCCATCTGAGGGTCTCATCGAGCTTACATTTGCTGGTTGGGGAACTCTAAAGACAAAGACTACTGGCGGATGCACACCATGTGGTGACACTACATCAACATGCTCACGTATTACTAAGATGCAGGGTGTTGTCATTGGCAAGTACATTTGTCCATGTGGCGGAACTTTCCAGGCATGGGACGGTGGATGCTATATTGATCCTGATGAAGATGTTCAAGATATGACAATCTATGGTTCATCTGCTAAGTTCACTCTGAAGACAGTTGATGGAAAGAAGTGGAAGTAAGTCATTAACTTCTACATTATGTCAATACTGAAAGGTCCCGGGTTTCCTGGGACCTTTCAAGTATAATATTATATTATGTATGATAGCATTCAAATATTTGCTTGTGACCATAGAAAAAATGTAGATTGGTGTCTTCCATACACACGCTTTGGAGGACCTGAATCTAATTGCGCTATAAAGACAAATGCTAACAAGATATTTGACATTGACGTAAATGCTGATGAAACACCTAAATTATTTTGGCTATGGAAAAACATAAAAGAACTTGGCATGCCAGATGTGATTGGATATTGCCAATACAGGAGGTTTTTCACTAGTTTGCAGATCAATTCACCGTTGATAAACATAAAAGAACAAGAATTCAATACAAACTATGCACTTTAGCCATTGCAGCAACTTAATGCAATGAAGATTGAACATGCTGATGGCATACTTCATCCGCATTTTAAAGTAATACAAGATTCAGTAGAATACAAATATATTTGGGACTAGATATTTATTCTTGAAGGTGAAAAGAATCTGCAGAAAAAATACTAGAAGAAAGCATTTGAACTTCTGCTTCTTTATACGCCAGCAGATCTTAAAGACGCAATGCAGAAATCTTTTGAAATAAAAGAGAACTATCTTTGCAATATATTTACGGTAAAAACATAGCTGTTCATCCAATTTGGATATGCAGCATTTATAGCATTGAAAGAGTTGTTGAATATAATGTCAATTGATGAAAAACAAGCATTGCATCCATATTGGCTAGCATATCTTTTTGAACGCTATACATCATGTTGGTATCATGCATTAGAACTTTCTGGAAAATACAAGTTCTTGAAAATTCCATTGCTTACAATTGATGCTGGAAAGCATATACAATGGAAAGGAAACAAATGAACTACAAATATACAATCTTGACATTCATAATTGGAAAAGGATATGAATTGCTGCATGAAGTAGTTAATCCATAGCCAGATGTTGAATATGTTCTAGTGACAGATGACAAAGATCTTAAAAGCAATACATGGAATGTGATATATGATGAAGGACTTCTTAAATACCAGTCAGGATTTGAACGTTGTTTTGCTGTAAGATACAATGTCTTTAGATATTGTTCAACAGACGTTTGTGTGACAATCGATGGCAGTATTGAAGTTTCTGGGTCATTAGACAAATTAGTTGAGACATTCAACAATGGAAAGTATGACATATGTCTTATGCCGCATCCGTTATGGCCAGACTTCATTTCTGAGTATCAAGCATGGATAAGAATGAGAAACTATCCTAAAGAGAATTCACAATTGTTCTTCAAGCTAATGAGCGATGCTAAATATGACTGCGGCTATAAAGGTCTATTCTAGCTTTGTTTCTCAATAAAAAGAAAATCAAAGACAACTGATGCAATTGATTCAATGACAATGTCATTGCTTAAGTATTTAAGTCTATCACAAAGCACATTTGAAAGACTTGACTAGACAGTCTTCAGTTTTGTGATGAACAGATATTTTAGCAATCTTAATGTTCTTCCTGTCAGTGAACAGATAGTAAGATCATATGCATTGACATGGTATTGGCATAAGTCAAACAACAGAAACATGAACATATTCTATGACATAGAAAAACCTGACATCAAATGGATGTTCAACAACAAAGTAGAATGCTTATATTTGAAGTGACAACATGAAAGCAGACGTATTTATACCATCATCTCTTAAAGATGCAAACAAACTTGCAACATTGCTTATTTAGCTAGTAAGTTGCTGTAATGACATAAACGACATATATGTGTCAATTCCATCGATAAATGACAGAAAAGAATTTGAGCTATGTGGGCATAAAGTCAAATTCTTCAATGACAGTGAAATACTTGACTTGAAATGGCTTTCATTATGCAATTTCAGAAAGAATTGGATATATTAGCAGCTTCTTAAGCTATGTTAGAATGTCACAAAGACAGAATACTATTTTGTCATAGATGCTGACATATTTCCATTGAAGCCATTCAATTTGTTTGTAGATGAAAAACCGGCATTGTTCATAAAGCCAAATGGACTAGATGAATCTGCATTCATACGCTACATAAGCAAAGCAACAGGTGGTGATTTAGCAACATGGACAGAAAATGAGTATGCTACTACATCATATATTTCTGACTTCATGCTTTTCAAAAAGTCATGGGTAAATGAAATGATATTGAAGTACTTCAACTCAATTGATGAATTTTTGTTGTTTTCAACTACTATAACATTTTGGAGAAATATTCCAGGAATAAGACGTAAAAGCATATTCATGTCTGAATATGAAATGTATGGCAGATATGTAGATAAATACCATTCAAATGAAGTATACAGGCAGCATATAATTCAAAACTATGAACCAGCTATATAGATGAAGATGGTCCAAAAAGGAACTAAAAGCTAGTCTGAACAAGCATATTCAGTTGAAGACATTTAGAATTACATAGCACAATATTCAAAACAAGATGAATACAAGTTCATAAAACTTCAAACTAATTGTCCGTATTCAGACGTCAAATACAAGAAAATAGAGACAAACAAATGAGCAAAGACTATTATGACATTCTTGGAGTGAGCAGAACTGCCACTGAAGATGAAATAAAGAAAGCATTCAGGAAGATATCAAAAGAGAACCATCCTGACATGCAAGTTGGAAAGTCAGATGCTGAGAAGAAAGCTGCTGAAGCTAGATTCAAAGAAGCATCAGAAGCATATGACACATTGAGCAGTAAAGAGAAGCGTGAAAAATATGACATGATGGGAAGTGGAGGCCAAAGCTCAGGCTTTGGCAACTTTCGGGACCAAGATGACATTTTCTCTCACTTCACCAGTCACTTTGGTGGTTTTGGCGGCATGCCTGGCTTTGGGGGTGATCCTTTTGGCGCTCACACTCGTGAAGCACCTGATCCTAATGGTCCGGAAGATGGTGCTGATGTGCAAATCAAGTTGGATGTGTCTTTCAAAGAGTCTCTTTTCGGTGTAGTCAAAGAGTTCGACATAAATGTTGAAGACATGTGCCATACTTGCAATGGAACTGGAACAGCAGATGGAAAAAGCTTTGCAAAATGTCCACATTGCAATGGAACTGGAATGATACATTAGTCACATGGAAGCATGTTCATTTAGTCAACATGTCCATATTGCAGAGGTCAAGGATATACTAATGCTAATCCATGTCCAACATGCTATGGCAGCAAACGAAATCCAAAAAGAAAACACATCAGCATAAAGATTCCTGCTGGTGTCTATGATGGAGCAAAACTTCGTGTGGCAGGAGCCGGCCAATCAGGAATAAAAGGCGGCAGAAATGGAGACTTGTATTGCATATTGAGAGTTCAAAACTCTGATTTATTCAAACGACAAGGTCCAGATTTGTTCACTACTTTGTATGTGTCACCTATAATAGCTTCAATTGGTGGTGATGCAGAAGTCTATACACCGTATGGAACTATAAAGATAAAAATTCCAGCTGGAACTGTATCTGGAAAGCAGTTAAGAGTTCCAGGAAAAGGTGTAAAAGCTATTGAACGTACTGGTGATTTGTATCTTGATGTTGAGATAGAGCCACTAGTCAATTTGACTAAAGAACAAAAAGACTTGCTTAAGGCATTCAATGCTACTGTAACAGCAAAGAACTTGCAAAAATCAGAAGAACGTCGTAAGCAATTGCAAAAAATGTTCAACTAAGGAGGCTTATGCGCCGCCTATTCACTGCAGATTTCCATCTTGGAATGAAAGACATTCTAAAGTATGAGAAACGTCCATTCAAGACAATAGAAGAAATGGACAAGCATTTCATAATGGAATGCTGCAGAAAAGCTAAAGTCTACAAAGAGACATTAGAAGATGGAAAGCAACTGACAATTGATAGAGATGTCATAATCCATGTTGGTGACTTAGCGATGTTTGGTGAAAAAGGCTTGACAATAAATCCATAGATTCTTGTCTCTTAGATTCCAGCTATGTTCATAAATCTAAAAGGAAACCATGATGTCAACAATAAAGTGAAGTCAATTGGAAATGTGCTGAGAACAAAGATTGGAAAACATTCAGAAGTAAGCATAAGCCATTACCCTTCTTATGACAGACATGCTGAAGGAACCTTCAAAGAAGGTGACATACATATTTGTGGCCATGTTCATGGAAAATGGAAGCATTGCTTAGACATGACAAACAAAGTCTTGAACATAAATGTAGGTGTAGATGTTTGGAACTACACACTTGTTACTGAAGATGAACTGATTGAATATATAGACAAAGTGATGAAATTTGACAAGAACTAGCTTTATAGAATAATAAAAGCAGCTGATGGACGTTATGTACGAGTATAATATATTATAAGCAGGTTGTATTACTAACTAAATAGGAAAACAAACAAATGGAAAATGAAATAACTGCTGATATTGAAAATGGCATCATCATAACAAACATAAAATGGTGGAAAGGCCATGAAATAAAGAACAAAATAAACTACTACGATTTGCCTGAATCTTACCAAATAAGCATTCCAAACAACATGCTTGATTTATACAAGAACAATTACAATGTTTTCAAAGATGAAATTGAGACATTTGTGTATAATTTTTTGACTAGGAAGTTTGGAATAGAAGTGTCATTCTGTTAGGTTTGGCTTCCAATTGAAGAAAATGAATATTGACATTTCTTGTTAATTAAACAGCAAAAGCCGGAATTAACTCCGGCTTTTGCAGTATTTGCATATTTTATTATGCAGTACGCTACCAATATTTCAATGTTGCACCTTCACCTGTTGTTATAGTTCCAGTTGTTGCCCATGTTCCACCCAGCGTAGTTGCTATTGGACATACCGTAGCTGTTGTATTAGCAGTATATATAGAGCCAACCGGATATATTACAGCTAAAAGTGCATCTTTCTTATAGTAGTTGTTTGTAAGTTCTGTATTTATTTCAGACGCAGTACTGAGCTAAGTTTTCTTATAATAATTACCAGTAAGTTCTGTATTTATTTCAGACGCAGTACTGAGCTAAGTTTTCTTATAATAATTACCAGTAAGTTCAGTATTGATTTCTGAAGCTGTACTCAACTATGTCTTTTTGTAGTAGTTGCTTGTAAGTTCATTGTTAATTTCAGTCTTTGAACTTGTTTCAGTCTTTTTCCAATATAATGTAAGTGCAGCAGTCAATTGACCATATGTAGCAGCATTAGTTGCATCAGTTCCAGAAAGAACGCCAGATATTTGCTTACTTCCTATTGATATGTTAGTATTATCAGCAGTAAGAGTATTGTGTACTATAAATTTTGCTGATCTTATTATACCATATGCAGAAATGTTATCACCAACTGAAATACTATTTGTGAAATCAGTTTTACCACTTATTGCATGATTATTATCTGATGAATTACCACTTAACCAAGCATAATTTGTATAGATAGTATTTGAAAGCTAGAACAACTCATAACGCTTTATAGCATTCATATAGTAGACATTGCTTGGAGCAATATTCTCAAGTTGAATCTAATCAAAGTCACCATGGATTATTATGTAGTCATTGTCAGTAAATGCTATTCCATCATCTGTCACATATTTCAATGTAGCAAGTTTTGTTCTGTCTGCGCTAGAAGGAACATTCGTAAATGTCACTTTTATGACAGTATTCTGCTTGACATATCCAAGTGGAGCTAATGTGAAGTGCTTTATGACACCTGACAATGTGTTTCCATTCTGACTTACCCATGCTTGATCAGTTCCAGCTGTCAAGTTGTTGTAGTTTACCTTTATCTCACCAATGAATGAATCACTGTCAATGATGTTAGTTGAAAGTTGAATGATGTCATTGCTCAAAGTGTTTATTGTTCCACCATCATTGCTTAGCAAGTTTGCATATTCCTGCAAGCTTTCAGCATGAGCTGAAACAGCATCAATCTTTCCTTCATCAAGTTCAATTCTGCCGCTTAGTTTGTCATGCGCGTAGTCATAGTTAGCTGTAATTGCGTTTGACAAAGTCTGAATCTAGCCATTAGCATCACTCAATGCGTTTGCATATGTCTGCAATGAGTTAATATTTCCATTAGCCAAAGCAATGTTAGCAACATTTGCAGTAATTGCATTTGACAAAGTCTGAATCTAGCCATTAGCATCACTCAATGAGTTTGCATATGTCTGCAATCTGCCGGCATGAGCTGAAATAGCGTCAATCTTTCCTTCATCAAGTTCAATACGGCTGCTCAGTTTGTCATGAGCATAGTCATAGTTTGCAGTAATTGCATTTGACAATACTTGGATTTGGCCACCTGGAGAGCTTAAAGAACGTGCATAAGCTTCTAAGTCATCAATATGTCCATTAGCAGTCGTAAGACCATTAGCATTTGTCTAAATGTTTGTGTTAGCTGTTGCAAGACCACTCTCTAATGTCTGAATTCTTCCAAGATGGTTAGCAGAAATCTCAGCAAGTGATGTTATCTTTGCTGCATTTGTGTTAGCTTTGCCATTTACATCAGTAATATCGCCATTTATTTCTGTTATCTTTTCATTCAAGAATGTCTTATTTACTATTGTGTCATCAACGGCAATTACATAACCATTTTCGCCAAGTGTTATTGTTATTCCTGTACCAGCATTGTAGACCTAAGCAAGAGTTGTCAATGGAACATCTGAATATACACCTGTTCCACCTTCTTCAACTGTCCACCAAATTCGTAGAACTTGTTGTCCACTTATTTCAACAATGTTTACATGGTCAACAATACGTCCTTTAATGAAGCGTGCTGAGTCAATTGTGAATGTATGGTCATTTCCACCATAGTCCTGTATGTTCAACGTAATAAGACGAGTTGTCTCATCATAGTCAAAATCAAGATCTGCACTTACAAGCATTCCAACATTAAGCAATGTGTTGTCAAGAGCATTTACTTTTCCAGTTGCATCTGTAGCTGCAGCAGTAGTAGCTTCTGACTTAGCTGTTGCAATCTTGTTAACATAATCAGTTGAAAGTGCTGCGCTTACACTATCAGTATAACTATTAGCATCACTCAATGCTTCATTGTATGCCTAAGTTTTAGCTGCAGCAATTTTTCCAACATAGTCAGTTGAAAGACTTGCACTTACGCCATCAGTATAGCTATTAGCGTCACTCAATGCTTCATTGTATGCTTCTGACTTAGCCGTAGAAATCTTTCCAACATAGTCGGTTGAAAGTGCAGCTGAAACACCATCAGTGTATTCTTTAGCCTAAAGACGAGCAGCTTCACGCTTGTTGTCAACAATCTACTCAAGTGATTGGTTACCAACAAATACTCCACTTACATCATTTACCGCATTGATGTTGAATGTTCCACGACCATGGTCAGTATATGCTTCATCTTGTTTTCCATTCCATAGAAATACATCATCTTTGTCAGTTGAAGCACTTATTCCCATGACAACAGAATGTTCAGCATCACCAATATAAGATGTTCCACGACCTTGGATCAAATTTCCACGCAATGTAGTGTCATTGTCAACAATTAGATTGTCGGCAACAGACAATGTGCCATTTACTTGAGCATTGCCATTTATCAGACCACCCACTTTCTTATAGCATGCATCAAGATCTGCAGTAAGATTCTCTACTTGAGTCTGCTATAGTTGTCCATCAAGATCAGAAGAAAGAACATTGCTGAATGTAGCTTGGATCTTTCCATTTATTTCTGACAAAGTTCTCACGAACTTGTTTGTCTCAGCAAGTGTAGCAACATCAAGTGAGTCAATTGTGTCTTCTACAAATTCTCTCAAGTTCTTCACATGAGAAGATAGAAGTTCAACAGACTCAATTCCAGTGAGTTGGCCTTTGACTTGCTATATCTTAGTTATTACAGACAGATATGGACTAGTTGCGTCGAACTGATACTCTTCATTCAATCCATCAATGTATGCACATAGTCTGTCATCATACGCTGTAAGTGCATTATTGACTTCATTTAGAAGATCAAGAGATGGAACAGTGTTAGTCTATCTCGCAGTGTCATCTCTGAGCGTCTGTGAGATGTTCTTGTCATTCAAGAACCTTATGTTTTCGTCATTTGTGTATGTACTCATTGTAATGGTCTGCCTTTAAGTTGTTGTTAGCTCATTGGAATCAAGACTATTGTTCCTCCGCTGAGATGCATTGTGAACTTCTTGCTTGGATCTTCTTCATCAACCATCTTAAGCATATCGAACTTGTAGTCAACTGCAGCTGAAACAAGGACATCAGTGTCGAATGTTCTCTCGTAGTGGTTAGTGATGAATGCACTTATGTCAGTACTCAATGCTGTTGATAATGCATCAATGTCTCCACTCAAGTCAGCTGAAAGTTTGTCAATGTCTCCGCTCAAGTCAGCTGAAAGTTTGTCAATGTCTCCGCTCAAGTCAGCTGAAAGTTTGTCAATGTCTCCGCTCAAGCTTATTGACAAATTCTGAATTCTTTCAACATAGTCATTTGACAAGAACTCATCGCTATGGATTCTAGCAGTAATTTCATTGCTTAAGTCAGTGCTTAATGCAGTTGAAAGCTTGAGAACTTCATCTATGATGAACGTACGCAATGTATTCACTGACAAGTCATAGTCTTTCCAGATGTTGATGTCGTTGATACTTATATTGCTAAGTGCTGTAATTTCTTTGTTGAGAACAATGTAGTCATTGTTGCGTAACTCAATTTCATTGCCATAAGGATCTTTTGTGACAAATGTGCGATCAAGTTCAGCTGTAGAAGCTCTGAATGTAAATCCAGCTTTAAGTTCCTTGTCAGATACATTTATGAATGCGTTAGTTCTTATCAAGCCATATAGTGAATATTCATCTTTAGCATGACCTGTTGGTGTGTCAATATCATAGTCATCAGACAGTTTGACATCTCCAAAGAACTTCATTCCTTTAGTGTCGCGACGTATTGCAACAGAAACTTCATTGCTGATATAAGTTATGTCAGATATCGTGTTCTCTTCAAACACGCTCAACTCAGCTGACAACATTGATGAAATCAAATCAGTATGTGTACGCTCTGCTTCAATTCTCTCAATATAGTCAATAGAGAGACGGTTTGAGAGGTCATCAGCATATTCTTTAGCTGAAAGCAATACTGATGCATCTTTTGCACAATAATCAGTTGAAAGTGTTGCTGAAACACCATTCGTGTAGCCATTAGCATCACTCAATGCTTCATTGTATGCCTGAGTTTTAGCTGCAGCAATCTTTTCTACATAGTCAGTTGAAAGCTCATTTGAAAGTCTTTCAGCTAGTTGTGTTGTTACTACATTGCTGTCAAGTGCATCAATTACGTCAATATCAGCAGAAGTCAGGTCTTTTATTGCTTTGCATTCAACACCTGCAGATCTGCAGTTTATTATGATGTAGTCTTTGTCATCAATCTAGACACCGTCAACAAACCATTGATCACTTAAGTTCTTCTCTGTCATGCTGACAAGATACATGAATCCGTTGCTCAACAACGTGTCAGCAGTATAGTCAGGATTTGGCTTTACATAATATTCTGCTGGTTCAACACCTGAAGAAACTGCAGTACCAAAGTCAATGAAGAACAAGCTTGAAATGTGGAAGTTGTTGCAAAGTAGTGAGAAGCTTCCAAGCTCAGGTGTGTCAGTGTCAATTACATTCACTACACCTTTGTAGTTGATTCCACCACGTATTGTGTCTTGTATTACTTCCACATCTTCTTGCAAACCACTTATCTGGCCTGAAAGGAAAGTGTCATCATTAGTGCGGTTGATTATTTCAGTGCTTAATGTGCTTGACAACCATGCAGATATTCCATTGATGTTCTCAATCAAATTTGAAACAGACAGGTCATAGTCTTTCCAAATGTCAACATCGTTTGTTGAAATATCGCTTAGTGCGTTGATGTCTTTGTTCAGCACCAAATAGTCATTGTTGCGAAGAACAAGTGGTTCTGCTCCATCTGGGCTCTTAGCGATAAATGTCTTGGTTGTATCACCTGCTGCTCTGAATGTGAAGCCAGTCTTAAGTTCTTTTCCTGAAACATTGATGAACTCATTTGTCTTTATCAATCCATACAATGTCCAATCTTCTCTTACGACTGCACCAATTTCATCAACTGAATACTCATCTGAAAGCTTTACATCACCAAAGAACTTCATTCCTTTAGCATCGCGACGAGCAATTGTTGATATTTCATTGCTGATGTATGTTATCTCTGCTTCAGTTTTCTCTTCAAACGTACTTAGTTCATTGCTCAAATATATAGTTGTATCATCTATATATTGCTTCAACGCTTTTATCTTATCGCGAATCTCAGTTTCATTCCAGTCTGTAATCAAGAATCTCTTGTTGGCAACTTCAGTAATCTTGATTGTGACATATTTGTTGACTCCAACTAAGAATTCTGGATGCTTGTCATAGAAGTACTTTACTGGCTGTCCGCTTGGATCAACAAACTTGATGTTTATCATGCGGCTGTCATCAGGACTCATGAACTTAACGACAAGCAGCATTTCACGTGAATAGTCTTTAGTAGAAGCAAGACGATCTGGTATCACAAATACAGCTTCATTTGTAGCATTCTTCTTTACATTGAGAATGATCTAGTCAGCTGCATCTGTATTCTCATCATGTATGACTGCAACAGTATTTCCAAGATAAGTCCATTCAGTGAAAGACTGCGTATTGATTGGCAATATTTCACTTTCATATGCAATACGTGAACGGTCAACACCAACAGCTGGTGCTTCAGTGTTTATAAGGAACTTGATGTATGTTACGCCTTCAGAGACGCGTTTCATCATCTTTACATTTACTGCAGCACCATCATATGTTACTTGAATCTTGTCACCATCTGCATTTTCAGCCGTTGCTTTCCAAAGGCGTTCTGGAACAGTTATGTCTCTCTTAAGCACATATGTTGACAAGAATGATGCTGGAAGCAATCCAGGAACAAGACCCTCAGTGAAGTCAACAGAAAGTGTTGAAAATGTGTTGTCTTCAATCTTCTCATTTGCAGATCCAACTGTCACATGTGCAACAGTCTCTCCACTTAGTTCTTCGTCAGAACTGAGCTTAAGCTCATATTTCCAATGCTTTGTTATCTCCTGAACTTCAAACTTGTATGAAGCATAGTCATTAGAGAATAAGCATTTGAGATATACAAATGGCGCAATTTCAACTGTATAGTCATTAGATACGCTCAAGTCAAAGTACTTGTTGATAGGTGTCTCAACAATTTCATCTGTTGCACGGTCAATTACACTGAGTGTTCCAACACGTACATGGACATTCTTGACAAGTGCATCATTGCGAATTATTCCACCATCATATACTTTAGCAAACAGATAGTTGTCAAGTGAGTTCTTTATCTGCTAGCACTTTACTGGATTGAATCCAAGTGAGAATGTGTTGTCGCCATTGTACTTTACGCAGATTTCATCTTCTACATATTCAGTCTCACCTGCATCAACATCGAATCTCCAAACTACATGCTTGAATGGCTTGATGTCAGTGTCAAGTGAAGTTATTGTCAAAAGACCTTTCTTTATGATCGCACCACCGGCTGGAGTTGTGTCATAATCATGTATCTTTCCAATTGTACGACCATCGAATTTTACAGGCAAATAGACATCTCCATCACGCATCAATGTGAAGTAGTCATTCTCAAATCCATCACCAGCAGTTATCTTTATTTTGTATTCACGACCAGATCCTTCACCTTGCTCATAGATAGTTCCATAATCATTGAATCTTATGTCAACATTTGGATTTAGTGCATTATGAACAACTGGGTCAGTGTGCTAAAGTCCAAAGAATGTCAATGGAACATCATAGTCACCATTCTGGCATACTAGCATTCCAACATTTATTTCTCTGTCATCATATGTGTGGTATGCATAACCATCAATAGCTGAAATCTCAAGACGATTGATAGCAAAGTCCTTAAGAACATATGGATAAGTGCTCTAGATCTTATCAGAGTCAATTATCTCATAGTGCTTGTCATGTTCTACTTTGTCATCAATTACTGCACTAAGCTCTCTCAATTGCTGTTCATTGAGCTCAGCATGTTCTGCCAATGCTGACATAGCTGACAGATAACGCTCATTTGACATATTGTCAATGTTGTCAATTCTGAAATCAAGACGCGTATCTTCAGTGTAGCGAGTATTAGCTTCAGCATCAAGTCTAAGGTTAGTGTCAATTATCTGGCAGCTCAAATCATAGTCAACATCACTCAATCTGCTATCTTCAGCATGCAATGCAGCATCTTCAGCACGCAATAAATTGTCTTCATCAATACGTGCTGATGCTTCATTAGCAATTGCTTCTGCTCTAGCAGAAGTCTCTGCCTAGATTTCTGTACGAAGCTGATTTGCTGTCAATGTAGTATAAGCAATTGAATCTTTGTCACCATGGATTCGTGCAGAAACTTCAGCATCAAATGCAGAAAGCATAGCATTGTACTTGCCATTAACTGCAATTGAAAGGTTAGAAGACAACATATTGAGCTGTGTTATTCTTGCTGTCTTCTCTTTGTCAATCTCTGTCTGAAGACGTGTATCTTCGTCATCAATCTTGTTTGTCAAGTCATAATGCACATAATCATCAAGCTCATGCAACTTTTTGCCGAAAGTAGTGACATCAACACCGTCAAGACTTGAGCAAATCAAGTTAGCTTTGTAGATAGTGACATCTGACAGTACACCATTATTGATAGAAGCACCTCTGACGTCAACTTCGCCATGGAAAGTTCCCCAGTACTCGTTTTCTGGGTTCAAGAAAAGGGATTTTTGGTTGGTCTCTCTAGAATGATAATCGACATTCAGTGACTCTTTAACCTTGTTGTGAAGATCTGTGTAAGTTGACATTATAGTTAACCTTAAATATGATTTTAATTTTATTTACACTCCTAATAATGTTTGTCTAAAACGTACAATATATTATGGCAAATAAGCGCAGAAAAGGAATAATTCTAGCAGGTGGTGCAGGAACTCGTCTTTCACCACTTACTGATTTTGTATGCAAACAGTTGCTTCCAGTATATGACAAACCACTTATATACTATCCTTTATACACATTGAAGCAGACTGGAATATATGACATACTGATTATATCTACTCCTGAAACTACACCAATTCTAGAAAACAAGCTTGGAAATGGCAGTAGATTTGGATTAAAGCTCCAATATAAGATCTAGAAAGTTCCAAATGGTCTTGCTCAAGCATTTGTCCTTGGAGAAGAGTTCATTGGAAATGACAAAGTATGTCTTATCTTAGGAGACAACATATTCTTTGGAAGCCAATTTGAGAAAATAACAAAGCTTGCTAGCAAGTCAAATGACAATGTGATATTTGGCTATCAAGTAGCAGATCCTCAACGATATGGAATCGCAGAGTTTGATGAAGCAGGAAATGTTGTTTCACTTATTGAGAAGCCAAAGAAGCCAAAAACAAATTGGGCAGTGCCAGGAATCTACTTCTACAACAATGATGTGGTTTATTTTGCTAAGAACTTGAAACCAAGTTCTCGTGGAGAATATGAGATAACTGACATCAACAAGATTTATCTTCGGCTTAAGACATTGAAATTCATGAAGATTGAGACAGGAAATGCATGGCTTGATTGTGGAACTTTCCAAAGTCTTAATGACGCAAGCAATTTCGTAAGAACAGTTCAAGACAGAACAGGACTTAAAGTCAATGACATTGAAGGTGAATGGAGTGAATGATAATGCCAGTAAAAATCAAAATTGGTGGAAAACATAAAGACAATGATGATTTTGACTTGATGTTTGAGTTTGACGATGTCAAGATGTTTGTCATTGCTAATCCAGATATGTATGATGACGATGATGTTGCTAAAATAGAGGAGATAGTAGATGTCATGTCAAAAAGAATATACATTGACAAATCTTATGTTGACTTTCCAGAGAACAAACATCAAGATGTTTTTCTTGAACTTGAAGGATGGGAAAATGTATGCAAGCTTGTTAAGAGAACTAAATATGGCAAAATAACTACAGAATCTGCTGATTCACTTCTTCATGAAGCTTTCAAGATGATGGCAATTGCATACATGTATGATGTGCTTGAAAAATTTGGATATGACATAGATGGCATAACATTAGATGTGCTAAATGATTATGGCATTGCAGTTAAGTTCTATAAAGATGGTATTCAAGAATGGAAACATTATCCTGGACCATGGCAAGATTGGGGCTTAGAAGATAATGAACATTGACAAAATATTTGATATAATATAACCATGAAAGTAAACGTAATATCAGATATTCATGCAACTGTAGACAAGCAACTTAATATAGTCTACAACAATCCTAAGTGCAATATTGCAAAAATTAGGAAGACTGTTGCAGTATTCAAGAACTATTGGTTCAAGCATGAAGCTGATATCAAAGCAGTGAAGTTTGTTTATAGTGCGCTCAACAACGCATATCCTGAGACAAAAGTCATAAATACGCATGATGACATTCTCAAATATGTTGACATGTATGAGAAGAACATTGATACAGAATTTGCAAACATAGGCAATGATAAGATGTATGAACTTTCTCGTGCATTTAGTGCTATTGACTGGTTCTTTAGGCAAAACAAGTTTGAATGGTGGCTTTATGAGCATGTTGTTGAGTTTGATGACTTAATACATTACATGTTCAAATGCAAGTATGACTTTGATCCAGCAAAACTTGAACCAGCTGACTATCTCATAATTGCAGGTGACTTAGGTCTTGAGCCAATATATGACTTGATTCTCAAAGACATTGAGAAAAAGACAGAAGGTAAGTTCAAGAAGATTCTTCATATTGCAGGAAACCATGACCATTGGTGGTTCAGAATAAATGGTCTTTCTGAAGTTAAGCCAGACCATGTAAATCTTGATCATGACTATTGCACGCATGTTGATGGTGACTATGCATTTATTGGCTGCACTATGTGGACTCCAATTTCTGACCAAGCTTCATGGACAGTTGGAAGATACATGAATGACTACAACTACACTCCTGGAAAGTTCAGTCCTTATGCATCAAACCATCAATATGAAATCCAGAGTGCTTGGCTTCGTCAACAGCTTGCAAAATACAATGACAAGAAATGTATTGTATTTACGCATCACCAGCCATTTGAAGAACTTACGCTTGATGACTACAAGCATAATGGAAAGGGCTGGGATGGAATTGACGTAAATGCAGCATACGTTGTCCAAGACCATTCACTTGATGACATTGCAGAAAACAACAACATTGTTCTTTGGGCATGTGGTCATACACATGCAAACTATGATGGAATGCTTCATGGTGTGCATGTAGTGAGAAATCCAATTGGTTATCGTGATATCATGGGTTTTTCACATTCTACACCAGAGAACATGTCTGGAACATGGTACAACAAGATAATTGAAGTGTAAGTATATACCAAGGAGCTTAAGATGTTTGCGAATTTCAAGAAAAAGCTTGTAAAGATATACAAAGACAATGGTCAGATAATACGCTAGTTCACTGTTGCTGCTGAAGTTGTTGATGCAATAGTTACTGGGGGTGGCAAAGATGCGAAGATTGCTGTCACTATGAAGAATGGAAAGACTGTAATCTACAAGTCAAATGGCCAAATAGTAAGGCAGGTTTAACATGGGCAAAAGCAAAGCAAAGCCAAAAGACAATAAAAAGTACGTCATTTATAGAATTGACGACACTGATACTGATGCATTTTCTGAGCATTTTCCTAAGAAAATCATAATGCAGAAGTTTTTTGCTGAAAATGATGCTGAAGCATTCAAGTATCTTAAAGACTACAGAAAAATTGCTAATAAAGCTTATACATATTACTATGGTGAAGCTGAAGAGCATGTGATAGTTGATGAAAATGGAAATAAGAAGTCTTATAATAGTGTGCATGAAATGCATAAAGAGTGGCTAAAAGACAGAAACATTTGGGAAAAGATAAAGACAGAACTTGACGTTAGATGGTCAAAGATTATGGATGGTTGGTATTGGCTTAAGTATCTTTGGTACTACATTCGTACTGGCCATGACTACAGAGCATCATGGAGTCTCGATTCACATCTTCTCAATGAGATAGTTTGGAACCTCAAGATTCTTAAGAATGACGACATTGGTTGTTCACCACTTTTCCTTGACAAAGCACGTGCAGAAATTCATAAAGGAGAGAAAGACTTCAATATAGAAGAGTATGCAGTCAAGATGAACTATGACTATACTGAAGATGAATGGAAGCTTGGCAAAAAACTTAGAGCAGATGAATATGATAAAATGCTTGAGTATGTTGCACTCTATGACTACTATTCAAATTTTGGAATAACTAACAAAGAACTTGTTGATGATGTTGAAGCTTTTGAAAACAAATGGAAAAAGACATTGCCAATAAAGCCAGGAACATATCGTGATTTTGACTACAAGAAACTTGATGCACTTGCAGATAAGTACTGGAATAAGATATGGGAATGGATACGAACCTATGGAAAAGTTCTTTGGACATAACAATTTAACCCAAGCAAATGCGCTAAGCCGGCTTTATGCCGGCTTTATTTTTGTACTTCTACAGACTAATGTGATATAATATAAATATGGAAATAGATAATTTTGACATACTTATGCAACATATAGACTTTGTAGATCCAAATGACCGCTACATTGTCCATATAATGAGGCGTCCAAAAGACTGCAAAGCACTTGCAAACACTCTTGGTGCAAATGAAGCACAAAGAATGATTCGCACTTATTTTGTTGACAGTTTTGAATACCTAGAGGCAAAGATACCTGCAATAAAAGAGCTTTGCAAAAGCTGCAATGCTCGTTCATATCTTATTGTCTCACCTAAAGACAACTTTGACTGCTTGATGAATCTTGCTCAGAAGACACTTGAGACTATCCGCAACAAGAACTACACTGTCAAACCTGAGCATCTTCTTAGGCAAGCATACTGTGAGAACCATAAGTCTCGTAATAAACAATGGATTCTTGACCTTGACAATGATGAGATGGTTGAGTACTTTGCTGACAAAGCTGGAAAGCCTGCTGGCAGCAAGACATGGACAGCTAGTGAAGTCATGTCAATAGTTCATGATGAACTTAAAGCATGTGGCAAAGATCCTGCTCTTGCATATACTGTTCCTACTAGAAATGGTGTCCATATAATAACTCCACCTTTCAATCTTCAGTCTGCAAACAAAAAATGTGGAATGATATTTGAAGGTTGCAAGAAAGTTCCAACTGAGCTTGTATGGACAGGTCTAGAGACTTATGACATCAAAAGAAAGCAAGTCACTGGCTGGCTCCACAAAGATGGAATGACATTGCTGTACTACTGCAATTGATTCTAGACAGTACAATATATTATGCAAAATGACAAACTGATATCATATTTGAATGAGCTTGTACGTTTCCGTCAGAAAGAAATTGTCTAGATGGAGCATTCTAAGTGTGACAAGAAATTGCTTGTTGGATACGCTGACAGAACAGACAGAATTCTAAAGACTATTTAGGAGATTCATATGACTAAAGACATTTAGCCATCTGAATCTTCTGAAGTATCTGTTAAAAATGAAGCT
>JAEEGL011520776.1_pt1 | contig 87907 bp, 73 predicted proteins | sample 9134231 | NCBI WGS metagenome assembly JAEEGL01 (sample SAMN16246548, study PRJNA631951) | gut metagenome | biome: gut microbiome; feature: rumen; material: fiber-attached | host: Bos | place: Iran: Karaj | collected 2018-10 | reverse complement strand
TTTCCAGGACGTCCGTCAGAAGAGGCAGGCTGAACATCATGGCCGCAATCGTCATATTGCCGCTGGGCCAGGATTTGAAATTGTCGTTGCTCCCCGCCAGATTCGGTATCATCTGCCACCAGTTGCGGTATCCGTTCAAAGGATCTTCGAGTGTAATCAGATACTTATAGCGGGGACGGGAAGCCACCTGCTTGAGCCAGAGGTTCACGTTGTCCGAGAGGATTCCCGCCACAAGGATGGCGGCTCCGACTGCGATCAGTTTCTGTGCGTCTCCATCGTTCAATAACCTATTGCAGACGATCGATACCCATGCGTAAAGAACAAGCCAGAAAAGCCAACTGAGTACAGAAAGCCATGCAGAGGATTCTCCTGCCGTGTATCCGAACAGTTCCCGTACCTTTCCGCCGTTGTAGCTGTTGCTGTAATACACGGCCATGAAGTACGAGACGGCAAGCAACACTATCGCCAGCAGCCTGTACCGGCTGCCCTTATTCATAAGGCCCTTATACAGGCACATTCCGGCGGCGGGGTAGAGACAGTAGGAGAAATAGGAGCCGTAGGTCGCAAAGAAGGCACCTAAATCCGTTTTATTCGCCAAGGCCGCGTTGATCTGATAATCCCTGAATGAGCCGATGACTATGCCCGTGATGCAGAAAAGGATCACGGCGATGAAGCCGATCAATGGAATCCCGAGAACATTCTTTTTCATAATACCATCCTCAAAAGTACTATTTTCACTTTGCGAATAAACTACATTAAATAGCAGCGTGATTGGTTTCATTGCTGCAATAGGGCATACGTCTCTTAGAATATCCCGTGTTGCTCTGCTGCCTTCATCGTAGTTTTTTGAATGTGGCGCGGATCTCATCCACCGTTCCGGCGGTCAGATAATACCTGTATGTGAACGGCTCGTCAAAGGTCAGGAGCATTTCGGCAAGCGGCGCAACGTAATTCGTCGGGTCGTCTTCCGCCTCATTCGTCCCGTTGTACCTGTACCCGCCGGCGAGAAGGCTTTCGGCGACAGGTGAATACAGCCCGATGCCGTATCCGTTTTCATCAGTCCAGGAGCTCCAGTTTTCTGTATTGCCTTTTTTTAATGCAAACGCAGGCTTGCCGGCCCAGAATTCCAGTTCCTTCTCCACGCGCAGTTCACCGTCTGTCCACGGTGCGTCGCCGTCGTAAAAGGTAAATGTGCTCAGCGCACTCAGAGTATAAAACGCCGGCAGTTCCTGCGAGCATGGCGTCCATGGCGTCAGGAGAAAATCGATCGCTGTGTTTTCCACTTCCAGGCCGTCTTCCGTCAGCCGGTAAACGCTGGTATAGTAGGTTTGCGTGGGCTTCTTTTTCTGTGCCCAGTCCAGCGGACGGCAAACGACGCGGATCGTGTCCTTCGTTTGCTCCAGAAAAACCAGCTTGCTGGTATGGCCGTATTGATCGCCGCCCTGAACAGGATTATACCGCCACGTATTGCCCATGAAAACGCCGTTTTTATACCCTTCGATATCCATCGGCCCGTAGAAGGACTGCTGCACCAATCGTCCCGTATCGTGGCAGTTGAGCAGATTGTCGTAGGCGGTGTTCTGCTTGTCGCAAAAATAGCACAGGCCGCCGCCCCAATCAAGCTTCACGCCGGCTTTATAACGATCGTTTTCGATGGCCACTGTCTTATCACCCGGTACTTCCTGCACTTGACAGGTGAAATCCGAAAGGCTAAGTACGCACGGTGCGTCCGCGACGATCGGCTCAAAGCGCACAGCTGTCAGGCATGAAGCGGTCGCTTTATTCAGAAATCCGTTCAGCAGCATGGAAGCTGCCGTTTCCTTTTCACTGAGCAGCAGCTCCTCTTCCACCGTGATTTTGCCCTGCTGATAAGTGAATACAGCGCGAAACGGCGCGCTGGCGCGGTACGAAAACGATATGCGGTTAAATGCGCCCGATCCTTCCTCCTTCTGTATGGATACCGCGTATCCCGCGGTTATGTCCATGTTGGAAAACGACAAAGCGCCAATGGCAAACCCGGCATTTTTCTTTGGCTGACATCCACACAAAAGCAGCATGGCGATAAGTATAAACCCCAATAACACGATGTGCTTTTTCATTCAGACATCCTCCGTTTTATCCCAACGAAAGACCAAACGGGAAAGGCTGCAATCCGGGCAGTGTCGCCGTATCGGTCATTCTTGCGTCAGCTGTAACACCCCGAATCTGCTCATCATCATGGGAATCTGCTGCCGCTTTCATTTTCACTGTTGCCATTCGCAGCTCTCCTTACTTCAACCGTTGATCCTGAGGTGACCAGTCAGTCCTCTTCTGCGAAATAATCAAATATATATCGCCTGCTTCCGGCCTCCAGACGGTCGATCGCGTACTGAACGCACCGGGCGATCGCTTCTGCGCCCTTTGCGTTCGGATGGAAGGACGCTGAATTGATCAGGGCCGAGGAGACCAGGTCCTGCTTTCCGGCCAGCAGAATGACCGGATGGATATACGGATCGTCAGAATACGCGCCGTGGCCTTCAAACTCGCTGCTGACGCCCACGTAGCAGATATTCATTCCTTCCGACCGGCATTCATCCACGATGTTGATCAGCTCTATACAGAAAAAATAAGTCGCTTCGTTCAGGATCGCGGCGCTGTCACGAGAAAACGCGCCGCCTGCCTGCGCGTCGACTATGGGATACGGGTAACCGACTGCCAGGATCGTTGCCTGCTCTCCCGCCCGGGCGGACACATCATGAAATGCGCGCTTTATAGACTTTCGGACATGGTCTGTTTCATACTGCTGTTCGAACAGGGCCACACCCTTGTCGACGTTCGTTTCGCCCGGCATGGACGTGGTTTTTCCGAGCGCCGACAGCGTGATGATATTCTTAAAGTCCAGGTCATTGCCGCCGATCGTCAAAACCACGTAATCGGCTTTCAGGCCTTTCTCATCCAGCTTATCAAAAACGCTCAGCTGCGGGGCGAGCATCTCCGCGCCGGAGATGCCTTCGCGCTTATACTCCTTTTCCATCCCGGCGGAGATCCCGGCTTCTTTTTCTTCTTCCGTCAGCAGGAACAGATGGTTCGTTTTGGCGCCGGACGCCGCGGCGAAAAAGAAATATTCGTCCCGGTGTTCTGCCAGTACACCTTCCACTCCCGGAAGGGTCAGCAAGCCGGGCCAGCCGTTTTCAGAGCGGTGGGCCAGCCAGTCCGGGTCTTTGCACTTCTCCGCCATCGGCGCATCCTGTCCGTAATATGGCTCGATGCCTTCCCCGGCGGTATACGAATCCCCCAGAGCCACCAGGACCTTTGGCCTGACTGCATCTTCCGCGGCGGAGCAATAACACATCATGAGGGAGAGGATACATAAGGCAATTAAGCAGGCTCTTTTCATGCAGGACTCCATAAATACGATAAGTGTTTCCGCGATGATTTGTGATGCTGGTTGTATATGCTTCGGCTGATGCTGCAGCATCAGTACTCCATCTTCTCCCGCAATACCCGGGCCCTGTTCAGCAGCCTTGTCAGGATCGCATCCCTTTCGCTGTCCGGAGCGGTAAGGCTTTGATGATGGGCTTCCAGCACACAGTCGCCCGAATAGCCGATCTGCTTGAGCGTTTCCGTGAGTGCATCCCATTCCACAGTGCCGTCACCGGGAATCAGATGCTCGTCCTTCGCGTCACCGTGGTTGTCCTGTATATGCAGGGAAGCGGGAACGACGGCACATTCCATGAGAACGTCGGGGCGATAGCCGAAACAGTTGGCGTGGCCTGTGTCATAGCACCAGCCGAACCACTCCGAGCCGACCTGGCGCACCAGTTCGGCTATGACCCGCGGATCGCGGGACGGTCCCCAGAGAAGGTTTTCGGAGAGGATCACGACCCTGCACGACCGGGCTTTGCTGAGCCAGGGCGCGATCGCCGCTTTGTTGGATTCGATAAACTCTGCGGGATCGTCAAAGTAACGGCCGTTATACCCGCATACGGGATGCAGCACCATATACCGTGCGCCCAAAGCGGAAGCTGTTTCAAGCGCCCTTGCAATGATCGGGTGATATCCTGCCTCCGCCGGCGCGTGGTTGTGGGTATACGGGATGCCTGTCTTTTCGGCGCGTTCCTTCAGCGCGTTCGCCCAGCGTATATAGCCGTCTCCCATGAACGGGGAGCCGGGGGCCTCCTGCCAGTAGTCAAGTGCCATGTCCTGGGCTTCATAGCCCAGGCGCTTCAGCCTGTCCATAGCTTCTTCCGCCGGGTATCCTGGCTCAAAGACGGAAGTCGTGGTAACGATGCGTTTTCTGTTCATAATGTTATTCACACGTGCCTTTTAAGAGGCAGTCCCACGCGCGGTCAAAAGGGGAGTGGAGCCATTCCGGGAGGACAGCGCCGGCAAGAATTCTTTGCAATTCGGATCTGAGTTCAGCATCTGTCGAGCAGCCATTTCAGGCAGCTGTCATCCGGATTGAATTCATGTTCTCCTTCAAATGCATCGAACATATACCAGCTGCTGTCACCTGTCAGTTCCCGTGCCATGGCGTTAAAGCGCGAATACTCTCTTTCTGCGCTTTCAAAAGATATGATCCGGTCGTGCCTGGCTGCCTGTATACACAGATTTCTCGGGTATACCAGCAAAGCCACCTCTGCATCCATAAAGTAATTTCCGCTGTCGCCCCAGATATAATCGGTCCCTGCCCGGTGCCCGCGACCGCCTTCGCTGAAAGAACAGCTGTTCAGTGTGCTGCGGATGCGGGTGTCGACAGCCGCTGTATGCATCGCATAGAACCCGCCGTAAGACAGACCTGCCATGCCCAGATACTCCGCCTGCGAAAAGGGTTCCGATGTCAGATGGTCGATGGCGCAGCTGATGCAATGGATCTCTAAAGCGGTTATAGAACTGCCGACCTGCTGAAGCTTGGCGTCCAGAGATCTCCTCATGGAGTCAACGTCGCTTTTCGCGTCCTTTTCACGCGCGATAAAGTATTGCGGGTTCCACAGCAGCAGCTGCGGCGCAAAAACATTGGCTCCGAGTTCGCACAGCCTTTCGACCATGCGGTTATAATTCCCGGTACCTTTCTCAAGCAGTCCGCCGATCACTTCAGGCGTGCCGAGACCGCCGTGCTGCGCTATAACCAGGGGGCGTTTTGACCCGTCCTCATGTACGAACAGGATGCCGTAAAACCGGATGCGTTCTGCCAGCTCATACTGAAGACGGTATATGCTGCAGCCTGAACGCATACCGGCATATTCCTTCCGGACAGAGATGATCTTTCTGTCGGACTGTGTCAGGGGCCAGCCGAGTTTTTCCCTGAGCAGTTTTCGGATGTATTCGGCATTGGCCGGAAAATTCTCCCTGAAGAGTTCGTCGCGGCGTTCCTGCGCGGCCTCTCGCAGCTTCTCCAGAGCAAGTTCTGCGGAATCGATATAGTCTTTTCTGTAGGGATTTCCGGCGTTTATGAATTCAAACATGGCTGGATAAATCTTCCTCCATCATGCAGCCTGCCTCGATGCACAGACGGTTATTGTTCCCGTTCTGGCCAGGGTCCGGCGGTTGCAAGTCCGCGATACCATGAAATCGTGCATGCATTTTTCAACGGTACATGCGGTTTTGATACAGTCTTTAGTGTTCCTGCGAATTCCTGAGTATCGCTTGGACATATCTCATTTCTTATTTGATGTGACAATGATACCACGAAAGGCACACTATTTCAATCATTAGGACCAAGGACTGGGAAAAGACTTGAAGAGTATGCTCCGGAACACCTGGCCGATTACGCCGGGAAGCTTCCTGCTCTGGTCCGGATGAAGGAGGAGGAGGCTATAATGCGCATTCTCTATGAAAATGCCAGGCACATTCCCCGGAAAGACTGTCTGCCAGCCACTGTGTTGATGGTAAGCAAAATAGAATACCCACGGTCTGCATCTATCCACCCGAATGCATGGATTTCAGTGATAACGGCCTGGGCACGCTGATCAAGCTGCATGGAAGCGATTTTAAGGAAAACTGCAATGACTTGTCGAAAAGGCAGCCGCGGATGACCGTTGCAGGCACTGACCAGTCATAACTTGCCAGACAGATTCATAATGATCTGATGGTCGATCCAGCTCTCCTGCTCTGCATCGCGCACCGCGTCGTCCGGTGTCAGGTGCCCGATCAGCAGCGTGGATTTGGGGTCATGCGCAGCCATGTTTCTTCGGACGGTGTTTGCATCATAATTGGCGTAGCAGTAACGGCACATATGACCGCAGGTGTTGTATGCGCCGATGTCGCTGCCCAGGCAGCAGGCGCACTCCTTCCGTGCTGCCGGCTTTAAAGGCGCTTTTAAACGCTGATGCAGCGCCTGTTCGTATGCCTGTACCGTCATGCAGCCGCTGCAGTCTGCCCCGTACGGAGCCAGTTCGTCTCCTTCGGCACAGGGCCGTATGGTCATGCCGTACTGCCGGCCGATCCCGATAAATGCTTTGCCCAGCGCAAGCCGCTGATCCGCGCTTACGGCTTTCGCTTCGGGGAAATTGCGCCTCGTTTTTTCGTACAGGTCTATAAAGCTGATCACCGCCGTCTTGGTGTATCCGGACAGGACCTTGGCCATATATTCGAAGGCTTTCAGGTGACGTTCGACGGGGTACCGATCGCTGATGAATATGGGATCGTAGCGCCAGCTGACGCTGTCGACACCTACGATATCCGACAGGCGTTTCACGCTTTCAAGAATGCGCATTTTGTCGGGCACATTCGGCTCGATCTCTTTTCCGTACGGCGTGACCGTTACGAACCAGTACTGCCCGAAGGGGCGAAGCAGTTCCATGTGCGGCAGCATCGGTTCGGGATTCTTGGTGCAGAAGCCTATCAGGTCGACCACATCAGGGCTCAGCCTGTACCGGGTGACGCTGCGCGGGTTATACGGATTGCGCACCAGCACCAAGCCCTCTTTCAGCCGGTTGACGAACCACTCCGAATAAAAAGCGGGAATATCCGTGCGCATTCCTGTGTTGATGATCATAAAACCTTCTCCCGGAGAATCCAACTCGATCTGCCGCTGACTGCGGCAGGACGGCCTTTGAGGGCGCCGATCGTCTTCTTCTCTTCCAAACCGTGATTTGTTTACCATCCTTCACGCAGACATTATAACGGTAATCTGAATTAAATCAACAGAAATATCTGCTTGAAGCGCTGATTCTTTACATATTCTTGCAAACCGACCGGAAACGGCATATAATAGTCATATAACAACTGGCCGGAACAAAGTGATCCCTGATGAAAGACGACACTGAGGCCGGTCAGGCGATATACCTTAAGTGGGAGGGCTGGCCATGAATTTCAAATCGTTCATTGAAACACTCAAAAAGAACTGGATCGTTACTTCCGCCATCACTGCGCTGATCGGTCTGGTGCTGGTGCTGTTTCCGACCGGCACTTTGAAGGTGATCAGCTATGTGATAGGCGCGCTGGCCGTTGTTATGGGCGTGATCCGCACCGTACGGTACTTTAAGCAGGACCACACCTATCCCTTCCTGTTCCAGAGCGATCTGTTGGTGGGGCTGCTCTCCATAGGATTCGGCCTGTTCCTGATCATATCGGCGGAGACGGTCATTTCCATGGTACCCTTCGTCTTCGGCATCCTCCTGATCGGCTGCGGAGTCGGCAACGTGCTTCGGGCCATCGACGCAAAGAACGCCGGCCTTTCATCCTGGGCCGTGCTCATGGCTCTGGCGGTGATATCCATCGCGGTCGGCATCGTATGCATGGCAAATCCCTTCACCGTGATGGAGACCGCGGTGATCGTGATCGGCGCGGCGCTGATTTATGTGGGCATCACCGACATCGTGACCACCTTGGCTGTGAGCAAGCGCATCAGGCTGTGGAAGGGCGCTTCCGAATCCTGAGAAAGGAAAGGAGCATATGGCTGCATTCATGAAGGCTGTGACCTTCAGCTACGACGACGGGGTCACACAGGATCAGAGGCTGATCGATATCTTCAGCCGCTACGGGCTGAAGTGCACATTCAATTTGAACAGCGGCCTTCTGGGGCAGGCGAACGCCCTGATACGGGAGGACGTCACGGTGGCGCACTGTAAGCTGCGGGCGTGCGAAGTGCCCAAAATCTACAAAGGGCATGAGATCGCGGCGCACACCCTGACGCATCCTTGCCTGTGCGACCTTCCTGACGAAGAAGTCGTCCGGCAGGTGGAAGAGGACCGCATCGCGCTTTCGGAGCTGGCCGGTTACGAGGTGGTCGGCATGGCGTATCCCGGCGGCGGAAAGAACCACGACGAAAGGGTCGTCCGCCTGATCCGGGAGCATACGAAAATCCGCTATGCGCGCACGATCATATCCAATGCCAGCTTCGATCTGCAGGACGACCTTCTGGTATTCAGGCCTACCGTTTATCATCACGAAAGCATGCAGGTGCTGTTTGATATCGGAAAGCGCTTCCTGGAGACTGAGGCAGACAGGCCCCAGATCCTCTATGTGTGGGGGCACGCCTATGAATTCGATATCCGCAACACCTGGAGCCAGTTCGAGGATTTCTGCCGGATGATCTCCGGGCATTCAGAAATATTCTACGGCACGAACAAAGAGGTTCTCCTGCCGGAATAAAAACATTTGCGACAGGCAAATCGAGTATGCGGCCAGGGAAAGCGGCAGGCCAGCGAAAAGCGGAAAGGACGAACGCGATGCACCCGAAGAAGGCAGAGATCTATGACGCTGTTACGCGAATGAAGCGGGCGAATCTGGCCGCGCAGCGGAAGCTGAAGAAGGCGGCCACCCTTTCGTCGTACCGGGAACTGGCAAAGGAATCAGAGCAGGACGGGCAGGCGATCCTCGTATGGTCCGAGGCCTTTCAAAGGGCGCTGAAGGAAAACGAGATCGTGTTTATCCCGCGGTCGGACGAACCTTACTATATCGACCGTCCGGTGGTCATCCCGTCCAACCGGCGCATCGAAGCGGAGGACGGCGCGGTGATCCGGCTCCAAAGGGGAATCAGAACGCTGATGTTCCGAAATGAACACGTATTGGACGGAACGCATGCGCCGCTGAAGGACACCCCCCGCGACGAAAACATCTGCATCACCGGAGGCCGCTGGGAGGAGAGCCTTGACCGCCGCGCCGGCTACGGACGCAGCGGCATGAACGACGAAAGCCGGAGCTTTTACGGGGTATCGACCGCCATGTTCTTCAACAACCTGAACGGCCTGACCCTGGAAAACATGACATTTGCCCACACCGGCGGCTTTGCGGTGCAGGCCGGGGACGTCAGGGATGCGGTCATGCACGGCATACGCTTCGATGAGTGCTATGCTGATGGGCTGCATCTGAACGGCAATACGGAAAACGCCTGGATCAGGGACATAAGCGGCCAGTGCGGCGACGATCTTGTGGCGCTCAACGCCTACGACTGGCAGAATTCGTCCGTCGACTTCGGCCCGATGAAAAATGTACTGTGCGAAAACCTGACCCTGTCCGAGTCGAGTCCTTACAAGGCGATGCGCATCCAGCCGGGGATATATTACTATGACGACGGGACGGCCATAGACTGCGCCCTGGACGGCGTGATTGTAAAAAACGTGCGCGGGATCAGGACCTTCAAAATGTACTATCAGACCCCTGCCTACAACATCGGCATCCAAAAGCCGGAGCGCGGCGCGCCGGGCAGCGGGGACTGGCTGTTCTTTGAGGATATCGCCGTGGATCTCGCCGCGCCCCTGGACCGGTTCCGCGAATACGAGGAGTCCGATCCTGTGCGCGGGGCGTTTGCCGCCTTCGAGATCGGTGCAAACATCGGGCACATCTTCTTTGAGGATATCGACCTTACCCTGTACAGGGAAAAATATCCGGAATCGTATCTGCTTTGCGCAGGCCCCAAGTCCTGCCTGGTGGATGGGGGAAAGCGCGAGGTATTCGACCCCTACGTGCAATGCAGGGTCGGCTCGGTCCAAATGAAACATATCCGGATCAACGGATTAGAACCGGATTCCGTTAAGCCGTATATCCGCACGGTGGCGTTTGACGATGTGAACCATGACGGCCTGTCCACGGGCCGGGGGACGATCGAAAGGACGGAATACTGCCGGGGGTGATCTCAGCCCGTCACGGCCTGGATTCAACATGAGAGCGTTGAAACCAGCGTCTTTATCATCACCGGGAATGTGCACGTCGCCGCCGGCATCCAGTCATAGATGCCGGCGACGTCTTTGGCAGAAGGACTGAACCATAATTACGAACAGCCCTCAGCTGAGGCAGGCGGCTGCTTTTTCCACAAACTCGCTGAAGATCGAATTGGCCCATGCGAACCACGGGCGCGTAAACTGTTTGGGATCGTCCTTGTGCACGCCTTCGTGCATCAGGAACGTCCCGGCGTCCATGTTTTCCAGCGTATCGGCCAGGGCGATGATCTCCTGCTGATCCGTGGAGGTCAGGCCCTGCACGCACAGCGAGATCGGCCAGATATAATCCTCGGGCGTATGCGGGCTTCCTATGCCGCTGGCGCAGGTTCCGGAATAGTAATACGGGTTGGATGCGCTGAGCACCATTTTCCGGGTATTCAGATACACTTTGTCGCGCGGGTCCAGGCAGCCCAGGTAGGGAAGGCTGAGCAGGCTTGGAACGTTGGCATCATCCATGAGCTTGCTGTGACCGAGGCCGTCCACCTCATAAGCGTATACCTTGCCGAACAGGGGATGCTCAACTGTGGCAAAACGTTCGATCCCCTCCAGAATCTGCTCTCTCAGCTTCACAGCCCTTGCGGCGATCTCATGATCGTGCAGAAGCTCATCTGCGATCTCGGCCATTTGCGCGAGGCTTCGAGCCGCAAAGAAGTTTGACGGGACCAGATAGCCGTATTCGCAGGCGTCGTCGCTGGGCCTGAAGCCGCTCCAGACCATTCCCGTGTACGCCACCGGGGTGCCTTTGCCGCCGTTTGACAGCGAGTCCGAGGGCGGGCAATTGCTGCGCACGAAAAAGTAGGGGGAGGATTCAAAGTGGCGCTGCTCGGTTTCCCAGGTTGAAAGTATCGTTCTGAAAGTATCCGCCATATCGCCGCCTAACCACGCGGTATCGCCTGTCTGTTTCCAGAAGGCATGGCAAAGGCGCACCGGATAGCATAGGGAATCGACCTCGTATTTGCGCTCCCAGATCCATGGCGCCTGCGCATCCGTAAGGCTTGTCCGGTCGTCATAACCGTGCCTTCCGCTCGCCTCGCGGTTGAATGCGTTGGTGTAGGGATCGAGCCTGATGTAGAAGGCCTGCCGCTTGATGAGCCCGAGGATGGCCTCCTTCACTTCCGGGAACTGGGATGCGAATGGAAGATAATGGTATACCTGGGCGGAAGAATCCCTAAGCCACATGGCCGGGATATCGCCCGTTATGAGGAATACGGTGCCGTCCGCGCGCTGCAGCGTGGTTTCCCAGGTGCTGGCAAAGCAACGGCGGTACATCTGAGCGAGCTTCTCACGCCCCTTTTTTACAAGCGCCTCGTACACAGGCCTGGTTGCCTCGTCGATCCAGTTCATAACTGCCTCCTTATACATTGCCGGTTTGTAGTCTGCGTATTCTTTATGGCCAATGATTTCCTTTCAGCGGACTGTTTTCATCGCTTCACTTCCGGATAAACCGATCCTCTGATTCCGGTGTCTCTGCGCTGATAAAACGCTCCGCAGTCATGTGCAGATTATACTTCTCCCTGAGTGATGCGATTTTTGCCATCATGGGGGAAGCGTGATGCGCGTCTATAGCCGCCTGGTCACGCCAGCTGTCTATGAGCAGCACGGTCTCAGGGTCGTCAAAGGGCTGATAGTACTCGTAGCGAAGATTCCCGTCTTCGGCCCTGATCGCGGCCACGGTGCCGCCTGAGATCATTTCTTCCGCAAACTTCCGGGCGGCGCCGTTTCTGCCGGTATAGTGAAGATTCACTGTGATCGCCATTGATTTCCTCCCTGCTTAGCTGTCATTTAAGCGGCTGTTCAGCGCGGTTTCCACCCTGCCGAGCGTGTCGAAAAACCGCTTTGTGGCTACCGCAGGACCCATCAAGGGCAGGCCCACGGTGTTCCAGATAAACATATGCCGCCAGGAAGTATACGGCCCTTCGACGCCCAGGGAGATGGACTTTTGCTTCAGCTCCTCGCATATCCGGGCCATCCAGAGCAGCGGGTAGATGAACAGCGTCGGGATGCCCAGCAGATATGCCTTCCAGTACGGCGTCACGCGGTGCCCCAGCACCGCCTCGATCTCCTTCTGCAAACCGCCAAGGGGCATGTACAGCAGAAAGAACAGACCTGCCGTGAAAAAGTCTGTAAAGCCCAGCCAGAATCCGGGCCGCTTTGTGTGCTCAAACTGTCTGCTCATATTCTCGCCTGGCTGCGTCGGATTCCGTCCTTTTCCGTCAAACGATCCTGCCTTTTCCCCGCAGGGCTTCTTCCACATAACCGACGCATTCGCATATCATTTTATCGCAGTGCGGCTTCTTTTCGCCGCCTTTTTCGGCGTTCACCCGCAAAAGGTCCACGCAGTTCATCAGCCCGCCGTGGTTTTCCCGGATCTTCCGATAAAACTCGTTCAGCACCGCCGTATCGTCGATTCCCGCAAGACCCAGCGCCATCAGGCTGCCTGTGATCGCGCCGCATACAGAGCCCATCTGCATCCCGCCCCTGAAAAAAGTCGCCGTTTTCAGGCAGGCCTCTTCATCGTACCCGAGATCCTGTGCGAAAACGGAAACGGCAGCCTGGCAGCAGTTGTATACGGGCCTTCCGTCCGCAGATGTCAGCTTGCGCCGATCCATGGCCATGTCGGTGTATTTGCTCATTGCATATCCTCCGATTCGATCCCAATTCTCCAACCAACCGAATACAACCGAAACGGCCTTGCCTCCGGTTTTCCGCGGCGCAGAAATGGCGGTTTTGTTTTCTTTTTGCTTACGGAATAATGATAACACGAAAAATATACTATTGCAAGGCAGGCGGCATCGGCTTTAGAGAAATGCACAGCAATCATATACCTCGAGGCTCCGTTTTTCAGACCTTGACAGAAAAGACATTAACTGATATAATTAACAAAGAATTCATATAGCTTCGTATGTGTTTTCAAGGCGCTTTGCGGGTGGGAGAGAACGATACGCATGAAAGCCGAAGTGCAGCGATCAGTCACAGGCGAGCGAACGGGCGGAGCTATGCCTATGGATTCCCTCACAGGAAAGTGCTGGCGCGGTATGCATACCGCGCCGTTTATATCCGGGTACGATCATTGGAAACGGGAGGATCAAACGTTATGACGATGAAACGCTTTATCGCATTGACACTGGCGGTTTTGCTTTTGCTTACCGCGCTTCCCGATATGCTGCCCGCGGCACAGGCGGAGCCGTCCCGGGCCGGCTGCACCAGCGGCCAGTCCGCTGACGGCAGGCACTACTGGACTTCCAGACGCCGCAGCGCTTCATGCGAGACTGCGGGCGGCATCCTCTGGATATGCCGCTACTGCAAAAAGGAGGTCTTCGAGCAGACCGCGCCTGCGCTGGGCCACGAATGGTCCGACTGGACGCAGATAGAGCCTCCGACATGCACAGATGCCGGCTTTCGCACACGCAGCTGCCATCGCTGCCAAAAGCAGGAGACGCTTGCTGCAGCGGCGCTCGGGCACTCTTTTACCAGGCCCTGGACGACCATTCAGGCGCCCACCTGCACCGAGGCGGGACGCGAGATGAACACCTGCGTGCGCTGCGGCTACGAGTGGTGGCGTGAGATCGAAGCCACCGGCCACGACTGGGATGAAGGCGTCGTCACCAAAGAGCCCACGATGACCGGCGAAGGCGAGCGAACTTATACCTGCAAAAACGATCCGAACCACACCAAGACCGAGCCGATCCCGGCGAAGGCCGGCCTGCGCAGCCCGATGGACGGCCAGCAGATACTCAAGCTGTACGCGTATCCATCGGAACTGCCACAAAGCATGACGGCGGGGAACACGATCAGATTCAAAGCCTATATGCGCAACGACAGCGACCTGAGCATGATCGACGGATTCATCGCCATGGATGCGGGCAGCGGGTATTTCAGCGAAAGCTACGTCACACCGGACAGAAACGACCCCACGACGGAATACGCCGAATTCGAGCACGAGATCACCCAAGCGGACGTTGAGGCCGGCCTGCTCACCGTCGCCTTCATCGGCAGGAACATGCCAAACGGCGACGAATACAGCGAGATCGACGCCGGGCCTGTGGTACTCACCTACGCCACGGGCAGAAACGACGCCCCCATGATATCGGTAATGGCCGAGGACTGGCCCACGGGCAGTTACGCGGCAGGCATGACGGTAAGGATCCCGGTGGCGCTGAAGGTCCTTTCCGATAAGCCCGTCACGCTGGAACGCTTCGTGTACCAAAGCGGCGACGCCGTGATGTGCGGCGACGAGATGGAGGCACCCCTGGGCCTGAAGCCCGGACAGGAATACCGTTTTACCTACCTTGCCGAGGTGAGCAGAAAAGATGTGCTCACCCACACGGGAGACCGCACGCTGGGCATTTCCGTCAGCGACGAGGGCGGCATCCTGTACAACGCCACCTGCGTCCTCGGTTTTTCCGTAACGAAAAAAGAAAGAACAGAGCACACCCACGAATTCGGCCGCTGGAAGATGATCGCTCCGCTCACGCGGAAAGAAGACGGTATGCGGGAGCGCAGGTGTCTGATCTGCGGATTCGCGGAGACGGAGCTTCTGGAAGCAGCGCCCAAAATCATAGATGGGCAGCGGGACCAAAGAGTGGTGCAGCTGCAGTATATCCTGGACGACCTCGGCTACAGGCCGGCGCGGATCACCGGCGTTGCCGACAGGGACTTCTGGGGGATCGTTGAGAACTGGTCCCGCGATCACGGCTGGTACTATGTGCCCGGTCTGCTCAGGCCCATCGTGATCGACGAAATCGTTCACGACTGGATCGACCTTGACGACTGGGTCCGCGTGAGCGGGGAAGATACTGCCGTGAACATCGTGTTTACCGTCACGCCGGACAGAGATTATGACTTTGTGCACGACGGCGAAAAGCTCTCCTTCACCTGGGAAGCCGTGAATCTGGGCAAAGAGGACTGCAGGCTGGGTCCTGTGCTGGTGAGCTACGGCAAGAACAATACGTCCAAAGACGTTCAGAAGATCTATCAGTTCGTGGCAGACCTGGACGGCAACACGCTCAGGGCGGGCGGAGCCAATACGCTCACCGGTACGTTCAGCATCGTGGCGGACTTCGGAAAGACCCAGGAGCGCACAGGGTACGATGCGGATCACTACACCGGCACAAAGTACGGAAAACTCTATTTGAACGCAAGGGCACTGGGCACGTCCCTGGAAACCAACCGCAAATGGTACAGCAACACCTTCACAAAGAAATATACGGTGAGCGATGACACCGTTGCGATCAGTCCGGACCTGAAGGTGTACGGCGGCGCGGTGAACGAGAAAGAATTCTACTGCGCAAACGACATGCTGGAATACATAACCGGCCTTACCTATACCGGAGAAAAGGGACTGCATGATGTACTTCTGGAGGCCGTGATCGTAGGGGACGGCGGCCAGAGCGCGATGTATACGCGGTATTTTGACACCCTGGCTCCGGGCACCGATTTTTCAAAGCAGAACTATTATACTCTCGGCGCTGACTTTACCATGATGCCCAGAATAGAATTCTGGATCGAAGCCAGCGGGTACACGCCGGAAGGGGACCTGATCTGTGCGGAAAGACGCTTCTTTGCAGTGAACGGCCATCCCCAATACGATCCGCTCATCTTATCGCTCACCGGCAGTCCGAAAGAAATGGATAAAATATATACCTGCGAGGACAGAGTGTATTATTCGATCGCGCTGAACAACCTGAGCGATGAGCCGCTTGGCGACTACACGATACGCGTGTCCCTTGGCGACGGCCTCGAGTATCCGATGGCGGATGAGTTTAACGGCGCCTCTGTCGGCGCGTATGGGCACACGAGAACGTACACCGGTGCTCTGCCGGTGCTGCCGCTCGGGTACAGCAGCCTGGGCGCCAGCCTGCTGGCCACAGCGACGGCATACACGAAAGACGGCAGGCTCGTGGAGGCACAGCCGCTTGAATGGCGGCTCGATGTGGAAGATCCGGACTCATATCCGCCCATAAGCCATCTGATCCTGAAGGTCGTTCAGACCTCCCCGGTAAAGGCACAGTACCGGATCGGAGACGAGATCAGCTTCTGGTGTGAGATGATCATGGACGGCGACGTGATGCCGGAGTATATGGCGGTGACTGTCTGTGTATCAAGCGAGGACTCTGTGGATTTCGTCTGTGAGACCGGGGACGGCGGCGCCTCTTCTCCCGGCGGCGTTTCTTTCGGCGATCAGGCATTCGCCGCGTCTGTCGGCGGATCGTGTACCGTCACGCTGGCAGCGGAGGATGTGACTGACGGCTGCGTGAACCTGCTGTTTGAAGGCGCATGTGCCATGAAGTCTGGCGAGGGATTCAGCCATAATTCCAACCGGGTCACCTTCTCATTCCCGATCTCCTGATCCCGCCCATTTCAGACGGTTTACATGAAGAGGGGGAGAGAGCCATGCTGAACTGCCCGGTCAAGGACTATGGCGCTTCGGGCGACGGCGTACATATGGATACGCATGCCGTGCAGGCGGCAATCGACGCCTGTGCGCAAAACGGCGGCGGGCGTGTTACGCTGGAAGGCGGACGCTTTCTCTGCGGGATGATACAGCTCAAAAGCGGTGTCGAACTGCATCTGGAGCGGGACGCCGTGCTGCTGGGTTCAACAAACGGACTGGATTTTCCGGAGATCAGAAGCGATTTCTGGCGCGTCGAATACGCACCCCGCTTCAACCGTCGCTGTTTCATCTATGCGGAGAACTGTGAAGGCATCGCGATCACCGGCCATGGCGCGATAGACTGCCAGGGCGAAGCGTATATCGAACCGCTTCCGCCGGAACAGGCCCGTCTTGGCCTGTGGCCGTACAGGCGCAGGCGCTTTCCCGAAGGCTTTGACGATGAAGGATCGCGGGGACTGACCGAAAGCCAAAGGAGCCTGTGCAGCCTGAGTCCTGCGCGCGTGGTGCTCTTTATGGGCTGCCGGGACGTGCTCATCGAGGATGTATGCATGCGGAACCAGCCGGCGGGATGGAGTTACTGGATATCGGACTGCGAGAACGTACACTTTCACCGCGCCCGTATAGACGCGCCTCTTTGCTATCCCAACAATGACGGCATCCATATCAACTGTTCCAGAGACGTTACCGTATCCGACTGCAGCATACGCTGCGGCGACGACGGCATCGTGGTGCGCGCCTATTCCGCGCCGCTGAAAGCGCCAAAGCCCTGCGAGCGGGTTACGGTAAGCAATTGCAATATCGTAAGCCATTCTGCGGGCATCCGCGTGGGCTGGTACAACGACGGCGTCATCCAGAACTGCACGTTCAGCAATCTCACCATCACCGATTCCAGCACGGGCATCAGCGTCTATCTTCCCGATACGCCCCTGAACGGGCGCGGCAGCGACGAAGGCATTGAAGATACGCATATCCAAAACCTGAGCTTTTCGGGCATCCTCATGGACCGCATCTACAATGAACCTGTGCTCGTGCGCGTTTTTGAGCGCAACCGCTGCGAAGGCGTACGCGATCTGTTCTTCAGCGGTATCCATGCCCGCTCGGTGCACATGACTGTACTCTGCGGACGGGAAGACTGCAGGCTTCAAAATATCTTCTTCACCGACTGCCATTTCACGCAGATACGCCGTGACCAGATACCGGATCAGGAAAACGGCCCGTACTCAAGCGACAACCAATACTCGCTTATGCCCTGCTTTCGCTGCGTGGACAATCTCGTGCTGCAGGGCACGGTTTTTCACGTACTGTAAGCTGCAGACGTTTTCAAGTGATACGCATAAGCTGTACCTCTGAAACAAGCCTGAGGGTGCTGAATTAAGCCGGACCAGGCAGGAACATAATTTGATCGCGGGGAGGATTGCTATGGAAGTTATTCGCAAGGAAGGTGTTTTCCGTCTGTTCGACCGGCAGGCGACACTGATACTCACCGACGAAAAGCAGCTGGAGCGGCTGGCGACAGACCCGGACAAGCCGCTGTTCGACGACCAGGAGAAAGGCTTTTCCGGCGAACGAAAGCGCATGTACCCGGAAGGGACGACGCTGGAATCCTTCATCAAAGACGCCAAACAAAGAGGCTGCGAGCGGATCGAAGTCTCCTACGACTTCTTCTTCGGCGGCAGCGAGAGGCGCAATTATCCTTCCTCACCCGTTACCATCGCCGCGTTCAAACAGGTGCACGACTGCGCGAAGAAATACGGCATGTCTTTCGGCGCCTCACTCATCTCGCCGCTGGACGTGGGCGGGGGATACGCGTTGGACCACGCGGATACAGGATTTCAGTGGCAGTTCCGGGAGGGCGCCATCGTAAACGGCGCCTACAGCGTGAAGACCCGCCGCCAGATCCAGTGGTACAACAACAAAGGTCCGATCCGGCTCAGCGTACACCGCGTGATGGCGGTGGCCTTCAATGAAGAAAAGCTGGACGACAACGGCCTGTATTATGTGAATGAAAACGCCATCCGGGATATATCCGATACCGCCAGCTGGTGCGTCGTGCCGGACAGCTATCACCTGACAGGCGCGGGCTACGCCTGGGACGACATCGTGATATCCGGCCTTACGGACGCGCCATGCGACCGGGTGCTGGTGGTCATCGAATACAAAACGCCGGAGCAGGATTACTTTGCCGACGACGCGATGGACTACATGAAACAGCTCATCGACAGCCACAGCGCGGCGGGCATCCGGTACGGCGGTTTCTATTCCGACGAGATGCACATCCAGTTCGACTGGGACTTAAACGCGCATTTCGGCCCGGACACGGAGATCACCACCCGCTATGTCACCGATTCCTTCATCGATACGTTCGCGCGGCGGTACGGCGACAAATATCGCGACTTTTTGAAGTACATGGTATACTTTGCCTACGGGCAGCACCGATTCCTGCCCGGCGGCGACAAAAACGAGCCCAGCCAGCACCTGATGGGGAAGGGCACCGACGGCGCTTACGAGACCTGGCTCTTCCGCAAGCGCTATTTTGAGCTGCTCAGCGGCAGGGTGGTCAAACTGGCTGTAGACAGCCGCCTCTATGCGGAATCGCTGTTCGGCAGCCCCATCATGTGCCGCGCCCACGCCACGTGGCAGGAATCGCCCACCTGCGACCACTTCGCCGAGAATGCGGGTTTCCAGATGAACGAGGGGGACAAGGTCACCCGCTACGATTACGACGAGCCCTATGTCTGGTCCTCCACCGTCCGCGAGAACATTTCCGCCTGCGGTGACTACTTCCGCTGGAACGAGTTCCTTTCCGGCTCGGGCACGGACCATCCGGAGGGCGGCTTTCTGGACAGGGATTATTTCGCCCAGGCCTTTGCCTGCTCGCTGGGAACGCTGAACCGTTTTGAAAAGGCGTACTGCGCCGGCTGGGGTTCTCCCAAGGAGGTGCTGCGGCGGTTTTACGATGTGGGTGCGGCTTACGGCAACGGCGACGAAGCTTCGATGCTGGTGCAGAACTGGCAGCACAGGCTCACGGATGTGCTTTTGCTCTATCCTACCGAGCTCAATTACAACCAGGAGCGCTTCGGCACTTGGATGGTGCAGTACGGCTACGGCAATTACATCACCGAAGAAATGCTTTTGAAATACGGCTCTGTGGACACGGAAGGGCATCTGAAGGTAAACGGCCGCAGGTACCGCACCGTGGTGGCCTTGTATGAGATGTTCGTTTCTTCCTCTACACTGGACATGCTGGAAAGGTTCGCCCAGGCCGGAGGCCGCGTGGTATGGACCGGCGTTCCGGCCTTTCGGTACGAGGACGGAAGCGACTGCTCCGGCAGGTTCAAGGCCCTGTTCGGCCTGAAAGAGGTTGCCTCGCCGGACAAGCCCCTGAAGCTGAAGGGCGAACAGATCTCCTTCCTGGATGAACTTGCCTCCGTAGCGCCGATGAAGGTGCTCACGGATTATCTGCCCGATTACGCTTATCCCATCCGGGTGGACGACGCCAAAGTGTGCGCCCGCTGGAATCAGGCGGATCTGGGCAGCTGCGTAAATCGGGGCAAGGGCGTATGCGTGTATCTGGGCTTCCGGCCCAGGGACGACCAGAGCCGGTCTACCGGCTCGGACGTATCCACGCTGTTCGACGTGCTGAAAGCCGTCAACGCCTATGCGCCGGGCAGCCTGGAGCTTTTGTCCCGCCCTGCCGACGCCAGGTACATATCCAACGTTTTCCCCAACGGCGCCGTCACCCTGGCCAACCATTACCGCACGTTCTACGAGGCCTGGCCCGGCCCGTTCTACCGGGATGAGGAGGAGGACAGGCGCGCACTGTCAGGCCGCGTTCTGCCGCCGGTAGAGATCGAGCTGTACGGCTTTGCGCTTGCGGGCCACAGCGTGAGCTATACGGGCACGGACAGCCTCACGTACCTGTTCAAAGACAGCCGGCTGCTGGGCTTTTCCGGCCACGGAACGCAGGGCCTGACCGTAGACGGGCATACCTGGCGCTTCACCGATGAAAAGGCGGACGTGGCGTTCTCCTGCGTGGATAAGAACCGCCTGGCTGCGGGCGTCGAAACGGCGATGCTCGTAAGGTGCGATAAGCCCGGCAGGCTCACCGTGCCCTGCCCCTTCGAGCCCACCGAAGCTGCCGCCTGCAGCCTGGATTTCTACCGCGCAGACCTGCCGGCTTCCTTCACCTGGTCAGACAGCGAAGCAAAGCTCGACATCACCAAAGAAACCGCCGGCAAATGGATCGCCCTTGTCCGCAGATGAGGGAGACGCCCTGAAGGGCAGGGAAGGCACGCATAAGTGTAAAAGCCTTCCTGATTTGTAGAAGGTATTTCGGAAGGTCGGATGCGGTGCCTTAAGTGAGCTTAATCCAAGAGCGTTCCCTTATGCTTGGAGAAGATACGGATCATCATGACAGGTATGCTCCGGTTTTCGCGATCTCTCTCCTGCCCAAATCCAAGGGGATCGATGCCGAAGCGGAAATGGCATGGTGCGGCGACTGGAACCCCGCGGTCATCAAGGGCAATGTCCAGGCAGGTTCGCCTGCGTTTTGCGTGACAGGCAGCAGACACACCGAGCTTGCCGTTCTGTTTACCGGCACTGACGCCGTCGGAATGCTGCCGGAGATCATGGCGTCGAAGAACATTTATTGAAACAGGCATCTGACTCATTATACCCGATTAAAACCACCGCCCGACAGGAATCTATCCTGCGGGCGGCTCTTATAAACAGACTGGCCAATACAGACGATTGGGTTCGGACGGGGGGCAGAGGGATAAGATGTACTGGCTGAAGGGAAATGGACCGGCACTTAATCAAGTATTGCATAAACACTCTGACGCGTTTAAAGCGCCCTCCCTGCATTTCACCTGCAAAAATCAGCCACTTGGCTGCGGAAAGATGACAAAAAGCCGTTCTCCGCATATAATGTGTTCAGCTTAACCGGTAAGCATTCAAAGAAAGGAAACTGCTTATGCAAGTGAAGATCGAAGTCGCTCCGGAACACACGCCGCCGAGGGCGGTCATTTACACGGATCGGATAACGTCGGAGATCCAACGCGCTCTGGATATCCTGCAGGCGAAAAGCGCTCCGATCCTGGTAGAGCAGAACGAAAGGACCTTTCTGCTGACGCCGCAGGAGGTGTGTATGGTGCGCGTGGAAGGCGGCGAAACAAAGGTCTACACACAGAAGAACAGTTTTACTTCCCGCAAGAGGCTGTACGAACTGCTGGATCAGTTGGGAGACGGTTTTATGCAGATATCCAAGGCCTGCGCGGTGAACCTTTCCTGCATCCGGAGCGTGGAGGCGGGGTTCGGCGGCAGCCTGCTTCTGAAAATGAAAAACGGGCTTTCCGATTACGTTTCCAGGAAATATCTGCCGGACCTCAAGAGATATTTAGGATTATAGGAGGCAGAATATGAAAATGATAAAAGAAAACGCCGCGTTCGTGATGCAGCGAACCAAAGCAGCTGTGGCGATCTCGTCATTCCTGTTCCTGCTCGGCATGCTCATCGCCGATCTGAACATGGGCGGCGTATACAGCGCGACCGGGTACACAGTCACCAAAATGGCTCTGGGCAGCCTCGGCATCGGTCTTGGCTTCGGCCTGCCCAGCATCGTTTACGCCAATGAGAAACTGAGCCGTCCTGTGCAGATCGCGATACATATGGTGATCGGGTGCGCTGTGATGCTGGCCATCGCTTTTGCGGTCGGGTGGGTCCCCGAAGACCGGGGCCTTCTGCCTGCCCTGCTGGCGATTCTTTGCATGCTCCTGACCGCCTTTGTGATCGGCGTTTTGAGCTATCGCCGGCAGAAAAAGCTGGCGGAGAGAATAAACCGGGAGCTTGAGCAAAGACAGCATTGACAGGTCTGACACTTGCATATCGACTGATCTGTGGCCACATTCTTATGCTGACCGCGGCCCGGGGGAGGCGCTTACCTTGTGATGCGCCTTCCTTTGCGCCGCCTCTTTTATTTTTGGGAGTTCTGTGATATAATATGATCAGCGTAGTTCGGGCGGAAGGAAAACCGCCCTGTCCCAAAGCCCAGATGCCGCGAAAGCAGCGGCCCAGATGGAGGAGCATATGGCAAACGGTATTTTGGAAAGACTGAGAGGGGATCTCACGGCGTACAGGCCCGTTCCCTTCTGGAGCTGGAACGACCGCCTCGAACCGGAACAGCTGCGCCGGCAGATCGCGCAGATGAAGGAGGTCGGCATCGGCGGTTTCTTCATGCACGCCCGCGGCGGGCTTGAGACCGAGTACATGGGCGATGAGTGGTTCGACTGCGTCGCCGCCTGTGTGGACGAAGCGAAAAAGAGGCACATGCGCGCCTGGGCTTACGACGAAAACGGCTGGCCCAGCGGCTTTGCTGGCATGAAGCTGCTTCAGAACCCCGCCAACCACGCGCACTATCTGGAATGCGAACAGAAGGACGCCTTCGATCCGCAGGCCATGGCGTGCTACCGGGTGGAGGATGGAAAGCTCACCCGCGTAACGGACGATGACGGCGCGGCGTGCCTGTGCGTGTACGACCGCACCAACGGCGACGTGGTGGACATCCTCAACTGGCAGATCGTGCGGGCCTTTATCGCCGAGACGCACGAAAAGTACTATAAGCGCCTGGGCAAGGATTTCGGCAGTGCCCTGCTTGGCTTCTTTACCGACGAGCCGCAGTATTTCCGCAATTCCACGGGCTATTCTCCCGTGCTGGCGGCGCGCTTCAAGAGCAAATACAATGAGGACATCACCGATCTGCTGGGCGCGCTGTTTGTGGACTGCGAGCAGGCGCCGCGCTTCCGCTACCGCTACTGGCTCATGATGAACGAACTGTACACCGAGGCGTTCGCGGGCCAGATCTTCCGCTGGTGCGAGGAGCACAACTGCATGCTCACCGGCCACACCATCGACGAGACCAGCCTGTTCGGCCAGATGATGTGCTGCGCGGGCGTGATGCCCTTCTATGAGTACGAGCACATTCCGGGCATCGACTGGCTGGGCCGGAAGACCTCCAGCGAGGTAACGCCCCGGCAGGTGTCCTCCGTTGCCATGCAGCTGGGTAAAAAGCAGGTGATCACCGAGACCTACGCGGGCTGCAGCTGGGACGCCACGCCCAAAGAGCTCAAGCGCATCGCCCAGTGGCAGTATGTGAACGGCGTGAACCTCATGTGCCACCACCTGTATCCTTATTCCATGCGCGGCCAGAGGAAGAGGGACTACCCCGGCTTCTTCGGCGCGCAGATGACCTGGACGAAGGACTTTAAGCACTTCAACGATTATTTCACTCGCCTCGGCTACATGCTGGCCGAAAGCCGCGAGATCGCCGACACGCTGGTGATCCATCCTGTGCACAGCGCGTATCTTGTTTTCGACAGGCACGACCGCAGCACGCTCAAAAAGCTGAACGACGATTTCGTGGCCCTGGTCGAAAAGCTGGGCGCGGCTGGCATCGCGCACCATTACGCCGACGAGACGCTGCTCAAAAAATACGGCCGCGTCAAGGGCAAAAAGATCCAGCTGGGCCAGTGCGCCTATTCGCAGGTGGTGGTCCCGGACATGGAGTGCATGGACGAATCCACCCTGAACCTGCTTACGGAGTTTGCGTCCGCGGGCGGCAAGCTGTTCTTCGCCGGAGCGGAAAAGCCCCGCCTGGTGGACGGCGAGCCGAGGGACATCCAGCTGGAATCCAGCATCGGCTTTGACGACCTGGCCAATCCCGGCTTCTCCATTTTCCCGAAGGACACCGCCATCCGCTTCACCCTGCGCCGCGCGGAATTCGGCGATTTCGTATACGCGGTCAACCTATCTAACGAGGAGAGCCAGAAGGCCGTATTCCATATCCACGCCAAAGGCGCCAGGAAGTTCGATCCGGAAAAGCCGGGCTTCGCGCCGATCTACTTCGAAAAGACCGAAAACGGCATCGATGTGCCCCTGGAGCTGGAACCTGATGAAGCGGTCGTCTTTTTCCTGTCCGCCGTGGCGGAGAGCGCCGAAAAGGAGCAGCCAAAGCCCGCGCGCCTGCTGCCTGCGCCTGAGGCATTCATCGAGCGCATGGACGCCAACACGCTCACCGTCGACAGGGCATGCCTGTCCTATGACGGCGAAAACTACACCGAGCCGCTGCCTGTGATGGCCATTTCGGACCGCCTGCTCCGGGAAAAGACCAACCGCACCGTGTACGTCAAATACCTCTTTACGGTACAGGCTCGGCCCAATGAGATCCGCCTGGAGGCGGAGCCCCAGAAGGGTTCGCTGCTCACGGTAAACGGTACGCCCCTGTCCGGCGGCATGCCGGGCGAGATCGACGCGTCCTTCGTAAGCTACGATATCGCCCCGTACATCCGCACGGGCGAAAACGAGGCCGTGATGCGCCTGGACTACTACCAGCCTGAGCACGTGTACAAGGTATTTTCCAGCGCGTATGTGGAGCGCGACGGCATATGCGAAAGCATGGTCAATTGCCTCAGTTACGAAAGCGACATCGAGAATATCTACCTGCGGGGCGACTTCTGCGTGAGCGCGCGTCCCTTCCTTGCGGGTCCCCGGAATGCCCTTTCCACCGACGGAGGCTTTGCCATCACGCTGCCCAGGCGTTTTGTCAGCCTCGGAAGCCTGCACGAAGACGGCTTCCCCTTCTTCGGCGGCAGCATGCGTGTGCACTTCACCGTCAACGCCGCAGGAACGGAAAAATACCTGCGCCTGCAGGGCAGATTCGCCACCGTAAAAGTTCAGATCAACGGGGGAGACGAAGCCCTGCTGATGTTCAGCGACAGGCTCGATGTGGAGGGCAGGCTCCGAAAGGGCGAAAACGAAATCTGCGTCACCCTCACCAGCGGCCTTCGCAACACCATGGGCTACTTCCACATCGCAGGCGATCCCGAGCCGGTATTCACCCATCCGGGCCAGGAAGCCCTGTACGGGACCTGGCAGGACGGCAAAAGCGAAGGATACGATCCGTGCTACCAGTTCGTGTTCTTCGGCGTCAGCGGGATCGAGCTGAGCTGAGAAAAAAACCGACACACAAAACGATGCCCGGGCGTCATACCGACGTCCGGGCATCGTCATATCCAGCGGACAATAAAAATTGTCAGTCCTCTTTGGGCACCTTCAGGCTCAGGCTGTTGTTGGAGTAGCTGTGGTCGCCGGTCACTTCGCGGATGACGGTCACAAAATCCGGCAGGGGCGCGTCGTCGTTTTCGCTTCGAAGCTCGATCTCCAGCACTGCCTGCCGGCTCCAGAAGGGGTATATGTCGATCTCTGCCGTGTGACTCGCGTGGGGTACGGCGTAGCGCGTTTTGATGATGGGCCTGCGCGCAGGGTCGGCGCGGGTCAGCAGGAGGGCGTATTCGTCCGGGCTGATCTCGCGCTCCTGTTCCAGCGCGGACATGGGGGATATGCGCTTTTTGACGGTGTGGGTGTATACGGTTTTGTCTGCGTATACGCGCCGGCGCACACGCTCCGAGTTGCCGTCTTCGTTCAAAAGATACGTTTGCGTGATATCGGATGCCGTGCAGCCTTCAAGCGCGGCGAGAAAAGCGCCGTCCGGCTTTCGGATGAGGAATTTGCGCTCAGTCTCGATAGGGGTCGCGTTCGTCAGCTTCATCCGCGCCTTCCTCCTCTTTCCGGGCCTTCATCAAAAACAGCATTGCCGCCTGCTTCAGCTGATCCCTGGGGACCACGCTGTCGGTGCCCAGGCACTGCTTGCACCGGGTGAGGCAGTTGGGGCATACGCAGCCCTTTTCCAGCCCTTCGGACTGGGTCATGTACGTGCCGCACACCTGACAGGAACACCGCATAAAAACGCCTACCTTTCCAGGATCGCCAGGTCTTCGTCGCCGGAAGCGATGAAGCGGGAGGGGTACTGATTCTGATTTCCGGAGAAATGGGCTGTGCCGTTCAGCTGCAAAAACCGCGCGATCAGGTTTTGCGTCTGCACGGAGCAGTACGCGTAGAGCTCGCTCAGCGTCACCTTTCCGTCTCCGCCCGCGTCCGCCGCGACGCTCACCGCGCTGTCGGCGATCATATCCCAGCCCAGCGCGCGGGTGAAGGCCTTGGTGAAGAAATCGTAGCTTTCCCGCGTGTTGGCGGTGTTGTAGTAGGAAGAGCGCGTGTCGGTGGAGGAGCAGATCACGCTGAGCCTGCCCGGGCCGTTGGTGCCCGTGTATGCGCCGCCTGCCGCCATCACGTTCTGAAGCGCAGAGCAGGAGAATACGCGGCCCGAATGGCAGGTGCACAGCACCAGAACCACGTGGCCGGAGATGGCGGTTACATCGTTGATCAGGGTATCGGCATAGTAGGCGTTTCCGCCGGAGAAGGCCAGATAGTAGCCGCCCGCCGGCGTATAGGAGCCGTGGGTCAGGGCATAGATCACGGTCACGTCGTCTTCTTCCGCCTGGGAAGCCAGCTGCCGGATGGAGGAGCGGAAGCTCTCCAGGCTGGGGCTGGCGGGCATGAATTTGATGCGGTATGCCGCGCCGTCCAGAACGCTGCGGCTGAAAGAATCGTAGACGCCCTGGGTGCCGTTGGTGCTGAAGGGAAGGTGGCCCTCGGCGCCCGAAACGGTGAACTGGCCCATGATGAGCGCGCGGTATTCCGCGGTGGATGTGCGCGTCACCGTGACGGAAACGCTGCGGGTGACGGCGTATTCGCCGCGGCCCACCGTGACGAAGATATCTGCGCTGCCGGCGCGAAGGGCGGTGACCACGCCGTTTTCGTCCACGCGGGCCACGCTCTCGTCGGAGGACTCGAATTCCGCCTCGGCATAAGAGGCGTACGAGGGATATACGGTATAGCTGAGCGCGTATTTATCCCCGCTGGACAGCGTCAGTTCATCTGCATCCAGCCACAGGGCCCGCACGGGGATCTCGCTCACGGTGACGGGCAGCTCCAGGTACAGCCCACTGCCGTCCGAGGCCGCGCCGCTGATCAGGGCGGCGCCCTGGGAAATAAAGCTCACCACGCCGCTGCGTGCGTCCACGCGGGCAACGCTCTCGTCGGAGCTGGTCCAGGTGAAGGAGGCGGGGGAGGCGTCCGGCGGGGCAAAGAAGTATTCGATCCTGGCGCTCTCGCCCGCAAGGCCGTTCATGCTTTCCTGGGTCAGGGACGCGTCTGTCATCATCCGCCCGTTTACCTGAACGCGGCAGGAGGCGGCGGCGCCCAGGCAGCTTGCGAATATCTCGCATTCGCCCGCGCCAACGGCATAAAGCGTTCCGTCGTCGTCCACAGCTGCCACAGACGGGTCGGAGGAATACATCACCAGTTCGCTGAGGTCCGCGCCCGCGGGTTCACTTGTCACATGGATCACGGCGCTTTCGCCCGGATACAGCGCGTAGGCAGGCGCCTCCAGGGTCAGCTTTTTCACCGCGATGGGATTGACCACCACTGTGCCGTATGCCGTAAGGCCGCTTGAAGATACTACGTACACCTTTGCGGTGCCGGGGGAGAGGGCCCTGACGGTAACGGTGCCGTCGGAGGCGGTCTGCTCCACCTTTACCACGTCCGGATTTGCGGAAAACCAGCTGCCCTTTTTGTATTTCGCGGCGGGACTGCCCATCGCGGGAACCATTTTGGCGGTGGCGCCCGGCGTCAAAACTGCGTAAGTTGGCGACACGGACAGGCTTGAGATCACCTTGCCGTCCGTCACCGTGTGCACATGGAAGACTGCGCTCGAACTGTCCAGCGATACGGAGACGGTGCATTCACCCGCGGCCACAGCTGTGAGGCGCCCGCTTTCGTCCGTCTGCGCCACCGCGGGATCGGAGGAAGCGAACGCGGCGCTGTCCGTAAGGCAGCCGGCCGGCGCGAACTGAACGAGCCCGTCAAGGTCGATGCTCATGCCGGGGTTCAGGTATATGTCGCTCAGGCGCCCGGTGATTTCTTCACAGCGGGCATACACCGTGATGTCAAAATGCCTTTCCGCAGGATCGGCCCTCAGCGTGAGGCGGGCGCGTCCCGGCGCGAGGGCGGTCAGAAGGCCGTCTTCGCTCACATGAAGCACGCTTTCGCCGCTGACGGCGAAGGTCACCTGCGTGCCGGAAGCGCTTTGGGGCACGATCTGTGCCGCGATCTGTACCTGATCGCCGGCATACATGATTTCGGGCACAGCGGCTTCGATATCCTCTGCGCCTTCAGCCACGGTGATCAGTATTCGGTCAGAAACGGAACTGTCGGCGCACAGCGCGGCTGTCACCCAGGCGCTGCCTGGGGCAAGCGCCGTGACCAGTCCGGTTGCGGGATTCACCGTAAGCACGTTCTCGTCCGAGCTCGACCACTCGGCGGCGAAGTCGTCCGCGTACTCCGGCAGGGCTTCGTAATGCAGCCTGAGCGTTTTTCCCTTTGTAAGCACAGTGGAATCCGGAGGAAGGATGCGTATCTCCTCGCATGGGACCTTCACCCGGACCGAGATGGCGGCCTCGGCGTCGAAGGTAGTTGCGTACACAGTGCATTCGCCCTGCGCCAGCGCCCGGATCTCGCCCTCCGGTGTGACCTGGGCCACATGGGGATCGGAAGACCGCCACACAAGCACGCAATCGCCGGCCTCTTCCGGCAGCACGGTGACGGCAGGCGTAAAGGTCTCGCCTACGTACAGAACCGCATCCGCTTTGTCCAGCGTGAGGCTTTCCGCGGGCACTACTACGCTTACCGTGAAATCGGTATATACGGGAACGCCTTCGTATTCGGCCTGCGCGGTCACGGTATAGGACCCAAGCGCCAGAGCGGTTACCTGGCCGTCTTCGATCTTCAGTCCGTCCTTGCCGCAGCTCAGGCTCACGCTCCGCTCTTCGTCCTCATCCACCGGACGGAAGCTGTCGCCGACCTTTACCGTCCAGCCAGACTGTATGAGCCGTATCGGCGGGTATACCTCGAATTCGTCTTCAAAGTACGCTTCCGCCTGGGCCCATTTGTTGAAAGCGGTCACGCGCACGCCGTACAGGCCGCTTTCATATAAGGTGATATACAGTTCGCCTGATTCGCCTGATTCTCCGGCTTCGCTCGTGCAGACTGGCGCGCCGTTCAGGAAGACCTCGGCGGTGTAGGACAGGGGCACGAGGCAGTCCGCTTCCGCTTTGACGGCGAAGGGCCGGTACGGTGAAACGAAGGCGGGCGACTCCACCCGTACGTTTTCCACGTCCACGGCGCGGAAGGTATATCCCCGGCTTTCGGCATAGCGCTGAGCTGTGCCTCCCTTCAGGCCGTAAAACACGTTTTCACTGAAGGCGTCCGGAGCGATCTCGGTGAGCGAATCGGGCAGAAACACACCGTCCTCAAAGCGGATGCCTTCAAAGGCGCCGCTCTCCAAAACCCGGATGCTGCCCGGCAGCTCAAATATCTCTGCGCTCGCGCACACCGTCAGCCAAAGGGCCAGCAGCAGGCAGAGCGCGCGTTTGAAAACACTCATGATTCCTCCTATAATTTCCCAATATTATTATATCACTCCGCAAAGTTTATTACAAGCTTGAAACAAAATATAATACAAATGAAACAGCCAGAATCAGCCAAATGCACCAGCCCGGAACCAAAAGCGTCTTTTTGCGGGAGATTTTGTAAAAAAACCGCTATTCGATTGACTTTTTTGCAGGAACATGGTATATTTCTCCCATTCTTTTGAAACGCGATGAAGGAAAATCGTCTGCGTGCGGTCTTTCAGAGAGCCGGCGGCGGGTGAGAGCCGGCAGAGGGCGCGCATTCGTCTCGTTCCGGAGCGGGGCTTCCGAAAAAAGTAGGGGGTCACGGCAGCCGCCGTTACAGGCAATGAGATGCCGGCATCTGCCGGTAATTCGGGTGGTACCGCGATCAACTCGCCCCGGAACAGCGTTCCGGGGCGTTTTTCATGTAAGGAGCACAGTCAATGAGAAAGGTCTTCATTGCAGAAGCAACGCTTTCAAATTCCCAGGGCATGAACTTCCGGGAAAAACTGGAAACTGCCCGACTGCTGGACGCGATCGGTACGGACATCATCGAGACCTGCCCCCTGAACGGCGAAAAAAGCGATGAGATCCTGGTTAAGACCATCTGCGCCCAGACGGTTTCGTCCATCGTCAGCTGCCCGGTGACGAGCACGAACGTTTCCGCCGCCTGGGCGGCGGTGCAGGGCGCAAAACACCCCCGCCTCAATGTGAAGATGCCCGTCTCCCTGGTGGGTATGGAGTACAGCGCCCACATGAAGGCACCCAAAATGCTGGAAAGTATCCAAAAGACCGTGGCCGAAGCCCGCAAAAACTGTGCGGACGTGGAGTTCACGGCCCTGGACGCCACCCGCGCGGACGAAGCCTTCCTTTATCAGGCGGTCAAAGCTGCGGTGGAGGCCGGCGCTCAGACGGTTACGATCTCCGATGACGCGGGTACGCTGCTGCCGGACGAATTCGGCGCGTTCATTGCCCGGCTCATACAGAACTGCCCCTGTCTGAAAGAAAAAACGCTGGGCGTATGCGCCTCCGACGATATGTCCATGGCCGAAGCCTGCGCGTTCGAGGCCGTGAAGGCCGGCGCCTCCCTGGTGTACGCCAGGTGTGCGGGCAGGACCATGCCGGACTTCCGCATTTTCGTTGAGATCCTTGGGGCCAAAGGCGATGGCATCGGCGTATTCTGCTCCACAGACGTCACTGCCATCCGCCGCACGGCGGAGCGCGTAAAGCACTTTACCCGCCATCACGAGGCTGAAAACGCGAACACGGCGCCTGCCAGGGCCGCCGAAGTTCCTTCCCAGACGCTGGACGCTTCCAGCGACATCCACGCCGTTTCCCGCGCCGCGGTGCTGCTGGGCTATGAACTGGCGGAGGAGGACCTGGCGAAGGTATACGAGCACTTCCAGAGCATCGCGGGCAAAAAGACCGTGGACAGCCGGGAGCTGGACGCCATCATCGCCGCAGTAGCTTTGCAGGTGCCGCCCACCTACACGCTTTCGAGCTATGTGGTCAACAGCGGCAACATCATCACCGCCACAGCCCACGTGGTGCTGGACAAGGACGGCCAGCGCGTGCAGGGCATATCCGTGGGCGACGGCCCCATCGACGCGGCCTTCATGGCCATCGAAAAGCTGATCGGCCATCACTACGAGCTGGACGATTTCTCCATCCGCTCCGTCACCGGCGGCCATGAGGCCGTGGGTGAAGCGCTGGTCAGGCTGCGGGACGGCGGCAAGCTGTATTCCGGCCGCGGCATCTCCACCGACATCGTAGGCGCCGCGATCCGCGCGTATATCAACGCCCTCAACAAGATCGTGTACAGGGAGAATTAAGGTATGAAGCTTTCTCTGTCTACCTATGGCTGGCTCTCCTGCCCCTGGCAGGAATACGAGATCATCGCCAGGGATATGCACTATGAGGGCATCGAGATCCACGATATCCGGGAAGCGCGCTTGAGCGGCCCCGGCGCGCCCTTTGAACAGGCGCTCATCAGCCGCACCAAGCGCCGCATGGCGGCTCAGCGCATACGCATCAGCTGCGTGGACGCGCTCAAAAATCCCGCCGACAAAGAGCAGTTCGACGCCTGCGTGAAGGAAGCGGAAGAGCTCATTTCCTTCGCGGCGGAAGTGCACTGTGAATACATTCGCCTGCGCGCAAGGCAGACCGGGCTTGAGGCCTCCGCGGAAGACGAAAACGTGCGCAGCGTGATACGCGCCGTAATCGCAAAGGCGGAGAAGGCGGGCGTCACCGTTCTGATCGAGACCGCCGGCATCTACGCGGACACCGCGCGCCTGGCGGCCCTTCTGGATTCTTTCGCCCTGGACAGCCTGAACGCCCTGTGGGACGTGCACAACACCTGCCGCTTCGCCTCGGAGACGCCCCAAAGGACCATCACGAACCTGGGCGCCTACGTAAAGCACGTGCACATCAAGGATTCCGTCATGCGCGGCGGCGAGGTAGAATTCATGCTGCCCGGCGAGGGCGACCTGCCCATGGACGAGGTATTCAGCGCCCTTCGCTCCATCAGCTACGACGGCTTTCTGTCCCTGGAATGGGACCCGGCCTGGCTCAGCGACATCGACGACCCCAACGTGGTGTACGCCCATTTTGCCCAGTTCGTCAAAAACCACGAACCCAAAACCGCCTGGCGCAGCCGCCTGTATACCTCCGTGGCCGGAACGGGCCGCTACGTATGGAAGCACGACCAGCTGATCGACTGCACCTTTCCTCAGGTGCTGGACACGATGGTGCGGGAGTTTCCGGACCAATTGTGCTTTAAATACACCACGCTGGATTATACGCGCACCTACGCACAGTTCCGCGACGACGTGGACAGGTGCGCCCGCGCCCTGATCGCCGTGGGCGTGAAGCCCGGAGCCAAGGTGGCCGTGTGGGCCACGAACGTGCCGGCCTGGTACATCACCTTCTGGGCAGCCACCAAAATAAACGCCACCCTCGTCACCATGAACACGGCGTACAAGATCGCCGAGGCGGAGTACCTTCTGCGCCAGAGCGATACCCACACGCTGGTGATGATCGACGGTTACCGCGATTCCAACTACGTCGATACGATACAGCGCCTCTGCCCCGAGCTGAAGGACACGCGGCCAGAAAACGGCCTGCACTCCAAGAAACTTCCGTTCCTCCGCAACATCGTCACCGTGGGCTTCCGCATGGACGGCTGCTTTACCTGGGACGAGTTCATCGCCGCGGGCGCCTCGGTGCCCCTGGAGGAAGTGGCGCGCCGCGCCGCGGACATGAAGGGCGACGACGTTGCCAATATGCAGTATACCTCCGGCACTACGGGCTTCCCCAAGGGCGTCATGCTTACCCACCGGGGCGTGGTGAACAACGGCAAGTGCATCGGTGACCGCATGGATCTCTCCACCGCGGACCGCATGATGATCCAGGTTCCCATGTTCCACTGCTTCGGCATGGTTTTGGCCATGACGGCCTGCATGACCCACGGCGCCACTATGTGCCCGCTGCCGTACTTTTCGCCCGGTCCCGCGCTGGACTGCATCACCCGCGAAAAGATCACATGCTTCCACGGTGTGCCAACCATGTTCATCGCCATGCTGTCGCACCCGGACTTCCCCAAAACCGACTTCAGCCACATGCGCACCGGCATCATGGCGGGCAGCAACTGCCCGGAATCCGTGATGCGGCAGGCTGCTGACCAGATGCACATGACGGGCATCGTGTCCGTGTACGGCCAGACCGAGTCCTCGCCCGGCTGCACCATGAGCCGCTGCTACGACGACAGCCTGGACGTGCGCACCACCACGGTGGGCTGCGCACTGCCGGAAGTGGAGTGCCGGATCGTAGACCCGGCCACAGGCAAAGAACTGCCGGTGGGGCAGCAGGGAGAGTTCGTGGCCCGGGGCTACAACGTGATGAAGGGTTACTACAAAATGCCCAACGCCACCAGCGAGACCATCGACAAGGACGGCTGGCTGCATACGGGCGACCTGTGCATCAAGGACGAAAACGGCAACTACCGCGTCACCGGGCGCTTGAAGGACATGATCATCCGCGGCGGCGAGAACATCTACCCCCGCGAGATCGAGGAGTTCCTGATCACCCATCCCGCCGTGAGCGACGTGCAGGTGATCGGCGTGCCGGACAAGCAGTACGGCGAGGAGATCATGGCCTGCGTGATCGTAAAGGAAGGCATGACGCTCACCGAAGACGAGGTAAAGGATTACGTGAAGGCCAACATGGCCCGCCACAAAGTGCCCCGCTACGTGTGGTTCATGGACAGATTCATCATGAACGACGCGGGAAAGATACAGAAGTTCAAAATGCGAGAAAAGGCCGCGCAAGTCTTCGGGCTGAACGGCTGAGCGTACAGGAGGAAGACAATGGATATCAGCATCACCAGAAACCAATCGCCCAAAGCAAAGCCCACGGACGCTTCCCAGCTGGGCTTCGGCAAGGTATTTACCGATCACATGTTCCTGATGGACTATGACCGGGCCAACGGCTGGCACGATGCCCGCATCGTACCCTACGGAGACATCAGCATCTCGCCTGCCAGCACCGTGCTGCACTACGGCGCGGAAGTGTTCGAAGGCCTGAAGGCTTACCGCAGGCCGGACGGCGAGATCCAGCTGTTCCGCCCCCGCGACAACTTCGCCCGCATGAACGATTCCGCCGAGCGCCTGTGCCTGCCCGAGCTGGACGGCGAATTCTGCTTAAAGGCCCTTAAGATGCTGATCAACCTGGACAGGGACTGGGTGCCCTCCGCTGAAGGAGCCAGCCTGTATATCCGCCCCTTCCTGTTCGGCAACGATCCGTTCCTGGGCGTGCACACCGTAAACAGGTGCGTATTCTGCATCATCCTTTCTCCCTCCGGCTCCTACTATAAAGAGGGCGTCAACCCCGTGCGCATCATGATCGAGACCCGCGACGTGCGTGCGGTGCGCGGCGGAACAGGCTATGCCAAGTGCGGCGGCAACTATGCTGCTTCCATGCGCGCCGGCGAAAAGGCCGAGCAGAAGGGCTACGCCCAGGTGCTGTGGCTGGACGGCGTGGAGCGCAAATATGTGGAAGAGGTGGGCTCCATGAACGTCATGTTCAAGATCAGCGGCGTGGTGGTCACCCCCAAGCTCACCGGCTCCGTGCTGCCCGGCATCACCCGCAGAAGCTGCATCGCGCTGCTCAAAAACTGGGGCCTGCCCGTGGAGGAGAGGCTTCTGAGCGTGGACGAACTCAAGCAGGCCGTGCAGGAAGGCACCCTGGAGGAAGCCTGGGGCACCGGCACCGCGGCCGTTGTTTCGCCAATCGGCGAACTGTGCGTGGAAGACGTGCCGTATATCGTGAATGGCGGCAGGATCGGCCCCGTGACCCAGAAGCTCTACGATGAGCTGACCTCCATCCAGTGGGGCAAAAAGCCCGACGAATTCGGCTGGACCGAGCTGGTGAAGTGAAGCGCGTCACCCTGTTTGCCGGCCATTACGGCAGCGGAAAAACGAACCTCGCGGTGAACTGTGCGCTGGAACTGGCGCGTCAGGGCAAAAAGACGCTGATCGCGGATCTGGACATCGTGAATCCCTACTTCCGCACCCGCGACAGCCAGGCGGAACTGGAAAAGGCCGGCGTGCGCATCATCGTTTCGCCCTACGCCAACAGCAACGTGGACGTGCCCGCCCTGCCGGATGAAATGTACCGCGTCGTTGACGATAAAAGCTATCACGCGGTGATCGATGTGGGCGGGGACGACCGCGGCGCTTTGGCCTTGGGCAGGCTCGCGCCCGCCCTGAAGGAAGAAAACGATTTCGATATGCTGCTGGTGGTCAATTTCTTCAGACCCCTCACGCAGACCCCTGACAGCGTTATACAGGTGATACGCGAGATCGAGACCGCGTCCTCCATGACATTCACCGGTATTGTGAACAACACGAACCTGGGCCCCCAGACGAGGGCGGAAGATATACTCTCCGGCGCCCAAAAGGCAAAGGAGCTTTCGCGCCTTGCACGCCTTCCGCTTCTGGCGAACTGCGTGCGGGAGGACCTGATCCCGTCCGTACGGGACCAAATGGAAAATGCGCAGCCCATCCGCCTGCATTTCCGGGCGGATTGGGCGATATTCTGATAAGAGAGGTGGCTTTCTTGGCAAAGGTAACATTCAGAGAAGAGCGCTGCAAGGGCTGCGGCCTGTGCGTGAGCGCGTGCCCCCGGAAGATCGTGAGCCTGGACGAAAGCAAGCTCAACTCCCAGGGCCACCATCCCGCCCACGTGGTGGAGATGGACAAGTGCATCGGCTGCGCGTGCTGCGCCACCATGTGCCCCGACTGCGTGATCAAGGTAGAAAGGTAGGAGCGGCATGAGCGAAAAAGTACTGATGAAGGGCAACGAGGCCTTGGCGGAAGCCGCCATCATGGCGGGCTGCCGTCACTATTTCGGATATCCCATCACGCCCCAGACGGAAGTGGCGGCGTACCTGGCCAAGCGCATGCCCCAGATCGGCGGCACGTTTTTGCAGGCGGAAAGTGAGATCGCGGCCATCAATATGGTGATCGGCGTGGCCTCCGCGGGCAAGCGCGTGATGACCAGCTCCTCCAGCCCCGGAATCTCGCTGAAGAGCGAGGGCCTTAGCTACCTGGCGGGCTGCGACCTGCCGGCGCTGGTGATCAACGTGCAGCGCGGCGGCCCGGGTCTTGGCGGCATACAGCCCAGCCAGTCGGACTATTTCCACGCTACCCGCGGCGCGGGCCACGGCGATTTCCACATGCTGGTGCTGGCGCCCTCCTCCGTGCAGGAGATGGCCAGCCTCGTCTTCAAGGGCTTTGACCTGGCGGACAAATACCGCATGACCACGATGATCCTGGCGGACGGCACCATCGGCCAGATGATGGAGCCCGTGAGCCTGGACATGGGGGAGGTCAGGGAATACGACAAGCCCTGGGCCGTCACGGGCACCCGCGGCGAGAGGAAGCACAACATCGTGAACTCCCTTTCCCTGCTGCCCGAAGAGCTGGAGCAGTGGAACATCAAGCGCTACGAGCGCTATGCCCAGATCGAAAAGACCGAGACCATGTGCGAAAGCTTCATGGCGGACGACGCGGACATCGTGGTGGTAGCCTTCGGCGTGGCGGCCCGCGTGGCGAGGAACGCTATCCTGGCTGCCCGTGAAAAGGGCATCAAGGCCGGGCTCATCCGTCCCATCACCCTGTGGCCGTTCCCCAAAGCCGCACTGAAGGAAGCCGCAAAGCACGCAAAGGCCTTCGTGAGCGTGGAGCTGTCCATGGGCCAGATGATCGAGGATGTGGAGCTGGCCATCCGCTGCTCTCGCCCGGTGCTTCTGTGCTCCCGCGTGGGCGGCATGATCCCCACCCCCGAAGAGGTGCTCGCCAAGATCGAAGAAGCGGATAAGACGGGAGGTGCCGAATAAATGATCGTTTTTGACAGACCGCACGCCCTGGCGGACGTGAAGCTGCATTATTGCCCCGGCTGCACCCACGGCATCGTGCACCGCCTGGTGGCTCAGGCCATCGACGAACTGGGCATCGAAGGCCGCACCGTAGGCATCGCCCCCGTAGGCTGCTCGGTGTTCGCCTACAACTATTTCAACTGCGACATGGTGGAAGCTGCCCACGGGCGCGCCCCCGCCGTGGCCACGGGCGTCAAGCGCGCGAACCCGGACAACATCGTCTTCACCTATCAGGGCGACGGCGACCTGGCGGCCATCGGCACCGCTGAGACCGTGCACTCCGCTGCCCGCGGCGAAAACATTACGGTCATCTTCGTGAACAACGCCATTTACGGCATGACCGGCGGACAGATGGCGCCTACCACCCTGCCCGGGCAGGTCACCCAGACCTCCCCCTACGGCAGAAAGGTGGAAAGCGTGGGCTATCCCGTGCGCGTGTGCGAGCTTCTGTCCAATGTCACCGGTGCTGCGTACCTGGAGCGCGTGGCGGTAAACAACGTGAAGAACGTGCGCGCCGCGGCTGCCGCCATCAAAAAGGCGTTCCGCTACCAGATGGAAGGCAAAGGCTTTTCGCTGATCGAGGTGCTGTCCACCTGCCCCACCAACTGGGGCTTGACGCCGGACAAGGCGCTTGCGTGGCTGGAAGAAAACATGATCCCGTACTATCCGCTGGGCGTATACAAGGACAAATTTGCTGAGGAGGGAAAACAGGCATGACCACCAACATTCTGATATCGGGCTTTGGCGGTCAGGGTGTGCTGTTCACCGGCAAATTCCTGGCCTACGAGGGCCTGCTCGAAAACAAGGAAGTCACCTGGCTGCCTTCCTACGGCCCCGAGATGCGCGGCGGCACGTGCAACTGCTCGGTGATCATCTCCGATACCCCCATCGGCAGTCCCCTGGTGCCGTATCCGGACGTGCTCATCGCCATGAACCTGCCCTCCCTGGACAAGTTCGAAAACGACATCGTTCCGGGCGGCATGGTGTTCTACGATTCCTCGCTGATCGAGCGCGGGGCGGCCCGCACAGACATCAGGGCGTTCCCGATCCCGGCCACCAAAATGGCGAACGACGCGGGCTTTGCCACGCTGGCCAACATGATCGTGATGGGCAAAATGCTCAAGGAGACGAACATGTTCCCCGCTGAGACCATCGACAAGACCCTGGCCAAAGTGGTCTCCGCCAGAAAGCAGAACCTGCTGGAGCTCAACAAAACTGCCATCCGTTTGGGCTACGAATTGTAAGGACTATAAAGGAAAATGCGCACCGGCGCGGCTTCACATGAAGCCGCGCCGGTGTATATTCCGCAGGATGATCAGGCCTGGTCTTTACAACCCGATGAACGCGCCGTTTTCGGTGAGAACCTTCTGCAGTTCGCTTACGTCGATCTGCTTTACGCCTACTCCAGTCTTTACGGCGATGGCGGCCGCCGTGCCCGCCGCCTGGCCCAGCGTGGTCACGATGGGCATCACGCGGTAGCTGGCCTGGGCCTCGTGGGTGGAGGAAATGCACCTGCCGGCTACCAGCAGGTTGTCTGCGTTTTTCGGCTGCAGGCTGCGGTAGGGAATGGTGTACCACGTGCCGGCGGGGAAGTAGTAGTGGCTGGTGCCGGAGCCTTCCGGATTGTGGATGTCGATATCGTAATTGCCGGCGGCTACGGCGTCTTCAAACTTCACGCAGGCGCGCAGGTCATCTTCCGTCAGAAGATATTCGCCGTCTATCATGCGGCTTTCGCGCACGCCGATCTCGCCGGCGGAGTACAAAAGCTGGCTGCGCTCGAAGCCGGGGCAATTTTCCTTCAGGAAGGAGTACATCTCAAGCATCTGCTCCCGCGCGATCATCTCCGCTTCAGTGACCTCGAAGGGATTGGTAGGATCGTGCTTCACCACCCGCGTGGTGTTGAAGTGCAGCACGCCGTCCACAAGGGTGTTGAAGATCAGCACGTTTTCCCGCGGGTTTTTGATTTTTCCCTCTGCCTGCAGCTGCTTGTACTTCTGCTGCATCTCCTCGCGGTGCCGGTTGAAAACGGGGATATCCACGTTGCCGATGCGGAAGCACAGCGTCATGGGCTGGCAGAGCCCGTCGGGGCGGCCCAGATGGTACGGGCAGCCCGCGGCCACGGCCAGGTCCGCGTCGCCGGTGGCGTCGATAAAGCAGCGCGCCTGAAAGCGCAGTACGCCCGCTTTCGTCGCGGCCTTCACCGCCGTCAGCGTTTCGCCGTCCTTTTCCACGCCGCACAGCACGGCGTGAAACAGCGGCTGTATCTTTTCCTTCGTCACCAGGCGGTCCAGGGCCAGCTTCAGGTATTCCTCATGTATGTCCTCGCGCCCGTCCGCGTAACCGCCGATCTCCTTCAGCAGCGCCCGCAGCTCCGAGAAAAAACCGCGGCTCAGGTCGAAGCGCTTATGGTCCACGGTGGTGGAATAGGGCATGAAGGGATTGATCAGCATCGTGCCCGGCGCGCCGCCGAGGAAGCCCGTTTTTTCGATGATGAGCACTTCGAGGCCGTTTCGCTTTGCCGCCACCGCCGCCGCGACGCCGGCCATGCCGCCGCCCGCCACGATCAGATCCCACATTTTTTCGGTCATTTCCGGATGATTGAGCATGCTTGCGTTCCTCCGTTCTGAATGGATAGGTGAGCTTACACCTCTTCCGCGGCCTCGAACATCGCCGCGATGTTGGCTGGCGGGATGTCGGGCAGCACAGCCTCGTGGCTGGGGGAGATCACGAGACCGGTGGGGAAGAGGCAGCGCAGTTCATACACGCGCCGCTTCACTTCTTCGCGTGTGCCGTTCACCAGTAGCTGCTGGGTGTCCATGCCGCCCACGAAGGAGACCTTTCCGCCGAACTGTTTTTTCAGCTCCTCGGCGCTCATGCCCGCGGCCCTGGCCTGTATCGGGTGTATGGCGTCTATGCCCGCGTCGATCAGCATCGGTATGATGGGCACGATGGAGCCGCAGGAATGATAGATCACTTTGATCCCGTAGTCGTGCGCCTGCCGGGTGAGCCTGCGGCAGCCGGGCAGCACGAATTCCTCGATGAGCCGGGGCGAAAGCATCAGTCCACGCTGGGAGCCCATGTCGTTGCCGATCAGCACGCAGTCCAGGCGCCCGCGGGCGGCTTTATAAAATATCTCGTTGGCCTTCAGGTAGAAATCCACGATCCTGTCGTCCACCGCGTGCACCAGCTCCGGATTGTCCACCATGTTCATGAAGCAGTTGTTCATGCCGAAGGCAGCGCAGGTGTCCTGAAAGTGCGCGCTCCACACCATGCCCAGGCTTGCCTTGTCTTTGGGCAGGGCGGCAAAGCGCCTTTCCATTTCCTCCGCGTCCATGTACGGGGCGGGGTCGGGCCAGTCGAAAGTGTCCACATCCGCCAGGTCTTCGCTTTCGGCAAAGAAGCCGGGCGTGGTGAGGGTGCGGTTGTAGGCGTCCACGTTGCCCTTGCAGTACCAGTCGAAGGCGGCGTATATGGCGCTGGCCGTTGGAGAGTGATAGGGCGGTTCCACTGGGAACACGTCGTCGTCCAGCTTCGCCTTGAAATCCGCCATGCTGTCCGCGTGATAGTAGGCAAACAGCGCGGGCAGGGAAGCCGGATCGGGCATGCCGGCCCAGCAGGCGGGGCGGTCCACCTCTTTGCGGGCGATGGTGTCTAAAAATCTTTGCCTGGAGGTCATGTTTTACTCCTTTCGGACGGCGAATACGCCGACGTCGTTTGGCAGCACCAGAGTCTTCCCGGTCGCTTTCCGCCCGCTCAGCAGCTCGGTGTATTCGCACGCGCCCAGATCCACGTATCCTTCGCTCTGGGCATGGTTGAGGGCGAAGACCACTTCGTTTTCGCCGTCTGAACGGCGGGTGAGCTCCATGCCTTCGCTGGCGTCTGCCAGGGGGCAAAGGGGCAGGCGCTCCGCAAGATCGCTCAGAAGCGGAAGGTCCGGCTGCGTGCCGATGTAATAGGCTTTGCCGCGGCCGAAATCGTTTACGGTCACGGCGGGAGAGCCGGCGTAGAACTCGTTTTTGAACGTGCCCAGCACCCGGGCGCCTTCCGCATGGATCACGTCGCAGAGCAGGCGGCATACGTATTCCCGTCTGTCCCAGATTACGGCGTTGGTGCAGTTTTGCAACAGCGCGTCGGTCTCTTCGATGCGCAGGCCCAGCACCTCCCTGAGCGGTCCGGGGTATTCCCCGAAGGCGCAGTGGTCGTTCTCGTCCGCCAGCGCGGTCATGCAGCTGGCGATCAGGGTGCCGCCGTTTTCCACGAAGCGGGTGAGCCGCTCGCCCAGATCCCCTTTGAACATATACAGCATCGGCAGCACGATCACCTTGTAGCCGTCAAACGCTGCGTCCTCGGGCAGGATGTCCACGGGGATGTTCTTTTCGAAAAACGCCCGGTAGTACAGCTGCACCGTCTGCAGGTAATTGATATCCCGGTTGGGCCCGGAGCAGTTCTCCAGCGCCCACCAGCTGTTCCAGTCAAACAGGATGGCCGCGTCCGCTTTGCTGCGCATGCCGGGCAGGATGGGGGAGAGCTTCTCCAGTTCTTCGCCCAGGCGCGCCGTTTCCCGGAATACGCGGGTGTCGCTGCGCCCGGAATGGGAGATCACCGCGCCGTGGAATTTTTCCTGTCCCGCCACGCTCTGGCGCATCTGGAAAAACAGGCAGCTGTCCGCGCCGTGGGCCAGCGCTTGGTAGGAGAGCATGCGCACCTCGCCGGGGCGCTTTAACTTATTGTAAGGCTGCCAGTTCTGCTGGTTGGGGCTCTGCTCCGCCAGCATGAAGCTCTGCCCGCCCTTGAGGCCCCGCATGATATCGTGCTTGAGGGCCACCAGCGACTTGTCGTCCGTGGGCCAGGGATAGTTGTCCCAGCCCACGATGTCCATGCGGGAGGCCATCACGAACTGGTCCAGCTTTTTGATGAAGCCGGACATATTGGTCTGTATGGGCACGTCCGGGCACCAACGGCGTATGGCGTTATATTCGTTGGTAAAGCAGTCCGCGGTGGAATCGGTCACAAAGCGCATGTAGTCCAGCTGGATGGTGGGATTGAAGCGGTAGTCGTCGTTCAGTTCCGTGGGCAGCTGGATCTCCTCCCAGTCGTACAGCGTGCGCCCCCAGAAGGAGGTGAACCAGCGCTCGTTGAGTTTGTCCAGCGTCCCGTAGCGGTGCTGAAGCCACGAAATGAATTTCTGCCGGCAGATCGGGCAGTAGCAGTAGGTGCCGTATTCGTTGGCGATGTGCCAGATCTTCAGGGCGGGATGTTTTGCGTAGCGCTTGGCCATCTCACCGGCGATGGCGGCTGCGCGCTCCCGGTACTTGGGAGAGTTGTAGCAGAAGAATACCCGCATGCCGTGGGTGCGCTTGCGGCCCTGTATGTCTACGGGCAGCACCTCCGGGTACTTTGTGGACAGCCACGCGGGCTGGGCAGTGGTGGGGGTGGCCAGATTGCAGCCGATGCCGTTTTCCGCCAGCTTGTCCATGATTTTGTCCAGCCAGCCGAAATCGTATTTTCCTTCTTCCGGTTCCAGCTTGGCCCAGGAGAAAACAGGCAGGGTCACCATGTTGATGTGCGCCTGGCGGAACAGGCGCATATCCTCGTTTACGGTATTCTCGTCCCACTGGTCGGGGTTGTAGTCCCCGCCGAACCAGATCCTTTCAAGCTTCATGCGGGCCTCCGTCGGTTTGATGCCTTCATTATACATGAATCCCGGCTTTTTGAAAAGAACTTATGCAGATAAAATGGGAATGTTCTTCCACTTTTTAACCGGCGCAAAACAGGCAAGGACGTAATTTAGTAAAATTAAGCAAAATTAAGCACAGGCAAGGATGAGAACCTGCACGGTTGAGCTTTGGCCATCGGCACATTCATCCGTTCTGCAGGCGGCTTAGCATGCTTTGGCTTGTATGTGCCCGCAGATAAGCCTGATTCCTGTTCGCGGCATCGCATGTGAAACAGGCAAAACAGTATATTTTAGCCGTCCACGCCTGTCCGTCAGGCAGTACTGTATACCGCCAGCAAAACCGGAGCTAAAAAATCATTTAAGAATTTACTGAAAATTTCGTCAAATGGGTAGACTTTTCTCCGGATTTATGGTAAGCTTTAACCATTCCGTGATTATAACCGTTTTCGGATCGCTTTTCATTTCAAAGGGGGACGTCGGTTTGGTTCAGACAGACAGCGCGGCCTTGTACCGCAGAAGAAAGCAAAACCCTGTGCTTCGGTTTTTCTCTCTCCTTTGGAAGCAGCGCGCTCTGGTAATGCTGTGCATCGTTCCCATGGCGCTGCTGTTCCTTTTCCACTACGGTCCAATGTACGGCGTGCTCATCGCATTCAAAAAATACGACGCCGGGCTGGGCGTATGGCGCAGCCGCTGGGTGGGCTTTGACAACCTGGTGGAATTTTTCGAAAACGTCAACTGCTTCAAGATCATCATGCAGACGCTGAAGGTCGGTATTTTCTCCCTGATCTTCACCTATCCGATGCCGATCATCCTGGCCCTGTCGCTCAACGAAGTGGCCTCCAAAGCCTTCAAGCGCGGCGTGCAGTCCATTTCTTACATACCCCATTTCATCTCCGTGGTGGTCATCTGCACCATGTTGAACGAGTTCGGCTCCTTGAACGGCCTGTTCAACAACATCCGCCAGCTGTTCGGCCTGCCCCGCGTGAATATGAACGCGGGCACGGATTATTTCATGTTCTTCTACATCGGCTCGGCGATCTGGCAGGGCGCCGGCTGGGGCTCCATCATATACTTGTCCGCGCTCGCCAACGTGGATACGTCCCTGTACGACGTAGCTAATATCGACGGCGCGAACCGCTTCCAGAAGATCCGCCACATCGCGCTGCCTGCCATCCTGCCCACCACCACCATCGTGCTGATCCTGAACTCCGGCAACATCCTGTCTCAGGACTTCACCAAGATCCTGCTTTTGATGAACAACACCAACCGCACGGAGCTGGAAGTGATCAGCACGTACGTGTACACGATGGGCATCGCCAACGGGCGCTTCGATTACGGCACGGCGGTCAACCTGCTGGTGTCACTGGTGAGCCTGGTGCTGGTGCTCACCACCAACCGGATCGTCAAAACGATCGATGCCGAACAGGCCATGTTCTGAGGAGGCGCACACAATGAACAAAATGACCGTTGTAAACGCCCCCAGGCGCAAGGTAAGAAACAAGATCCACATCGGCGGATACACTTTCGACGTGGTAAACGCAGTCTTGCTGATTTTGTTCTGCGCCATCGTGCTGCTGCCGTTTTTGCGGGTGCTGGCCATATCCCTGTCCTCCAGCCGCATGATCGACCGGCATATGGTGGGCATCTGGCCCCGGGAACTGAATGTCAAGGGCTATGAGATCGTGTTTTCCAAGACGACGATCTACCGTTCCTACGGATGGACGCTTCTGTACTCGCTCACCTATACTGCCATCAGCGTATCCATGACTGCGTGCCTTGCGTATCCGCTTTCGGTCAGCGATTTCGTGCTCAGAAAGCCCATCAGCATCCTGCTTCTGATCACGATGTTCTTTTCCGGCGGCACGGTCCCGGCTTACCTGCTGATCAGAAACCTGGGCATGATGGACACCATCTGGGCCCTGGTGCTTCCCGGCGCGGTGGGGGCGTGGAACACGTTTTTGTACAGGGCTTTCTTCAAGGGCATCTCCCACGAGATCCGCGAAGCTGCCCTGATCGACGGCGCGGGCGAACTGAGGATACTGCTCAGGATCATCGTGCCCCTGTCCAAAGCGCTGTTTGCCACCTTCAGCCTGTTTGCCATCGTGGGCATGTGGAACAGCTATTTCGCCGCCATGCTCTACATCAAGAATCCCGACAGGCAGCCCATACAGAACATCCTGCGCTCCATCGTGTACACCTCGGTGACCGCCACGTTCTCAGACGCGTCCATCGCCATGACCAACGGCTCGGTGAACACCCTGAACGTGCAGTACGCCTGCCTCGTGGCCACCATCGCGCCGCTTCTGCTCATCTACCCCTTCATCCAGAAGTACTTCGAGCAGGGCATGCAGGTGGGCGCGGTCAAGGGCTGACCTGGAAAAAGCCCTATATTCATTCGGATCACACCGCACGGCGGTTGATTAATATCAATAGGAGGAAACCTACATGAAGAAACTGCTTGCAGTGGCAATCGCTTTAGTGCTGGCCCTGGGCTGCATGTCCGCTTTTGCGGCTGAAGGCCCCATTGAAGGCCTGTTCTATCCCGAACTGCCGGACAACACCCTGAAAATCACGGCGAACGTTCCCAACTTTGGTACCGATCAGCGCGATACCAAAATGATGAAGCTGTGGCAGGAAAAGATGGAAGAGTACCTGGGCGTCAAGCTGGAGATCGAATGGAAATCCTTCCTGCCCTGGGACGACTTCCGCGCCAATGAGTCCGTCAACCTGGCCGCCAAGGACCTGGCTGACGTGAACACCTATTCTCAGAGCGAGCTCGTAAACGAGTACGGCGCCCAGGGCGTGGTGCTCAACGTGAACGAGTACGCTGACTACATGGTCTACTATCCCACCTTCGTGGCGGGCGTCGTGGGCGGCCAGGAAGGCATCAACAACCCTGACGGCACCTCCTATGTATTCTGGGACGGCTATGACAACGACGTCAACCTGGCGGGCGCCCAGTCCTTCGCGGCGTACGCCTATCGCTTCGACGTGCTGAAGAAGTACGACCTCAAGCCCGCTGAGACCTGGGACGAGTTCAAGGATCTCTGCGCCGAGCTCAAGGCCCTGATCGACTCCGGCGAAGTGGATGCCAAGTACGTGCTGCACAACGGCGCCAGCTGGATGGCTTTCTACCGCGGCTTCGTAGGCACCTTCCACACCTGGGACACCCTATACTGGAACGGCGAAGAGTGGGCTTTCGGCCCCATCGAGGACAACTTCCGCGAGATGCTGATCGAGCTGCACGAGCTGTACGAGCTGGGTTACATCAACCCCGAATTCCAGACTGACGACAGCGCAGACAACGAAGCCGAAAACGGCGAAGTCCTGATCGTTCCTACCAACTGGGCCGGCTCCGTGCAGACCTGGAACGCCCAGAGCGATGACGAGATCGAGTGGGGCCTTGCTTACCTGCCCTCCTCCGATTACGGCACTGCCTGGAAGTGGGGCTCCAAGATCACCGGCAAGAACCTGGGCACCACCCGCACCATGGGCATCATCATCAGCGCCGAGACCGAGTACCCCGAGTGGGTCGTGACCATGATCGACTATCAGTACAGCCCGGACATCTACCTGATGCTCAACTGGGGCGTCGAGGGTGAAGACTGGTACCTGGGCGAAGACGGCATGCGCCACTATACCGACAAGTTCATGGCTCAGCCCGTGTCCGACCGTGCGCAGCTGCTGGCTGACGAAGGCATCATGTCCTCCGCTTCCGCCCGCACCGGCATCGCGTTCGTGCCCCAGATCTTCTCCACCATCGCGGCTTACGGCGATACCGAGCCCTGGTGGAATGCCGAGAAGGGCTACTACGACGGCCACTACTGGTACGAGACCGCTATCAACGGCGGCAAGGATTCCATTTCTCCCTTCGACCGCGCTCCCGTTGTGAACGTGGCTGACGAGATCAATTCTGCCCGCGCTTCCCTGAAGTCCGCGTGCGAGAAGTATGCCAAGACCGAAAGCGTCAAGTTCATCACCGGCGAACTCGACATCACCGACGACGCCGTATGGGCCGCCTACGTGGAAGGCCTCAAGAGCCAGTACAAGGGCTTTGACGATATCGTCGAGGCGCAGAACGAAGGCTCTGACCTGGAGACCCTCAAGTACTACAACGACTAATCCCATTCTGGATCGGTTTATGATCTGAGAGGCGGATCCCGGAGGCTTGCCTCCGGGGTCCGTTTTCAGGAGGAGAAACATGTTTTACGGAACCCGCATCACCCGGGGCGTGAGCTCCTGGCAGATTTTCCCCTGCAAGGACGGCTGCTGTCAGGTTGAAATAGGCGGCTCCTGGCGGCTGGAGGAGGGAGCGGCGCGCGCGGGCGTGTCCAGCGCGGTGCCTTCCTACCGGCTGCTCAGGCAGGACGACAACTCCGTGATCACCGGATGGACGGGCGCCGACTCTTATGACGATAATACCTGGAGCGCCTGCGTCACGATCCCCCGCGGCGGACTGTACCGGCTGGAGACCTGCCTGGACGCGGTGTCCGCCAAAACCGGCGAGCACTGGCGCTTCCGCGGCGATATGCGCATGCACATCGGCTGCGGCGACGTGTTTGTGATCGCGGGCCAGTCCAACGCCGCCGGATACGGCAAGGGCGTGGCTTGGGACGCGCCGGACGTACGCGTACACGTAAAGCGCAACAGCGGCGTTTGGGACATGGCCACCCACCCCCTGAACGACGCCACGGACGCCTACGAATGCCCGAATGTTCCCATGGGGCAGGTGGGAACGTCGCCTTTTCTTTCCTTCGGCAAACGGCGCGCCGACTATACCTCCTGCCCGGTGGGCCTGATCCCCGCGGCGCAGGGCGGAAGTCCCATCCGCGACTGGGACCCCAAACAGGGCGGACACCTGTTCAGAAACATGATCTCGAAAATACAGCGCGCCGGCGGGGCGACAGCCATATTGTGGTATCAGGGCTGCGCAGAAGCCATGACCGGCGAAACAGATACATATTTCGATTCCTTCAAAAGCCTCGTGGAGAGCACGCGGCGCATACTGGGATGGACGATCCCGTTTTATACATTTCAGTTAAACGGCTATCTTGGCGATACTTCGCCTAGGCAGTGGGACCTGATCCGGGCGGCTCAGCGGCGGGCAGCTCACGAGATCAGGGAAGTCTATCTGCTGCCCACCTGGGGCATGGACCTGGCGGACGATATCCACTTAAGCCCGTCCTCCAACGTCGCCCTGGGCGAGCAGCTGGCCGCGCTCATGGATCTGGGCGTACGGGCGCCGGACATGAAGCGCGCCGAAAAGACAAGTGAAAACCAGTTCAGACTGGTGTTTGATAACGTGCGGGGATCTCTCTTGCTGCGGGGCCCGGCGGAACGCCAGGAGCTTGCGATCCGGGATGAAGCGGGCCAAATCCCCGTAAGCGGCATCCGCGCTGAAGGAAACTGCCTGACCGTCACGCTGGCCAGGGAGATGCGCGGCGGGGTTTTCGTGTCCATGGGCCTGGGCGCAGTACCCAAGCCCCAGCCCGTGATGGACGACGCCACCAATCTTCCCGCCATCCCGTTTCTGGACGAACCCATTGTATAAAGAAGCTTCAGGAGGTGCTTATGGACTGGTCAAAACAGATGCGCACGTCTCCCGACTGGTTTAAACAGGCAAAATTCGGCCTGTTCTTCCACTGGGGCCCGTACAGCGTTCCCGCGTGTGAAAACGAATGGTATTCCCGCAATATGTACCTGAAGGGCTCCAAACAGAACCTGGAGCACGTGAGACGCTTCGGCAAGCTCTCGGACTTTGGCTACAAGGACTTTCTGCCCATGTTCAAGGGCGAAGCCTTCGACGCTGACGACTGGGCCGAGCTGGTGGTAAGGAGCGGCGCCAAGTATGCCGGTCCCGTGAGCGAGCACGCGGACAACTTTTCTATGTGGAACAGCAAGGTCAACCCCATAAACGCCGTCACTTATCTGGGCCGGGACGTGGTGGGGGAATGCGCCCGGGCCTTCCGCGAAAGGGGCATCAGATTCCTGGCTACGCTGCACCACCAGTGGCTGTGGGGCTGGTTCATGTCCTCCGACCCGGAGGCCGACGTGTACGATCCGAAAAATGAGATTTACTACGGCCCCGCGCTGCCCCTGGAGACCTGCCGCTATATGCCTTACCGCATGCCGGACGCTAAATTCTGTGAGACATGGCTGGAAAAGGTGCGCGAGGTCGTAATCGGGTACAGGCCGGACGTGCTGTACTTCGACAGCCGCATGCTCATTATCCCTGAGGAGTACAGACACAAAGTCGCCGAGGTCTTCTATGAAACCTGTCCAGACGGCATCATGACCTACAAACAGAGCGATTTTCCCGTGGGCGTCGGCGTATACGACGTGGAGTGCGGGCGCTTTGCCGATAAGCAGCCCTTCGTGTGGCAGACCGACGACCGGCTGGAAGACAACATCACCTGGTGCATCGTGCAAAACCCCAAATACAAGCCTGCTGCGAAGATCCTGCAGCAGCTGTGCGACGTGGTGAGCAAAAACGGAAACCTCCTGCTCAACGTGGGTCCCAGGGCGGATGGTTCCTTCCCGGAGGAAGCCAGGCGCGAACTGTACTCTGTGGGCGACTGGCTCCGCACCTACGGGGAAGCCATCTACGGCACGGAACCCTTCGAGATCTCCGCCGAGGGCGTCACACAGGGCACGAACGAAGATTACAACATCGAGCGTGTAAAACAGCAGATGAAGGACGGCATCGCCATGGAGAGCGGCGCTTACCGACTGACGTCAAGGGATTTCCGCTTTACCCGAAACGGCAAGAATGTGTACATCCTCGCCATGGGCGCCCCGGAAGACGGCAGGTTTACCGTCAGGGCATTAGGCAAAGACGGCTGCGTGAAGGGCGATATCCGCGTCACGGTGCCCGGCCTGGAGGCGGAAGCGCGCTTTGAACGCACGAACGATGCGCTCACCGTGTATCTGCCTGAAGGCATGAAGGAGGAACCCGTGTACGCGCTGAGGGTGACTGAGCTATGATCGTGGATACCAGGCGTTCGCCGCACGCTGAAGCGGCACAGATCGAGGGAAGGACCGAGACCACAGGCGGCCTCATCCACACGCGGCGCTTATCGGCGCGGGACGTGATGATCCCGCACGTGCTAAGCATCTACGCGGACCCTGACAGCTTCTTCCACGAGGTTGAAAACTTCTGCATCGCGGCGGGAGAGACCGAGGGCGAATTCCGGGGCAACGTCTACGGCGACGGCGATTTTTACAAGCTGCTGGAGGGCTGTGTGTACTTCGGCATCGATATCAGCGAATACGCTTTTCTGATCGCGAGGGCCCAGGAGCCGGACGGCTACATATCCACCAAGCAGATCATCGCCTCCCGGAAGGGACAGATGGTGCGCCACGCTGACCAGGACGACTTTGAGGAGTACAACTTCGGCCACCTGTTCACCCTGGCCTGCGTGCACTTCCGCCTGACCGGGGACGAAACGCTTCTGAACGTGGCGAAGAAAGCCGCCGATTATCTGTACAGCAGGTACTTAAAGGCCGTCAGCGAGAAAAAAGCCATGACGGCGGTCTGCCCCTCGCATTATATGGGCCTGGCGGAGCTGTACCGCACCACGGGCGACAAAAAATACCTGGACGCGCTCAAAATGGCCATCGAGCTGCGCGATTACGTGGAAAACGGCACCGACGACAACCAGGACGCGATCCCGCTCAGACAGCAGCGCAAAATGCACGGCCACGCCGTGCGCGCCACCTACCTGTACGCTGGCGTCGCCGACCTTTACATCGAGACGGGCGACGAAGAGCTGCGCACAGTGCTGGAAAGCTGCTACGACAACCTGGTGAACACCAAGATGTATATCACCGGCGGCCTCGGCGCGCTGTACACGGGCGCTTCGCCCTTTGGCGACCTGATCGGCTCCAAGCGCGTGCACCAGGCCTTCGGCTACGAATACCAGCTGCCCAACATCACCGCCTACAACGAGACCTGCGGCGCGCTGGGCGGGGTGTTCTGGGCGAGCCGTATGTTCGCGATCTGTCCCGAAGACAAATATATGGACTTCATCGAACGCGTCGTGTATAATCTGGCCATGGCCGCGGTGAACGTAAAAGGCGACAAGTACTTTTACGAAAACATGCTCAGGCGCACGAAGGAAGTGGATTATTTCCTGATGTGGCCCAGGGAGCGCACGGATACCTTCAAGTGCTTCTGCTGCCCGACAAACCTCAGCCGCTTCATGGCGGAGCTTCCATCCTACGCGTTTTATGAGGCATGGGACACGCTCTATGCCTGCCTGTACATGGCTTGCAAGGCGCATGTGAAGCTGGGGAACGGCGCAGAGTTCGATATCGAGGAAAAGACGGATTACCCGTGGGACGGAAAGGTCTTCTTTGAGATCAGTAACTGGAACGGGGTGGAGTATAACTTCATCGCACGCCAGCCCTACTGGATGGACAGATTCGACACGGATGGAAAGCGGGTCTGGCAATGGGGCTTTCTTGAAGGATCAAACCCTTCTGTCGAGATCGACATGCGCCCGCGCCTCGTGCGGGCTCACGCGAAGCTGGAGGAGAACGAGGCAAGCGTGTGCGTGATGCGCGGCCCCGTCGTGTACTGCGTGGAGGATGAAGACGTGAGCGGCCTGTACCTGCCCGCGGACGCGACGTTTGAGGAGTATGAAAAGGAGATCGCGGGCGAGCGCGTGATCGCGCTCAAAACCAAAGCCTACCGGCTGAACAAGGCCTGTGACGGCCTGTACGGCGAGGTCGGGCAGGCGAAGCTCGAAGCGTGCGAACTGGAATTCATCCCGTACTTTGACTGGGACAATTCCGGCTTTAAAGAAATGCGTATTTGGATCCCCGTGAGATATAACATCAAGGAAGGATGAGGCTCTATGGAGTATAAGATCGCGTTGGTGTATACCGGCATGCCGGTAAAGCTGGTCAAAATGGTGGAGGAGGAGCTCACGGCCCGTTTTGAGGGGGATAAGCTCACCTTTATCACGCTCTCCGACCCCTCGATCATCGCGGACGCCGTCAAAAACGGATCGCCCTCGAAGGAAGCTGCCGGCAGGCTGCTGGGCATGTATGCGCAGGCGCTTTCGTCCGGCGCGGATGTGATCCTCAATATCTGCTCTTCCGTGGGCGACATCGCGGGCGCGGCGCAGGACGCTTTCGCCCTGGCGGGCGTACCGCTGGTTCGCATCGATGAGAAGATGGCCCAGGAAACCGTCAAAAAGTTCAGCAAGATCGGCGTGATCGCTACGCTGTCCTCCGCGCTGGAACCCACCAAACGCCTGATCCGTGCCTGCGCTGAAAAGGCGGGCAGGCAGATCGAGCTGTTTGACACCCTGGCGGACAACGCCTTCGGCGGCGGCGCGGATCCGCTGATCGAAGCGGCCAATAAGCTTCAGAAGGCCGAGTGCATCGTGCTGGCCCAGGGCTCCATGGGCGACAGCCGCGAGGCGGTGGAGAAGGCTTCCGGCAAAACCACTTTCGCCAGCCCCTTCTGGGGCGCGCTGGGCGTATACGAGGCGGTGAAGGCATGATGAACGATACGGAGCTTGCCCGCATGGGCAACCGCATACGCAGAGACATCATCGAAATGATCTACCGGGCGAAGGACGGCCATCCCGCGCCCTCCCTTTCCGCGGCGGACATCGTGGCCTGCCTGTATTTCGGCGTGATGAACGTGGACCCCGCCCGTCCCGACTGGGAGGACAGGGACCGCTTCATCCTGTCCAAGGGCCACGCGTGCCCCGCACTGTATGCGGCGCTGGGCTTAAAAGGGTATTTTGACAGATCGCTGTATCCCACCCTCAGGCACCTGGACAGCATCCTCCAGGGCCATCCCGACATGAAAAAGACGCCGGGCGTGGACATGACATCCGGCTCCCTCGGCAACGGCCTTGCCGCGGCGACGGGCATGGCCATCGGCGCGAAGATGCTGGGCAAGAGCTGGAAGACCTACGTGCTCACCGGCGACGGCGAGCTGGGCGAGGGCATCAACTGGGAAGCCGCCCAGACGGCGGCAAAGTATAAACTCGACAACCTCACCCTCATCGTGGACAACAACGGCATGCAGTCCGGCGGCAGCGTGGAGGAGGTAGGCGGTGTCGTGAACATCCCCGGCAAATTCGCCGCCTTCGGCTTTGAGGTCTTTGAAGTGAACGGCCACGACATTTCTGAGATCATGGCTGCGCTCACCGCACCCGTGAACGGCAGGCCCAAATGCATCGTGGCGCACACCGTAAAGGGCAAGGGCGTAAGCTTCATGGAGCACAACAACGCCTGGCACAAGGGCGTGCCGAACGACGAGCAGTATACGACCGCTTGCAGGGAATTGGAGGCGCTGATCAATGGCTGAGGAAAAGAGCACACGCGTGGCGTTTGTTCAGGCGCTGGAAAGCCTGATGGAAAAGGATGAGCGCGTGGTAATGGTCTCCGCCGATTCGGTGGCTGTGTTCCGCGCCCAGGCGCTGCAGAAAAAATACCCGAACCGCATCGTGGAATGCGGCATCGCCGAAGGCAGCGCAGTGATGATCGCCGCGGGCCTCGCGGCTGCGGGATTCAAGCCCTACGTATGCGCGTACGCCGGCTTCCTCACCATGCGGGCCTGCGAGCAGATGCGCACTTTCGTGGCCTATCCGCACCTGGATATCAAGTTTTTCGGCGCCAACGCGGGCATGTGCTCCGGCGAGCGCGAGGGCGTGACGCACCAGTTTTTCGAGGACATCGGCATCATGCGCGCCATCCCGGGCTTTACGGTGCTGGCGCCCTCCGACGCGGACGACACCGTTCGTATGGTGCATAAAGCCTACGGCACTCCCGGCCCCGTGTACTGCCGCATCGGCAGCGGACGCGATCCCGTGGTGGGGACCGAGGCCGTCCTGCGCGCCTACGGCGACGACGCGCTCATCATCGGCTGCGGCGCGCCTCTCGCGGAAGCCTGCAAGGCTGCGGACGAGCTAAGAGGGCAGGGAGCAAACATAACCGTTCTCAACTGCAACGTATTAAAACCTCTGGACGAAGCTTTCCTGATGCCCTATATACGCCGGGCGGGCAAAGTGATCACCGCGGAGGACCACAACGTCTGCGCGGGCCTGGGCGGCGCCGTGTGCGAGATCGCGGGCCGCGCGGTCAGGCGCATCGGGCTCATGGACAGGTATCCCGAAAGCGGCACCGCAGACGAACTCAAGCACAAGTACCGTATCGACGCGGGAGAAATGATAAAGGCGGTAACGGAGAAATGAGCAAGGGATATTTCGAACGGGTGCACCAGTGGACGCCCACGCGCTTCTGGGTGAACAATCCCACCGTGAGCCAGGCGCGCCTGGCCATCCGGGCCGGGGCCATCAACTGCACCACCAACCCCACCTACACCGCCAAGATGCTGGCGGCTGAAGAGATGCGGCCTATCCTGACAGATGAGATCCGCCGCGCCAAAGCGGACGCGAAGAGCGAAAGCGATGTCGCTTCCAGGGTCCAGCGCGAGGCGGTCAGAATGCTGCTCAGGGAATTTGAACCCCTTTACAGAGCCCATCCGGGCCGGGAGGGCTTCGTATCCCTGCAGGGCGATCCATATCTGGAGCACGATCCCCAAAACATCATAGACGAAGCGCTTCTTGACCGTGAAATGGGCGTAAACCTGATCGCCAAGATCCCCGTTACCCGAGCGGGCCTGGAGGCCATCGAATACCTGGCGAAGAAGGACTGCCCGATCATTGCCACCGAGATCATGTCCGTATCCCAGTGCGTGGCGGCCTGCGAAGCCTACCGGCGTGCGGGCGGCAGCGGGGCGTTCTTCGTCACCTGCATCGCGGGCATCTTCGACGACTGCCTCAAAAACCAGCTGGCGACAGGGGAGATATCCGTGGAGAAGGACATCCTTTTCCAGGCTGGCTGCGCGCTGATGCGCCGGGAATACCGCGTGATGCGCGAGCGTGGCCTGCCGGGCATACTGCTGGGCGGCGGCGCCCGGGGCCTGCACCACTTTACCGAGTTCGTGGGCGGCGCGTGCGATATCACCATCAACTGGGCGGGCACGGCAGACAAACTGCTGGAGGCGGATGCCCCCGTGATCAGCCGTATGGATACCCCAACGCCGGACTATGTGCTGGACGAGCTCACGGCGAAGGTGCCCACCTTTGCCAAAGCCTACGCGATGGACGGCTTAAACGCCGACGAATACTCCGAATTCCCGCCGGTAAAACTGTTCAGAAGCCAGTTCGAGGCGGGCTGGGATCAACTGCTGAAAGAGGTAAGAAACGCATGAACAACAAGATCACGAACCGCTTCGAGCGCAACACCGTTCAGGTGCGCCCCGGCCTTTGGCGCACGAACCTTTCCTACAACCAGGAGACCATGCTGTGCTACTTCCGCATGGAAAAAGGCTGCAAGCTGCCGCTGCACAACCACAAGGCAGTGCAGAACGGCTATGTGATCAGCGGAAAGCTGCGCTATGAGCTGGCGGACAGAGACCAGCGCGTATACGAAACGGGCGAGATCGGCCCGGGCGGCGGTTACTGCTGGGATTCCGACGAGTACCATTCCACCGAAGCGCTGGAGGACTCTGAATTTATCGAAGTCTTTTCTCCGCTGCGCCCGGAATACGTGGCGGAATGAGCGGGTGCGCAAGATGGATCTGAAGGTCAGGGGAAGATACTTTTTTGACGGGGACGAGCCGTTTTTCTGGCTGGGCGACACCGCGTGGCTGCTTCTGTCGCGCCTGAGTCTGGAAGAAGCCGAAACCTATATATGCAACCGCGCCGCCAAGGGCTTTAACGTATTGCAGGTCACGCTGGTGCATTCGCCGGGCTACGCTACACTGGACGGCAAGAAGGCGCTGCTGGACGACGATTTTTCAAAGCCCTGCATCGGCGGATTCTGGGAGCACGCCCGCAAGGTGGCTGCTTCCGCGGCTGCGCACGGCGTGTACATCGCGTTCCTGCCCTGCTGGGGCGGCTTTGTGAAAGGCGGCAAACTGAACCTTTCCAACGCCGAGGGGTACGCAAAGTTCCTGCACGGCGTGTTCGGCGACCTCAAAAATATCATTTGGCTCGCGGGCGGAGACGTTTGCGGCGACGCCGCGCCGGAGGTGTTCAGGCTGCTTGGCCGCACGCTCAAGGCGCTTGAACCGGATAGGCTCGTGGGCTTCCACCCCTTCGGGCGCTGCTCGTCGTCCTTCTGGTTTGGCCAGGACGACTGGCTGGACTTCAACATGTTCCAGAGCGGCCACAGGGATTACGGACAGCGCAGCCTGGGCCAGTGGGACGACAATGACGTGTTCTATGGCGAAGACAATTACCGCTATGTACAGGAGGACCTGAAGGCCTGCCCCGGCAAGCCCACGCTGGACGGAGAGCCCAGCTATGAGCTGATCCCGCACGGCCTGCACGACGGCTCGCAGCCTTACTGGCAGGCGCCGGACGTGCGCAGGTACGCATACTGGTCGGTGTTCACGGGCGCGGCGGGCCATACCTACGGCGACAACGCCATCATGCAGTTTTTGAAGCCCGGCTATAAGCCCGCCTACAGCGCGCTTTCCTACTGGGACGAAGCCATGCATGATCCCGGCACCGGCCAGATGACGCATCTGAAGCATCTGTGCGGGCAGATGGCGTTTGAAAAAGGCAGGAGCGCGCAGGAGTTCATCCTGAATAACGGCGCCCGCCACGCGTACAGGGCCGCGCTCCTTACCTCGCGGGGACTCATGGTATACGCGTACGAGGGCGAAACTATAGACGTGAACACCGCACTGCTTCCCTTTGAATACCTGAAGGCCGCCTGGTTCGACCCGGTCTCTGGCGCGTTCAGCCCCATGGGGACGGCTGAAAAGGCCGCCTGCGTCCAGTTCAAACTGCCCAACCGCCGCGAAAGCGCAAACGACTGGGTGCTCCTGCTCACGCCGGGGAAGGAGTGACGCTATGGTCGTGGATCATCTGATCACCCCCTACAAGCTGGGCCGCCCGGTGCTGGCGGGCTCCGGTATTCCGGGCGCGTACGACGAGCGCGCCGTGGACTGTCCCACGGTATTTAAGCACAACGGCCTGTGGTACATGCTCCACGTGGGCTTTGACGGCACAGGCTACCAGACGGGCCTCGCCGTGAGCCGCGACCTGCTGAACTGGGAGAAAAAGGGCGTCATCCTGAAAAGGGGCAGGCACATGGCCTGGGACCGCGTGGGCATGGCGGCAACGGCGGTGCTGATGGACAAAGACCTGTACGGCGGAAACGAACTCAAAAAGTGGAACGGCCGGTACTGGCTTATGTATCATTCCTATCCGTATGCCGGTTACGAATCCGGCGCGGCGGAGGTGGGCCTTGCCTGGACGGACGACGAGGAGCTTTTGAACTGGCACTTCTATGGCGAGCCGGTGTTTTCCTGGCGGGACGGAGAGATGTGGGAAAAGGGCGGCCTGTATAAGGTGGACCTTGTTCAGCGGGACGGCCGCTTCTTTATGTTCTATAACGCCAAAAACCACCCCGAGGGCGGATGGGAAGAGCAGATCGGCATGGCCGAGTCGGACAATCTGGTTTCCTGGACGCGCTGCTCTGACCGCCCGGTGGTGCCTGTGGACCCGCAGGCGTGGGACAGCCGCTTTGCCAGCGACCCCTTCGTGATGTACGATCCAAAGGAAGAGCAGTGGGTGATGTTCTACTACGGCCTCGGCAGCCTTTCCGCCTGCGACGGCGTGGCTGTGAGCCGGGACATGCGCACCTGGAAAAAGTTTCCGGCGCCCATCCTCACCACAGGCCGCGCGGGGGAACTGGACAGCAAATACGCCCACAAGCCCAGCGTGGTGTATCACGACGGAAGCCTGTACCACTTTTACTGCGCCGTGCGCCCGCGTAAGGACGTAGACATCGCAGGCGTGTGGAACGAATTCCGCTGCATCGCCGTTGCGCGCTCCCAACCCTGGGAGATATAAACTCGAAAACCGCGTATACAAACGGAAGCTGCCTCACCGATAAGCAATTATCCGATGATTTACCAGATTCGCATCGTTTCAGCAAAATCTGCGGGCCGGAATGATCAGATTTCGGGCCTGTGCGACGATGCTTCCTGTGAGTTTATACGCATCAGGCGGCTTTGGTGGCGGCAGGTGAGCAGATTTGCCCAAAACGGATTGAAAACAAAGCGGCTTTGTGGTATGATGACCCCGATAACGACCGCCCATTCTGGAGTTCGGTTATAGGGGAGGTAGAGTATGCAAAACGTTTTTGACCGGGTGTTCAATCCTTCTGCGGGCGATATGCCGGATATCTATACGCTGATCAGGCAGGAAAAGATATTCTTCTGGGAAGCGTATTACAAATGCATGGCCGACGAGTATCAGCAGTGCCTGGGCGAAGGCCTGGACGCGGAGCCGATTCGGGAAGCATTCGAAAAGATCAGAAGCATGGAGGACAGCCCCTTCAAAGCCCTCGCGGCGGACAGGCTGTACCGGGAGATCCGTTCCCTGCCCCTTCGGAAGGATTATCCCTACGAGGAGCCGGACGAGCTGGAGGCGATCCGGGCCGCAAGACCGAGGCGGGACCGTCAGAAGCGCCCGGTCGACAGGGCTGTTTTGAAAGACCGGATCGCCGGCGCCTGGTACGGCCGCATTTGCGGCTGCCTGCTGGGCAAGACCGTGGAGGGCATACGCACCGAGGAGCTGATCCCCTTCCTGAAGGAAAGCAAAAACTATCCGATGCACCGCTACATCCTGTCTTCCGATCTGCCAAAAGACGTGGAAACGCGCTACCGCTTCGGCTTTAAGAACCGCTGTTACGCGGACAGGCTTTCCTGCGCACCGGTGGACGACGATACGAATTACACCTGCCTGTACCAGCAGCTGGTGGAAAAGTACGGGCGGGATTTCACCAGCGACGACGTTTGCTCCATTTGGCTGTCCCGCCAGCCGATCACCGCCTACTGCACCGCCGAGCGCGTGGCCTACCGCAATATGGTGATGGGGCTTCGTCCGCCGTATACCGCCACATATGAAAACCCGTACCGGGAATGGATCGGCGCCCAGATCCGCGCGGACTACTTCGGCTATATCAATCCGGGCGATCCTGAGACCGCCGCTGAAATGGCCTGGCGGGACGCGCGCGTTTCCCATGTAAAAAACGGCATCTACGGGGAGATGTTCGTTTCGGCCATGATCGCCGAGGCGGCTGTGACGGACGACCTGATAAGCATCATCGAAGCGGGAATAAGCGAGATCCCCGAAAAGAGCCGCCTGCACCGCGAGGTGAGCGAGCTTATGCGCATGTACCGCGCGGGCAAAACCGAGGAAGAGGCTTTTGGGTGGATACACGGCCTGTACGACGAGCACACGGGCTACGGCTGGTGCCATACAAATTCCAACGCCCTCATCGTGTGCGCCTCCATACTGTATACGCAGGGAGATTATTCCAAGGCCATCTGCCGCGCCGTGCAGACGGGCTTTGATACAGACTGCAACGCCGCCACGGTGGGCTCCATCCTGGGCATGCGCCGGGGCCGCGCCTCCATAGGGGAGGAGTGGACAAAACCCATTAACGGCGTGCTGGAGACCTCCATCATCGGCGTGGGCCGTGCGGACATCGAAAAACTGGTGGCGGATACGCTGAAGCACATCCCGCAATGAGCGAAGACCGGCAGCAAGTATAAAGCACAGCACCCCGCGGCAAAAACCGCGGGGCGCTGTTTTAAGCGAACGGATCATTCAGCCGGGGCGATTTTTTCACCTCTGCGGATCGTGTGCTCCGACGTCTTTCCGTTAAGGTGTACTTTGACGCGGACGAGGCCGCTCTCGTTCCAGGCGATATCCACCTTCGCGCCGCCGCGGGCCCGAAGGCCGCGCACGCGTCCCGCCTTCCAGGCGGAAGGCAGGGCGGGCAGGGGGTACAGGGTGCCGTCTGCATCGCTGTCCAAGAGCATTTCGCATATGCCTGCGCAGGCGCCGAAGTTGCCGTCGATCTGGAACGGGGGATGCGCGTCGAAAAGATTCAGATACGTACCGCCGCCGTGGGAGCCGTAGTTTACGCCGCTGGTGCGGGAGGAGACCGTTTTGAGCTGGTTGTCAAGAAGCTTCAGGGCGTGGTCGCCGTCCCGCAGGCGCGCCCAATGGTTGATGCGCCAGCCCATGGCCCAGCCCGTGCTTTCGTCGCCGCGCTTGGTGAGGGAGGCTTTGCAGGCGTCTGCCAGGTCGGGCGTGCGCTCAGGACTGATGCGACGGCCTGGGTGCAGGCCATACATATGGGATATGTGCCTGTGGTGGATGTCCGTCTCCGTGAAGGCCTCGTTCCACTCCGTAAGCACGCCCTCTTCGGTGATGCCGGGCAGGCGCAGGCTTTCGAGCGCGTTCCTGGCGGCCTTCGTATCGTCGTCCGAAATGCCCAGTACGGACGCGGCCTTAACGAACATCGTGAGCAGATCCCACACGATCTCCTGGCTCATGGACGTCCAGGCGGATACGGCTATGTGCCTGCCGCCGGACACGAAGGTGTTTTCAGGCGAGGTGGCGGGGGAGAGGATGAGCTTTCCGTCCTTGTCAGGCCGTAAGACAGAAAGATAAAAGCGCGCGTTCTCCCGGATCACGGGGTAGGCTGTTTTCAGCAGATAGGCCCTGTCCATGGTGTACTCGTACTTTTCCCACAGATGCCTGGCCAGCCATCCGCCGGACATGGGCCAACTGGCAAACGAAGCGCTGCCGGTGCACCTTGCGCCCACGGGAGTGGACAGGCGCCACGCGTCCGTGTTGTGGTGGGAACAGCTGCCCGGCGCGCCGTAGTAGGCTTTGGCGGTGCGCCTGCCGCTTTTGCACAGCTCCGTGATGAGGTTCTGCAAAGGCTCAAAGCATTCGGCAAGATCCGTGGGCAGCGCGGGCCAGTAGTTCATTTCGGTGTTGATGTTGATGGTGTAGTTGCAGTTCCAGGGCGGCGTCATGCTGGCATTCCATATGCCCTGCAGGTTCATGGCCTGTGTGCCTTCGCGGGACCCGGCGATGGTGAGATAGCGGGCGAAGTTGAAGTACAGCGCGTACAGGTCTTTATCGTCCGATCCGGCTTCACGGCGCATCAGGCGCTCATCCGTGGGCAGGAGCGCTTCCTCGCCGCCGTCCAGTTCCAGATCCACGCGCCCGTACAGCGCGCTTACATCCTCTTCGTGCCGCGCTTTAAGCTGGGTGTAGCTCATAATGGCTGCGGAATCGATCTCCTTTATGCAGGGTTCGATGCAGGGTTTTCCTTCCAGCACCGGATGCTTAAGGTATCCGTTGTAGGAAGTGCGGCAGGAAAACAGCACCGTGAGCGCATCTGCGCCGCTTACGCTCAGCACGCCGCAGCGGCGCTCCGTTTTGCCGCCCTCGGGCAGTACGCGCGCCTCGGCGTAAAAGCCCATGCCCGTCTCTTCCGGCGTTTCGCCGTATACCAGGTTTTCCTTTACGGACTGTGGCTGGCCGTAATTCCACACGACCTTCGGGCAATGCCCTTCAAAGCAGATGCGGTCGCTTTCGATGCTGACGTTTGCTCTGGGCGCCGGACAAAGCGAAAGCTCGCAGCTGACGGAGGCCGGCGCGTCGCAAAAAACGCGCAGCACCATCACCTCGTCCGGATGGCTGATAAAGGTCTCGCGCGTAAAGCGCTTGCCGTCCGCCCGGTAGCTTACCCTGTGCACGCCCGTGCGCATGTCCAGCTCCCGGCGGTAATCGCTGATCTCAGAAGCATGTTCAAAGCGCAGGTCCATTTCGCCCAGCGCCAGGTACATCTGCGACCACAGCCCTGTGGCGCCCTTTTCAAGCGTCTCCTGGGCCTCGGCGTAGCGGCCTTCGCCCGCGAGCCTTGCCGCTTCGTTCCAGGCCCGGACGGCATTCCCGTTTTCATAAAACGAGGGCCCGCCGCTCCACAGCGTGTCCTCGTTGAGGCAGAGCCGTTCGTACTTCGCCCCGCCGTATACCATGGCCCCCAGCCTGCCGTTTCCAAGCGGCAGCGCTTCGTTCCAGTTCATCGCCTCCTGGCGGTACCACAGGATGTTCCTTCCTCTGCTGTCCATAAAAGCCTCCTGCCGATCTTTCTTTTCAGTTCAGTTCTTCGCCGCGCATGCGCTTAAGCAGCAGCGCGTAGGCTTCGTCCGCGGCGGCGCGTCGGATCTGCCCGCGGTCGCCGTCAAACTGGCAGCGCCTGGCTTCGGCTCCGCGTTTGTCAGCCACGCCGATATACACCAGGCCCACGGGCTTTTGGGGCGTGCCGCCTCCTGGACCCGCGATGCCCGTAACGGACAGGGCGTAATCGGCTCCGCTGGCCTTCAGCGCGCCCAGCGCCATCTCCAGGGCGCACTCTTCGCTCACCGCACCGTGCTTTTGGAGCGTTTCGCTTTTTACGCCCAGCAGGCGCCGCTTGCTTTCGTTTGAGTAGGTGACGTAGCTTTCGTCAAATACGTTCGACGCGCCCGGTATATCTACCAGGCGCGACGAAAGCAGTCCGCCCGTGCAGCTTTCCGCAAAGCTCACGTGCATGGACCGCGAAAGAAGCAGGCTGTATACCTCGTGCACCGCGTCCATCTACATATCCTTCAGGTATTCGCGGTTCTGCCAGATGTACCAAAAGCCGCTCCACACGGTAAGCGCCATGGAAACGTACATCATCACCGTGGTGATGAGCTTCCAGTAGGCGTGTACGTCCAGATCGATGTTGTACATGGGAATGATGAGCAGCGCCATGGGGATGTACACCATCTGCGTCACGGTCTTGAGCTTGCCCCAGATGCCGGCGGCGATCACTTTGCCCTTGGTGCTGGCCACCAGACGGAAGCCGCTCACGATAAACTCGCGGGACAGCATCACGATGCATACCCAGGCGGGCATGCCGCTGCCCAGGCTGTCCGCGTCGCCGTGGCGGTCCACCAGCATGATCAGCGCGCTCATCACCAGCAGTTTGTCGGCGATCGGGTCCATGAACTTCCCGAAATCCGTCACCAGGTGCTGAGCCCGGGCGATGCGCCCGTCCAGCATGTCGGTAAAGGACGCGGCCACGAAAATGCCCAGCGCCGCCCACTGGCAGGCAGGCGATTCGGTCATGGAAACGAAAACCACAAAAACGGGCACCAGGATGATCCTGAGCATGGTCAGTTTGTTCGGCAGATTCATTCGATCACTCCCATCAGGTCGTAGGCGTCGCAGTCTGTGATGCGCACGCTCACATAGTCGCCGGCCTTAAGTTCGCGGCCGGAACGGAACGTAATGATCCCGTCGGATTCAGGGGCTTCGAGCATGCTGCGGCCTGTGTATTCGCCGTTCTGCCCGCCTTCCACCAGCGTCAGATATGCCTGCCCCACACGGGCGGTGTTTTTTTCAAGAGATATGGCCTGCTGCGCCATCATCAGCGCGTCGAGCCGTGCCTGCTTGGTCTCTTCGTCGAGCTGGTCCGGCATTTCGGCGGCGGGCGTTCCGTCCTCCGGGGAGTAGGCAAAGGCCCCCAGCCTGTCGAAGCGCTGCTCTTTCACAAAGGACAGCAGCTCTTCAAACTGCGCGTCCGTTTCGCCGGGAAAGCCCACGATCATCGTGGTGCGCACGGTGATACCGTACTTCCGGCACAGATCAAGAAGCGCTTTGATGTGTTCGGACGAACCGCGACGGTTCATGCGGCGCAGAAGCCCGTCGTTTATATGCTGCAGCGGCAGGTCCAGGTAGGAACAGATCTTCGGGTTTTCGCTGATCTCCTTTATCAGGGCTTCGTCCACGGTGTCCGGATAGCAGTACAGCACCCGCAGCCAGCGTATGCCTTCGATCCTGGAGGCGTCCGAAAGCAGTTTTTTAAGCAGCAGGGGACGGCCCTCAAAATCGCTTCCGTAACGGGAAGTGTCCTGGGCGATGAAGGTAAGCTCCGTCACGCCCCGCGCGGCAAGCTCCCGGCATTCCCGGAGGATATCGTCATAGGGGCGGGAGGAATACCTGCCGCGGATCAGCGGGATCGCGCAGTAGGTGCAGCGGTTGTCGCAGCCGTCCGAGATCTTCACGTACGCGCTGAAGGGCGACTGGGTGAGGATGCGGCTCGTGGAGGGAAAGCGCTGACCCTGCTCCATGCATACCGGGCGCGCGCCGGAAAGCATATCGTCCAGCACGCCGTTTAACTGATCAAAGCCGTTCACGCCGATAAAGGCGTCCACTTCCGGCAGGCCTTCGCTGAGTTCCTTGGGATAGCGCTGGGAAAGGCAACCGCTCACCAGCAGCTTTTTGAGGAGGCCGGTCTTTTTGTACTGGGCCGCTTCCAGGATGGCGTCGATGGATTCCTGCTTTGCGCTTTCGATAAAGCCGCAGGTGTTCACGATCACCACGTCTGCCTGGGCGGGATCGGATACGATCTCACAGCCCCGGTCACGGAGAGTACCCAGCATGATCTCTCCGTCCACGCGGTTTTTGCTGCAGCCCAGCTGCACCATGCCGATGCGTATTGCCATATTATTCTCCGTTCTTTCGGAAGATGCGCTCCACGTCCTCGCGGGTGATCAGCACCTCGCGGCTCTTGGAACCCTCGGTATTGCTAACGAATCCACGCTGCGCCATCTGGTCGATCAGGCGGCCCGCCCGGGCATAGCCGATGCGCAGTTTGCGCTGCAGCATGCTGATGGACGCCTGGCCGGCTTCCACCACGCACCGTACGGCTTCCTCGAACAGGTCGTCGATATCCTCGGCTGCCTGTTCGTCTTTCTTGTCCTTCTTGGCGGCGTCGGAGAGGGTGCTGTTCTCAAGATGTTCCAGCATGTCTTCGTCAAAATCGGCCCTGCCGCCCTCGGCGATAAAGTTCACGATGCTCTGCACTTCATCCTCGCTCACCCAGGCGCCCTGCAGGCGCACGGGCTTGTTTTTGTTGGGAGGCAGATACAGCATGTCGCCGTTGCCCAGCAGCTTTTCCGCGCCGATGGAGTCCAGTATGGTGCGGCTGTCCACGCCGCTGGCCACGGTGAAGGCGATGCGGGTGGGGATGTTGGCCTTGATGAGGCCCGTGATCACGTTTACGGAGGGGCGCTGGGTGGCGATCACCAGGTGCATGCCCGCTGCGCGGGCCAGCTGTGCAAGGCGGTTGATGGAGTCTTCCACTTCCTTGGGGGAAGTCATCATCAGGTCCGCCAGCTCGTCGATGATGATCACGATCTGCGGCATCTGGGGTTCGCCGCTGCCTTCCTGGACGAGGTGCGCGTTGTAGCTTTCGATATTCTTGGCGCCTACCGAGGAGAACACCTTGTAGCGCCGGTCCATTTCGCCCACAGCCCAGTCCAAAGCGCCGGCGGCCTTCCTGGGGTCGGTCACCACGGGCACCAGCAGATGGGGGATGGTGTTGTACACGTTCAATTCCACCATCTTGGGGTCGATCATGATCATCTTGACCTCGTCCGGCGTGGAGCGGTAGAGGATGGAAACGATGATGGCGTTTATGCACACGCTCTTGCCGGAGCCGGTCTGGCCGGCGATCAGCACGTGGGGCATCTTGGCAAGGTCTGCCACGATGAAGCGGCCGGAGTTGTCCTTGCCCAGGCCCACGATCAGGCGCTTGCTGCTCTTGCGCACTTCGTCGGACTGCAGGATGTCCCGTAGGTGCACGAGCTCTTTCCTGTCGTTTGGAACCTCCACGCCAACGGCGTTTTTACCGGGGATGGGGGCTTCGATGCGCACGCTTTCGGCGGCGAGGGCCATGGCGATGTCGTCCGCGTAGGACGCCACGCGGCTCACCTTTATGCCGGAGGCCGGGCGGATCTCAAAGCGCGTAACCGCGGGGCCGTGGCTGACGCCCGTGAGCTCCACGGGGATCGAGAAGTTGTTCAGCGTTTCGATGAGCACCTTGGCCTTGCCCAGGTCCCCGTCGTCGTAGCGGCCGGTGGCAAAGTTTGTGCTGCCTGCCTCCATCAAATCCAGCGGGGGATACTTGTAGCGAAGCGGCTTATCCGGCTCGGAATGCTTTTTTTCGGGCTTTTTGTCCGCTTCGGGCTTTACGTAGGTCCTGTCGGAGGGCTTGCCCTGCTCGGTGTTCTGGCGCACGGTCTTGCCGTCGCCGGCTTTGGCGGGCTCGTCAAAGAAGGAGGGCTTGGGCTGCTGGGGCACCTTGGCGGGACCGGGCTGCGCCGGGGTGCGGCCTTTGGGTTCTTCCTTCTGCTTCAGATCCTTTGCAGAAGCCGCCTTTTCGGCTTTGCGGCGCTCTATGCGCTGCTGCTCCCGGTCTGCCTGCCGCATGAAGCGGTCGTTTTTGGTCTTCTGATCCTCCCGGGCCAGATCGTCCAGGATGCTGTAGTCTTTGGTTTCGTTCTTCCTGCCGCCGCCGAACAGGCGCCGCGCGCCTTTGGCCTCGGCCTTCTGCGTGCCCGTTTTTTTGCCCACCTGCGGCACGGAAAAGGCGTCGCCCACGCCCTTGAGAGGGACAATCTTCGTGTTGGCGGCTTTGGCTTTGCTTAAGTCGTTCGGGCGCGGCTTGCCCACCTTGCCATTATAGATATCGTCGATAAAGAGCTCTGTGCGGTTCGAGCCGGCGGGCTTGATCTTTTCGGCCATGCCTCCGATCTTTTTGCCCGCATCCTGGGTCTTGCGCTTTAAGAAGCCGCCGACGGCGGTAATGGAAATCAGGCCCGTCTTCTGCAGGATCGCCACCCACAAAAGCACGATGCAGGCCAGTGCGCCCCATGGCGTCAGCAGCTGGGTGAGGGGATAGCCGGCCAGGGAACCTACGGCGCCGCCGCCTTCGCACATGCGGTAGGCCTGGGCCACGAAGTTAAAGTACCCCGGTATGCCCATGGAGGCCAGCACATGGGAAACGAAAAAGCCCTGCACGGCGCTTAAGATGCTCAAAAACAGCAGGCAGGGCAGAAAGGCCCAGCGCGCGGATTCGTCCTGATGGGACGCCGCCCTGAAAGCGGCGAGGCTCAGAATCGCCAAAAGGATGGGCAGCAAAATGGAGAGCGTTCCCATCAGCCCCTGGGCCAGCGTGTGCAGGTAAGCCAGGAATGGATTGGAATCGCCCAGAAAGTGCAGTATGCCCGTAAGTACGGCTGCCAGCGCCAGCACGGTGCCGCGGGTCTCATTGGGATTGACACCCTTTTTTGCCGCGGTCTGGCGCGGGGCGGACTTCTTCGCCGCGGGCCGCGCAGTCCGGCCTGAAGATATCCTGGACGTGCTCTTTTTTGCGGTGCTGCGCCGCGCGCCGGAAGACGCGCGCGTCTTGGTATATGCCATGCTTCCTCCAGTTCAAAGCGTATTGATTCTTCTCTCATTATATTATACAGCGTAATACAAAAAAATGCAACCATAAAACAGGGAATGGTCGGTAAATGGCCCAAACGGCTCTGCGATCTGCCCTGCGGCCACGGATGACAGGGATTGAGCACACTCTTTCATGAGGGCATATCGGATAAATGAATTTGCCAACAGCGAATATTTGCGCCGGCTATTTCCTTTTCCTGATAAATCGGGTATAATACTGCCGGGAGATGTATATGACAGATTATTTCGATATCGTGGTGGTCGGCGCGGGGCACGCCGGCTGTGAAGCGGCGCTTGCGGGCGCCAGGATGGGGCTTAAGACCCTGCTGCTCACCCTCAATCTGGACTCTGTGGCCATGATGCCCTGCAATCCAGCCATCGGCGGCACGGGAAAGGGACACCTCGTGCGGGAGCTGGACGCCCTGGGCGGGGAGATGGGCCTTGCCATCGACGACACCTTCATCCAGAGCCGCATGCTCAACACCGGCAAAGGACCGGCGGTGTATTCCCTGCGCGCCCAGGCAGACAAAATGAACTACAAGGCCCGTATGCGCCAGGCGGTGGAAAACCAGCCAAACCTCACCCTCCGCCAGGGCGAGGCCAAGCGCATCCTCACCGAAAACGGCGCGGTTACGGGCATAGAGACCGTCACGGGCTCCGTGATCAATTGCCGCGCGGCGGTGCTGTGCACGGGCGTGTACCTCAAAAGCCGCATCATCATCGGCCAGCATTCCTGGGAGGGCGGACCGCAGGGCCTCGTGGCCGCTTCGTTCCTCACGCAGTCGCTGCTGGATCTCGGCTTCTCCATCCGCCGCTTCAAGACCGGCACGCCCGCCCGGGTGGACGTGCGCACGGTGGACTTTTCTAAAATGACGCCCCAGCCGGGGGACGATCCCATCGTGCCCTTTTCCTTCCTCACGGACCCGGAGGGCCTCAAAAACCGCACGCTGTGCTATCTTACGTACACGACGCCTGAGACCCACGAGATCATCCGGGCCAATCTGCATTTGTCGCCCATGTTTTCCGGCTCCATCAAGGGCACCGGCGCCCGCTACTGCCCGTCCATAGAGGACAAGGTAGTCAAGTTCGCGGACAAGGAGCGCCATCCGATCTTTCTGGAGCCGGAGGGCCTGAACACAGTAGAATGGTACGTGCAGGGCATGTCTTCCTCCATGCCCGAGAGCGTGCAGCGGGAGATGTACCGCTCCGTGCCGGGCTTGGAGAACGCCGAGCTCATGCGCCTGGCCTACGCCATCGAGTACGACTGCATCGACCCCACGCAGCTCAGCAGCCGCTTTGAGGCGCGGCACGTCAGAAACCTCTTCTGCGCGGGGCAGATCAACGGCACCTCCGGTTATGAGGAAGCCGCGGCCCAGGGCCTGTACGCGGGCCTGAACGCCGCCCTCGCCCTGAAGGAAAAGGAGCCGCTGATCCTTGACCGCACCAACAGCTACATCGGCGTGATGGTGGACGACTTGACCACCAAGGGCACAGACGAACCCTACCGTATGATGACGTCCCGGGCGGAATACCGGCTGCTGCTCAGGCAGGACAACGCCGACGTGCGTTTGACGGAGATGGGCTACCGGGCGGGCCTTGCCGGAGAAGACCGTATGCGCAGGCTCGAAAAGAAACTCGCCGAAAAGGAAGAGGCTCTTAAATACCTGCAAAGCCACTGGACAGGTCCCGCTGAAAAGCTAAGCGCTCTGCTGGAGGAGCGCGGCCAGCCGCCCCTGAACGGCTCTGTGCGCTTAAGCGACCTCATCCGCCGCCCCGGCATCGGATACGCGGACCTGGCCAAAGCGGTGGAAGGCCTGCCCGCTATTTCCGCTCCGGCCAGGGAACTGACGGAGACCGAGCTCAAATACGAGGGCTACCTCGCCAGGCAGCAGGCGGACATCAGGCGCTTCCAGCGGGAGGAGGAAATGCTCCTGCCGGAGGACATCGATTATATGGAGATGGACAACCTGCGCATCGAAGCCAGGCAGAAATTGAACCGCGTAAAGCCCCGCTCCCTCGGGCAGGCTTCGCGCATCCCGGGCGTGTCGCCCGGCGATATCAGCGTGCTGATGATCCTGATGGAAAAACGCAGGCGCGAGAAAGAAGAAGCATGAAAGCATATCTGACCGAACAGGCCTTAGGCATGGGCATTGGCATGACGCCCGAACAGGCACAGCGCTTTGAAGCGTACCACGCGCTGCTCACCGAGGCCAACAAAAGCATGAACCTGACGCGGGTCAGCCAGGACATAAGGGAATCCTGCGACCGGAACTATCTGGACAGCCTCACGCTCCTTGCGCACCTGTCCGGTGCCCGCAGCCTGATCGACGTGGGCAGCGGCGCGGGCTTTCCGGGCGTGCCCATTGCCATCATGCGCCCGGATTTGGACGTCACGCTCCTGGACGCGCTGGGAAAGCGCGTGGAGTTCTTGAACCGCGTCATCGAGGAGCTTGGCTTAAACGCCCGGGCCGTGCACATGCGCTCGGAGCAGGCCGCAGCCCTCAGGGAATACCGCGACGCTTTCGACGCCGCGACGGCCCGCGCAGTAGCGGATATGCGGGTGCTGTCCGAATGGCTCCTGCCCTTCGTAAGGCCCGGCGGCTGCATGCTGGCCATGAAAGGGCCGGAGGCGGAAAATGAAACAGACCTGGCCGCCTACGCAATCACTTGCCTGGGCGGAAAACCCGCCGGCGTGTACGATGCCCCGGTGCCCGGCCGGGACTGGGCGCACAAGATCGTGAAGATCGAAAAACTCACTTCCACGCCGCCGCGCTTTCCGCGCCGCCCGGGCGTTGCCGAAAAAAGACCGCTGAGTGAAGGATAGGTGCATATCATGAAGTATATCGCCGCGCTGGACCAGGGGACCACCAGTTCCCGCTGCATCCTGTTTGACGAAACGGGCCGTCCCGTTTCGACCCACGCCATAGAGTACAGGCAGATCTATCCCCGCCCCGGCTGGGTGGAGCACGACCCGGAGGACATCTGGCGCAGCCAGCTCCAGGCCCTGCGGGCGGCGGTGGAAAAATCCGGTGTACAGACCAGCGATATCCAGGCAGTGGGCATCACCAATCAGCGCGAGACCACGCTTCTGTGGGACAGAAAGACCGGTGAAAGCTGCCATAACGCCATCGTGTGGCAGTGCCGCCGCACCGCGCCCATCATCGAGCGGCTGTTGGCGGAAGGCTGCGGGGAGGAGATCGCCGCGCGCACGGGTCTCGTGCCGGACGCGTACTTTTCCGGCAGCAAGCTCAAGTGGCTTTTGGACGAAGACCGCGCCCTGCGGATGCGCGCAGAGAACGGCGAACTGTGCTTTGGCACCGTGGACAGCTTTCTCACTTACCGGCTCAGCGGCGGCAAAGTCCACGTGACGGATGCCACCAACGCCTCCCGCACCATGCTGTTCAATCTGGAAAAGCAGTGCTGGGACGATGAGATGCTCTCCATGCTGAACGTTCCGAAAAGCGTTCTTCCCGATGTCGCGGATTCCTCCTGCGTGGTTGGCTTGCTGGACAAAAGCATCCTGGGGCGGGAGATCCCCATCGCCGCTCTGGCGGGCGACCAGCACGCGGCGCTGTACGGCCAGGCCTGTTTTGACGCGGGCATGGCCAAAAACACCTACGGCACGGGCTGCTTTCTGCTTTTGAATACTGGTACCCGAATCGTAAGATCCCAAAATGGCCTGGTGAGCACCATGGCCTGGCGCGTGGACGGCAAGCCTGTATACGCCCTGGAGGGCAGCGTGTTCGTGGCGGGGGCTGCGGTGCAGTGGCTGCGGGACGAACTGGGCCTGATCGGTTCTGCGGCGGAAACGCAGGCTTTGGCTCAGTCCATCCGCGACAACGGCGGCGTTTATCTCGTGCCCGCTTTCACTGGCCTGGGCGCCCCTTACTGGGACATGTACGCCAGGGGCATCCTGGTGGGCCTAACCCGCGGCACCGGGCGCGCGCAGATCGCCCGCGCCGCGCTGGAATCCATTGCCTACCAGTCCATGGACGTGCTGGATGCCATGAGCGAGGACATGGGGGAGCGGGTGCGCGTACTTCGAGCGGACGGCGGCGCGTCAGCCAACGATTTTTTGATGCAGTTCCAGGCGGACATGCTGGGCGTGGACGTGGTGCGTCCCCGCGTTACCGAGACCACGGCCCTGGGCGCGGCGATGCTGGCAGGCCGGGCTGTGGGCCTTTGGAACGACGGAGAGCTTCGCAGCATATGGCGGAGCGAAAAGGTGTTTTCTCCCAAGCGCGACGCCGTGACCGTGGCAGACTGCCGCCGCCGCTGGAAGAAGGCGGTGGAGAAAGCACGCCGCTGGGCGGAGGAAGAATAAAAGACAGTTTAACGTCGACGGACGGCAATGCGCCGTCCGTCGCTGTATATGAGGCTTATTTTCCAGACTCTGGCGGCAGGGCCTTTATGTGCAGCACCCAGTCGGCAAGCGCGGGATCTTCTGCTTTAGGCACGGTAAAGCGGAACTCTCCGGCCGGCGCGGTGCCGCTGTTTTCCACCCTGCCTGTGCGGGGATCGAACAGCTCCCATTTACTGTATGGTATCGTCAGTTTCGCGCTTCCGCCGAAGGGGAAGTAGATCAGGTATTCCTCGTCTTCGGCGGCAAGCGTGCAGGTGAGCAGGTCGCTTTGCACCAGCTCGTTGGCTGGGCGCATGCGCCAGAAGGCCACGCTGCTTTCCACATACCGGCGCATGGAGCGCATGTATTCGTATATCACGGGATCGCCCGAAAGGCCGAACTTTTCTCTTTCCGTAAGCTTCCTGTCCCTGACCGGCGCAAAGTGGCGGTCGCTGCGGCCCATGGCGTAGCCGGAGGTCATGCCGATCCAGTACATGCGGCGTTCGCGCTCGTAGTTGCCGTTGTTGGAGGAGGTCATCTCGCCGATCACCATCGGACGGGCGTACTGCCAGTAGTGGGTGCCGTAGTCCCGCATGGCGCGATAGTACTTTTCGGGAATGCCCCGGGGATAGTTCCTTGGGTCCTGGGTAAGCACGAAATCGTTGCCGTGGGCTCGCACCATCAGCGGGTGGAATGTGGTATCTCCCATGGTGCGCAGCCGGCCGTACGGGTCGTGCCGGGCGACAAAGCGGCTCCAGTAAATGTACCACTCGGCCACGCGCTCCACGGGCATCAGGGCGTTTGGCAGCATGCGCGCGGGCAGCACGGCGAGGTTCGCGTTTTCCGCGCCGATCTCCCATACCACGCTGCGAAAGCACGCAAGGCGGGCGAGGGTGTAGCGAAGGCAGCGGCCAAGATACTTTTTGCTGTCCTCATTATGTATGTCGAACAGGTTCCGCCAGCACACCTCCGTGCCGGGATCTGACGCGAGCCATCCGCCGTTTTTCACATTGTAGGGGTGGTTGTTCCACTCCCTGGGACGGATCAGCGAGTCGTCGTAGAGAAGCTCGAAGGCGTAGAACATGTCGAGGGAAGCAGCATGGGCCAGGCTGTGCTCCCAGCGCCGGTAAAACTCCAGGTTGAAGCGCTCCCGGTCGATCAGGTTCTTTTCCGCGTCCACAACGCGCCAGGGCCATACGAAGCTTTGGTCAGTGATGCTCTTCTGGCGGGCGTACAGTTCACTCATGCCCACCACCATGTTCACGCCGTAGCCGGCCAGAATGTCAAAGTAATCGTCAAAGTCCTTTTCGGAGGGCTGCTGAAACTCCAGGTCCTCGAAGGGCAGCTCGTGCCCGTTGGCCGTATGGGGGAACCAGCCGTCGTTCAGGATCAACTGGGCTTCGCCGTCGCTCCGGAAAAACCAGTTGGGAAACTGGGGACTCAGGCACAGCGGCCCGCGGGACACGGCCTTCACGCATTCAAAGCTGCCGGTAAGATTGTCGAGCTCAGCTATGTTCGAATGGGTGGTATAGCGCCACATGCCCTCGTGCATGGGTGAAAAGCGCACGCGCCACACATCGTCCCCGTCGTAAAAACCGTCCACGGTATAATGCGCGCCGCTCCCTTCAAAAACGGCCTGGATTTCCACTTCGGCAAAAGGATTTTCAAACGTGCGCAAAACATGAAAGCTTTCTTCAAATATCTCCCATTTTGGCGTTTGGACCATGCACTGCCTCCTGTTTATAAGAAAAAAGCCTGATGAATCAGGCTTTTTTTACTTTTGCGCCTTTCGGCGTATCTTCGATCACGTATCCCATTTCCAGGACTTTCTGCCTCAGCTCGTCCGCGCGGGCGTAGTCCTTTTCCTTCTTGGCGCGGGTCCTTTCGTCCACCAGCTCCTTGATTTCCGCGGGCACGGTGTCGGCTTCCCTGCGCAGAAGGCCCAGCACGTCCGTCATGCACGTAAGGGTCCCAAGCGCCGTGTCGAAGGCGGCAAGGCTCGGGTCGTTGGCGTCGGCGAGCACCGTGTTCATGTCGCGGATATATTCAAAGATCACGCCGATGGCGTCCGCGGTGTTCAGATCGTCGCCCATGGCGTCATCAAAGGCCTGGATCGCCGCTTTGGAACGCTCGGCGAAGGCCTGCTCTTCTTCGCTCATGGGTTTGTCCTTGGCGTGCTCCCGGGCGAAGACCGCGTTGTTGCGGGCGGTGTACATCCTGTCCAGCGCGTTCTGCGCCTGCACCAGCAGGTCGTGGGAATAATTGATGGGGCTGCGGTAGTGCGCCGACAGCATGAACATGCGCACCACTTCCAGGTCGAATTCCTTCGAGATGTCGCGCACCAGAAGGAAGTTGCCCAGGCTCTTGCTCATCTTGCGGTTGTCCACGTTGATGTGGCCGTTATGCATCCAGTAGCGGGCAAAGGGCTTGCCGGTGGCGCACTCGCTCTGGGCGATCTCGTTTTCGTGGTGGGGGAAGATCAGGTCCACGCCGCCGCAGTGGATGTCGAAGGTATCGCCCAGATACTTCGTGCTCATGGCGGAGCACTCGATGTGCCAGCCGGGACGTCCCATGCCCCAGGGGCTGTTCCAGGCAGGCTCGCCGGGCTTCTGAGCCTTCCACAGGGCGAAGTCCATGGGGTTCTTCTTTACGTCGTCCACTTCGATGCGGGCGCCGGCTTCCCGGTCCTCCAGGTTCTGGCCGGAGAGCTTGCCGTAGCCGGAAAAGGCCTGGGTGTCAAAGTACACGTCGCCGCTGTCCACGCGGTAGGCGTAGCCTTTTTCCTCCAGCTTGCGGATCATGGAAATGATCTCGCCGATGTGGCGGGTGGCGCGGGGATGCACGTCCGCCTTTTCGATGCCCAGCCCCTCCGCGTCGGTGTAGTACTCCTTGATGTACTTTTCGGCGATCTCGGGCACGGTGGTGCCTTCTTCGTTGGCGCGGCGGATGAGCTTATCGTCGATATCGGTAAAGTTCTGCACGAACGTCACCTGGTAGCCCAGGTGCCTGAAGTACCGGCGCAGCACGTCAAACACGATGAAGGGGCGGGCGTTGCCGATGTGGAAGAAATTGTACACCGTGGGGCCGCAGGCGTAGATGCCCACCTTGCCGGGCACGAGGGGGACGAATTCTTCCTTCTGACGGGTCATGGTATTGTATATTTTCATAATCGCACCTTATTCCTCGTTCATTTTGTCTTTGAATTCCCTGGCTTTGTCTCCTGCCTTGCTGCTCAGGCTGTTGAGCAGCTTGCCAGCGGCGGAAGAGCCGGTGATGCGGTAGCGGTAGCCGCAGAACAGGCCGGCCGCCAGAAGCGCCGCGGGGATGAACCACTTGAGCAGGAACAGAAGGATCAGCGCGGTCAGCGAGATGCTGCCCACATTTTCGTCTCTACAGTATATCTCCAGACGCACGCCTTCGCCTTTGGCGATCCAGCTGAGCACCCACCTCAGAACATAGCGCACCTTGCGTCCCAGTTCGCCGGAGCGGCCTTTTTGCCGGGAAGCCGTTTCGGCGGGGGCGTTTGCGGCCTTGGCGCTTTCGCGGGAAGTTCCTTGGGCATTTCTGTCCAGTTCCCGCACGGCGTCCAGCACGTCCCAGTCGTTTTCTTCCAGCGTGTCCCGAGCCACCTCATAGGCGACGCCGGTCTTCTCCTGCAGTTTTTCTACCATTTTAAGGCGTGTCATCGCGCACCTCCGTTTATACAAAGTGCATTATAGCATATCAAAAACGCGAAATTCAACCGTTCACGTTAAACTATCGCAATGATTTACAAATCCGTGCTTACCGGACAGGGGTTTTGCGGTATAATGAACAAAACGATCTCATGGGACGGTGCTGTATGAGCTTTGAAGAAGAAAAAGGCGTACGCGTAAACAAATACCTTTCGGATGCCGGCAGGTGTTCCCGCCGGGAAGCGGACAGGTGGATAAACGAGGGCCGCGTGCTGATCGACGGAAGACCCGCCACTCTGGGCGACCGTGTTTTCCCCGGCATGAAGGTCACGGTTGAAGGCGAAAGGGTCAAGCCCAGCGGAAAGCACAAATACATCATGCTCAACAAGCCAGTTGGCATCATCTGCACGGCAGACCCCAACGAGAAGGACAACGTGGTGAAGTTCGTCGACCACGACGACCGCATCTATCCCATCGGCAGGCTGGACAAAGACAGCGAAGGCCTTCTGCTTATGACCAACGACGGCGACATCGTAAACCGCATCCTGAGGGCCAGCGAGCATCACGAAAAGGAATACGAGGTCACGGTGGACAAGCCCGTCACCCTGGACTTCATCCGCAGGATGGAGGCCGGCGTAAGGATCTTAGGCACCACCACGCTGCCCTGCAAACTCAGGAAGACGGGGGAGCGCTCCTTCAACATCATCCTTACCCAGGGCCTGAACCGACAGATCCGCCGCATGTGCGAGGCGCTGGACTACCGCGTAAGGAGCCTTCGCCGCATCCGCATCATGCACCTGCGCCTGGGCAACCTCAAACTCGGCCAGTGGCGCAACCTCACCCCCACAGAAATGCAGGAGCTCATGCGCCAGCTGGATAAGTAAGGTTCCGCAAATATACAGCCGCCTCCCCGATATCCGGGGAGGCGGCTTTGCGACAGAAGGCGTTTATTCCACGCCGTGCCTCTCCAGGCGGCTGAAATGTTCCTTGCCGAACAGAAGCAGCGCGAGGCCTGCCAGGAACAGAAGCGCCAGGCCCAGCACGCCGTAGCTGCTGCGGCCGGTGAGGGCTGCCATCGTGGAGTAGATGACCGGCCCCAGGAAGGACGCGAACTTGCCGAAGATATCGAAGAAGCCGTAGTACTCGTTGGAACGTTCCTTGGGGATGAGTTTGCCGAAGTAGGAGCGGGACACGGCCTGTATGCCGCCCTGCACGGTGCCTACCATCGCCGCCATGATCCAAAACAGGATGGTGGATGAAGCGATAGCTTCGCGGAAAGCCGTGACCTTGTCGGTATTGCCTTCATAAGCATCCGCGAGCGCCGTTTTGATATAGGCTTCTTCCGTTTCCCTGATCGCCTGGGTATTGCTTGCCAAAGACATAGGTGAATATACCTTTGCCATGGCGGCGATATCCTTTGCAGCCTCATCGGCTTTTTTGCTTTGGAATTCGTTCACGAAATCGTTCTTGATCTTGAGTGCTTCGTCCTTGTCGATAAGGGCAAGAGCGCTTATGTCTAATTCGCCGTAGGCTTCGTCGAACACCTTATTGTACGCCTTCTGCGCCGGCTCCATGCTGTAGCCCATGTAGAAGCCCACCATGCACACCACCAGGTACACGCACACCGCGCCGATCAGCGCTTTGCGGGCGGAGAACCTGTCCGCCAGCCGGGCAAACAGGATGGAGCAGGGCACTGCCACGATCTGCGTGACCAGCAGCGCCAGGATCATGCCCGTGGCGCCAAGGCCCAGCGTGGCGCCATAAGCGGTGGAGATGGAGATCACCGTGTCCACGCCGTCGATGTAGAAGAAATACGCCAGAATGAAGAAAAGCAGGCCGCGGTTGGTGCAGATGCGCCGGAAGGTGGCCATGACGCCCGCAAAGATGCCCTTGAGCGTCAGGTTCTCAGGCTTTTCCACGTAGTGCTCGTGGGTCACGTTTTTGAGCATCGGGATCGAGAACACCAGCCACCACACGCTTACGATCAGCACCGAGAAGGTCATGGCGAAGGGGCTGTAATCGCACAAAAGCAATACGGCGATGGAGATCACGAAGGGGATCGTGCTTCCGCCGATGTAGCCCATGGCGTAGCCCCAGGAGGAGACTTTGTCCATGCGTTCGTCCGTGGTGACGTCCGTAAGGAACGAGTCATAGAACAGGCACGAGCCGGAAAAGCCGATGCGGCTGATCACGTAGCCGATCAGGGCCACCTGCCAGTGGCCGGTGAACACCATCAGGGGCGTAAAGAACACGCCCACCAGCATGAACAGCGCGAAGAGCTTTTTCTTCATACCCTTGTAGTCGGCCACCGCGCCCAGCACCGGCGCCAGAAGCGCAACGATCAGCGTAGCTGCGGAGGTGGCGTAGCCCCAGCGGATGTCTCCGCCCTCCACCTGGGAGGCGAAGATCGTGGGGTAGATGGCCGCCATGATATTGGTAGCGTAAATGGAGTTGGCCCAGTCATACATGATCCAGCTCCATTCCTTTTTGGTGAAGCGCTTGCCTTTGCCTGCCATAAGCGACCTCCTACTCTTTCTTTTCAAAATTCAGGCGGTTGGGATCGATGGGCGGCAGATTGATGGGCGTCATGCCGCCCATCAGCATGGCCCCGGAAACGATGCTGCTGGTCACGTTGAAGATCAGCGGAAAGCATTGCTTGTGAAACTCTTTCGCGTCGATCAGCGCGTCGGATTCGCTCTTGGCCAGGTTGATAAAACTGCCGCGCACGCGCACCTTGATATACAGGGGCGAGTTGTCATCCATGCTGCCCACCTCGATGGTGAGCTCGCCCACGATGGGCAGATTATCTTTTTTGGGGAAGACCGTAAAATTGATCTGCGGTTTTATCTGAAAGCTGCCGGGCTTGTGCTCCGGAAATTCATTGTGAAGCGTCAGCTCCATGAGCGTATGCTTCTGCATCACGACCAAAACGACCACCTCCGTCACAGAATATTACTATGAAAATGTTAAGAAAATTTTCCAAAAGCGGAAAGAAAGCATGTAAACCGCCGGAAAACCGGCCTGCCGCTCTTGATTTGGGCATATGAATCGCATATAATCGGCGCAAAGGAAGGTGTATGCCCATGACCAGACGATTGTTTGCCCTTGCTTTGGTCCTGCTTTTCGCACTTCTGCCTGTACGGGCGGAGGGTACGGCGGCGGGATACCTGAACGGCAGGGAAGTGTTCCGCGTTTCCTACGACGAAAAGCTGCTGACTTTGGACAGCGAATACTACCGCCACGAGAGCACCGAGGATTATTTCTGGCAGTTCATCCTGTATAACGACTTCATCTCCGTGGACTGCGGCATCGACGTTACATCCGGCGATAAAAGCCTTTTCGGCATGCAGCCGGACGAGGTGGACGAATACGGGCTTTCGCTCAGGAACATGTACGACGGCATCGGGTATACGGGCGAATACCTGGGCGCGAAGTACGTGCCCGTGACGGACGGCGGGCGCAGGGCATACGTGCCTTTCGTTATGATCCGTCTGAGCAAGGCCGGAGAGCCGGACGGCTATTACGCCGAGACCGTGGCCCACGGCTATGCCATATGGTTTGACTGCGCCCGGGAGGACAGGATCGTCTCCGATGCGGACGCGCTTAAACTTCTGGAAGCGCTGCTGGACAGCTTTTCGCCGGTGCTCTGATCACACCTCGATCACGATGTAGCCGCACAGCGCAAACAGCGCGATCAGTGCGATGAGCACCAGCTCCAGCGCCAGGAGCTTTGCCCTGAAGGACAACCGGTCTTTCTTCATCTGCCGAAACCTTCGCGTCTGAGCCAGGCCTTGAGCTCGCCTGCCCAGCGGCTCACGCTCTCGTCGCCCGGGGCGAGCCCGAGGCCGTGGGACCCGGCGGGGAACAGGTGCATCTCATAGGAAACGCCCTTGTCGGAAAGCGCCCTGGCCAGGGCAAGGCTGGATTCCACCGGTACCGAGCCGTCGTTCACGGTATGCCAGATGTAGGCCGGCGGCGTGTCCTTCGTCACGTTCAGCTCCGCCGAGAAATACCGAAGAAGCTCCGGGTCGTTCTGCCTGTCGGCCAGCAGGTTCCTTACCGTGCCGGGATTGGTGTAGCTCACAAAGCTTGAGACCGCGTAGCAGGGGATGAAGGCGTCCGGTCGGGAGGACAGGCGCTCGACCTCGTCCGGGCTGGAGGGATCGCCGCTGTCGTAATGGGTCGCCGCCGCGCAGCACAGGTTTCCGCCTGCCGAAAAGCCCAGTATGCCCACTTTTTCATATCCCAGGCTGCGCACTTTGCGTATCGCCCGGTTGGCGTCCACGAGCGGCGCCATATAATGGCAGGGCTTCACGCGGTAATCCAGCACGAAGGCGCTCACGCCGGCTTCGTTGATCATCTCAGCTACGGGATAGGCCTCGTGGGGAGACTTGAAGGCATACGCGCCGCCCGCGCACACCACCACCGCGCCTTTCGAGCCGTCTGCGGGATAAGGCGCAAGGGAGGGCTGAGCCTGGTCGGGCGATTCGTCGGAATAGGGCGCCCGGTCATTCCACAGGTATATCAGATCCTGCATATCATTCACCTTCTACAGATACTCGTTCATGCCGCACAGCCGGTCAAAGGTCAGGCCGGGTCGGATGGGGGAGGCGGACAGCATTTCAGAGGTGGTCTCGCCGCTCATCACCAGTATGCTCAGCATGCCGTTGCGGTTGCCGGTCTCAATGTCCGTATACAGCCTGTCGCCCACCATGGCGCACTCCTCCAGGCGGCGGCCCGTACGCCTGAGGGCCGCTTCCACGATGCCAAAGTAAGGCTTTCCCACGATCTCGTCCGGCTCGCGTCCGGTGGAAGCCTTTATGAAGGCGATGATCGCCCCGATGTCGGGCGCAAAGCCGGTTTCCGTGGGACAGTTATAGTCTGGATGCGTGGCGATGTAGGGTAGCCCCGAGCGCACAAAGTCGCACACGGCGGTCATCTTGGCGTAAGTGAGCGTGGTATCGTATCCGATCACTGCGATGTCGGGCGAGGCCTGGTCGATCTGCACGCCCGCTTCTTCCATTTCCTCCATCAGAAAGCGGTTGCCCAGCACGAAAGCGCGTTTGCCGGGAAAGCGCTTTGTGAGCATGGCGGCGGTAGCCTCACCGGAGGTGAGTATCTTTTCCCGTCCCACCTCAAGGCCCATGCGCTTAAGCCTCTCCACGTAGAAAAGCGCGTTGTGGGAGGAATTGTTCGTCAGGAACAGAAAGTCGCGGCCCGTTTGTTTTACCCTGTCGATAAACTCCAGCGACCCGTGGATCAGGTTCTCGCCCAGGTAAAACGTGCCGTCCATGTCCAGCAGAAAGCACTGTATGTTCCGAAGTCTTTCCATATCAGTTTTCTCCCGCAAAGCGCACGAACCCTTCGCCCATGGCGGTGATCTCCGCCAGCGCCTCCACCTTGTATCCGGCGTTTCTCAGCTTTTCAAGCCCCGGCTGGAAAGCTTTACAGATCACGGCCCCGATACCGGCCACTTTCGCGCCGGCCTTTTCGATCAGGCGTGACGCGCCGAAAGCCGCTTCGCCGTTGGCCAGAAAATCGTCGATCAGCAGCACGCGGTCCCCGGGCGTGATGTATTCGCCCTTCAGCGTGAGCTGGTAGGTGTTCTGCTTGGTGAAGGAATATACCTCCGTCTGCAGCACGGACGAATTCAGCGTCACGGACGCGGATTTTTTGAGGATCACCATCGGCACGTTCATTTTGAGAGCTGTCATGGCTGCGGGCGCGATGCCGCTTGCCTCGATGGTCACCACGCGGGTGATGCCGTCTTCTCTGAACAGGCGGGCGAATTCGTCCCCGATCCTGTCCATCAGCCGGCAGTCCACCTGATGATTCAAAAACATATCCACTCGAAGCACGTCTTCGTTCAGGGCTTTGCCCTCCGCGCGGATGCGGTCCTCCAGCTCTTTCATGGCGGTTCCTCCTGCTCATCATTTTAACCCATATTATAACCGTGAAGGCCCTGCGCGTCAACCGCCTGGGGCTAAGGTCATGCGCTTTATGCCGCTTTGTACATGCACAGACCGTATGCGCTCGCAGATGAAGCCGATTATACTTGCAAAGCCGGCAGGTTTCATGTATAATAGACTCAGGCAAATAAAGAACGGAGGCGGCCAATGAGAACACCTGATCAGCTCGCCCTGCGCGTAGCGGAGATCCTCGATTCCAAAAAAGCGTCCAACATCACGATCCTGAAGGTGGATCACCTTACGTCCATCACGGATTATTTCGTCATCGCCAGCGGCCGCAGCGTCCAGGCGGTGCATGCCCTGTACGAAGAGGTCTCAGACAAGCTTCTGGAGGAGGGCATCGCGTTCCGCCGCAACGACGGCGTGCGGGAATCCCGCTGGATCGTGCTGGATTACATTTCCGTGATCGTGCATATCTTCCATCAGGAGGAGAGGGAACACTACAATCTCGAGCGCCTCTGGGACGACGGCACCAACCGCGTTCCCTTCGAAGCGCAGTCTGACGAGGAAGCAGGCAGCAAATGAAGATATTTGTTTCATCCGATATGGAGGGCACCTGCGGCATTACTGCCTGGTGCGAGACCGATAAAGGAAAGGACCTCTACGATCATTTCCGCGCCCAGATGAGCGCGGAGTGCGCAGCCGCGTGCCGGGGCGCGATCGAAGCCGGCGCTGAAGACGTGCTGGTAAAAGACGCCCACGACAGCGCCCGCAACATCGATCCAAGCGTTCTGCCCGAACAGGCGCGCATCTTCCGCGGATGGGGGAGAACGCCCCTTTCCATGATGGCGGGCATCGACGAAAGCTTCGGCGGCGTGTTCTTCACCGGCTATCACTCCGCCGCGGAGATGGACACCAATCCCCTTTCCCACACCATGAACACCCAGAACAATTACGTCAAGCTGAACGACGAGCTCTGCCCGGAGCTGATGATCAACAGCCTGATCGCGTCGTATTACCGCGTTCCCGTTTATCTGCTCACCGGCGACAAGGGGCTGTGCGACTGGATGAACGCCCACTGCCCCGGCACCGTGACGGTGCCCGTAAACGAGGGCAGGGGAGCGGGCTGCGTTTCGATCCACCCGAGCGTGGCCGTGGAGCGCATCCATAATGCCGCGCGGGAGTGCCTGGGGAGAGGCAGGCAAGAGTGCCTGTTCCCGATGCCGTCGAGCTTCAAGGCGGAGATCAGCTTCAAGGAGCACTTCAAAGCCGAAGGCGCCAAATGGTATCCCGGCTGCGTAAAGACCGGCGCCCGCACCGTGAGGTACGAAAGCCGAGACTACATGGACATCCTCAAGTTCTTTTACTGGGTACTGTAATAAGCGGGACAGCCAAAGTTCCCCTAAAGGTCTCCCCGCGCTGGAACGTCGTCCCAAAAGCGGGGAGGATTTTTTAAGGATCGCCGGCTGTCTGGATCCCAGACTCCCGGTCATCACCAAAACGCCCATTCATTATGTAAGGTGTAAGATGATCACATACAGAAGGCTGAAAGACGAAGAACTCGACGAATTTATCCGGATACGCATCAGGCAGCTGCGGGAAGAAGGCGCCACGGAAAAGATCGACCTGGTGCCGGCGCTGAAAGACTATTACGCAAGGCACATGGCCGACGGCACATTCGTATCGTGGATCGCGCTTGACGGAAGCCGGATCATCGCCACCAGCGGCATGTCTTTCGTGGAGAAGCCGCCGTATTTCGGCTGCCCGAACGGCAGGATCGGCCTTCTTTCCAGCATGTTCACCGAACCGGAATACAGGCGGCGGGGAATCGCGAAGGAACTGCTGCGGCGCGTGACCGAAGACGCGAGAGCCTACGGCTGCGCAGCGGTGCAGATCACGGCGTCAGATAAAGGCGTAAAGCTGTATACCGACTTTGGATTCGTGAAGAATCGCAACTTCATGCAGTATAAGCTACGGTAGCCGTTTCGCGCGGTACCGGTGAAGTATATGGATCAGGCGGGGCTGTACAGCCCCGCCTGATCCAAAAACCATCTCTGAACGTGTCCCTATCGGCCGCTGTCTGCAGCAGGCTCTTTCCGCGCCATTCCCGCTCCGGTGCTGTCTTTGGCAGTGCCGGCACGCTGGCGCCGGTCAGATCCTGACCTCCCTGCCGGTGCGGGCAGATTCGTACAGGGCATCCAGGATGCGTATCATGTTTACGCCCTGCTGGGGCACGTAATCGGGTTTGGCTCCGTCCAGAACGATCGAGGTAAAATGCTCCAGGGCCCTTGCGTGTCCGGAGCCCATTTCGCCAGTGTAAGGCTTTATGTCCGCCAGGGTGCCGTGCTCGTCTTCGGTCCAGATGCCGCAGCTGCCGTCTTCGTTCCAATTGAATCCGGCCTTCGTCCCGCGCAGCTCCACGAAGCGCTTTTCCTTTTCGATATTGGAAGCCCAGCTGAATTCGATCTGCAGGCATGCGCCGTTGTCGAAGCGAATAAAGCCCATAGCCAGGTCTTCCACGTCAAAGATTCCGTCTGCCACCTTTTCGCCGAAAGCGGCATGTTCGGAATCTGCCTTGGCCTGATTCTCGGCAAACTTGGCAAACGTGCAGCCCGAAACCGATACGGGTGCGGGATTGCCCATCAGCCATATGGCCAGGTCGATCATGTGCACCCCCAGGTCGATGAGCGGTCCGCCGCCGGATCTTGCCTTGGTGGTGAACCAGCCGCCCCTGCCGGGGATGCCGCGCCGGCGTATCCAGCCGCAGCGCCCGCAGTAGATCTCGCCGGCCTTGCCGTCCTCGATGAACTGCTTGAGATACCTGGAGTTGGAGTAATACCGGTTGTTGCGCATCACCATCAGCACCCTGCCTGCCTTTTCGGAAGCTTCCTTCATGCGGATGGCTTCCTGCGCGTTGACAGCGTCCGGCTTTTCGCAGAACACGTGCAGCCCTTTTTCCAGGGCATACACGGCGATGATGGAGTGAAAGTCGTTGGAGGTGCATATGTCTACAGCGTCCAGCGCTTCGCACCCGATGAGTTCCTTATAATCCTCATACACCGGGATGTCCTTTTCCAGGCCAGCCTTTTCCAGAGCTTTTCTGCACTTTTCGGGCTTCAGATCGCACAGCGCTATGATCTCCGCGCGCGAATTCTGCGACCACCATCTCACATGGGAAGACCCCATTCCGCCCGTACCGATCACCGCGACCCTCAGTTTCTTTTCCATATGGTTTCCTCCTGAATACTGTGTTAAAGCGCTGAATCCGGCTTCCAGCGCGCCGGTTTTGAGCCGATGCGGAAAGGCGCATATCTGAGCGCCTGCCTAAAAACCACCAAGTGCTAAACGAGCCGCCCGCTTCACCTTTTGTCCAGATGCCGTGTGATCACATCCGCCACCTGCGCCGCGAGGGCGCGGTAGCCATCTTCGTTCATGTGCACGGCGTCTGCGTAGTATGAAGAGGGGAACTGCGAAGAAAGCCCCGCCAGATCGTTTACCGCAGCGCCCAGGCCGTTCATCACTCTGACGGCCGCGTCGTTGTACGCTTTGATCTCGTCATTGCTCCGACGGTTCGGCATCGCGGGATACTTCGTCATATCCACCAGCGTCGTGGTGGCGAAAACGATCTGCGCATTCGGAAAATGCTTGACGATCGCCCGGTGCACGCGCTCAAGCCACGCCGCGTACTCTTCAACCGTGCTGTAAGGTTCGGGTGAATCATCGAAATGGGCACAGTCCCAGTGTCCGCTGTTCCAGTGAACGAGCGAGACCTCCTCGGGCTTTCCAAACTCCCTGGCCCACGCGGGCATGCTGATAAACATGTATCCCGCAAACCGGCAGTTTTCCCTGGGCGCGCATATCTCCGCACTGCCTTTCAAAAACTCTCTCACATAGTTTTCATATCCCTCACGAATGGAATCCCCCAACAAAACCGCTCTTTGCATATCGATCCCTCCCTTGGACAGGTTTGCTCTCGGGCAGGCATATGCCGTTAAACACGGCAAGTTAAATCCTTCCCAGATTGATATCGTCATAATACCACGAAAGATCCGGTATTTCAATCACGAAGTCGGCTTTGCAGAATGACACATGGAAAAAATCATTCAAACGGTCTCTGAGGAAATGATGCAACAGAGCAGCATAAGGATGCAACATGTCATTGACGGCATTCACGCTGACTGTAAACGATAAAATGTCAGAGAAAACTCATGTAGAGGAATAAGATAAGGGGTACATAAGGGGTACATTAGGAGTATAAATCACGACAAAGTACTCCTCGTCTGTGGCGGAATAGGAACTTTTTTGTGCGATTAGCGCAAAAAAAGAGCGGGAAGATTCGTTAGAATCCTCCCGCAATACGCGTGCGGCTGACGAGACTTGAACTCGTACTCCTCGCGGAACACGCCCCTCAAACGTGCGCGTATGCCTATTCCGCCACAGCCGCGCGAACAGATGGTATTATACATTGCCGGAGGCGCTTTGTCAATACGAAAGGTCAGAGCGCACTTTTAAGATTGTGTGATGTGAAACGTGGGCCAGAGGGGAAAGGGCAGAGCGATCCTGTACATAGCCGTCTGACGCCGTTCATCTGTGCTGATAATGAATTTAACACGTATCCGGCGAAGGCTTTACAAAACGCTATTTACTTTGGAGGCAGACCGTGGTAAAATACATTCTGTGGCTTTATGGCCGAAGATCCGTTTACGCGGCTCGCCGAGTTCCCGACGGCCTGCCTCGTTTGCGGGAATCATCAAAATGGGAGGACAAACCATGGTTATCGACAAGAGTTCCATCATCGCCGAGTATGGCCGCCACGAGGGCGACACCGGCTCCCCTGAGGTCCAGATCGCGCTGCTCACCGCGCGTATCAATCACCTCAACGAGCATCTCAAGCTCAACAAAAAGGACCACCATTCCCGCCGAGGTCTGCTGCTGATGGTCGGTCAGCGCAGAGGTCTGCTTGACTACCTCAAGAAGACCGACATCGAGAGCTACCGTGCTCTGATCGTAAAGCTCGGTCTGCGCAAGTAACCGTGCCACGCCGCGCCGCCTTTCCTGTGGAAGGGCGGCGCGTACACAGAGGAGATGGCAGATTCGCCGTAGGGATGAAAAACAGCGGCAAGCCGGAGCGGCTGTTTTTCATCCCTGCGGGGACAAGTCTTCGGCGCTGCTTATCTCCTGAACTACACAGATAATATTCAGGAGGACTATTATGTTCAAAAGCTATTCCCTGGAACTGGGCGGCCGCACGCTGACGCTGGAATTCGGCAAGTACGCCGAGCAGGCAGCGGGTTCCACCTTCGTTCGCTACGGCGAGACCGCCGTTCTGGTCAACGCCACCGTGTCCGAGACCATCCGTCCCGGCATCGACTTCTTCCCCCTCAACGTGGACTTTGAAGAAAAGCTCTACTCCGTGGGCCACATCCCCGGTTCCTGGAACCGCCGCGAAGGCCGCCCCGGTGAAAAAGCCATCCTCACCAGCCGCCTGATCGACCGTCCTCTGCGCCCCCTGTTCCCCAAGGGAATGCGCAACGACGTGTGCGTTGCCGCGCAGGTGATGAGCGTGGACTTTGACTGCAGCCCCGAGACGCCCGCCATGATCGGCGCTTCCGCCGCCCTGTGCGTAAGCGAGATCCCCTTCGGCGGCCCCATCGGCGCGGTCAACATCGGCTATGTGGACGGCGAATACATCGTCAATCCCACCCTCGCCCAGCGCGAAGTGTCCGAGATGGACCTCACCGTGGCCGGCACCAAGGAAGCCGTGCTGATGGTGGAAGCCGGCGCCAACGAAGTGAGCGAAGAGATCATGCTCAAGGCCATCCTGTTCGCCCACGAGCAGGTGAAGCGCATCGTGGAATTCCAGGAGCAGATCGTTGCCGAGATCGGCAAGGAAAAGCGCGAATTCCCCCTGCAGCTCCCCGGCGACGACGTAAAGGCCGCCGTGCGCGAGTTTGCTTACGACAAAGTCAAGTGGATGTTCGACACCTTTGACCGCCAGGAGCGTCAGGCCCGCGAAGAGCAGGTAAAAGCCGAGGTTAACGAGCACTTCGCCGAAGAATACGCCGAGCGTATGACCGAAGTCGGTGACGCCCTGTACGCCATCCAGAAAGAGATCATGCGCCGCCGCATCATCGACGAGAGCGTTCGCCCCGACGGCAGAAAGCTCACCGAAGTCCGGCCCATCTGGTGTGAGACCGGCGTGCTGCCCCGTCCCCACGGTTCCGCCGTGTTCACCCGCGGCCAGACCCAGGTTATGACAGTGTGCACCCTGGCGCCCATGAGTGAAGTGCAGCTACTGGACGGCATCACCCCCGAGACCACCAAGCGCTACATGCATCACTACAACTTCCCCGGCTATTCCACCGGTGAAGCCAAGCAACTGCGTTCCCCCGGCCGCCGCGAGATCGGTCACGGCGCCCTCGCCGAGCGCGCCTTGCGCCCCATGATCCCCTCTGTGGACGAGTTTCCGTACTGCCTGCGCCTGGTCAGCGAGGTCATGAGCTCCAACGGCTCCACCTCCCAGGCCTCCGTGTGCGGCTCCACGCTGGCCCTCATGGACGCCGGCGTGCCGATCAAGCGCCCCGTGGCCGGCGTGGCCATGGGCCTCATCAAGGACGTGGAAAACACCGGCAAGGTGGCCGTGCTCACCGATATCCAGGGCCTGGAAGACTTCCTGGGCGATATGGACTTTAAGGTCGCCGGCACCGCGCAGGGCATCACCGCCATCCAGATGGACATCAAGATCAAGGGCATCG
>JAEEGL010159384.1_pt1 | contig 87987 bp, 67 predicted proteins | sample 9134231 | NCBI WGS metagenome assembly JAEEGL01 (sample SAMN16246548, study PRJNA631951) | gut metagenome | biome: gut microbiome; feature: rumen; material: fiber-attached | host: Bos | place: Iran: Karaj | collected 2018-10 | reverse complement strand
TACAAACCATCATGTCTCAAAAAATTAAAAATTAAAAATGCGAAATGCTAAATTCAGCATTGTGCATTTTGCATTTATAATTTAGCATTAGTACTTAAAGCTGCTTCCTCCCACGAATTCTCTCAACAGTGATGTTGTAGGGATTTCGTTCTCCTGGATATCAGCGAAGTAAGAAAGGAAGTTGAGCAGACGGTGGGCCTCCGAGTAGATCGGTGATGTCTGTGGCACCATCGACAATGGGGCGATCGCGTGGTGCTTCAGCACACATAGCTCAAATATCATAGCCGAGTTGAACATCGCGTCTGCCTCCTCCTGGAATGGCACAATCCACTTCTCCTCTCCCTTCATCACGTCTGGCCAGCGCTTGATTGTATCTTCCGCAGAGTAACCACGATATTTGAAGTCACGCACGATACGGCGGATCAGACGGTTGTCTGTGTTTGGAATACAGTTGTGGTTGTCAAGCGAGATGGAAGTCAACGCAGACACGAAGATCTTAAACTTGTTTTCAGCAGGGATCTTCTCTGTCAGTTTCGGATTTAAAGCGTGGATTCCCTCGAAAATCAAGACCTCGTTGTTGTGGATCTGGATTGTCTCACCCTCCTCACGCTCGCCAGTCTCAAAATTGTAGCGGGGAAGAGTCACTTTTTCACCAGAGATAAGTTTGTTAAGATCGCTGTTGAACAGTTCGAGATCCAAAGCGTACAGACTCTCGAAATCATAGTTTCCATTCTCATCTTTCGGAGTAAGTCGACGTGGCACAAAATAGTCGTCGAGAGATACCGCCAACGGTTTCAAGCCACAGACCGCAAGTTGCACAGATAGACGTTTGCTGGAAGTCGTCTTACCCGAAGAAGAAGGGCCTGCAAGCAGAACGACGCGAACTTTTGGACGTTTAGCAATCTCGTCGGCTATAAGAGCGATTTTTTTCTCCTGGAGAGCCTCCGCCACCTTGATCAGATTGCTTGCGTTGTTTTTCTCAAGCAGACCGATATTAAGGTCGCCGACATTCTCAATGCCAAGAAGCTGGTTGAAAGTCGTATGCTCAGAGAACGCTTTCAAAAGTTGAGGCTCCTGACGCACTGGAGCAAGCTCATTCGGCTTGTCTGCCGACGGTACAGTAAGCAGGATAGCACCATGATAAGGAGTCAGCGCAAATTTGTCGAGATAGCCGGCGTTTGGCACAAGCGCACCGTAGTAGAAGTCGTAAATATCGTCGAGACGGTACAACTCAGTGTACATCTCGCCACGGCTTTTCAAGATGTTGACTTTGTCGAATGCCGCATTGTCCTCAAAATATTGTATTGCCCATGAAGTAGGGACAATCTCCTGCACAAATTCAGCCTTTTCAGCTATCTTTTCGCGCATTCTCTCAGAAAGGCGACGGCATAGATCCTCATTCACGTCGCCAAGACCTGCGATCTGGCATAAGTATCCGCCAGAGATAGGGTGCTCTATACGAAGACAAGCCTCTTTATTTATATGTGTGACAGCCTCATATAATAGGAAAGAGATACTACGTAGATAAGCTCTGACACCGTGGAGGGAATCCAATCCAAGAAACTCCACACATTTAGGCTTGTAGACGCAGAATTTCAAATCTTTGATCTTTCCGTTGACCTTCGCCACAATCGCTTTGACATCTTTCGGACAGATCTCCTCCAAAGAGATGCCAGCGGGATATGAATTTGTAATATTGCTGTTGACGCAATAGATTTTCACTTTCTTTTCCATGACTAATAATTGTTATGCGTTCAAATTATTCTTACACTAAAATAAAGCCAAATTTTCTAACCGCAAAGGGAATGCGTATGAAAAAATGACGTGAAATGATTTATAACATCAAAATCATCGGTGATAATGAGCCATTTGAGATTTTTTAACAAAAAAAAAGGAAATATGTTAGTTTTATATTTCAAAAGTTGTATTTTTGCATTCGTATATACGTTGGTTAACTATAAAAGGTTATCACGTACAAAATATTAGGTTAATAAATACTAGAAATGTCAGTTGTCAAAAGATAACGGACTAAACGATTAAAAAAATGAGAAAATTTTTATTTCTATTAGTGTCAACAGTTTGTTTTGCATTGACAGCACAGGCTCAGAAGAGTGTAACTGAGTATTTCAATGAGGGTATCCAGAGATACCGTAACGCTGAGTACAAGGCTGCAATCCAGAGCTTCAACAAGGTACTTGAGCTTAACCCTAAGTTTATTGAGGCTTATGGTAACATGGGTAACGCTAAGTTCCGTTTGGGTGACTATAAGGGAGCTAAGGCTGATTACGATATCGTTCTTGAGTCTAACCCAAATGATGCTTTGACATTCTACAACCGTGCAACTGCAAGAAAGGAGCTAGGAGATGTTAAGGGTTCTATTGACGATAACAATGCTGCAATCAAGATCAATCCTAAGTTTGCTGAGGCATACTTCAACAGAGGTAACTCATACGCAGAGCTTGGTGATGAGAAGGCTGCAATGAAAGATTACAACAAAGCAATCGCCCTTACTCCTCAGTTTGCAAAGGCATACTACAATCGTGGTCACCTTCGTTACAAAGGTGGTGATGTAGAGGCTGCTGCTCTTGACTGGGAACGCGCTGCTTCACTTGACTTCTACAAGGCATTCGATTCTTTGAAGGAGTACTGTGGTATCGGAACTCAGGAAACAAACTGTGATCCAACAGTAGGCTTAAAGTAAGAAATTACAGAAAGGATTTATAAAGAGAGCGTATCAATGATACGCTCTCTTTTTAATTTATAATTCATAATTGTTGGGAAATACATCTAATGGCAATGTTCCCAAATACGCCGTTAGGCGTTTAATATGGGTAGAATGAGCCCCTACGTATGGACGCCCCACAATTACGCATTACGAATTGGACATATACCACCAATAAAAAATAAAAAAAGACGTGGAAACACGTCTTTTTTGTATTAAATCAAATTGTTCCAAATCAAGGTTTGAAACAATCTTTTAGAATGTCAACGACAATGAGAATCCATTTGGTTTAGCATTCATCTTAAATGTCATGCTGTTGTCGTATGAACTGATCTTATCGTCATTGTCGAATGTCGTCGCATAATGTCTCTTCAATATTTTATGGCATCTTGCTTTTCCTGTCGCAAATTTCACAATACCGATAGGCAATGTGATGGATGATGCGACACCGCATGCTATACTTGCGACCATAAATGGAGTGTTTGGATGGTAATATTCACAATCATCATAATCATAATAATGACGATTGCCGTAGTGATCATACCAGTAATCATCATAACATTTGCCTTCATCCCAATAACCAGTCGCAATACTTGCTGCACAAAGTGTAGCTGATGCGGCAGAAAGGATCGCTCCCGTCAACATCAGATTGAAACCTTTCTTCATTCTGCCGGACTGCTGAGAAAACTCGTTGTAGTCATGTCCCAAATAATTCATGGCTTCGTATTCTGTTAGGAATGCTCCGTTGTATGTATTTGCCAATCCTGACGGAGATTTCCTTCTCACTGTGACATCCTTGACTACAACTGGCTTTGATTGTTGGTCAGCCTGCTGAGCCTGAACCTCTGCTTCTGGTGCAAACACGTCTTTTTCTCCATTCTTATACTTGATCATGAAGATATCATCCTTGTTGAAGATATAAGACGGACCGTCAAGATTTGAGGTTTTCTTGTATTTGACCTCATTAGGAGTAATTTCCTCCACTTTTACTTCTGCCTCTTCCCCGTTTCGGAAAATAACCACATCTTGTGCGTTGGCGACAATTGCACATAGGGATGTGGCAAAAAACAGAATTGATCTTACTATTTTCATGCTTTATCTATTTATTTGGTTATTCGGACTATTGTATTTCGCATAGCATTAATTCGGGTGCAAAAATACACAAATGATGAAACCCGTCAAAGTAAAGAGAACAGTATATACATCAATTTTAAGAATTTATAACAGTTCGGTCGGAATAGTGATGTTTAACCCTAAATACTCCTTATATAATATGAATTGACTTATCTCAAAAGAAAATAAGGCATTGCTGACATTATTTATTTTTTTGCAAATAGCACTAAAAAGAGCAACGCATAATGTCGGATTTATACAAAATTTGCGTCAAATAAGTTATAAAACATATATTTTTTGCATTTTCTTGACAAAATGCGTATCTTTGCGTCATAATTGTGAATTATTGAAAATAAGAACATTTTTAGAAAATAATACAATGGACAACAAAAAGTTGAGCGATGCTCTAAAGTATCACGCAGAGGGACGTCCTGGTAAGGTTCAGGTGGTCCCAACAAAGCCAACAGCAACTCAGAGAGACCTTTCTTTGGCATACTCTCCAGGTGTTGCCGAACCATGTTTGGAAATCCAGAAAGATGAGAACCTTGCTTACAACTACACAGCAAAGGGTAACCTTGTAGCCGTAATCTCTAACGGAACAGCAGTGCTTGGTCTTGGAGACATAGGTGCGCTTGCAGGAAAACCAGTTATGGAAGGTAAGGGTTTGTTGTTCAAGATTTTCGCAGATGTTGACGTATTTGATATCGAAGTAAATGAGAAGAACATTGATAAGTTTGTTGAGACTGTAAAGGCTATCGCTCCTACATTCGGTGGTATCAACCTTGAGGACATCAAGGCTCCTGAGTGTTTCGAGATCGAGGACAGACTAAAGGCAGAGCTTGACATTCCTTTGATGCACGACGACCAGCACGGTACAGCTATCATCTCTTCTGCTGCCCTTTTGAATGCTCTTGAGGTTGCAGGCAAGAAGATTGAGGATGCTAAGATCGTTGTAAACGGTGCAGGTGCCGCTGCTAACTCATGTACTCGTCTATATGTCGCTCTAGGTGCTCAGAAGAAGAACATCGTAATGTGCGACTCAAAGGGTGTTATCAATTCTAAGAGAACTGACCTTAACCCACGTAAGGAGGAGTTTAAGACAGATCGTGACATCAACACTCTTGCAGAGGCTGTAAAGGATGCTGACGTATTCTTGGGATTGTCTAAGGGTAACGTATTGTCTCAGGATATGGTTCGCTCAATGGCTAGCAACCCAATCGTGTTCGCTCTTGCAAACCCTAATCCAGAAATCACTTACGAGGATGCAATGGCATCTCGTCCTGATATCATCTTCGGAACAGGTCGTTCGGATTATCCTAACCAGATCAACAACGTACTTGGATTCCCTTATATCTTCCGTGGTGCTCTTGATACTCACTCAAAGGCAATCAACGAGGAGATGAAACTTGCTGCTGTACGTGCTCTTGCAGAGTTGGCTAAGAAGCCAGTTCCAGAGATCGTTAGCAAGGCTTACGGTGGTAAGGCAATGTCTTTCGGTAAGGAATATCTTATCCCTACAGCTCTTGATCCACGTCTACTTGAGACAGTTGCTCCAGCAGTAGCTAAGGCTGCTATTGAGAGTGGTGTTGCTCGTCATGAGATCAAGGATTGGGATCTATACCGCGACCAGCTACGTCACCGTATGGGCTTGAACAACAAACTTATCGACGGTCTACGTGTTCGTGCTAAGAAGGCTCCTAAGAAGGTTGTATTCTCTGAGCCAAACAATGTAAGCGTACTTTCTGCTGCAGTTGCTGCTAAGGCTGACGGAATCTGTATCCCAGTTCTAGTTGGTAACGAGACTAATATCGCTCGTATCGCTGATGAGAACAATATCAATATCTCTGGTATCGAAATCATCAACAACCGTGCTGAGAATCAGGGCTCACGTCGTGATCGCTACGCAAGATACTTGTCTGAGAAGAACGCACGTAATGGTTACACATACGCAGAGAGCCTAGAGTTGATGTTCAACCGTAGCTACTTCGCTACAATGATGGTTGAGATGGGTGATGCAGACGCTATGGTATGCGGTGTTTACACTAAGTATACTGACGCTATCAAGCCAGCTCTTGAGATCGTAGGAACTCGTGAGGGTATCAACCACATCGCTGCTCTTAACATCGTTAACACAGCTAAGGGAACATTCTTCTTGGCAGACACATTGGTTAACAACCATCCAAGTGTTGAGACTCTTGAGGAGATCGTTAAGTTGACTAACGACAGCGTTAAGATCTTCAATGTTGATCCAGTTATCGCAATGCTTTCTTACAGCAACTTCGGCGCTGACAACACTGGCAGCCCAGTCACTGTTCATAAGGCAGTTGAGAACCTACACAAGAACCACCCAGAGATCTTGGTAGACGGTGAGATGCAGGTTAACTTCGCTCTTGACAAGGATCTTCGTTCAGCTACATACCCATTCTCTAAGCTAGAGGGTAAGGATGTCAATACTTTGATCTTCCCTAACCTAAGCTCAGCTAACATCACATACAAGACTCTTCTTTCTATGGGTCTTGCTGAGAATGTTGGTCCTGTTCAGATGGGATTGAAGAAGCCTATCTACGTATGCGAGCCTGAGGCTTCTGTACGTGACATCATGAATATCGTGACTATCGCAGTTATCGATGCTCAGATCAACGGAAAGTAATAAAACAAGCAATTTGTTAATTTTAGACAAAAAATGGGGTGTATCAAAGCGATACACCCCATTTTGTATAATGTGCAATTCGAATTGACATTAATATAAAGTTTGTTGAAGAGTAAAAAATGAGGATTCCAAAGGGCGGAACGCCCTTGTCCCCTTCCAAAGTGCGAGCCGAAGGCGAGCACAATTTAATAGAAGCACAATGAACGCATTTTTTACCGCTCGTCCTTTGGACTCGCGGAAGAGAGGTTGGGGGTAGGACCAACATTTATTAAACATGGACCCTTAACAATCCTCATTTATGACACTTCAACTATCATATTTTTATTTCATCGAATTCATGTTGATTTAAGGTAGGAATGCCCCTACAGTTATTTTGTATGCGGTCCCTATGATGAAGCAGCGACGTGGTAAGCCGATCTTTTCCTTTCTGATGATCTTTTGTATTTGTAATTTAATTTAAAATTCACATAGTATCTGACATACGAACGTACATTTTCTCCATTATACTTACTTGGAATCCATTGCCCTTCCGTCAACTTGATCAAACGAATTGCTTCTTGGTCTATTTCTGGGGAAACAGAATCTATAATTTCTACATCCTTTATTTTGCCGTCACTTTCCAGAATAAATTTAAAACGACATGTGCCTTCTATTTTGTCTTTTTTTGCTTTTTTGGGGTATTTAAGATTTTTGTATATGATTTTATCTACTTCTTTATAATAATAACTGGCGGAAGTGGTGACTAACAAACAGACTCCTTTGTCATCAAAATCAGGTATTTTAAAAAGGACAGACAAAGTAAATTCCTGATTGGTTTCTCCAGGAATCCATTCCTTCATGTTTTTTATGACACGGATGACTTCATTATCTAGTCTCTCATAAACACCCCTTATGAGCTTGATATCTTTTATATTTCCTTCTTTGGTGACGGAGAAATTCACTATAACTTTTCCTTGTATTCTGACATCGAAACAGAATACTGGGTATTTAAGGTTTTCCTTGAAATATCTCATCAAACCTTTTCTTCCGTCTGGATATTCTGCCGTATTTTCCTGTTTTGAATATATAGAGTCTTCATAGAATAGATTGAAATCTTCGTATATTGTGTCGACGTCAGACAATGGAGTTACGATCAGACCATATTCTCCAGGTTCGACATTGGCATGTACGGAAAAGAAGCCCAATAGTAGAAAAAACAATATATATAAGATTCTGTTCATTTTTTATGAGAAACTTTTACGTTCATTTCATTCCCTTTCTCTTAAAACTCTGAGTCTCTGTGTTTATTCTAAATGTGCTCGCCTTCGGCTCGCACTAGAAAGAATGGGTTAGGGCGTTCCGCCCTTAACAATCTTCATTATTGATATTGTCTGATCCTTACATCAATACCACTTCCTTCCAAAAGTTTCACCACTTGTTGGATATCTGTCTGTCCGTAGTGGTAAGGGAAAAGAACTTTAGGATTTATCATCTTTGCTGCTTTTGCCAATTGTTCAGGAGACATAGTGTAGGGGAGGTTACATGGCAAAAAAGCGACGTCGATATCCTTAATGTCCTTCATCTCCTCGATATCCTCTGTGTCGCCTGCTATATAAATACGAAATTCGTCAATCGTAAGCACATAGCCGTTATCTCGACCCTTAGGGTGAAACTGCTGTTTGTCTGATGAGGTGTTGTAGGCAGGGACGGCGTCGACTCTCCACGTCCCAGAAAATCCTTTCCCTAGCCACAAGAGCATCACGTCGCCATTCTTCATCACGCTGCCTTTGCCACCCAATATTTCGCTGCTGCGAGGATTGGTGATAAGTGTAGTCCCTTCTTTAGTAAGTTGACGGATAGCCACAGAATCGAGATGGTCGAAATGTTCATGAGTGACGAAGATATAATCAGCTTTGGGCAGGGTCGTGAAATCAGTTGCGGGTTGCACTGCGTTGGTGACTGGATCTACGTATATCCATTTCTCTTCGGTTTGCCCGATTTGCATCCTGACTGATCCATGTTTGATGCAGTACATTTTTATGGATGTACCTTCAGATGTGGTGAAACTGTCCACATTTTCTTGGTCTGTTTTTGCAACCTCGTTCTCTCCGATGTTTTTTGCAGAGTCTTGGGCATTACAGCTGACTAGAGTGCAGAGCAATGTTACGATTGAAATTGTCCTTTTTATCATAGTAAAATCGTTTTATGGCAGGTTTTGAAAAGATACTTTATTCCATTATCTTCTTCATCCATTTCTTAGTCCACTCTGCTTCTCCTTCTTTCCAAATATGACTCCAAAAGTTTATATTGAAAAGCAGACGTCTTAAATCTTTCCCATTTCCGTCGTGACCAATTAATTTTAGGACTTCATTCACTTCATTGGATTCGTATAAAATGGTATCAGCTACTATCACTTCCTCTATCGTTGATGTCTCTGCCTTTTCTACTGTTTTTGACACCATTATATTTGTATTCCAATTCCTGTAGTTGCTTGACGAAAACAATGAGTCGAGTTTAAGGTAGTTTTTGCTGTTTACATAATGATATGAGTCAGAAAGTTGGTGAGCGGCGTTGTATACCTCCGGACACTCTTTTGCCAATTGTCTGATCTGTTCTGTGTGATTCTCCAGCCAAGTTTTGATGCACTTTTTTGCCTTGTCCTTTTTCTCAGAAAAGAGATATTCAAGTGCGTTTGTCTTTTCTGAATTTATAGCGTTGCTTACAATAGCGGCATAGTTGTTGCCTACGTTGCAATGTTCTTTTGCACAATATTGCGATAATTCACAGTAGATGCTGTTCATCAATGAATCCACTATCTCTTCTGGCTCTTCCGTCGTAACCTTCTCTGCTATTTCAGACAATAATTGTCCGTCTATCTCAATGTCAGTAAATCCTTTTGAATAGTTTTTTGTGATGGCGTAAGATGGCATAATAGCGAAAAAAGAAGCTTCCCTTGCTTGTGCCTTTTTTATGATTTGTTTGTAGATAAAATCAACATTGGAACACACTTCTATTTGACGTTCTGCCATTATGTAGTTAATGTTGACATTGCCTGTGTCTCCATGATGACGCCCCCAATGACATCCGGTTAGACAAGCGTCACTCGGATGTAAAAAGCTAGGAATATAGCTGAGAGACGACGGTATATGATAGCCCTCTTTAGTCTCTTCGAATACGAGATATTCGCCCTGAGTAGAATAATATTCTTCATTAAGCAGAATGGAGTCTTTAAAAGTGAACCCAATACTTCTATAATAAGAAGAAGAATGATTTAAATCTAATGTGTCGATTCTTAGCCTTATATCTTTGTGTATTGCATTTGCTCCTTTCAGCCAAGCAATCATACCCAAAGCTACTACGAAAAGGAGTGTGATGACTCCCAACAAGTAATTTGTCCTATTTATTTTGAAGTTCATGATCTTTCTTTTTTTTGATTAGATAATAGTTTAGAGCCAATAGAATGGCTCCGCATACGAAAATGCTTACAGCAACTCCCGCCCGACCAAGGTCGTTTATATCGGATATGTTGTAGATGGCTATAATCCAGCAGAACATAGCGATATTGAAGAATATGACATTATAGGTTTTTCTCCATAGGTAGGTGTGGAAAGCCAAGTGAATGATCAATAGTAACGCATAGATATTTGTTGTATGTCCCTCAAATATAGGTGTCGCTATGGCGACGACGATGGCTGCCAACAAAGGGAAATATTGTCTGAACTCTATTTTGATGCTGTTTCTCTTTTGAATGAACCAAAGCAGAAACAGAGGTGCGGCGAATGGAATAATAATTGCCCAACCGACTGTATCTGTAAAAGAATAATGATTTTTCGCTACGCCAATTGTCAATGTGATAAAAGTCGCCAGGAACGATCCTAATTCCAGCCATTTGGCATCTGTCTCCAGCCATTGTTTTTCTTTGTTCCAGATCAGGAATGAGAAAGTGTAGCATGGAGCGATGAGAGCGAGAATAAAATAAACAAGAGCACTGTTCTCAACGAAAAATATGTTTTTTATGTGAAATGAGAAAGCTGTAATGACGAATGCGGATATGAAGAAACGGATATTCAAACACAAACGTTCTTTAGCCAACAGATATGTGTTGTAGAAAAACAAGATGTCCATCATAAACACCATGCAACCAAGGGTGAAATTGACATTTTGACTATTATAGTCGAAAAGAAGTGTGATGGAGGCTATGACTATCAATATTGTCGCAGCTATTGTCGCTTTGAAAAAAATGACGATAGGGTAACATACTAAAATAGCAAAGATGAAGAAGACAAGTGCATCAAGCTCAAGCTTGAATGTTCCATATTTCAACATGTAAAATGTAGTGAATATGGCTACACCCTGCAATATGGCTACACCTTCTGTAAAGACCTTTTTGTCGGATAGCTTTGTCTCTACAGCATAGCATGCCAAAGACCCTACAATGATCGGAAGCAGACTGAACAGAATATGAGCGTTTGTCCCGACGTCATTCCAACTGTCGTTTATCAGGATGGCAGATCCTGTCATGACGAATATGGCTGCGACGATGCTCAACGCATATTTGCTGGTGGATGTATTCTTAGATGAATCATAATAGTTGATGATTTCGTCAGCGGTTTGCTGCGTAATCACTTGTTTCTTTACCAGTTCATCCGTATCGATTTTTATTTTCATAAATGCTATTGTGTTGTATAATCGTTGGCAAATTTATGATTTTCTAATAAATATGCAAACGGATACTTTTGATTGTTAGTAAACTATCACTTTCTGACCATTGACAATATACACTCCTTTGCCGACTTGGATTCTTGTCAAAGCGTTGTCAAATAGATCAGTAGAAAGAACTATTTTTCCTTCTATTGTATAAATGTTGATGGTTTGCTTTGTTGGGGAAAAGATGTATAAGTTTCCTTTTTTGCAGAAAATTTTTATGTCGTTCTGGCTTTTATAGAATTTTACATGTGTGAACAGAGAATCAGAACATGTATCTTCTTTGATGGTACAGATTTGATTATCTTTTATTTGCCATCTGAAATAAGAGTCCTGATCAGCTTGTGAGTCAATCCATTGGTTCAACTGGTTGACTATCAGATTAAGAGCTGTGGAGTCGCTATGCTGGTAACCGATGAGACAATTTTCTTGCTGTCCGTATGACTCTCCAATATATTGTATTGCAGATGTGTTGACGCAATATACGTTGTCGTTTGTATAGACATTGAATATTTCACTTGCTTGGTTGCCATAGCCTACTATTCCGCCTGCCAAGGTATCTCGCCCTGTCACATTGCCGATATTATAAGAGTTTGTGATATTGCCTATGACTCCGTCAAACCCACCGTTGGTTCCTGCAATTCCTCCTACTTGTTGACCGCCGTTGATTTCTCCATTATTCATGGCATTCACTATAAAACCATCATTTCTTCCTGCAATTCCTCCTATTTTACCATTTCCCATAATTGAGGAATTGTTCCTGCAGTTGTCTATGAATCCGATTCTCACATTGTAGCAGTTGTTGATATTGGCAAAACCTCCGTTGTATCCGCAAATTCCGCCACATCCTTCATTTGCTGTTATATTGTTATTGTTTGTGCAGTCGGTAATAGCGCCATAGTTGTAGGCACAGATGCCTCCACAACAAAGAGAGCTTGTTACTTCCGCTTGGTTGTGACAATCTTTTATAATGTTGAAGTTAACTCCACATATACCGCCGGAAAAGTGCCAGCTGTCAACAGGACAATTTATGTTTTTGCAATTTGAAATTACACCACTATTTGCGGCGGCAATCGTTCCACTCCAGAATGTGGAATATACGGAGCCGTTTTCTAAGGTGAGATCATAGACTGCTCCATTTTCTCCAATGAATCCAAACAGTCCGTAATATGATTTATTCTTTTTAATGTCAATGTATAGATTGGAGATAGTGTGGCTATTGCCCAGTAGTGTTCCCTCAAAATAGTTGGAGATAGTGCCGATGGGTGTCCAACTTCCTAAGGAATCACCACAAATATCAGATAAATCAATATCATTTGTGAGACTAAAAAACTCATTGTAAAAATCTGTTCCATTGTTCACTTCTTCTGCTAACTCAGCAAGCTGTTGAGATGTTGAAATAAGAAAAGGATCGTCTTTTGTTCCAGAACCGTTCCAATTGGCACAGTAGGAGTGAAAAGATAACATGGTAAGTATGATATATGTAATGGTTATTCTTTTCATTCTTCCTTGGTATTAGAGGTAAAAGACATGGTGGATGGATCATAGAAGTCTGAATAAAAGAAATCTATATCATCCATGTGTTCGTTGAGTAATTCTTCTGTGTTGATAGTATACATTGAAACCTTAAAAGGCATTATGCATTTTAGTTTATGTAATTCTTTGGAATCTTGGTCGGTACTTGTTGTGATGAAATCTATTCTGCCATAGCCTTTTAACAGGTTTTTGGTGAGATAGATTAACATATCATTTGCATTGCTTGTAGAAAACATGACATTATAGCCTTTTTCTTTCAATTCAAAGTAATCATCCTCTGAGAAACATTCAATGTATACTCTCTCTTTAAGTCCAGAAAAATATTTTTCTATGATGTCTGGGTCTGAAATTTTGTCTGTCACGATGGATATGTCTGGGTAATTCATCATGGTGTCGATTATTTCTTGGAGGGTAATAGGAGTATATATGTCGTAAATCTTTCTTTTGCTGAACTCTTCGAAGGAAACCATAGTGTCATTGAGCTCGCTGTGATCAGTTATATAATTGAAATGAGCCCAATCATGTGCCGCCACAATGACGCCATCTGAAGTAGAATCTATATCCACCTCAAGATATTTGTATCCTTTGGCAATTGAGCTGATCATCGCTTCACGGCAATTTGTATATGTGTAACCATCAATTGAACCAAGTGCGTGTGCAATTGGCTGTGGTGTCACCTGTCCGAAACTTTGATGAAAGTTAATTGACAAAAGGACAAGTATAATGATGTATAAATAATTTTTTTTCATGGGTAGAGCTTTGAGTATTCGGACAAATATATAATTCTACATGAAAGTGTATCTAAGTTTTTATAAATTAGGTAAAAAAGTTATAGTAAAGATTAATCATGAAAATCGATAATTTCATTAATCGTGCTCAAAGTTACAATCATTTTGGAAAAATCAGTAGGTTATGTCAACAAAAAAGCCAGATGAATATATGGAAACATTATAAAGTAAAAGGAAACTTGTGGTTTTACAAGTTTCCTTTTGCCTTTTTTAATGTTGTAGTTCAATAGTTCATTCTGACTTTGGAACAATTCGGAAGTTGTCGAATGCGATCATCACGTCAGTGTCTGTTTCAGGTTTGCCAAACACCAAAACTGAGAAATTGATAGCCTTTGCCAAGTCCAGTTTCAAATTCTCTTTTGGCTGGTCTTCGTTGTAGACGTAATTGAAAGCAGTCAACGGAATCGTGATTGTCTCCCAACCATCTGTGTAGAATCCGTTTGACAAATCCTTTCCTCCGTTTTGTCCGGCTATAAAGTAGTTCTTGTCGTTTTTGTATGGTTCCCAACGACAGATCGGTGAGATTTTACGTCCGATTTTGTCTGGCTCTGCTGACGCATATCCGGCGATAAACTCGGTCGCGATGCCTTTGTATGCAGTTTCTTTAGGGATGTTGCACTCAAATTTCAGCACCAAATCTTCAATTTTTTGTTCGTAGAATGGTAGTCCCGCAATAGATACTGCTCCACGTCCGCCTTCATCGGCTCCGTGCATGTATTGGAACCATAGGTCGTTAACATAAATATATGGGTGCTTGGCTGGGTATGTGCCGTGTAGCAAACCGAACTTGCCTGAGCATCCTTCTGAGAGTTTGCCACTATATGGATGGATAGAATCGTTTAGAATCTGACCTTGTACCAAGTTTCCGTCATGGTCAAATGGAACAATTCCTCCCCATGTCTGATGGTGTGTGTCGAAATCAATGATGATGTTACGCTCGTCTCTGAATAAGAAATTAGATGTAGTCACACCAGCAAGATTTTTTACCTTTATTTTTCCTGTCCACGCTTTGTCTGGCACTCTCACTACAATCTTGTCGTCTTGTGAAGAGATTACCTCTGCTTGGACTGAATCGTTATAGAACTGAGTGTCAAAGTATACTTTGGCACCGGCAAGACTTGAACCATAGATTACAGCCTCACCACCTGCAGGAACAAACTCAGATTTCATACCAAAAATCTGAGGCACATCAATGTCTACGGCTTCCACTCGCTGCGCCCCTCCTGAACATCCAGTCAAAAGTGATATTGACAGCATGCCGCAAATTCCTAAAATTTTCATGTCTCTCTTCATGGCCCTTAAATTTAATGTTCAAATTTCTATATAAAGATATGGAATTTTTTATTTAAATATCGAAATCCACAAATGTGAATTTGGAGATTCTAAAAGTATCTCTGTTTTAGCATCTGTAAATCAATTTCAAACGATGAATACCTCCATCTTTTTGACGAAAGAATTTTTTTGAAATTGTTGATGAACCTGAATCCTGCCATTCTTGTCGGCTTGAAAATGTCGAGTGGTAAAACAAGTGACATTACAAATAGCAAGAGATTGTGTATGAATAGTAGTGCTTGTTGTTTGCGAGGAAGAAAAAGACGTCTCAACAATACGTCGTTATATTCTTTCTCTATTTTGGATTTTGTTGTTTCCCCTCTCAAAAGTGGACTTACTGTTGGTTTGAGTAAGTCGCAGTGTGTGCTTGTAAGGAAACTTGATTTCCAGCACCGTAACCATCCACGCAAAAACAAATCGATGTCACCGCTGCAGTCTGGCGCGAACAAAAGATTGAATCCTCCAAGCTGAAGAAGTTTTTCTCTTGATAATGCGACGTTGCTGCGGTCGAATGTCAACGTGTAACACGATGATGTCGTTTCTTCTGATTTATAGTTGACATGGCGTGGTGTCATAATCGGAACATAACAGTGTGTCGACTCTCCTGTTTCAGGATATCTGGCGACAACCCCGGCCGCGAACATGTTGTTCTTTTCAAACTGTGGTATCACAACATCAAAATAGTCTGTCGGCAGGAGGGTGTCTTCTGTCAAAAGAACGATTATGTTACCTGAAGCTTTGAACAACCCTTTGTTCGCAACTTCTGCGTATGAAGCGTGCGAATTGGCAATGAATATTTGAATGTTGTCGTAATTCGCACGTAATTCTTCCGTCTGTTTGCTTAGCGCATCCCTGCCTACAACAATCACCTCTTTTTCTTGAACCAGAGACGAGTTGTCCAATGAAGAGATGACAGCATCTATCACCTTTTCAATGCTTTTGTCCTCGTTTATCATCGGTATTACAACCGACACACTCTGCTTCAACATATCAATGTAATCTTAACTTAAATATAAAGTCTATGATTGTCGTTCACTTTGAAGAGCATGTCTGCACGTTCAGGCATTTCTGCGAGGATGTGGCGTGTTATTCGTTCGTAGTGGGCTATGAAGCGTCTTACCTGATCAGGAGTCATGATGTGTGTCGCTTCCTTTCCTTGGTTCGCGATTCGAAGTTTCTCTTCCTGAAGATTTCTCCACTCAAACACTTTGTCGTAGGAAGGAATCTGCAGCATCACTAGGAAATTTATTGTGTCAAACAAATCCTTATAGTCTGTTTTCAGTTGATTGTTGACGTAGCGGCGCCATACACAGTCTTTGTCTTCCGTCGCTTCCAATTCGTTGATTGGCGACGTGAGTTCTGAGTCGTCTTGCGCTGTAGCGTCCATGCACCATCCGTCGAACAAGACCACGTCAGGCTTGCCTACGAATTTCGTCCATTCTGATTTTGGATACACGTCGTCGATGGCTTTGTTGAATCGTGGAATCATTGTCACTGTTTTGCTGTCTGCGTTGCGCAGTGAATTGATGATCTCAAGACCAAGCTTCACATCGTGAGTGCCAGGCACACCACGAGTCATCAGCAAAGGATGGACCTCTTCCGACAGTCTCTTACGCTCTTTCCTGCTCAGATACAGGTCGTCGATACTCCATGATGCCACTTTTTTGCCGAATTTCTCTTCCAATACCAATTTGAGAAGCTCACAGAATGTACTTTTCCCTGCTCCTTGTGCTCCATTCACGCCGATAACCTGCATACGTGAACCAAAACCGACGTTGATGATATTTGCCAAAGGAATATAGATACGTGGAAGATCGTCCATTAATTCCTGACTAAGCATCAACTGGTCAAGCTTTTCTGAAAATGATGTGTAAAGTTGCTCCATAGTCTTCACAAATTTGATTCAACACAAATCCAAAGTCCAATTGTAATTAAGGAAATATATTTCTGCTTTTTACCAGACAGGAGTGCAACTCTTGGATTTTATTCCTGCGTATGCCGCAATTCCGTGATGGGTAGTGGCATGATGTGATAAAACCCAAATTTATAATTACATTGATGGTAAAATATTTCCCAATTTTTTTACGGATCTCCACAAAGATATGAAAAAATCTTAAAAAAGTTTAAAATTTGGATATATTAGCGTTAAAGTATGATTTTTTTTAGTTAGAATTGCGATTAATTTTTATATAACAAAATTTATTTGGTATGAAAAAAGTATTTTCTATTGTTGCGGTAGTAAGCATGTTGTTCGCGACATCATGTTGCAAATGTAATTGCAAGTGCAATCAGGATGGAACAAAGTGTGAGCAGAAGTGCGACAGACCATGTGAGAGAGGAGAGAGACCACCTCACCCAGGCGACCATGAGTTCGGTCCACGCCCAGGTGAAGGACATCATGGAGGTCCACGTCATCATCACATGAATCCTGAGATGGCTGAGAAAATGGAAAAGTGGATGAATTTCGACAGCCTTACTGTTGAGGAACAGAAAGCTTTAATCGCTGAGAGAAAGGCAGAGATTGATGCTCGTGAAGCTGAGAGAAAAGCTAAGAAAGCGGAGATGGAAGAGAAGTGGGCTAACTTCGACAAACTATCTGTAGAGGAGCAGAAAGAGCTTCTTGATCAGAGAAACCACATCCCGTTCTTCAAGAAGAACATGAAGTTTAGACATCATCAAAAAGCGGATTAAAGAGTAATCTTTTTCTATAAGCAAAATAGCCGTTCGACGTCTTATCGTTGAACGGCTATTGTTTTTTCATCTGATTTTTCCATATTTCATCCATAAATCTTACGACACTGTGTGATAAAATAGTTGAAATTGCAGAATTTGAATGTTTTCCATCGTGTTAATTCTTGAATTATTTTTAAGTTTTTTTTGTGATTTTGTTTATATTTGCAGTTTAGTGATAACTTGCATGAAGATTGTGTGCTCGATATCATAGAAAATAGAAGGATAGTTTTGAAAAAAATAATATTCATACTGTTTGTGCTGTTTAGCATGGGGTGTCTGCCACAATTGGTGAATGCCCAGGATGCTGATGCCCAAACTGTTGAAAATGAGGTGGAAAATGATGAGGATGATTCGCCAAGAGAGAAAAAACTATCCCGTAAGGAAAGAAAGAGAAGAGAGGCTGAAGAACGCCGATTGAGGGAAGAGGCTGAAGAAAATGCGAAAAAGGAGGCTGAACGTGTAGCCGAGGAAAAGAAAAAGGCTGAGATTCAGCAAAGACATCTTCAGGAGGAAGCACGACGCAAGGAACAGATGAAGAGCATCCAGCGTGCCCGTGAACTTCGTGAGGCAGAGGAAAAACGAAAAGAGGCTGAGGAGGCTGAAAGAAAAGCTGCGGAAGAAGGACCTGTATATGCTTCTGAAGCGGAAAGAATTCGCGCAGAAAGAGAAATCCGTCTACAACAAGTACGTGAAGAGCAGAAACGCCGAGCAGAGGCTGTAGCTGAACGTCAGCGTTTGTCTCGTGAGCGTGAGGCTGAACGTGCTGCCCGACAGAAACAGTTGGCTGAAGAAAAAATCGCTCGACAAAGAGCTGAACGAGAGAGACTTCGCCAGAAAGAACTTGAAAAAAAGCAACGTCAACGTGAAAATTGGCAGGCTAAGAAACGCCAAGAAGCAGAAGCGAAGGCTGCTGCTAAACAAAGAGCTCTGGAGGCAAAGCAGAAAGAGCAGGAGCAAGCCGCCGCTCATCGTCAGGCTGTGATGGCCGCCAAACAAAAGGCTGCTGAACAACGTGCCGAACAGATGAGACGTACTCAGGAGATCAAGAATGCTCAACGCGAACGTGAGGCTAAAGAACGAGCTAAACGACAGCAAAAACGTCTGGAAAAGGCACAGAAAAAACGTGAGATGAAGGCTAAGGAGCTTGAGAGAAGAGCCCAGGCCCGCGAACGTGAACGTGAACGCCGTGAAGAGGAAATGAGAGCCCGTGCCGCAAGACGTGAAGCTGAGGCAGCAAGACGTGAAGAATTGGCGGAAAAACGTCTTATCCATGCTGAGCAAGTGGCTAAACGTAGGGAAGCAGAAGAACTCCGTAAGATTCAAGAGAATGAAAAACTAAAGGAGGAAGAGAAACAGGCCTTGATCGAAAAACAACAGCAGGAGGCTATCGCCAGAGCCCGTAAAGAGGCGGAAAGAATCATGAAGGGCAAAAACAAAGTCAGAAAAGCCCAGAAGAGAGCTGAAGAAAAGGAGAGAAAACGCCTTGAAAAACTTGAAGAGGAGGAAGAGGAGAATGCTGATTTGTTTGAGCTTGCCGAACTTGTCGCTGCCGGAGATAGCGCGGCGATAGAATATGCGAATAAGAATAGACGAGGCAGAAAACTCCCTGTTGTCATCATGAAGGATGAGATGCTTAATGGAGAGCTTGAACCGGAACCTACTATTGAGGAACCTATTGATGAAAAGGAGCTTCAAACTCGTAAAACTATCGAGGCTATCATCAAGAAAAAACGTGAGGCGGCAGCCGCTGCATTAGCTGCCAAGGATTCCACTCAACAGAACGATTCCACTTTCGCCGTAGAAGAATCTGTCCCTGATTCCCTGAATCTGGATTCTTTGGCGGAGGATATTGATGTCGAGATGCTAAAGGAGTATGCCGCTCTCGACAGTTCGCTTCTTGCCCAACAATTGGCTGAACTTGAGGAGGAAATGCGAAATATGGAAGAATTGAAAGAGGCGGAAAAGGCTCAGAAAGAGGGAAAGAGTGAAGAGATTGTAGCCAAAATCAAGATTCCAAAATGTCGCTATCTGAATGAGGTGCACTACGACCGAGGTAAATTCAAGTTTATCTATGATTACGATTTCTTCATGTATTACTGGCATCAACGCTACTTCTATAAGAAACGTTTCTACAACCGTGTGGATTCAGGAAGAGTGATCGCAAAGAAGATCATGGATCTTGTTGGTAACACACAGTACAGACGCGTGTTGCTTAACGATGTCGTGGATTCTGTAATGGTTCTGTTGCCTGAGTACTCGGCTATCGACACCCTCGTCGACTCGGTGATGACTGAGCTTAATCTTGAATACCTAGCGACGGGAGAGATCAAAATCTATTACAAGAAACGCCGCCAGAAGAAGATCCGTGCTAAATATCTGCCGTCGGCTCCAGACAACAAGCCGCTTGGCCATATTAAATTCTATACACGCAACAGACGTAAGGTGATTGAGGAGCTTGATGCTTCTCCATGGGATTCTATATTGTTGGCTAAGGAGGACACTGTCGACGAGGATATGGTGAAGATGACGGACTCTTTGGAAAAACTTCGTACTGCGGCCGAGGCATCTTCTGTCGTGCTTGACAGTCTGCAGAAACAGGCCGACCGTCAGGCTTTGATCGACAGAATCACAGGACGTAAAAAGAAGAAGACAGAAAATGTCGCTCCTTCAGATTCTTTGGGTGTAATAAGTGAGGAAGAACAACCAGGAAAGTCGAAGAGACGTCTGTTTAAGAAGAAGGATGACGCGGAAGACACTGCTCCACTTGATGGTGACGGATCAGAGGTAAAAGAGAAGAAACGTTCTAGAAAGAATAAGAAAGAAGATGCTCCTGTAAATGAAGCATTGTCTGAAGAAGAATTGCAACGTCGCCAGGAGGAGGCTGAACGTCAGGCTTTGATCGACAGAATCACTGGACGTACTTCGAAGGCAAAACAGGAGGAGAAGGCTTCTACTGAGCCTCCGGCTTCAGCAAGTGAGGCGCAATCTGAACCGCAGGTTGAGCAGGAACAGGTCGAGCAGACTGAACCAAAGGAACATAAACGCTCCAGAAGGAAGAAAGAGGAGGCTTCTTCGGAAGAGCAACCTGTCTCAGTAAGTGAGGATGCAGAACAGAATGAGCCTCAAGAGAGTCGTCGCTCAAGGAAAAAGAAGGAAGAGCCAGTTAAAGAAGAAACAACTCCTGAAGTGGCTCCTGTAGTATCTGCCACTCCACGTGAAGAGACTGAAGAGGAGAAAAAGAAGAGAGAGCAGCAGGAATTGATCGAACGAATCACAGGACGTAAATCAAAACCTCAGCAACAGGAAGAGGTGGCGACTCCAGCGTCTACAAATGATACGGAAGAGCCAAAAGAGTCTAAGCGATCAAGGAGAAAGAAAGAAGAAGTGACTTCTGAAGAGACTCCTGCATCAGTGAGCGAGGACGAAGCTGAACCAAAAGAGAGTAAACGTTCCAGAAAAAAGAAGCAGGAGGAAGTAGCTCCTGAAAAGGTGTCGGAAGCTCCAGAAACTCCACATGAGGAGACCGAAGAGGAGAGAAAGAAAAGAGAGCAACAGGAGTTGATCGATAGAATCACTGGACGTTCAAGAAAATAATTAGACTGTAGGGGCAGGGGTTATGCCTGCCCTGTCACAGCCTCCATAAACAAGGATTTTTAAAGTACAAAAATATGATAAATGAGACTATGGCAGGATTTGAAAATATCCTTGCCGCAATTGAGAAGGGAAGGGTCGTGTTCCAGTTCCCAAGTTTAGTTGATTCTCGCTACACGGTAGCGACAGTATCCGAAAAGGATTACGTGGAGAGGAAAGAGTTGATTTTCCTCGTGAGGTTGTTGTTTGTGAGGATGCTCAAAGTCAGACGTCTGATGCAGCGTGGTGAAGTGCCGACAGAAATATTCGACATTGAGTTCCTCGATAAAATCCTGAAAAATTTCAAGCCATATGATGTGCAGGATTGCTCTTATTATAATGCGATCCTACAGAATCTCTTTTTTGCAGTTTTGGCAAACCCTAAGGATTCGCTTCATCCCCGTATGTTTGCGAAGGAGATAGGCAGACGAGGGGCTAAAACCAGTTTTCGCTATTCTTCCATGTTCGCCTTGCCAGAAGAAGCTATTGTAGCTCTGTTTGATTCTGTAGACGTGGAAGTAGATCCAATCTTTGAGTGCCTGGACACAGAGATCAGCCAGACAGGAAAGAAGTGCCATAGAGACGGATTCAGCCGTGAACCGCGTGCGAGCCAGCGTGCGAGAATCAGCAATTCACTATTTTTTTATGAAGGGGAAGACGGGAAGGGATTGATTCCATTGTTGAAAAATATTGTGTTGACGGATGATGCGTATGCTGAACTGATCGAACGAGTATTGAAGATCGGTGAAGGTCATGATTCGTGGTATTATGAACAGGCGTTGAAGGAAGAGATTTATAATGTCAATAAAAATGGAGAGACTGAGAATGGGAAATAAAAAGAAGCAGGCCCGCTCTATTTTGACAAATCAAAGTAATGTGCTACATTTGCAGCAAACAAGCAAAGACAGAAACAATATGTGTGTGCCAGGATCAGCGGGAAGTCGCTATATCAATTTTTATACAGATTTCGCTTTCAAGAAAATTTTCGGGACGGAGGCGAATAAGGATTTGCTTATTAGTTTTTTGAACGCATTGCTTGATCTAAAAGAAAGTGGAGAGATTATAGATCTTACATATCTGAATACAGAAAAACTTGGAGATAGTATTAGTGATAGACGAGCTATCTATGACGTTTATTGTCAGACGGTGTCTGGAGAACGTTTCATAGTTGAAATGCAAAATGCTAAACAAGATCATTTCAAGGATCGTTCGCTTTATTATTCATCCTTTGCTATCCAAGAACAAGCAAAAAAGGGTGCGAAAGATTCTCGTTGGGATTATAGTTTGTCCCCTGTTTATGTGATTGGAATTCTTGATTTCGTTATTGACGAGAAAGAAAATGTATCCGACAAAGTGATTACTCGTGTGAAATTGAAGGATGATTGTAATAAGACTTTCAGTGACAAATTGAATTTCATTTTCCTTGAAATGCCTAAATTCAGGAAGACAGTTGATGAGTTGGAAACATTCGTAGACAAATGGCTTTATGTGATAAAGAATCTTTATCATTTAGAGGATAAGCCATCTGTATTGAGTGAGGGAGTTTTCGATAAATTGTTTGAAGTGGCTGAAATAGCAGCGTTCTCAAAGAATGAACGTTATGACTATGAGGAGAATCTAAAGAATTTTCTTGATATGTATAATATTATGAGAACAGTCAAGAATGAAGGAATAGCGGAAGGGAAAGTCCTTGGAATGCAGAAGATGGCAAAAAACTTGAAAAATCAAGGCGTTGATGCAAATGCAATCGCTATAGCAAGTGGATTGAGCATTGAAGAAATTGACAAATTGTAAATGACAAAAATCAACTTTTAATAAGGTAAAAAATAGACGTTGCATTATTTGTGACGTCTACTTTTTTGATATCGGTGATGACGCTCTGTTATCTTTTTATATTTTTGCTTTATTATTGTGATAACTAAATTTAGACCTTTATGAAATATGTAGTCACATTGCTTTTGGTGCTCGTCTCAACAAATCTGTTAGCAACAGATGCGACAGATGTGTCTATGAGGAATCTTAATGGACCAGTCAAATCGTATAGTAAAGATGGAGAAACTTTTTACTTTGATAAGTCTGGTAATTTGACCCATGCCATTCGTTCGACAAAGTTTGATCTTATTTTCAAGTGGAATGAGTATTACATCCATATTTTTGACAAAAAGAAAAAACGAATAAAAACAAATGTTTTTAAGGACTCTAGTTTCAAAGACCAACTATATACCATTGAATATAAATATGATAAAAAAGGTGTTTTAAAAGAGAGTAAAGAAGTTGAAAGAGATGTTGTTTCTAACTATAATGTCACGACTCCTTTTTGGAAAGATGTATTATCAAAATATGGCAGAAAAAAGCACAAACCCAATAGTGTAATTAAAGAAATTCATAAGACAGATACTATTTATTGCTCTTATAATGAAAGGGGAGAATTGGCATTATATAAATCAATAGGACCGGTAGCATGCGTGGAGGTGTCTTTTGGAAAAGATACGATGATGCGATTTTCAAATTTTCATTTGTTGAATGAAAACAATAAATTAAATGTCATCTGTAATTCCAAAGGTCAACTGCTCGAATATTCTTCTTTTATGGAAACTCCAAATGCAGATACTTCAATAACTATTGAACGTTACAAATATAATGACCAAGGTTTGCTGGAAGAGAAAAGTATATATGGAGACTATTATAATGTTACTTATACAATTCATGATATGGACTGTATAATCACCTATAAATATGATTTGTGGAATAATTTGGTGGGTGAAGAGTGGTATCATAAGAATACAAAGCAAACAAACAGGAAGGACTATCCGATAGAATACTATTGATACAAAAAAAGGCAATAAATAAAAAAAACAGACGCCGCATCATTTGCGACGTCTGTTTGTATGATTTGAAAGACGCAATTACATTACGTCTCTACGTGCGTCTTATTTTACAAGTTCAAGAGTATCTTTTGCGATCATATACTCCTCGTCAGTAGGAACCACAAGAACCTTTACCTTAGACGATGAAGTTGAGATGATCTTCTCTACTCCTGACGCTGCGTTGTTAGCGGCTTCGTCGATCTCAATTCCTAGGTAACCGAAATCTTCGCAGCAAAGCTGACGGATTGTTCTCTGGTTTTCACCGATTCCTCCTGTGAAGACCAAAATATCAAGACCGCCAAGAACAGCTGTATATGAGCCGATGAACTTGCGGACACGGTAAACGAACATGTCTCTTGCAAGAGTAGCACGCTCGTTGCCGTCTTTGATGCCAGCCTCCACGTCGCGCATATCCTGAGAAATACCAGATACTCCCTTCAATCCACTCTCCTTATTAAGGATATTGTTGATTGCTTTGATGTCAAGTTTTTCACGGTCCATCAAGTATGTGATAGCACCTGTGTCGATATCACCGCAGCGAGTACCCATTACAAGACCTTCAAGTGGAGTAAGACCCATTGAAGTGTCGACGCTCTTACCATCCTTGATTGCAGAGATTGAACCACCGTTACCGATGTGGCAAGTGATCATCTTTGTGCCTTCTGGCTTCATTCCAAGGATCTCCAAAGTGCGTGCTGATACGTATCTGTGGCTTGTTCCGTGGAAACCGTATCTACGAACGCCATCCTTTTTGTAATATTCATAAGGAAGAGCATACATGTATGCCTTAGATGGCATAGTCTGGTGGAATGCTGTGTCGAACACTGCTACCTGAGGCACATTTGGCAACTCATGTGTGATTGCCTCGATACCTTTTAGGTTGGCAGGGTTGTGAAGAGGCGCAAGAGGAGCACACTCCTTGATATTGTCGATAACCTCCTTAGTAATTAGTACAGATTTGTTGAATTTCTCACCTCCGTGTACAACACGATGACCTACAGCCTCGATTTCAGACAGACTCTTGATTGCACCGTCTTCCTTTGATTGAAGAACCTTAAGGATCAATTCGATTCCTGCTGTGTGTTCTGGAATTTCGCAGTCAATTTGCTTTTTCTCACCTGATGGAGTCTTGTACTTCAAGAATGAATCTTTCAAGCCGATTTTTTCAACTCCTCCCGACGCCAATGTGTCGTTCTTTGGCATGTCTATCAATTTGTATTTGATAGAAGAGCTGCCGCAGTTTAGTACTAATATTTTCATGAAATTTTTTTAGTTATATATGAAATGTTGCAGACGTTGGTACGCCTGCAACATTAGATTATTTATTGTTTCGCAGCAATTGCTTGGTTTGCTGTAATTGCAATCATCTTTACAACGTCCTCTACTGAGCATCCACGAGAAAGGTCGTTTACTGGAGCTGCAAGACCCTGAAGGATTGGTCCAAGAGCCTCTGCACCAGCAAGACGCTGAACAAGTTTGTAGCCGATGTTTCCAGCTTCAAGAGAAGGGAATACCAATACGTTTGCCTGACCTGCAACCTCGCTGCCTGGAGCTTTGCTCTTAGCGACGCTAGGTACAAGAGCTGCGTCTGCCTGAAGCTCTGCGTCGATCTTCAAGTCTGGAGCATATTGTTTTGCGAAATTACCAGCCTCGATAACCTTGTCTACAGTCTCATGCTTAGCTGAACCCTTTGTAGAGAAGCTCATGATAGCCACCTTAGGATCATCGAAACCGAAGATAGATTTAGCAGTACCTGCGCTGACAACAGCGATGCTTCCAAGCTCCTCAGCTGTTGGCACTGGTGTAGCTGCACAGTCGGCGAACAACAACATGCCATCGTGTCCGTATGTCTTATCCTTGAAAATCATAAGGAAAGCACCGCTCACACATTTAGCACCCTGACGAGTCTTGATTATCTGGAATGCAGGACGAAGCACGTTACCAGTGTAGTTCTTAGCACCAGCCACCTCACCATCTGCGTCGCCAGCCTTAACAAGAAGACAAGCCAAATATAGAGGATCCTTTACAAGCTCAACTGCCTGCTCAGGCTGCAATCCCTTGCGTTGACGAAGCTGAAGCAACAGGTCGATATATTTCTGACTGTTTGGATTATTTTCTGGGTCGATGATAGTGGCTTTTGAGATGTTCTTAAGTCCGAACTCAGAAGCCAACTTGTTGATCTCATTAGGGTTGCCTAACAAGATGATGTTTGCGATACCCTCTGCCAAAATTTGGTCGGCAGCCTTCAAAGTACGCTCTTCTGTACCCTCAGGAAGAACGATGCGCTGCTTGTTCTGCTTAGCGCGAGCAATAATACTGTCTAAAATTGCCATATCTGAAAAATCTTTAATTCTTTTGATGTTTTGATTAATCTTGTCACACGCTGGATAGAATGCACATACATCTTAATTATTACAGGTATGTTATAGAATGACACACACGTCCGTGTGTCTCTACGTGTGTCTGATTAATTTGTTTTGAATTTGAATTGCACTTTTGCCAACTCTTCGTTAGCCTTCACAATTTTATTCTTCAATCCAGCTTTGTGGGCCTTGACCTTTTCAGCCACTGCCTTGTCGCTCAACGCGATCATCTGTGCCGCAAGGATACCTGCGTTCATGGCTCCATTGATGCCGACTGTCGCCACTGGAATTCCTGGAGGCATCTGGACGATAGAAAGAAGAGCGTCCATGCCCTCAAGTGTAGACGCGATTGGAACACCAATTACTGGAACAGATGTCTGTGCTGCGATCACACCTGGCAGTGCTGCTGCCATACCAGCTGCTGCGATGATCACCTTGATGCCACGTGATTCAGCGTTTGTTGCGAAACTCTCTACTTCAGATGGAGTACGGTGTGCAGAAAGGGCATTTATCTCGAACGGAATCTCAAACTCGTCGAGTATTTTTGCTGCTTTCTCCATTATAGGCAGGTCTGATGTGCTGCCCATTATGATACTTACTTGTGGATTCATTATCCTTATCCTTCAAAAAATGTCAAACACTTCGTTTATTTTGACACATATTTGTTTGTGTGTCTCTACGTGTCGTCATACAACACGCTCATTTTGCAAAGATACATCTTTTTATATTAACAAAAAATTATTGAGATTGAAAATCCAAAACTGATAAATCAGAAGGGAATGATTTTTGTATTGCCGAATGGTAATTTTTAGTAATTTTGTGCAGGCTAGGCAAAGTTTTTTATTGTTTATTCGGTAAAATTTGAAAGATTCTAAAATGCTGCCTGTCGGAAAGGAAAATGATAAAATAAGTTGTTAATTGATTTATAAATAATTTATGGCATTTACAGATAAATTGAATGCACTTTGTGCGTCTCGTGAGTTGGAGAAAAGAATAATTGAGAAGATTACGAACAATGGTGCCTTAATTGCATTTTGTGTGTTTACTTTAATGGCGATATGGATTCGCTTTTCTGCTAAAAATTATGAGTCTGGTGATTACATAGGGTCTCTTGCTCCATGGTATGAGCATTTTAAGACACATAGGGGATTTGCGGCATTGAGATCGCCGATAGGAGATTATAATGTGCCTTATCAGTTTTTAATTGCACTGATGACATATATAAAAGTCAAGCCACTTTATCTGTTTAAGATTTTATCTTGTATTTTCGATTTCCTTCTTGCTATATATTCGGGAAAATTTGTTTACTACATATCTTCAGAGAGAACGGGCACGTCACGTTCTTTCAAGGATGCTGTTTCGAATTTGACATTTGTTTTGCCATATGGAGTAGTCCTTTTGCTTCCTACTGTGGTTTTCAATTCTGCTTTATGGGGACAATGTGACGCCATTTATGTCTTTTTCGTTGTCCTTTCTTTATATTTGATCTATCGGAAGAACTATTTCTTTTCGTTTGTGTTCTTAGGTTGTGCATTTGCCTTTAAGCTTCAAACTGTATTTATCCTGCCATTTTTCTTCTATTTATATTTTAGGGAAAAGGGTTTCAGCATCTTGTTCTTATTGTTTTTGCCGTTAGTCGACATTTTGTTGTCAATCCCTTCTCTATGTATGGGATTGCGTTTTTCAAAGCTAGTTGACATTTATGTTAACCAGACGGATGCTTATCACTATGTATATTTGAACTATCCAAGTTTCTGGGCCATGGTTGGAGATAATTATGATTATTTGAGACCTGTGGCAATAATAATCACGCTTATGATATTGTTTGCTGGATTGCTGTTTATTGTGAGAAAAAAGGTGGATATGAAGCAGTCTGATAATTATATGAGTGTGGCTTCATGGGTGGTTTGGACATGTGTATTGTTTTTGCCTTCGATGCATGAGAGATACGCATATTTGGCTGAAATATTGATTGTCATTTTGTTTTTTGAGAGATTCTGGTCAAAGGACAGGAAGAATCTGAGTACGGCGTTTGTCATAGCGTGCGTGTTGCAGTTGATGACATGTATACAATATGGACGCTACTTATTCCAAAACTCATATATGGATTTCGGCTTGACTCTTATATTGCACACTTCCGCATACCTTTTCTTCACGTACAAATTGTTTGTGAAATGGCTTCCGGAAAATGAAGAAACAATAGATGAGTTTTGAGTCTGTTAGGCTCTGTACGTGGTCAAAATTGAAAAGTGGCTGAAAATATATCGATGTTTTGAGAAAATAAAACTATTTTTGCACCATATACACTAATTTTAGAAGTAGAATAAATTTAATGATATGGCAGAAAACCAAGAGATAGAAAAAAGTGAAGCCAAAGAGGTGCTTAATTTTATTGAGCAGAAGGTGGTGGAAGATTTGGCGAACGGCAAAAACGGTGGAAAAGTACAGACTCGTTTCCCGCCTGAACCAAACGGCTATCTCCATATAGGACATGCAAAAGCTATTTGCATGGATTTCGGTATCGCCAAGAAATACAATGGCGTATGTAACCTCCGTTTCGACGATACAAATCCTGTGAAGGAAGACAACGAATATGTTGAGGCAATCAAGGAGGATATCAAATGGTTGGGATTCGAGTGGGGCAACATCTACTACGCATCCGACTATTTCCAGCAACTTTGGGATCTTGCAGTGACGTTGATCAAGGAGGGAAAGGCTTACGTTGATGAGCAGACTCCAGAAGAGATCGCCGCACAGAAAGGTACTCCTACAGTGGCAGGAACGGAAAGCCCATACAGAAACCGACCAATCGAGGAAAACCTTCGTCTTTTCCAGGAAATGACAGACGGAATGATTGAGGATGGAAAAATGGTTCTTCGAGCTAAGATCGACATGGCTAGCTCAAACATGCATTTCCGTGATCCGATCATATATCGTATCATCACTACTCATCCGCATCACCGTACAGGTTGGAAGTGGAAGGTGTATCCTATGTATGATTTCGCTCATGGACAGAGCGACTATTTTGAGGGTGTGACTCACTCATTGTGTACGCTTGAGTTTGTGCCTCACCGTCCACTATATGATTTGTTTATTGATTGGTTGAAAGAGGGTAAGGATCTTGACGATAACCGTCCTCGTCAGTACGAGTTCAACAAACTTAATCTGAACTACACTTTGATGTCGAAGCGTAATCTTCTGACATTGGTTAAGGAGCATGTCGTTGAGGATTGGGATGATCCTCGTATGCCTACTATATGTGGATTCAGAAGACGTGGATATTCACCAGAGAGCATCCATAATTTCATCAACAAGATCGGTTACACCACTTATGACGCTCTTAATGAGTTCTCATTGCTAGAGAGTGCGGTGCGTGATGATTTGAACAAGCGTGCTACACGTGTGGCTGCAGTGCTTGATCCAATCAAGTTGGTCATCACCAACTATCCGGAAGGAAAGGTTGAGGAGCTTGATGCTATCAATAATCCTGAAGACGAGAATTCAGCCACACACAAGGTTGAATTCAGTCGTGAACTATGGATTGAGCGTGACGATTTTATGGAGGATGCTCCAGCAAAATTCTTCCGTCTTGGCCCTGGCAAGGAGGTCCGCTTGAAGAATGCCTACATTATCAAGTGTAGTGAGAATCCTGCGGAGTGCATTGTGAAGGATGCTGACGGAAATATCGTAGAGATTCATGCAGAGTTTATCCCTGAGACAAAGACAGGAGAGGCAAACTGCAATATGAAGATCAAAGGAAAGACAATCCATTGGGTAAGCTGCGCGCATGCGATCAAAGCTGAGGTTCGTCTGTACGACAGACTTTGGAAGGTTGAGAATCCTCGTGATGAGTTGGCTCGTATCAAGGAAGAGAAACAGTGTGAGGCTATCGACGCAATGCGTGAAATACTTAACCCTGATTCATTGAAGGTTTTGACTAACTGTTATGTCGAGAAGTACTTGGCAGGTAGCAAACCACTAGACTACTTGCAGTTCCAACGTATCGGCTATTTTACTGTGGACAAGACATCTACAGCAGATCACTTGGTGTTCAACCGCACCGTCGGACTGAAAGATAGTTGGGCAAAAGAGATGAAGAAATAAAACTACAATAACAACATCATGAAAAAGAATTTTTTCTATGCGTTAGGAATGGTCGCTATGCTATGTGGCTGCTCTTCTGGTTCTGTTGAAGAAGAGGAGAATAGAATGGTTGCGACGGGATTCGTTGGCGGATTAGGTAATGTAACGACATCCGTTTCTTATTATGATTTCAAGGAGGAAGATCCTGGATGTAAGATTTCTGGATTTTCTGGATTGGAGGATTTCGGACGCTGGTCGGAGGTAGACTCTTGTAATATTACATTTGACAATATTGTCACTAATTCGGATTTGACATTAAGAATAAATGTCTTTTTGACAGGACCTGCCAATGAGCCTGCTAAATATAACGCTTATGCCAATGGCAAGTATGTAGGTTCTGGTGAGACTTATCATGGAGTGATTTATATCAACGTCCCTTCTGAGGCCATAAGTGATAGTGAAACACTCACTTTAGGATTGAAGATGAAGAATGCTCAAAGACCTATTGATGTGGATCCAGAGAAAAAAGATATTCGTCTTCTTGGACTTGCAATATCTGACATAACTATTTTTGGTTATTCTTTGGAAGGATTAGATGAAGAAGAGGAATCTGAAGATTGATTTAATGTATTACATATATAAATAAGAGAATGATGAAACGTATCATGTATGTTTTGGGAATGGTTTTCGCTTTGTGCTGCTGTTCCTCAAATGGAGATAAAGCATCTTCAGATGCGATTAATGATAATGGGTCAAATGTAAATTATTTGTACTCTTACTATGACTTCCGTCAGGAAAATCCTGGTTGTGATATTTATGGTTTTTGCAGTAAAGAGGATTTTGGACGCTGGTCGAACGGTGATACTGTCATCATTGATTTGATGGCGGCTCCTATGGCAGAGATTACAGCTAGATTGGATATCGACAGAGTAGTCACTCCAGATAATATTCCTTTTGTGTTTAACGTAGAGGTGAACGGAGAGCGTGTGGCTCACATTTCTACAACTGGAAACAACTCTGTTTATGTGAATGTGCCAAAGGAAAACCTTGGTGCAGATGGTTCTGCGCGTTTGATTGTCGTATTTGAGAATGCGGCATTGCCAGGCAAGTATAATCCAGAAAATCCAGATCCTAGAAAGTTAGGTTTTGCTCTTAGTGGCATAACTGTATATGGATATAGCTTGAAGAAGTAATAATTGTAAGATCGAGCGATGGATACAATATTCAGTCATATAGGTATGAGTTTGCCGGTAACCAATCCGGTACTCATATTCTCGCTCGTACTCTTCGTGATTCTTCTAGCTCCGTTTGTATCGGAGAAGTTAAAACTGCCGAATATCATTGTCATGATTCTGGCAGGAATAATCTTGGGTGAACATGGAATAGGAGTGTTGACTCGAGATTCCAGTTTTGAACTTTATGGCACCGTCGGCATGGTGTACATCATGTTCTTGGCTGGTATTGAAATGGATATTACCGACTTTAAGAAAAACCGTAAGGCGGGAGTTTTCTTTGGCGGAATAACCTTTATTTTGCCGATGGTAATCGGTACGTTGAGCAGCTATTTTTTGCTTCAATATATCCCTCACCATGAGGTGCCTTACGACGCTACTGTCACGGAAGCGTCGGAAATGACGTCGCAATACTATCTGTTGGTGGCATCACTTTTGCTTGCCAGTATGTATGCGTCGCACACGTTGATCTCCTATCCGATTGTCAGCAAATACGGAGTCAACAAAAACCGTAGCATCAGTATAACTATCGGAGGAACGATGATCGCCACTACTTTGTCTTTGTTGGTGTTGGCGGTGATTGTCGGTATGGCGAAAGGCCAGATCAACAGTTTCTTCTGGGTTCGCATGGGAATAGCTATATGTATATTCCTTTTTATCATTGTATTCATTTTCCCTCGTCTTGCAAGTCTGTTTTTCAAACGTGTAAGTGACAGTGTAGGTCAGTACATTTTTGTGTTGGCTCTTGTCTTCTTAGGCGGATATATCGCTCAACTTGCTGGTCTTGAGGCGATTATCGGAGCTTTCTTGGTGGGAATAGCGATAAGCTCTCTTATCCCGAGAATCTCACCTTTGATGAACAGATTGGAGTTTGTGGGTAATGCGATTTTCATTCCGTTCTTTTTGATAGGAGTGGGAATGCTTATCGATTTAAGGGCGGTGTTTGCCGGTCCTAACACTCTTATCGTGGCTGTTGTGATGTGTATCGTTTCGAATTTGTCGAAATATTTGGCAGCTATGATCACACAGCGTACGTTTAATCTTAAGAAGGTGGAGGGAAACCTTATTTTCGGATTGAGTACAGCTCAGGCTGCTGCGACGTTGGCAGCTGTGAAAATCGGTTATGACACAGTTATCAAGTTTGCTGATGATGGTTCGTTGATTCGTATTTTCAGTAATGATATTCTTAATGGTACGGTCATAATGATCCTTGTCACTTGTGTCATTTCGTCAACGGTGACAGAACGTATGTCGAAGAAGATTTCAACCGAGTCGGAAACTATTGATGAGAAGATCGCTAAAGCTCAGCAGGCAGACAGAATCTTGGTTCCTCTTTATCATCCGGATAATTTGGTGAGACTGATGGAACTTGCTGTGATTCTTAAAGCAAAAAAGTCGAAAGAACCTCTTTATGCCCTCCACGTCGCAAATGATGCGCCAAACAATGGAATGGATTATGGTCGTAAACTGCTTGAAAGGGCGGCACGTATCGCATCCGCTACGGACAACTCTGTGAAGATGATTTCCAGATATGACGCGAATGTGGCGATGGGTATGATTCATACAATAAAAGAAAATAATATCACAGATATCGTATTAGGACTTCATCATAAAACGGCATTCACAGATTCTTTCTTCGGTGAAAAGACGGAAAAATTGCTTCAGATGACCAACCAGATGGTTATGGTAGTCAAAGCGGTGCAACCGTTGAGCACAATTCGTAGAGTTGTTGTGGCTGTTCCGCCGAAAGCAGAGTTTGAGATCGGATTTGTGAAGTGGTACGACAGAGTAAAGAATATATGTAAACAGATCGGAGCTTCAGCCAAGTTCTTCGCTTCTAATGACACTCTTGTGCAGATCAAAGAACTTGCAAGCAGAAATAAGTTTGGAGTGCCGACTCAATATGAAGTTCTTGACGATTGGGATGAGTTCCTGATCCTCACACGTGAATTGGAGGCAGACAACCTTTTGGTGATTGTGTCGTCAAGAAAAAACAATGATTCCTACTTGCCTGCGTTTGAAAAATTACCGCAGCAATTAGGCCGTTATTTTGCAGACAATAGTTTTATCATACTTTATCCGGAGCAATTCTCGTCGCCTGCGGATAAGGAAATTTCTTAATTATTAGGATTGATTATGGCAGAGATGTATCAGACTCCCTTTTTCTATAAATTCTTGAGAGTCTACAGTAACACAATATACAGCAGATGGTTTTCGTCGACGGAGGTGAATAACGAGAAGGTTATTCCTGAAAACGCGTCGGTGATTTTTGCGCCAAACCATCAGAACGCGTTTATTGATGCGATGGCATTGTTGTGGTCGTCGCCTGCACCTATTGTTTTTTTGGCCAAGGCTTCCATCTTCGGTAATAAACTGGTGGCCAAGGCGTTGAACTTCTTCAAAATCATGCCTGCTTACCGTATGCGCGACGGCTATAGCAATCTGAAGAAGAATGAGGAAAGTTTTGAGCAGGCGGTCAAAGTGCTTGCCCACAATGAATATTTTTGCCTTATGCCAGAGGGAGGCCAGGATGAGCATCGTCGTCTCCGCCCATTGGTAAAGGGAATGTTCCGTATTGCTTTCGCCGCTCAAAAGCAAAAGCCAGAAGGAGAGTCGATACTTATCGTGCCGACTGGTATTGATTACGGACACTATGACCACAGCGGTTATCATTTGGTGATCAACTTTGGTAAACCAATCCGTATCGCAGACTATTATCAGGATTATCTTGCCAACGAGGCTGTGACTCAGAATAAGGTGAGAGACGAATTGTACAGCCGTATGAAGCCGTTGATTCACCATATCGTTTCAGAGAAATACTATGACACTATTTACGCATCGTCTTACGCATACGCAGAGGAGATGCTTGAATCTAAGGATTGGGATGACAATGAGACCAACCGTCTGGAGGTGCGTCAGAGAATCTCTACTCAACTTGACGAGGCAGTGGTGAACAACCATCCTCTTATACCAGAATTGGAGTCGGCTGTGAAGAATTGGCTTGGAGACAGCAATATGGTGGAACTTTATGCACGTGCTTACGAGGAACCACATAAGGTTGATTCCAAATTGATCACGTCTATTTTATATTTGATAGGATCTTCGCCTCTTGCTCTTTATGCTGCCGCTTTCAATGGATTCCCATATCTGTTGTTTAAGGGTGTGGCATACAAACTGGCACACAATACAGGATTTGAAGCCAGCTTGTTGCTTGGATTCGTATATTTGATCCTGCCGTTTATATATCTGCTATATATAATATTGTATGCGATATTCATGCCCGGTTATTTTGCGGATACATTGTCTTTTATAGTTTTCACTGTTTGTTGGCTATTGTCACTGCCATTCTCGTTTAATTTCCTAGTGAGATACAAATGGAGATTCCAGTATGTGAAATCGAGAATACAGACTATCGCAGGCAAGGGTAAGGCCGCTGATAAAGTGGTAGAGATTTTAAGACAAATTGTACCGTCTATTTAAGCAATGGAAGATATCGAAGAACTAGACATACATAATGCTGCTGAAGAGCGTGAACAGGACTACGAGATCGCGTTACGCCCCCTTTCTTTCGAGGATTTTACTGGTCAACAGAAGATTCTTGAGAATCTGAAGGTGTTTGTGGCGGCAGCTAAGATGCGTGGCGAGCCGCTCGATCATACGTTGCTTTATGGCCCTCCCGGTTTGGGTAAGACAACTCTTGCCAATATTCTTGCAAATGAGATGGGCGTAGGGTTCAAACTTATCTCTGCCCCTGTGCTCGACAAACCTTTGGATTTGGCTGGACTTTTGACTGGTTTGGAACCAAATCAGGTCCTTTTCATCGACGAAATTCATCGTTTGAAGCCTGTGATTGAGGAATTCCTTTATTCTGCGATGGAAGATTTCCGCATCGACCTTATGATAGACAAAGGACCGAATGCAAGAGCATTGCAGATACCGTTGAATCCATTCACCCTCGTCGGAGCGACAACAAGAAGCGGATTGCTTACAAGTCCGTTGAGAGCACGTTTCGGTATCAACTGCCATCTTGAATACTACGATAAGGATGTCCTTACTAAGATTATATGCCGTTCAGCTTCGAAACTCTATACTCCTTGTGATGTGGAGGCGGCAGGAGAGATAGCAAGCCGCAGCCGTGGCACTCCACGTATCGCGAATGCTATTTTGCGACGTGTGCGAGACTTCGCTCAGGTGAAAGGAAATGGTGTGATCGACACTAAAATCGCAAGTGAGGCATTGCGTGCACTTAATATCGATCAATATGGCTTGGATGAGACAGATACTAAGATTCTTGCCATTCTCATCGACAAATTCAAGGGTGGACCGGTCGGACTTTCCACTATCGCCACCGCAATCGGAGAGGATGCCGGCACGATCGAGGAAGTGTATGAGCCATTCCTTATCAAGGAGGGATTCTTGAAACGTACACCACGCGGAAGAGAGGCTACAGAGTTGGCTTACAACCATCTTGGCAGAAAACGTGATGGCGCACAACTTACATTATTTGATTAAAACTTATTTTGCAATGATAAAACCAACTAGTAGAAAAAACTTTATCCGTGAGCGTTCGACTGATTTCGTTGTCAACGAACCTGCGAAATTGTTTGATTTTTTGCAACAGAAGATAGGCTCAAGCCGTAACAATATAAAAAGCCTTTTGGCGAAAAGATTGGTATCAGTAGACGGTGCTATTGAGACTCGTTATGATTATGAGTTGAGCAAGGGTCAGAAGATAAGTGTATGCTTCACTGGTAAGAAAAACACATTCGCTCATCCTAAAATTTCCATCATATATGAGGACGACGCTTTCCTTGTTGTGGATAAGAAGGAGGGAATTCTTTCTGTGCCAGCACCAAACCATGCCGCTGAGGATACTGTATTGAAAGTGATGGTCGGCTACGTTAAACGACAGAACCGTCAGAATGCATTATATACTGTGCATAGAATCGACCGCGACACAAGCGGTGTGCTTATGTTCACAAAGACACCTGAAGTGCAGCAGGCAGTGAAAGCCCACTGGCACGACAGCGACCACAGAAAAGTGTATTACGCTTTGGTAGAGGGAATTGTGGAGAAGGATGAGGATACAGTGGAAAGCTGGCTTAAAGAAGATCCAAAGACATACATTGTCCATTCTTATAATTACGATAATGGAGGAATGTATGCTGTCACAAAATACAAGGTCATACAGAGAGGAAACGGACGTACTCTTCTTAAGTGTGAGATCCCTACAGGAAGAAAGAATCAGATACGTGTCCATATGCAGTCGATCGGACATCCTATTGTCGGCGACGTGAAGTATGGAGCACCTGTCACAAGTGTGAAGCGTCTGTGTCTTCATGCAACGTATCTGGCGATAAAAAACCCGATGAATGGGAAGATAATTTCGTTTGAATCGCCAGTTCCTCGAATCTTCTATACTGTAATGAAGTAAGAAATGGAGGATATAAAAGCATATTTCAGAAAACCAGAGGTGGAGAATATCCCTCTTCATTATTTCGACGATGCGAATGACTTTTCATCGTTCATTTCAGCATGTTCCGACGATTATGATGTGGCCATTGTGGGCATACCGTCAGCATGGGGATCTCAAAAATATAATCCGTCGACAGCTGATGCTCCAGATGGTGTGAGAAAATATCTTTACCGTCTGTGTGGAGATTTCCACAATGTGAGAATCGCTGATTTGGGCAATGTCAATGTTAAAGATGATCAGTCGCCAATGGCTGCTGTCGCAGACGTTGTCTCGATACTTGTCGAAGCTGGAAAGAAGGTCGTAATTATTGGAGGTGGCGATTATTGCAACCTGCCAATTGTGAAAGGAATGAGCCAATCCATCGGGAAAATCAATATTGTCAAGGTCGACTCGTTGCTTACGTTAAGTGGTGTTGATGAACTCGAAAAGAGTGGAGGAGTGTTGTCTTCTTTTGATGAAATAGAAAAGATCAAGCAGGTAGATTGTATAGATGTGTTAGGCTATCAGACATACCTGTGTTCAGAAGATAAAATATCGAGGGCTGACGACCAGCATATATGCTTCACTCGTTTGGCGGATGTACAGGATAATGTGCAGAATATAGAGCCGTTGCTTCGTGACAATGATCTTTTCTCTATTTCGGCACGTGCGGTTCGCAACGCTGATATGCCGTCATGTATTGCAATGCCAAACGGATTGTATGGAGAAGAAGCATGTCATTTGGCGAAACTTGCGGGACTGAGCGATAGATCCTCTGTGTTCTATATCTCCGATGTATACGCCCAAAATGAGTCTTCACTTGCCCTTTCTGCCCAGATTGTGTGGCATTATCTTCATGGTGTGGATCATCGATACAATGATTATCCGGTGAACAATATAAACAATTATCGCAAGTCGATAGTTTTTGACACTCGCACAAATACAGAGGTGAAATTCTACACTAACCCATTGAACGGAAGATGGTGGGTGGAGATACCAGGCCGTGATGGCAACCGCATCGTCTCATGCAAAGAATCCGACTACGTGGCATTGACAAATAGAGAGGTTCCGGAAATCTGGTTCAGACATTTTATGAGATAAAATCCCGATGAAAAGGGGAAATAAATAGATTTAATGGTAAGACGGGATCCTCCCGTCTTATTTTTTTCTACCGATGTAAAACAGCTAACGACGTAATTGGAGAATGCCCCTCTGTAGAGTCACATGGACATGCATCTCTACATCGTATTGAGACATTTCTACGTTTATATCCAAGTCAGGGCGACCACAATGGATCGTCCCTACGGTCAAATTAAAATTCGTAGACGTGTTTCCCATCAATTACGAATTATGCATTATGAATTATTTTTTTTCTGCCGAAAATCTCGTCATACTTATGGATTATCTCATCTGTGCAAGAAATTTCCAATTAGAGTCATAGTCGCAACAAATCAAAAATTGTAAGATTGCGGTGAAAACTTAATTTACTTAAAACTCTGTAACGTCTCTTACACAGGAGAGTTACCATTACAATTTGTACTATGAGAAAAACACTAATTGGCGTGTTTTCCTTGTTGTCTTGTTATTTTGCCAATGCTGACACTATTCTGACCGTGGAGTATCTTGACGGTAAGGATGCGAAAGAACAGATGGAGAAACTCTCCAAAATCGCTTTCGACAACAGTGGCAATATGACATTCGTTTACAACAATGGAGAATCCAAGGACTTCGGAATCCTCTCAAACACACAAAAGATTATTTTTTCCGAAGGAGTATTAACAAAGGTTGATGACCGGTCATCGGGGTCTTCAATTCAAATCTTTCCTAATCCTGCGGAAGAAACCATTAAGATTGTAGGTTTGGCAGATGGAGAATCTGTCAAAATCTACAATATGGTGGGAACACTCGTGCTTGTCAGCCAATCTTCCGTAATCAATGTCAGTCATCTTGCCGATGGTCAGTATCTCGTCGTCGCAGGAAATTCAACCATCAAACTTATTAAGAAATAACTATGAAAAAGATTCTATTCACTGCAGCATTATTGGCTTGCGGTCTGTTTGCCAGTGCTCAACTATATATCTACAAAGATGGTCAGTTACGCTTCTCTATGGATGAGACTCCAGACAGCGTTGTCTTCCATGCACCAGCTGTACAGGAACCAGTTGAGGAGCCAAAGGTGCCTTATAATTATGACGCTAACTTGCAGTACCATGCTGCACCAAATGAGTATCTGAACGGTTGCCAGCAGGCAGGACGTGTTGTCACTGAATACTATAATGGTATCAGAGGTAACAAGACTTTGAAGGTGTATGTGCCTTATGGTTACGACGAGAACAAAAAGTACAATATCCTTTATCTGATGCATGGTGGAAGTGAGAATGAGAACACTATCTTTGGTAATGATGTCATGCTACAGAATATCCTCGACCACATGATCATGAACGGTGAATTGGAACCTCTTATTGTGGTTACTCCTACTTTCAATGGAAACGGTAGCGAGGCTCAAAACTTTTATGAGGAGTTCCGTGCAAGTGTGATTCCTTTCGTTGAGGGCAAATACTCCACTTATGCGGAGTCTACTTCGGAAGCCGACATTAAGGCATCCCGTCGTCACCGTGCATACGGAGGATTCTCTATGGGATGTGTATCCACATGGAATGTTTTCTTGTATTGCTTGGATATCTGCACATATTTCATGCCTCTAAGTGGAGACCTTTGGTGTAATGGCTGTAACTCTGGTCAGGACAAGGCACGTACAATCGACGATGCTATCGCCAAATCAGGTTTTACAACCCGTGACTATTTCATTTTCGCGGCAACTGGTTCTGATGATATCGCATACCCTAACGAGAATCCACAGATTCAGGCGATGAAGAACAGCAGCAACTTCGTCTATACTTCTGATTTCTCAAAGGGTAATCTATACTTTATGGTAGCCCCAGGTTTGACTCACTGGTGGGGTTATGTGAGACACTATGTGTATGATGGACTACCATACTTCTTCCACGAATAAATTTCTATAAACTTATTTTTAGCGTGTGAATCCGCATCGTCCTTATGGATGGTGCGGATTTTATTTTGTGTATGTTACGGACTTACAACAAAAGAAATCTTTATATAATGGATACTTATTAGATTTCTTTTTGCCAGTTTGCCTTTTGATTACTATGTCAAGGTTGAAACACATATAAAATGCATTTGGCTCTATTTGTGTTACATTAGGCGGAACCTCAACGTATGTGAGTTTTTCGCAGCTAGTAAATGCATAGTCCCTTATTTTGGTTACACCTGATGGTATTGTGAATTTTCCAGATATTCCTCCTGGAAAGCATATTATTTCAGTTTTGTTTTTATTATATAATATCCCATTTTCGCTAGTGTAGTTAGGATTATCTGATGCTACATCTATGTTTGTCAGACACTCACAGTTATTCAATGCATTTTCCCCGATGAATATGACATTTTTAGGAATTCTTATGTAAGTCAAATTATTGCAATAATTAAAAGCACATTTCCCAATACTGTCTACACTTGCTGGAATCTCTATGCTTTTTATTTTTTCTCGTTCGAAAAATGCATAAGCATCAATTTTCGTTACACTAGAAGGCATGGATATTTCCCCTTTGATTCCTTTTGGCACAAAAATTATCTGAGTTTTTGCTTTGTTATATAATATTCCGCTTTCAGATGAATAGTTGGGGTTTGCTTCATCCACAATTATATTTGCGAGTGAGTCACAATCATCAAATGCATCGTTCCCTATGTCGATAAGATTAGATGTGAGGTTTATACTAGTTAGCCCGCAAAGTCTGAATGCACGATCCCCAATTCTAGTGACGCTTGAAGGAATATCTATATTTTTCAAATTACTACAAAACCAAAATGCCATATCCCCGATACTGGTGACACTTGAAGGAATTTCTACATGAGTTAGATTTTCGCATCTGTCAAATGTTCTGTTTGCTATACTGTCAACACTTGGAGGTATCACTATATGTTTGAGAGCGAGACAGTTTGAAAATGCTCCTTCCCCTATGCTTTTGACTTTTGATGGAATTTCAATGTCAGTTAAACTTTCACAATTTGCAAATGTATTTTCATTGATGCGTGTGATGTTTGGTGGAAGATTTATATGTGTCAGTTTAGAACAACCAGAAAAAGCAAAATTTCCGATGCTATCAATGGTTGCCGGAATCTCTATGGTTTCCAAATCAGAACATTGAGAAAATGTGCCGCTCTCTATTTTTGTGATACTTATTGGAATCTTTAGATCTTTCAATCCCTTGCATCCTTTAAACGCATTTTTTCCGATACTGGTGACACTGGAAGGAATTATTATACTTGTCAAACCTTCGCATCCATTAAATGCGTCTTCTCCGATGGAAGTGATGTTCTCTGGAATTCTAAAATCACCTTGGATATTGTTAGAGACAGAAATGATTTTTGTTTTTTCTTTGTTATATAATATTACATCTGTCCATAAAAGGTGAGTCCCGTTACTGTCTGGTACGATTTTACTTTTCCCAAATGCGGAATGTCCAACATATTTGATATTTGAAGGAATAGTAATGGTATTCAAACTGTCACATCCCCAAAATGCGCCTTCTTCTATCCTAGTGACGTTTGAGGGAATGTCAATAGAGGATAATTCTTTGCATCCAAGAAATGCATATCCTCCTATGCTGGTGACACTTGATGGAATATATACATAGGTCAATCCTGTGCATCCGCAAAACGTAAGATCTTCTATGCGGGTAATGTGAGAAGGTAAATTGATCCTTTTCAAACTACTGCAATATGCAAATGCGGAATGTCCAATTATGGAGACATTGGAAGGAATCTCTATGCTTTCCAAACCATTACAATTTTCAAATGCCATTTCTCCGATTTCTATGACGCTTGATGGAATTTTTATTTTCTCCAATCTAAAACAATTCCCAAACGTAGATTCTTCTATTTTTGTTATCCCGTTAGGAATCTCAATTTTTTTCAATCTAGGACATTGTTGAAATGCCATATCTCCGATATATGAAACTGTTCTAGGCATTTCTATATTGCTCAAGTTCACACATAGCCAAAATGCTTCTTTCCCAATTGCAGAAACTTTTTGCGGTATTTTTATTTTTGATAATTTGATACATCCGGAGAATGCTCCGTTCCCGATGTTGGTGATGGTAGACGGAATTTTGATATGTTTCAGTTTGTTGCAATTGTAGAACGCTTTGTCTCCGATACTGGTGACGGAATATGTTTTTCCGTTAATTGCCACTTTAGAAGGAATTCGTATAGAATAAGCGTCTTCGTTTGAAAAGTAGTATGGTGTAAACTGAGCACACATGGAAATAGGAATAGGGTATTGTCGTGCAAGGGAATCTCCTCCCATCACTTCTGCAGTGGAATCAGTCAAAATCTTATACTGCAATTCAGGAGCTGGTCTGCTGGCAAGTAAAGGTATGCATAGCACGAATGTCGCAATTAATATAATTATCTTTTTTAGCATGATGTTCAAGTGTTCAGATTTCTTATAACAGTTTTTTTTATAAATGTATCTATTTCTCAATCATATATCAAACCAATTCCACAAAATTCCAATAGTTTTTGTTTCAGTTTTCACAAAATTCCGACTATTTTAGACTGAATTTTCACAAAATTCCATAAATGTGGTTTTGACGAATTGTAATCTGCAGATTTGCAATAATGAAGATTCATAGAAAAGGCATTTCCCCATCCTGACTGGCTTCCTATCTCTTTCCCCTCAAAAAAAGTCGTAGACTTTCTCTAAGAACTTCTATCCTCTGTGGTTTTTATATTTGCCCGCCTTTGGCTCGCAGTTGGGAGGTGGTGTCGCTGAATTGGGCAGAGTATAAAAAACAAAATGTTTGTCAACATGGTTTTGGTAATAACCGGTTGATCCGTTTGGGATTGTCAAAGAAAAAATCTACTTTGCGAGTCTGAAAAATAATTAAGTGCAATCAAAAGGGTTTAATTATGGAAGCAAATCATACTATAAAGACTTTGGCGATTTTGTTTATTTTCGCCATCTGTGGCGTTTCTTCCTTATGGGCGGAAACGATAGTCAGCGTGCCACAGCCTGGCATCCTTTCCTCTCAGTTGACAACAATGGACAAGAATGTCAAAATAAATGGTGCGATCAACGGCTCTGATATAAAATATCTTCGTCAACAAATAAACAATGGAAACATTACATCCTTGAATTTGTCTGACGCATCCATTGTGAGCGGCGGTGACGCCTACTATGAGGAGTTTACCACGAACGACAACATTGTCGGAGAGTGTATGTTCAATCAGTGTGAAAAACTGGAATATATTAGTCTCCCTAATTCAATCACGTATATTTCATCCAAGGCTTTTTCAAAATCAGGATTAAAGAAAATAGAAATTCCGGATAAGGTGTCGACGTTGGGGTTTGATGCTTTTGCCTATTGCAACGCTTTGGACACTGTTGTGCTTGGAAGGAAAACCAACAAGTTGGAGCAGGGTGTTTTCTTCGGCTCTTCTGTCAAGGTGGTTTATGTGAGATCTTCGTCCATACCTACCATCACTTATTATCTGTTCTCTTCCAACCCTACTATCTGCGTCTACTCGGATATGAAAGACGATTTTGCTGATTCCGACTGGAATGAGTTTGGTACTATTGTCGGAAATTTGGAAGAACTTTATCCTCAGGATATGACGTCGTCTATTCTGAAGACGTTGCTCGACAAATATTTTGTTGACAAGGCTTGTACCATACTTAAAAGTGAATACTCGTCTATGAGTGTTGATGGTTTGAAGCATGAAATGGAAAATGACAATCTTCCTGAAGTGATCGCCGACATGATAATGAAGATCAGAAACGATAGTTGGGCAGCCCACGAAAAGGTATTCCGTATCAGTGAATATAAAGCGTATAGCGACGCGAATTATTGGAATGGGGCAATGATGGCTACAGGTGGTTCGTATATGGGTAATCCGACGGGAATTTATGCGTCGGACGACAGTCCATTATATGTTTTCGTGGATCAGGATATCCCTTCTGATGCGACGCTCTATTTTGCTGGCTGTGTCAACAACGATCTTATTGGAAATGCCAAGACTGGTCACAAGCTGACTAAGGGATTGAATATCATTGATGGACAGAAAGATGCGTTGTATTATATAGTGTATACTGCAGACACACGGTCGAAAACGAAAAAGCTAAGTGAGTGGCCGGACATCAAGATTCATGTCGAGGGTGGAGTGGTGAATGGTTATTACGATGTGGCACGTCATAACGACAACGACTACGTGGCACTTCTTAACAATGCCACATATGATTTGTTTACAGTGAAAGGTGGTGAGGCTCTGTTTAATTTTAAGACGTCGACTTATAAATCAGTTTGGCCGACTTCCATTAAACGAAGCATTTGCTGGTTTGATAGCCTTACCGTTTGGGAAAAGGAGTTGATGGGATTCTGTGAGTCGGTGGCTTCTGGAAAACGTGCGTGTGCTCCTTACCGTCTGACTGGAGGAGAAAGCATCTTCCCGATATACTACAATAATCCTAATTTCGCTATAGAAGGTAAGGAATCAGACAGCGGTTATGCAAACTCAACAACTTACCGCACATCTTACAATTCTGTGGAATGTATACGTAATTCTTTTGTTGTGCAGGCCGGACAGGATGACTGGTGCACAGGACATGAATGCGGGCACAACAACCAGTCTGCAATCAATCTGGAGAGTTGCACGGAGGTTTCCAACAATCTATTTTCCAATGTGATCTGTTATCTCGACGGTGTCACCACAACAAAAGGACATCCGCTTGCGACAACGATGAACTATTATGCTCACCATGTGCCTTTCTTCTCAAGAGATGTCACCAGCAAAATGAGAATGTACTATCAGCTATATCTCTACTATCACCAGGCGGAGAAAAACACTGCTTTTTATCCGTCACTTTTCCAAGAGCTGAGAAAAGATCCGTTGGAATTGTGGAAGAACACAGATAACAGTTCGTTGAAGTTTGTAAGAAAGGTTTGTGAGGTGGCACAAGAGGATTTGACTGACTTTTTCACAGCTTGGGGTTTCTTTGAACCTTGCACCCTGACAATAGACGATTACGGAATATACGACCTCACCGTCACCCAAGAGGACATAGACAAGACATTGGAGGAGATTTCCAAATATCCGAAGAAGAACAGGGAGATTCTATTCATTGAGGATCGTGTGGAGGAGATTCCTGCGACGGATTTCCTTGTGGCGAAAGATGGAAAACGTGCTGGCTCGGATCAAATAGGTCAGTGCGGAGATTTGGGCCAGTTCACAGATTTCATTTCTGCCTCGGCGGAACCATCTGAGTATGCATATTTGCAGGTCGATACTTTATATGCGATGAATGGTAAGGGAGGTGTCGGCTTCTTGGTGCAGGATAAAGATGGTAAAATACTGTATGCCGCTAATACGTTGAGTTTCTGCATCCCTTCTTGTGTTGGCAAAGAATTTGCTATTTATTCCGTCGACGCGGATGGCACTTTGCATGAAGTGAGCAGACAGGAGGGCGGATTGGAGATTGTCCATCTGACGGAGCCAGGCAAACTGTCTGATTCACTTTCAACTCTAGCGGTGAAAGCTGTGATTACAGGACCTCTTAATGGTACAGACATACAGTATCTTCGCAAATTGATCAATGAAGAGAAACTACAGTCGATAGATCTTTCCGGAGCTACGATTGTCGGTGGAGGCGATGCTTATTATGAGGATTACACGACTGCTTCAGACGAGATAGGCAGAAATTCCTTCTATTATTGTGCGAAGTTGGGCTCGGTAGTCCTTCCTCAATCTGTCAACACTATTGGTCGACAGGCATTTTCACGTTCAGGTTTGCAGGATGTAGAGATTCCGGAAGGTGTGACATCCATTGGATTTGATGCGTTCGCTTATTGTTCCCAATTGTCGAAAGTGATTATAGGTCCCGACGTGGAGAAAATACAGCAAGGAGCGTTCTATGAGTCGGCTGTGAAGGATGTGTATGTCAAACCAACCACACCTCCAGCGATCGCAAGCTATCTCTTCTCATCCAAACCAATCATCCATGTCTATGCCAGTGCACTTGCTGATTATGAGGCATCTGGATGGGCAGAGTTTGGCACATTGGTAGGAGATCTTGAGGAATGTGAGTTGACTAAGGTTGAAGATATTGAAGTGATTTCACAAACCACTCCAAAGGATGGATACATCTACGATATGTTTGGAAGAAGAGTCACTTCATTACAACCTGCTAAAATCTACATAAAAGATGGCAAGAAGATTATCTTCCTTCGTTGATGGTATACAAATGAGGATTGCAAAGGACTGAACGTCCTTGCCTCTCCCCACCATTGTGAGCTAGTAAGGGCGATAATAAAAAATATAATAAAACAAATTCTTCAAAATTATGTTACTGCGTGATCGCAAAACGCCTCGTGCAAAATGGCACGACTATAAGGGTGGAGAATATTTTGTAACTATATGCACTAAGGATCGTGTCCATTTTTTCGGCGAGGTGTATGGAGAAGAGATGCGGATGACATCGATTGGAAAAATGTTAAAACAAGAGATAGAAAAGACGGAAAAGATTCGTGGTGGTGATATTTCAATTCCATTGTATGTAATCATGCCTAACCATGTGCATCTGATTGTCGTCGTATCCTGTAGGGACGCATTGCATGCGTCCAGTGCATCGCATGCGTCCGATATGTCGTATGTGCCTGGCACTAAAATGGACGCATGCGATGCGTCCGTACAAGGGCAAGGGCAGGAGGCCGACAGAATGGATAGAATACAGCAAGGGCAGGAGTTTGGATCACAATCGAAGAATCTGGGTTCGGTGATTCGTGGCATCAAATCGGCTGTCACACGTTTTGCTAATGAAAACAATATTCCGTTTGGCTGGCAATCACGTTATCACGATCATATTGTACGCAATCAGGATGAGATGAATCGCATCGCCGAATACATTGAAACCAATCCTATAAGATGGGATAACGATTGCTTTTATAGATGACAGATTAAGCAAGTGGAGGATAGAATTAGAGGATTGTAAAGGGCGGAACGCCCTTACCTCTCCACACCATCGCGAGCCCGTAAGGGCGAGCGACAATAAAAACCACAGAGAATAAAAGATCTCAGGGAAAACTCTTTTATGAGTTGTCATATATAGAATTAAAATGCAATTAGATATAAAGTTATGAAAACATTAAAAGAAATTTTCGGCTACCTGTTAGGTGGAGTATTGTTTGTAGGTTTAGTGCCATCCATTATGTGGTTTGCGTCTGGCAGACCAGAGTTGATCCCAACAGATATGTTGAGGCTTGTGATAGGAGCTGTCTTGGCTGTTGTTGGACTGGTTATAAGTGTGTGGTCTATTGTTTATATGCGACGGAAGGGAAATGGCAACCCAATGGATGCGTTTGGCCATGAGGTCGCACCACGCACACAGCATCTGATGACGGATGGACCTTATCGATTGAGCCGAAATCCGATGTTGAGCGGAACATTCGTCTATTTGATAGGCATATGTACATGGTTGTGGACATGGCAGGCATTGGTGGTGTTTGTCATCTTTGTTGTGATAATGCTGGTGCAGGTCCGTACAGAAGAGAATAGACTCCGTCGTGATTTTGGAGAGGAATATGAAAACTACTGTAGTCGAACAGGACGATTTTTGCCGTTCTGATCACTCGTTTTCTTCAAAGCACTCTTTCAGACGTTGGTATTCCTCCAACAAATCCCACAGACCATCTTCGCTAAGCACACCACGTTTGAGGTCAGCAGGCAGGTTGCCATCTTCATCAGCTTCGAAGTCGGTGTGCCAGTCGGTTTTATAATAGTTTTCTAATTTGGAGATGACAGGTTGTAAAGCGTAAAAATCATCAACTGCTTTGTGCATTTGTCGGATCACCTCGTTACTCTTGTCGAATAGGTTTTCCATCTGTGCGATACGTTCAGTCTGTTTCATAATCAAATTCAGTTTTTGTCTCTGACTGCAAAGATATGCTATTTCTTTGGAAATGGATAGAGAATCAACCGCTTGAATACATCAAAGTGAAATTAAAACAAAAAACGCACACCACAAGTACAACTACGTTGTCGGTGCTGGAAAACATGTCATAGATGACATAGAAAACCGCCCAACGCAAAAAACAAAAACAAAAGAAAACGTGTGCGGTTTTCTACTGTTTGTGTTTTCTCTGTTAAGAGTTTTTCAAAACAAACATGTTTGTGAGTTTTCCAAGTGTCAGATATTATAGCTGACGCTGTTTTCTGTTTGAATATGATGTGATTTTATTGCGGGCAGGTTTCAAACCTGCCCCTACGATCTGTTCTTTCTGGTTTTTATATGTGCTAAACTAGAATTATTTAACCAATAATTTTACTCCGTTGATGATATACACTCCTTTTGGTATACCTGTCAGATTGGAATTCTTGCGGACGAGACGGCCTTGAATATCATAGACGTCGTCGCTGGTATGCTCGACGCTGATATTTTTGACGTCTGTAAGATTTTCCACGTAGAAGAGTTGGAAATTGTCGTATGCCACCCAGTCTGCGGATATAGTGGACTGTTTGCGTATTCCCAGTCGCAACGTCTCCCCCTCGTCGATCTTAATGCTTATAGAGACGGGAGTGTAAGCGTTCGCGTCGTTGAGCGCGGAGGATGCCTGGGTGAGATTATCAGGGTATGTGTATGGGTTGTATGTGTAGGCGGACGAACTGAACAGATTTGGCAGCGGAGTGGCGACATCGTTTGCATAGAGTTGCGCGTTGCGAGTCGACGTTGCGTTGTCCTGCCATGCTTGATAGCCCGCGCTGATTGCCCCTGCTCTGTAGAAAGCTTTACATCTGATGGTGTAGACGCCTGCTGGAAGTCCAGTGATCTCCTGCCAAATGTCAAATGGACGTGAAAACTGTTCCGCTGTCTCGTTGGCATAAGCATTGTAGGCGACACTGAGATCAGCGCCCTGCCATCCCACGTTGTAGCGTGTGAAAGAGCTGTTGGTGATAAGGCAAGTGAGGTCGGCTGGCTGACCGTTCTGCGCAAGTCTCAACTGGCTCTGCTTATAATTTGCGACAGCTTCTGTCAAAGCTGCATATGCACTGTTGACCGTGGTGGCGCTAGTCGAGTTGAGCGCACGAGTCGCTGTGGTATAGGCTTGCTTGATCTCATTGTCCTTGGTCTCGTTGACGTAGTTTTTTACTTCCTTCACTAAGTTCTTTAATGCCTGACGTTCTGCATCCGGATTTTCTAAACGGTCGGTGTACTGCATTGCCGTCGCACGTCGTCCTATCTCCATCACTTGATCGGGAGAGAGAGAGGTGTCGAAGATGAGGAAGTCGTCGAACAGCGCGTTCTCCATGATGGCGTCGGAGGTGAATGGAGAGTGTCCGATGGTGAAACGTGTGATGTCGTTGATAAACGACGATGGCTTCTGTTTCACTGTTATCTCATTTTTGAGGTGACCGTCGACATAGATGCGTCCGACGTTGCCCTGCTGTGTGTAGGTGACATTGTGCCAGTCGCCGACGCTGAGGCCAGAGTAGGAGTGCACACCTTCTGTGTTTTCATTCTTGATCTCGTAGTACCAGTCGCTGTTGCCTCCAGTGTTGACGAGCCCTATATACTGGTCGGTGCCATGCTCAAAGGAGTAAGCCCAGCAGAATTTGCCGGTGTTGTTTCCTATACGTTGCAGCATATTGATGCTCACGGTGTAATCTTCTGCAGTGCCAAGAGCATGTTTGGCTGCAGATAGAGGTATATTCAAATAACTGCCTTCACCCTTTAGACCTGTGGCGAGCACATGGTTGCCGTCATCAATGGTGATGATGGATGCCTTTCCAGCAAGGTCGCCGGTATATGTGCCGCTATCGTCTGTCGGTTTCCCGTCTTCAAAGCTAAAGCTGAGGACAGGATTAGGCAGTGGCTCTGGTTGTGGTGGCGTGACATTGTCGACATGCACACGTATCACACCTACAGAATAGGCTGGACATTCGTAAGCTATCGTGCCATCATCCTTGACGGTCAGTTGCTGAGTGCGTGGCACGATATATTTTGGTTTTGCCGTTGTGTTCTCATCTGTGCCTTTGGCTGCGGAGAGTGTCTCTGCTTCAGCGGTCTTGGCTTGACCGCCTGATAGGACGAGAGCTACATCCTTAGATGAATTTGTAGGGTTGACAACTTTTATGTACATCATGCCGGTCTCATCGTCGATGCTGGCTGATGTGTAGACGGTGCGGTTTCCGTATGCACGGAGTTTGGCGTTGATGATGACTTCACCGTTGAGATAGCAGCGCACATTTTGACCTTCCTTTAAGATACGGATTGTATATTCCTTGCCTGTGGTGAGTGATCCTGCTTTTTCTCCAAGGACGCTTTTAAATCCGTTTTGGCATTGCTCCACGGCGTGTTTGGTATTGCCCCATCCTCCAAGATTGAGCCATGCATAGTTGTTTTCGTCGATGTAGTTGAAGATGATGAGGAACCCTTCCGAACCGCTTTGTTTCGTGGCATGGACAGTCATGTCGAGGTTTGTCAGGTCGTAGACGTTTCTCGTCACGCAACGGACATCTGTTTGTGATGCGTTGGTTTGCGTGAATGATCCGGCGGAGGTGCTTATGCTCCATGATCCATTTGATGTTTTCCAGTCGGTGGAAGCAGTCTTGTTGCCTGAGATGACGGTGCCGTTTGTAATCTTCGCCTGAAAATTGGTGAATGTGGCGGCGGTAGACCATGTGCCGATGCCGATGGCGCTTTTGTTCGAGTCGAGGTTGACACCGTTGCCCTTCTCAGTCCAGTGGATGTTTTGTTTTCCTATATTGTTTGAGAACATTTTCTGGACGTAGTATGAAGGTGTTCCGTAGCTCATCGAACTGTTGAATCGGATCATGTCTGGACGCCAGTTGAAGTCGTCTTCGTGGGTGAAAATAGGTGCGTAGCTCATCATTCTGACTGCTTCACTGTTGTTCTCGCACCCCTGCATAAACACTGCTTCGCCTATGGCTGCGTTCATGTTTCCGAGAGTTCCATAGTCTTTTGTCACGGCATATTCTCCCACGTATATATGTGTGGTGGATTTGGATTGGTTGTCGTAACGGTCGTACTGACTGATGAAGAATTCTGGTGAGTCGTAGTAGTGCTCGTCTTTCAGTTCCACGGGTTCTGTGATGTCGTCGAACCAATAGCTGTTAGCGATGAGATGCAGGTCGGGCCAACGAGTTTTGATGGCATTGTAGAACTGCATGTAGCGTTTCATGTAGTCGTCTCGGTTGAGCATAAACTCCTGCTCGTTGCCGATCTCCAAGTATTTCAGGTTGAAAGGTTCGGGATGGCCGTTCTGTGCACGCATACGTCCATAGAATGTCTCTGTGCCTCCGTTGGCATACTCGATGGCGTCGAGTGCCTCCTGAATGAACGGATCAATATCGTTTTCATCTACTCTCCAGTCGTGTCCGATACCGATGTTCACCACAAACATGGCGTTGGCTCCGAGGTCTTCCGCCAGTTCAAGATATTCGTGGTAGCCCTGTCCGTCGGTCACTTTGTATTTCCAGTTGCGGTTGATATGTCCCGGACGTTCCTCGATTGGTCCGACAGTCTTCTTCCATTCAAAACGGTTGGTGAATCCGTCGCCCCATGATCCTTCTATGTAGCAGCCTCCTGGAAAACGCATGAAACGGGGATGCATGTCGGCTAACATCTGAGCCAAGTCGGGACGACAACCGTTTTTGCGTCCTTTGAATGTGGGAGGAAACAGACTGACAACGTCCAAATAAATTATTCCTTTTTTGTCGCCTTTCAAAGCCAGATAACCATGGGCATCCGCACCTGTTGCTTTGAATTTGACAGTGTATTTCTTCCATTCTTGTGTGGCCTTGACGTTGATGGAAGTGCTTCCTAAATTTTGTCCATTGGCGTTTTGAAGCTCTGCGACGATATTGCCGTCGTAGCTATCTTCGGCACGGAGCCAGAAAGAAAGATCGTATTCGCGTCCGGCGACGATATTGATTCCCCAGTAACCTTCGTTGCGTACACCTGTATTGGCGGATTTCATGTTGACTTTCAGTGATCGCAACTGAACAGCGTTGAGCATTTTGTCTGCCGTCAGACTCATCTCTGCATTGCCCACAGTGCTCCAACTCATAGGCTTATCCATGTCTTCTTCGAAAGAACGGTTGCGAACCAGCTCGGCGTAGAGCCCACCGTCTCCTGCATGATTTATCTCTTCATAGAAAATGCCATAATGATCTTCCGTGACGAGATCTCCTCGATTGTTGAGATTAAATTTGAGTTCTATCTGGGCTTGCACGGATATGAAACATACCGCAAGAAGAAACAGGCACATGAGTCGATGTCCTGCAGATGTGATTCTTGAAATATAATGTGTCATTATGTTATATTTAGAGCTTTGTCCAACAAATCGCTGAAAATTAGCTCAAAAAAGTCAAAGAGCAAAAAAAAATGTGGCAAATTCTACAAAAAACATCTATTCTGCCGCACGTATCGCTCCCAGGCAATGGATCTTCACCACACGGTTGCTGTCCGTTTCGGCGATGCTTCGTAGTCGCTCAATATATGGTCTGACAAAATCTGGCCTGCGTTTACCAATAACACGGAATATTTCCGGAGCCTCCATCCTGACTTTGTCGTCTGGGTCGTGAAGCAGTTCCGCAAACAGAGGCATGTGATCCTTGTAGGGATCGGGTGTGTTGGTGGCGATATTTTCCGACGCCCAGATGAAAGCCAGTCTGACGCTCGCATCCTCGTCGTGAGCAAAACGGAATAGATCATCCCAATATGGCTCGACGGAATTGAAACATCCCCGTCCGATTCTGCCGAGAGCATTGATTGCACGTTCCCGTAGAATAGGCTCTGTGCTGTTGCGGAAAGAGGCAATGGCATCTACACTATTTTTGATTGACGATGGAAACGCAAGCCCCATCTCACCGAGCATCCACAATGCTTTTGATTTTATTTTCACCGATTCCGACGTGAGTAGTGATTCTACGTATGGAATGTTTTCCTCCCATACCTCTTTGTCTTTCGTCAGCACACTGAGACTTTTGTATAATTCTGAATCTGTCATAATTTTTCGCTTTTCAAATCTTCACAAATGTCAGATGGAGATGTCGTAATAATATTTCACAAGTCAGGGGACATTTTGATGCCCCCTGATTTATTTCTGTGTGAAATGTTTTAATGAATTTGTCATTTATGATTTTGCACTCATCATTTTGTCCTTACTCGTATCTCAACGCTGTGATAGGATCAAGTTTGGCAGCTTTCTTGGCTGGCAGCCAACCGAAGAAGATTCCGATGAACGCACTCACGAAGAATGCCATGAACACCGCTCCCACACTCACTACAAACGGAGACATCATGATTTGGGCGATGACGTAGGAGGCAATTATTCCTACAATAATTCCGATTATTCCGCCAACGACACTCAGCATTCCGCTCTCTATAAGGAACTGCCATAGCACGTCTTTAGCCTTGGCTCCAATAGCCATTCTCAGTCCGATCTCTTTTGTACGCTCCGTCACCGTCACATACATGATATTCATGATTCCGATACCTCCGACAATAAGTGAGATGATGGCAGTGGCTGTCAGTAGCGACGTGATTGTGCCAACCACACTCGACATCATTTCCAACATCTCTGCCTGTGTGCGTACCTCAAAGTCATTTGTCGCGTCTGGAGAAAGGTTGTGGCTTGTGCGGAGAATCTTTTCTATCTCCTCTGTCGCAAGTTGGCAGACATCCTCATTTTTCGCTGATGCGTAGATCATATTGAGGTGGTTTTGAGCAAGAATTCGTTTCTGCACCGTCGAATATGGGGCGATAAGGATATCATCCTGATCCTGTCCCATACTGTTCTGTCCTTTTTCCTCAAGCACACCGATGATTTTCATCGGAATCTTGCCGAATCTGATCTCTTTTCCAATTGGATTCTCTCCCTCTTCAAATAGGTTGTCGACGATGGTTTTTCCGATCAGGCAGACTTTCGCGTATGATGCGATGTCCTGTTCTGTGAAATTCGTTCCGTATGCGATCTCATACTTCTTGATGGCAAGATACTCCACACTTCCTCCTTGCATCGATCCTGGCCAGTTTTTTGAGCCGTTTACGAGCTGTCCGGAAGCATTCACAGATGGCGATACCGCGTCCACATATTTAGCCTGTGCCTTAATCGCTTCCACGTCTGCAAGCTTAAGCGACTGGGAGTTGGCGTTTCCTAAGTTCACACCGCCTCCACGCTGATGCGCGCGCATCACCATGATAAGATTGGTTCCCATCGATGAAATATTTTCTTCGATTTGTGCTTGTGAACTTTGACCCATGTTGACCATGGCGATCACAGATGCGATACCGATGATGATACCGAGCATTGTCAGCAACGCTCTTGTTGTGTTGCGGAGCAAAGCCGTGTATGCTATTTTTATTAGATTCGAGAAATTCATACCATAATTTTTTAATAGTCGTCGCTTGCAGGAAGCGCGTCAAGAGCTGCCTGTGCACTTGCTGTTTTCACGGGTTCATCCTTGGTCACTCTTCCGTCGCGGAGCATCACCACTCTAGATGTGAAGGCGGCGATGTCTGGCTCGTGTGTTACGAATGCGATTGTCTTTCCTGATTCGTTGAGACGCTGGAATAGACTCATGATTTCATAGGATGTACGAGTGTCTAGATTACCTGTCGCTTCGTCGGCTAGAATAATGACCGGGTCGTTGACAATGGCTCGCGCGATCGCCACACGTTGCTGCTGACCTCCCGACATCTGGCTTGGAAGGTGATACATTCTTTCTTCCAATCCTACTAGGCGAAGGGCTTCTTCTGCTCTTTCTCTTCGCTCCTTCGCACCTACGTTGGGATTGTAGAGCAACGGCAACTCTACCTGCTCAATTGCCGCAGTACGAGGAAGAAGATTGTAGCTTTGGAAAACGAATCCGATCTTCTTGTTGCGTATTTCCGACAATTTGTCGTTGGAGAATTTCGACACTTCAATCTCGTCGATGTAGTATTCTCCGGACGTAGGTTTGTCCAGACAACCAAGGATGTTCAGCATCGTACTCTTGCCGCTACCGCTGGTTCCCATGATTGCCACAAATTCACCTGCCTGTATTTCAAACGACACTCCACGCAAAGCTCGCACCGTCTCACTTCCGACGATGAAATTACGTTTGAGATCGTTGATTCTTATTATGGAATTTGCCATATTTTTATCTCATTCGTTTACCGCGTGGAGGAGTAGGAGTCAACGGATTGTTAGACATTCCTCCTTTAGCCTTCTTGACTTTCTCGCCTACCTGAGCCGACAACACTACAGTGTCGCCAACAGCCAGTCCTTCTTTGACGATTGCGTTCACACCGTCGTTCAATCCAGTCTCGATGAAACGTGGTCTGATGGAATTTCCGTTTTTGATCCAGACTTTCTGACCGTTCTGTCTCATTCCCTCCATTTTCTCACGGCTTGGACGCTCTCTCTTCTCTCCGTCAAATCCTTCAGGTTTCTTTCCGTCTCTATGTCCATCTTTTGATGGTCTTTCTGGTTTGCCAAGAGCTGCGAACAACTCTTCTGTTGGATTGAATGCCATGGCTGCTGTAGGGACAAGTTTGCCACTCTGAGCATTTGTGTAGATAGTGACGCTTGCTGTCATTCCTGGATAAAGTTTCTCCTCTGGATTCTCAGCCTTAACAATCACAGTATAAGTGACGACGTTGCTAGTCACGTTTGGCTCCAAGCGGATCTCCTGAACTTCTCCATAGAAAGTCTCACCCATATAAGAATCCACTGTGAACTCTACTTTCTGTCCGACCTTTACCTGGCCTATGTCAGCCTCGTCGATGTTTGCCTCTACAGTCATGCTTTTTAGGTCTTTTGCAATCACGAACAATGTAGGGGTAGAGAAAGAAGACGCTACTGTCTGTCCCTGCTCCACCTGTTTAGCCAAGATCACACCGTCGATTGGGGATGTGATGACTGCATAGCCAAGGTTTACCTGAGCCTCACGCACGTTAGTGTTGGCATTGTTAAGAGTGTTTTGAGCCTGGATATAAGTGTTAGTGGCTTCATCAAACGCCTGCTGTGTCGCAGCTCCTGCCTCAAACAATGCTTTTGTACGGTTGTAGTTTTGTGTGGCAAGATTTAGTGTGCTCTCTGCACTGGATTTTGACGATTTTGCCTGAGACAAACGTTCAAGCAGCGTCGACTTATCCAATTCAGCCAATACCTGACCTTTTTTCACTTTGGAGTTGTAAGTCACATAAAGTTTTTCCACTTTACCTGACACCTGTGTTCCGACCTCCACTTTGTCTGCAGGCTGCAGATAACCAGTGGCTGAAATCGATTTGGAAATTGTACCTTCCTCGATCACATGCGTCTTGAAAGTGACCTCTTTCTTAGACGGCCAGAAGAAGTATAGCAACAGTCCTACGACCGCAGCTATCGCAATGCCTATGCCTATTTTTTTTGCCATTGTATTATGTTTTATTTTTTTACTTGTTGATACGTACAGCCTCATACTTGATCGGATAATCCATGTAGACATCCAAAATCTTGCGCTCGAGGATGAATGAATATTTAGATCTTACATAATCTGTAAGATAGTTGATGTAGTTGTTCTGCTGCTGCAACAGATCCACGCTAGTGACAGTCCCATATTTGAACTTCATATTGTAGACATCGTATACAGACTTATATGCTTTTGCTCTTTTTTCGTTTGTCTTGTACTGACGGTATGCAAGATCCACGTTAGCGCATTCAACGGCTACAGTCTGACGAAGTTTCAACTCTGCCTCCTGCAAATCAACTTCAGCCATCTTTGTCTGAGCCTCATTCATCTTTAGGGATGTCTTTGTCTTGCCTCTGTCGTAGATTGGAATAGACATTGACACACCTAGGCTTTGGCTGAAACGGTCAATGAATTGGTTGCCGATATCATCAAAGTTTCTGTGTCCTGAGCTCAAACCTGCGCTTGCTGAGATTGTAGGACGTCTGCCTGCACGTGTGATCTCTTCATTGATTTTCGCAATTTCAATATTTGATTTTGCCAGAATCATATCAGGGTGAGTGTCAAGTGTACGTTGAATAGCAGTCTCGACGTTTGGCAACTCTGCCATCGCATCCATATCTGTTGTGTCTGGGTAGACGAGTGTGAGCTCTGCGTTCGGATCCATAGAAAGGGCAAGCTTCAGATTAAGCAAAGCGTTGTCACGGTTGATCTGGCTGTTTAGCAGGTTGCACTCATCGTTGGCATATTGAGCCTGAAGGATAAGATAGTCGCTCTCCAGGATAGTTCCCACTTTGTATTTCTCTTCTCCTTGACGTAGCTGCTCCTCGCTAGTCTCAAGTATCACTTTCTGGAAACGTAGCAATTCTTCAGAAGAAAGAGCGTTAAGGAAATACTGAAGAATTTTAATGATAAGGTTGTGATCGTATTGGTCGGTTCTCACCACTGCATTCTCTGCTTCAATACGCGTTTTCTCAATATTGTTCTTTATCGCTCTACCTTGATAGAGAGTAGCACCTGCATTGATGCCGACGCTTCCTCCAAGGCTGACGTCGCTTTCACGTCCGGTATGGGAAAGAGTCTCAGATATAGAACCGCTTACTTGAGGTTTACGATTGTTCTTTGCTTGCTCGTAGGAATATTCGCTAACCTTTTCTGATAGTTTCAAGCTTTGACGCTCAAGACTGTTTCCGAATGCATACTCAATACACTGCTCGAGCGTAAGATTGTATCGTTCGTTTTGTGATGCCACTTCGTTCTCATTCTGTGCGAAACCAGAATGACAGAATAGGGAGGCAATTGTTAATGTAAGTATTCCTTTTCTCATATAATTGTCATTGTAATGATGCAAATATAATAGTTTTGTTGTTATTCCTATTAAGAAAATGTTTAAGTTTTTATTAATTATTAACAATAAATGACTCTATTTTGCAAAGGAATCCTCAATATGTCACGATGATTTCAAAGATGCTTTATCAAAACGCAATTTACAAAGAGTTTTATTTTGTTATTAAGCGAGTATTTCACGTCCCGAAAAGATAAAGTTAACAGAAAACGCACCTTTGTAAAAAAACAACTCTGTTGTTGGTGCAGGAAAATATGTCATAAATGACATCGAAAACAGCCTAACGCAGAAAACAAAACGTAAAAAACATAGTTTTCTACTGTTTTTTTTTTTTCGTTATGGGTTTTCTAAAACAAACTGGTTTGTGGGGTTTCCAAGCATTCTATATATGCTGTTTTCTGTTTGAAAACATTTACCCAAAAGTTAGAAACTAATGAGGCAACATTCTATTTTGGTAATAGAAGAATGTGATTTATTGCGATATTGTTGGGCTAGTGGCACGATTTCTTTTGATTCGTTTCTTCTTGTGCGGCTTGCAATGTTTGTATGCTCTGAATCCGTAACATGTTCCGATGCTGTATGAAGTGTCGTTCACTTTGATCGGAGACTTGATGATATTGTTGAAATTTACGGATCCGAACAGACTTATCAGGTGATGCTCACGTTGCCATATCCAACTGGCTTTACCCACCAATCCATATTGGAATTTCGGATCATGGTCGCCTATGGCATCCGACGGATTCACTCCCGTTATTCTGAATAAGGTTATATATGGGAGAGCGGAGATATGAAGCAGTGTCTTTTTCGGAGTCACGAAGTTGTGAGCGTAGCCAGCGTTTAGATTCAATCCGAAAAAGTATATCTCATCTGGAAATTGCCACTCTTCTTTTGTGACTATTGGTAGTTTTTTGTTTTTACCATATTTGTTTTTGATAAGATAAAAACTGGTTGTTGACAGACCGAATAGTGGACTGCCTGCACTCTTCTCTTGTCGCATACTATGGGAAAATGCGGCATTGTAGGAGAATTTTTTGTAGAGTGGGGCATAATAGCTGTTGATCCTCCAGCGGAAGATTGAAATGTTCACGTCAGAAATGTCGGTGTACTTTTCGTTGAAGTAAAGGTTGTTGCCTAGGGTGGTGTTGATAAACAGGTCTATTCCCCATGCGTCGCCATAATAGCTGATGCTGAATTCTGAGTTGTATTCTTTGGTGAATGATCCTAGATCAAAACTGTATCCGAGTCCGAAATTACGGTATCCGACCCATAGTCCTATCTTAGATATCTGGTCCGACGTGATGGAACAAAAGTTTGGCAGCGTGTCCGATATTGGGGTCCATCTGAAATTAGTCTGGGTGTTTAATGTGTTCAGACTTAATTTCACCTGGAGTCCGTAGTCGTTGGTCGTTATATAATTGGAATCCACCGACGTTTTCAGCAGACGGGTTATAACTCTGTCAAACCATTTCTTTTCCTCTTCATACTCGGTGACATATATATATTCGTCTTCGGAATGCTGACTGCTTCTGTACAGGTCGGTATCCCGCTCGGCTTCTATTCTTGGGACGTTGGTGCTGGAATCGTTGTTGATTGTCAGATCTGCTTCAGTTTCCGCAATTTCAGTCTGGGCCATTCCAATAAATGGAACGACGAGGATCATGATTGTGGCAAGCAGATGATTCAACTTCATTTATTATCAGATGGAGTTGTAATGATATGAAGATCGCGTTGAGGGAAAGGAATTACAATATTGTTTTCATTCAATGCGTTGTAAATAAGCTCTTTCGCTCTTGATACAATCACAAACTTATTCTCTACCAGAATCCACATTACAGCGTAAAGATTAACGGAACTGTCTCCGAAATCGTTGAAGTATACACTGATCTGTTTGCTTGGATCCACGTTCGGTTTCACTCCCGTCTTCTCAGATCTTAAGAGACTTAATTTTTCCTCTAGGATTTTTCTGACTTTTTCCACATCTGTTCCATATGCCACACCGACCGGCAATTTCACGAGTTCATATCCATGGTTGCGGGTCAGGTTTTTGAATGTTTTTGTGAAAAGAGTTGAATTCAGGAATGCGACAACGCAACCGTCTAAGGTGATAAGCTGGGTGCTTTGATAAGTTATCGACTCCACTTTACCTCTTACTCCGTCGCACTCGATGAAATCTCCGACTCTCACACGTCCTGTCATCAATGTGATTCCATAGAAGAAATTGTTGATCATATCACGCATTGCGAATCCGAGACCGGTAGCAAGACCTGCTGTCACGATTGAGATTCCGCTTTTTGGCACCTGTAGTAAAAACAGGATGAAGATGAAGTAGATGCTCCATACAACAATAGAGATAAGATTGTTTACAAGAGTGATATTGGATCTCTCAATCTCATGCACCTGTTTGTTTTTCAGTTTCCAATGCTTGTAGACGGAACGGAAAAGGTATGATATGAATCTGAAGATAAAGTAGAACTCCAACACAACAACAAGTTTGAACAATGACAGCTGACACAAATCCTCTATGTCGAGGAAGTTTGTGAAGAAGATGTCTTTACACATGGCTGTAAGATCGAAGATATCTGTGGCGATATAGATGCAGAGAAGGAATGATAGCACTGCTGCCACAGGGATTAGACACATTGTGACGAGATCCAGGAACCAGGTGTAAGTGATATTGTCGCCTTGGTTGTTTTGCAACTCGATGATCTTTTTGTTAAGAACATTGTTGTATTCTTCTTTTGTCATTGACGACTCAAAAATTCCGTTCTTGTTTAGAATATGCTTGGCAACCTTGTCTTTTTCAAATGCCTTCATATATTCCGACGCGAATGTCAATGCCTGTACGCATGTAAGCTGAACGAGCCACCAGATGAAAACTTCCACAGCCAAAAGAGCATAACCGAGCCATGCCATGACACAGGCAACTGTCATGATGGTGAGTGATATCCATGCGTATATCTCGTCGTATTTAGGGATGTTCGCGTGATGTTTCTTCACCGAACGGAAACCCCAGATTGTGAACAATATAAGCATTGGAGGGAAGAGAATCACAACCAGATTGTTTGGCACAAACAGAATGCGGAATATGATGATCACAAGGCCCATCATTAAAATAGGGAAGTAGCATGAGAACGCACTCTTTATCTGATCTCCTTTTGTGCGATAGACAAGTGAAAGGGTTATGGCCGCAATCAAAAGCACATACTCTATCAATCGTGAACATGCCATTGTCAGGAAATTCTGACTTGCGAATATCTGAGGCAATGTGCACAATATCGTGAATAGAAAACATGTCAGTGAGATCGCGTAGTATGGAATAAACTCAGATTTGAGTTTTTTTCGTTTGCCATATTGTTTCAGGAAGAAGATGGCAATTCCTGCCGCTAGTAATATGAGTCCAAAAACCGACAGCACCAGACCAATTATAGTGGTGCCTTTCCAATCCGAGTCTTCAGCGTTGTTGCTGGTGTATTTGTCTTTTATGTCATGGGAAGCATTGCTGCAATATGTAGAAAAGTTGCGGATTACAGAGAGATAGTTGTTTCCTCCGTTGGTGAAGATACTCTGCTGTATAGCTTCATATCTTCCAAGTGCATAATCATTGACGTTTTTCAGACGAGACTCAACGTGCTCGTACAGTTTTTTATCTTTGATGATATGGTCTCTTACAGAAATGAGATTGGCAAGAATTTTTTTAGATAAAGCCACGCAAGAATCTCTTTCTATCTGGCTGGCTTTCGACAATCTGAAGTCTTTTAGCTCCGTCATAAACAATCTGCTTGCTGATCTTGGTATTGACGGAATCCTGAATGTATCGTTTATGTTGTTTGTATTGTTTGCGGAGTCTGTCACCTCTTTTGCGATTTCTCTTGCCTTTTCCAGCATAAAGCTATCTTGCTTGGCCTCCATCGCTTTCTTTATCTCCTCAGCGGATGTGGCTGATGTGTCGCCGCCAAGCTGTTTGCCAAAGATATTGATTCCCATACCTTTGGTTGTTGAGTCGATTTGTTGCTTGCCATATTTCTGAGCCTCGTATGCTGCGGTTGCCTGCTCAACAGCCTTTTTGATAGAGTCTTCTTTCATCTTGGCTACTCTAATGCTGTCGATGTTGAATTTCTTTTTTCTTGGGGATATGCTTTCCAACGACTCAATCAAGAGAGTATAGCGTTTGATCTCATTGTCAAGTTTTTTGATGCTGATGTCGAAAGGCATTCTTTTCTTTTTGAAATTGTGATATTGCATGGTTGCCTCATGACATGCGTATGCCATATCGAAAATATAGTCTTGCTTTTGGCTGTATAGCATCAAGGCGATTTTCTCACTCTCTTGAATGGTTATCAAAGCTTCTCTGTGCTGTTGTACGTTGATACTATCGTATCTAGCCATCATTTCAGTCTCTTCTGTGTATGTCTTTTCCAGTTCTGCTTTAAGCACACTGACTGTGTTGTCTAGGTTTTGTTCGTTTAGCACAGCAGACACATGTGCTGAGATAGTGAATAGCAGTGCAAAGATGCTCCAGAGTCTTTTTCTCATCTTTAATTATACGTGGTTAAGAAAAACATGTTGCAAAATTAGTGAAATTCATAATCTAATAGACATAAAATTAAAAAATTAGGTTATAGCGGGAAGTTATATTCATTTTCAGACGTATATTTTGTCTGTAATGTACTGTCGTGAGAAACGATAATTGCCCGAGATGGAATTTTTTGTAATACTTTTTCTTAGGAAACGGATTCATCTGCTTAAAAATATGTTGGATAATATAATATTTGAATAAAATGATTGAGATAGATATTTTTTTCTTGTTTTTATTTTGAATGTTGTCGCAGATAAATTTATTTTGTAGATGCATGAATTGGTTAATTGGTTCCCCATATTGATGCGTATGAATGAGTGAACCATATTTATTATAGGGTTATATTATGGACTTGAGGAAAAGTATAGTTCTTGCTTCATTGGCAATGCCAGTCTGCACAATGGCTGCCGATCTTACAATGCAAGCAAACCAGATTGGATATCCTGCACAGGCAGTCAAGCAGGCTATGATTTGTAATTCTACTGTTTCTGAATACTCAATTGTTGACGCTAAAAGTGGTACTGTTGTTTATAAAGATTCACTTCCAAAGGCAAAGACGTGGAGAGCATCAGGTGACAATGTCACTTGGGCGGATTTCACAAAATTCTCTATTCCAGGAGAGTATAAATTGAAAATCGGAACAAAAGAGTCAGAACCATTCAAGGTTCAGAAAGACGGACATGTTTATGATGAATTGTTGACGCAGACGATAAAAGGATTCTACTTCTGGCGATGCAGTTCTCCTATTGAAAGCAAGTTCGCTAAATTCAAAGGTGTGGATTATTCACGTGCGGCTGGACATCCAGACGACAAGGTTACCATCTACACAAACGCTAAAGGATCAAAAGTGCATCGTAATGCGAGCGGTGGATGGTACGACGCGGGTGATTACGGAAAGTATACTGTGAATGCGGCAATTACGCTTCATACTCTGCTTACAGCGTATCAGTTGAATTCGAAATATTTCGATAAGTTTGACTTGAATATTCCGGAGAGTGGCAACCACACTGCCGATATCCTTGACGAATGTATGTATGAGTTGAAATGGATGCTCTCGATGCAGGATGAGGCAGACGGAAGTGTCTTCAACAAAGTCACTACACTTAAGTTCCCAGACATGATCATGCCAGCCGACGATAAGAAAGAACGTTTCTTGATCGGTAAGTCAGCGGATTGTGCTTATGATTTTGCTGCGACTATGGCTTTGGCATCACGTATCTACAAGGGCAACAATGATTATCCTGATTTCTCAGACAAGGCATTGGCAGCTGCTAAGAGAGCATATGATTGGGCTGCGTCACAGCGTCATTACGTGATGTTCCAGAACCCTTCTGATTGTAACACAGGCTCATACGCTTCAAGTGAGGTGAAAGATGAGCAGTTCTGGGCGGCATCTGAACTTTTGATCTCTACTGGCGACGCGAAGTATGCGTCTGTTCTTAAGTTCTCTCAGTATTTCACTGTTCCTTTCTGGGGCGACGTGAGCACACTTGGATTGATTTCAATGATGCACAATGAGGATGCATTGCAGGAGAAGGTAGACGTCAAGGTGGTGGAAAAGAAGTTCAAGGAGCTAGCCGACGACCTTCTTTCAATCTACAATGAAAGTGTAGGACGTGTGCCAATGAGAGAGTATTTCTGGGGTTCAAACGGACAGGTGGCAAACTCAGGTATGGTGCTTGCGATGGCATGCAAGAGATTGAATTCAGAGAAGTATTTGTCAGCTGCACAGTATTGTCTTGACTATATTCTAGGAGCTAACGCTACTGGATACTGTTTTGTAACTGGATTCGGATCAAAATCTCCAATCAATATCCACGACCGTAGATGTGTCGCAGACGGTATCAATACTCCAATCCCAGGATATTTGGTAGGTGGTCCTTCACTAGACCAGACTTCAGACTGTGGCAACAGTGTATATCCTACTGTTAAATATCCAGCGAAGGCATATCTTGATATGTCGTGCAGCTACTCTACAAATGAGATCGCGCTCAACTGGAATGCTCCACTTGTATCGTTGATCTCTCAGATTGCAAACGCATACAAATAATTAAAATCATAGAAGTTTAAGTATGGGAGACGTGAGCAATCGCGTCTCCTTTATTATTTGCCGACAGAGAGTCGCATTGCAAAAGATAATCTTTTTTGGTTCAGAGGTTATGTTATTCTCCGAAGAGAACGGTGGAAGAAAAAAATAAATATAATTATGGAACAAAATTTGTTTTTGAGAGCTGTTGAACGAGATGAAATCATTCCTTATTTTTTAGGAAAAGGTGAATATTTTTTGCCATGCCCTCGTACACCATATTGGGGATATGAGGATAAGGGAGAGCATTTTTATGTTGATTCTGTTACGAAAATGGAGAATTGTGTTCGAGCAAAATTAATAAGCGAGAGAAATTTATATGATGTCTTAGACAGAAGTTTTACCTTGTGTCTAAGACGTAATCCGACAATTGATGTTTTTTATAATGCTATATTACAGACAATTCTTGAGGTCGTATGATCTATACAAACCGACAGTGTTTTGCTTTGCAAAATACAATCGGTTTGTAGATAACCTGAGGTTATGTGTTCCCTTCGGGAACGGCTGATGATCGATGGTGGATGATTGACGCTTTGTCCCCGAGGGAAACACATTGAAGGATTCAACCGTATCCGATTGTTGCATAACTTGTTATGCAACTGTCGGGGAAGAGACAAAAGGCGTGTTATGCTACTGTCTGAGAAGGAAGTCACAAAGCTTGCTGTGCTACTGTCAGGGTTGCATTCTAATAATTGTATGGCATAATTATTTACAAAATTTGCGTCAACTTTATTGCATTGCGAATATTTTTATTAAATTGCGAGAAATTTAGTTTTTCCTTACGAATATTTGAAACGTATGAGTGATAAAATGGTGAAATTTTGCCGCTACATGAGACAGAGCGTGGGCACCCTATTGGTGACAATTGGTGTGTGCGTGTTGGTAGCTGTTCTCACTTTTTCGTGGGCTTTTTTGAATCCGATTGCTCGTGCTTTGGATGCTATCGCATTCACAGACAATTATTTATATACGGAGAACTTAAAGGAAGGTGATTTGGATTATTGTCAGGATGTTGCTTTTGTCAACATCTCTGGAGTCCATTCAAGACTTGAGATTGCTGAAGGTCTTGATTATATTGCTAAGTTTGGTCCTAGAGTGGTTGCGATGGATTGCATCTTCAGCCACAATATCTCATCTGATTCTATTGAAAATGACAGTTTGCGAAACGTCATTGCAAGAATACCAAATTTCGTTTCTGCACAACGTATCGTGAAGATGGGCGACTCATTGGCTGTCGAACAATCTTTCTATCACGATGTGTGTTACAATGCCAGCGTGAATATTGAAGACGGAATTGTCCGCCATTTCTCGCCTGACTCGGTGACTATCTCCACTGGAGGAGAAAATGGATGCTCACTGACTCTTCCTTCTTTCGTCGGCGAGATCCTTCGTCTTGGTTATCCTGACAAATATAAGATGCTTCAGGAACGAGGAAATGATGAGGAGTTGATCAATTATAAGAAGATGCAGGTCGACGTGTTTGATATGCGTAAGATTCTCGATATGGAGCTTTTCCTTGATAGTTTCGACGTGAATGATCGAATCATCCTCGTGGGTGATATCGACGACTTGCGAGACTACCATACGATCGCAACTGAACTTTATGGTATGCGTCGTATCAACGGAACTTTGATTCACGCTTATAGCATCGCTACAGCAACAAAGGAGCACCGTCTCATCACAAATATGAGCGACGAATGGGCGATAATCTGGGGATTGCTGATCACCCTTGCTTTCAACTATTTCTGTTGCTGGGCTTATGAGGCTTACGAAAAAACAAATGGTATGATCATCAACTTCACTCAGCTCGGATTCCTTCTCGGAATGATGCTGCTAGGTGGTTTGACGTTCATCAATTTTAGATATAATCTCAACTATACTTACGCTATGATCGGTGTGGGATTGGGAGGATTCAGCAGTGAACTTTGGTTGTGGTTTGAGTCTCTTGCCCCTTACCAATGGCTGGCGAAAAAATGGAAATGGTTGAGTTTGTAGTACCGTCTGCTTGATACGAGATTTGATTGCGAATGCCTATTTTGAAACTTAAAATCTGCCATTCGCATACAAAATACTAGATTTGGAAATTTGCAAAATTGATATAGAAGATGAAAAATAATATGAAACGAATAGGTTTAGCAATTTTGACATTGCTGCTTTGCTTGCCTACGTTCGCGGCACTTAAAGCGGTGAAGAACAACAAAACAAACAAGTGGGGATTCCAGGATCCTAAGACACTTCGAACTGTGATCAAACATGTTTATGATGAGGTTGACCCAGCTCATTCTTTTATTGGCTCTAAGGATTACGCTGTAGTTCGTCAGGGTAAGTATTGGGGTGTGATCAATACAGAGGGAGAAGTGATCGGAAAGATGGTGTTCAAGAACAAGAATATCGCGTTCAAGGCTGCTCACGCCCAGTGGAGAAAGGCACGTATCGAGGATTATATTTATGATGCGGCCGACGCTAATGGCAAATTCGGTTACGCCAACTACTATGGAGATTGGGTGATTTCTCCTATATTTGACGAGATTGATGACACTTATACATTGTCTGGAGCTTCGGAATACGCTATTGTGAAGCATAAAGGCCTTTGGGGTGCCATTGATGCCGACGCGAAGTATATCATCAAACCGGTGATGACGACAAAAGAGTCTATCCTTCAGGCTGCAAAGGAGTGGGGTGAGTATGCACCGCTTGGTTTGACTTCATACGAGGCTATGGATTCTCAGACAAGAAAGAAGGGATTTGCTAATTATTTGGGAAACTGGATTGTTAAGCCTTTCCTTGATGATTATGATAAGACTTGTATGTTCACTCCAGATCGTAATTTCGCTGTCGTAAAACGTGGAGGCAAATGGGGATGCTTGGACCGTGGTGAAAAATGGATCGTTCAGCCGGCATACGCTACTGCAGCTGAGGCTAAGAAGGCAGGTTTCGCATGGCAGTTGAAGAATCCGAAGGCAGGCACACGTCCGTCTGAGGCTCATAATATTGACGACGGAAAATTCAAGAACTCATTGTTCGCAAGTGCTCCAGCAGCACCGTCGACTCCGTCAACACCTTCTACTCCAGCTGTGACTCCGCAGAAACCGTCACAACCAGTGGCTACAGGTGCTCCTACCATCACAATCGTCTCTCCTAAGGATGGTGCTCAGTACACTAATCCTGAGATGACATTTGTTTACCAGGCTAAGACTGCTGATGGTAGCAAGCCTACTATCGCCGCTTATATCAACGGTGAGCTTCAGCCTACAACAAAGGGTGTCAAGCAGTTGTCTGACCAGATCACACTTACTCTTCCACGTAAGGAGGATGTCTGCAGAGTACAGTTGATCGCAAAAGACAGTAAGGGATTGAGCAGTGATCCTGCTGTTGTGAGATTGTACTACAAGGCTGATCAGAACAAACCTGCATTGCATGTTGTGTCAATTGGAGTCAGCGATTACGACCAGGCTGATTTGAAACTTCAGCATGCGTCGAAAGATGCTGCGGATTTCTTGAGCGCAGTGCAGAACAGCAATTTGACTTATTATAAGAATCTTGCCACAGCTTCACTTGTGACAGACAAGAATGCAAACGACCGCACAATCAAGAAACAGCTTTCTCAGCTTGTGAATAAGGTGGATCAGGGCGACGTGATTTTGCTATACTTCTCTGGACATGGAGCTAAGGAGGGTGATGAGACATACTTCTTGTCGGCAAATGCAGAGAGCGAGGATTTGTTCTCTACTGCTGTGAACTTTGATGTCATCAGAAGCGCGACTAAACGTTTGAAGGACAAGAGATGTAAGATCATCATCTTTATGGATGCTTGCCACTCTGGCGCAATGTACGGACAGAAATCTGTGGCTGAGCCATTCTCACTTGCTGATCCAGGCATCATCGGATTCTACTCTAGCACAGCAAGCCAGAAATCAAATGAAAGTGAGGAGTGGAAGAACGGTATCTTCACAAAGGCTTTGATTGAAGGTATCAACGGTAAGGCTGTAGACGAGGAAGGAAACATCACTATCGATGGTTTGGAGAAGTATATCCGTCAGCAGGTACGTACTTCTACAAATGGCAAGCAGATGCCGATATTTGAGAATAAACAAGGAAACTACATATTGTTCCCAAAAAGAAATTAATAAACCAATAGGAGGGCAAAGTTATGAAGAGATTAATATCAGTTGCCAGCATGCTGGTTATGGCTGTGGCAACATTCGCAGGAAATCTTTTCGTCTATTCAGTGACGGGAAGTGTGGAGAGAAAGGCAGGGAATACTTGGCAGACACTTACAAAACGTGCTGAGCTTCAGGAGTCTGATGTCGTTCGTGTGAAAGACGGTGCAAGCCTATCTATCATCGACAAGTCAGCCCAGAAAATATATGCTACAGGAGCAGTAGACGGTAAGTCGGTTTCGGCTATTATCAAAGAGCAGGGAAGCGCGTCGTCAGCTTCAACTCAGTTTGTGGCTCACGCTGTAAAATCTTTGTTCAATGGAAATGGCACTGACAACATCAGCCATTCAGCTGCCGGATGTACATATCGTGGAGACATTATTGAAAGTGATATCGCGAAGTCTATCTTGGCAAAGAAGAACAGTGATGAGCAGTTTAATGTAAGCAATGAGAAGAGTGATTTCGGTATCTCATTTGATCTTGTCGACAGAAAGACTGGAGAGATTGTAGTTGCTGCAAAAGCAGGAAGAGAGGTATATTTCAGAGTTAAGAACAACAGCTCGAAGATCCTTTATGTCAATGTGATTGATATCGCATCTAACGGAGAGATGGCAGAGTGTTTGCCGATCGACGATGCTCAGACATTGTCACACCTGTTGATTCCAGCAAACTGTGTCATCGACCTTGAGGATTATCCAGTCGAGTTGACATATCCGCTTGGCACAGACAATCTTGTGCTTGTGGCTTCAGAAGTGCCTTACGACCTTCGTCAGGTCAACAAGTTTTTGAAGATGCCAAACATCAAGGCAGATGGTAAGCAGCAGATTGGAGTGTACTCTCGCACTATTGCTATCATGCAGTAAGAAAAGAAAAATGATTTTATTGGGCGACGGAATTCCGTCGCCCTTTTTTATTGGATTAAGAATGAAGAGTGAAAAATTAAGAATTTTGTGGATGCGGAATCAAAAAAACACAGAGAAAAACACTAGAATTTGTTTGGAGTTATCATAATTGGTATTATATTTGCAGCTGAATTTGTTTAGTATGTAACGAAAACGTTTGATCATACGGCTATGATGTTTATTGTACTAATGCGAGTTTAAAGACGGATTCAAGACAATTCTTATTGTCGCTAGTGTTTGATGGAGCGAATTATGAGGGGACATTGAAAGTGTTCTTAGGGTAATTATATGTTTGGTTGATCGACATGGTATTGTTTATGGATTTCGAGAATTTAGTAGAAAATAATTAAACGATTAAAAAATGAAGAAAAAGTTATTGCTTTTGACTACTTGCCTTTTTTCCGTATTGATGGCAAATGCTGAATCCTGGAAAACTCTTTATTTTGAGGATTTCGGAGATGAGAAAGATTGGCCTATAGAGAAGCATTATTTGGATCAATTTATGTTTTACGATGGAGATCCTTCTGGTTTTAGCCCATGGGGTAGTTATTGGGGCGTGTCTGTAGGTGGCTTTCCATTAGGAAGGTCAAAAAATGAGACTGGCGGAACATTGGCTCATATTACATCTCCTGGTGATTATTATACTTGGCCAGATGGATCTAGAAAGCCTTGTGATACTTATGGCACTTATATGCCAAATTATGTTATTGGTGGAGACCATACATATCCTGACAACTACGGGAAAGGATGCTTTGTTTATGCACAGATGCCATTACCAAGCATACCGCAAAACGATGGGTATGAGATGAACTATGGAGTGGGTACCTGGATAACGCATAATTATGCTCTCGGCCCACTGTTCCATAAAACAATTGATATATCAAATATGAGTAATACCACCGTTAGAGCTTCGGCTTGGATTGCAAATTTCAGCACTACTAAAGATGTTGATGTGTGGATGTATGCTGTAGCTTTTACTAAAGACGGCCAATGTTTTACTCTTTATGCTTCAAATGGAGACCGTTCACAGTTTAAATTAAAAAATGCTCAATTGTTCAGAAACATAAGAAAATACGAGTGGGTATGTAATACGAATACTTATGAATTAAACGGCTATTATAAGTGGGATAAATTAGTGTTTGTTATTGAATACAGTACTCGCAAGGAATGCTATTGGGGATTGGGAATTGATGATATAAAGATCGAATTTGATCAGTCTACTGCCGGTGTTTCGTTTGTCTTAAGTAAAACAGTCCGAGGAAGAAATGTGACTATCCAACCAGACATTACGCTCAAAAGACTAGAAGATATCTTGGGCACCAACAACGGAAACTTTTACTATTCGTGGTCTAAATGCGAAAAAAATATGTATGATGTATATAAAACTATCGGAGGTGGACGAATAAATTCAGATGCTGATCTTAAGATGATCTTCTCATATTTTGATCCAAAAACACATAATGGAAGATGGAAGTTGAAAATCTGGAATAATGTCACATCCGTTGAAAGATTTATTGATTTGAATCTAAAGGATAGCGATTTGGCAGAAACCAGAGGTATCGGATTGGATGACGACGAGGAAGAAGTCAATTACGATGAGGTTCAGAAGCCAAACATCTACAACGATGGAACCAACCTATATGTCAATGGCACTTCTGAAAATTCACAAATCATTGTTTATGATATGTCGGGAAATGCAGTGGCATACTCTACAACATCTCCAGTAAACATCTCTGTTTTGAAGAAAGGTGTATACGTGGTAGACATAAACGGAACTAAAGTTAAGTTTATGAAAAAATAAGTTTTTCATATAGTTTGACTAATATCGAGAGGGTGTATCAAAATGATATGCCCTCTTTTTATTGGATTAAGAATGAAGAATGAAGAGTTAAGAATTAAGGATTTTTTTCTTCACAAGTGCGAGCAGTAGGCGAGCACATAAATTTAATAAAACCACAGAGACACTAAGTTCAAAGAGAAGTGCTGCTTTTTATGAAAAAAAGAGGAGAGAATTCAAGATAGACAAGTATGGTATAAAGAACATAATTATGGATGATAAAAAAGTTTAATATTGTTTTTGACAAATTAATGCTTTGCTATAATTTTGTGCTTGTTGTGTGAAAATCTATATTTGAATGACTTAAATAGAAATTTCGTATAGTAATATATTTTATGTAGGTACTCAATAAAAATAGAATATATGAAAAAATTATTACTGTTATCGACATCAATGATCGCATCGTTTGCATTTATTGTGAATGCTGTGACTTATATGCAAGTAAAAACAGATGATGGCAAAGTTGTACGTTACGATGTAAAGCATGTGACAGAAGTGAATTTTGAGGAAGATACTCAAGAGACTGAACTTTTACAAGTCACTGTCAGTGGAACAATCGGCAAGGACACATACGTCGATTTAGGATTGCCAAGCGGAACAAAGTGGGCTACATATAATGTGGGTGCAAAAAAGCCTGAGGGTATCGGCACCTATTTTTCTTGGGCAGAAACCACTCCCGATGATATAACATTGTCGGATTGCTATAGCTGGTCGCAATATAAGTGGGGTGGCTATTATTCACAAAAAAAATATGTGACTATTGAGGAATGGGGCACAGTGGATAGTATCACTGTACTGCTTCCAGAAGATGACGCTGCAACAGTGAATTTCAGTTCGGAGTGGCGTACTCCATCTTCAGCTGAACAGAAGGAATTGATAGATGGCTGTACATGGACACACGTCGAAAATTTCAACAACACAGGAGTTTCAGGAGAATATGGAGTGTCAAAGAAAAATGGAAACACCATATTCCTTCCATCTTCAGGATATCGTTCAAAATACGGTTTGAGTGCAAGCTATTGTGGATATTACTGGTCATCTGACTTAAATCAGGAGGATAATGGCACAGCATATTTGACTAAATTTTCATCAGAAGGCTTTACTATCATGTATCAGGGCCGTCACGACGGAATGGTTGTACGTCCTGTGTCGAATGCAAAAGATATAGAATCTTATGTTCTGCATGTCACTGTAAGTGGTACTGTAGGCGAAAATACCTACGTCGACTTAGGATTGCCAAGTGGCACAAAGTGGGCTACATATAATGTCGGTGCAGATAAGCCTGAAGGTATTGGCACTCATTTCTCTTGGGCGGAAATCACACCAGATGACACAACATTGTCGGATTGCTATAGCTGGTCGCAATATAAGTGGGGTGGCTATCATAGCCAGAAAAAATATGTGACTCTCGCAAATTGGGGAACAGTGGATAATATCACAGAACTACTTCCAGAAGACGATGCCGCAACTCAGAATTTCAGTTCAGAATGGCGTACACCATCGTCGGCAGAGCAGAAAGAGTTGATAGACGGATGTATCTGGACGTATGTTGAGAATGTAAATAATACAGGCGTTTCTGGAATGGTAGGTATGTCAAAAGCAAATGGAAATATCATTTTCCTTCCATCTTCAGGATACCGTGCAAAATATGGTTGGGGTGCAAAATCTAATGGATATTATTGGTCGTCTGATTTGAATCAGGAGGATAATGGCACCGCACACTTGGCCAAGTTCACATCAGAAGGGTTTACAATTATGTATCAGGGTCGTCACGACGGAATGGTGGTACGTCCTGTAACGAATGCTGAAGAGAAGATTGAAATAAAGCCATATATTCTGGAAGTTACTGTCACAGACTCTATCGGTGGAAACACCTACGTCGACTTAGGATTGCCAAGCGGAACAAAGTGGGCTACTTGTAATGTGGGTGCAACAAAACCAGAGGAAATAGGTACACATTTCTCATGGGCAGAAACCGTTCCAGACGATACAACATTGTCGGATTGCTACAGTTGGTCGCAGTATAAGTGGGGCGGATTGTATAGTCAGAAAAAATATGTTACTCTCACTAATTGGGGAACAGTCGATAATAATACTGTACTTTTGCCAGAGGACGACGCCGCGACACAGAATATAGGTTCAGAATGGCGCACTCCATCTTCAGCAGATCAGAAGGAATTGATAGATGGCTGTACTTGGACATACGTAGAAAATGTCAATAATACAGGAATCTCAGGAAGAGTAGGAGTCTCAAAGACAAATGGAAATATCATTTTCCTTCCGTCTTCAGGATACCGTTCAAGATACGGTTTGAGTGCAAGTTATAGTGGATATTACTGGTCGTCTGATTTGAATCAGAAAGATAATGGCACAGCATATTTGACTAAGTTCACATCAGAAGGATTTACGGTTATGTATCAGGGCCGTCACGACGGAATGGTTGTCCGTCCTGTAACCACTAAATAAGATAATATAAAATTTATTTATGGGGGAGCATCAAAATAAATGGAGATGCTCCCCATTTTTATTTTAACGTCAATTCGAGACGAAATAAAAATAGAAGAAAAATGATAGTTGAAGTGTCATAAATGAGGATTGTTAAGGACGGAACGTCCTAACTCCTCCATACGTGCGAGCCGTAGGCGAGCACAAATTTAATAAAACCACAGAGGCACAAAGATTACAGAGAAAGGCTATGCCTTTTTATGAGGAAAAGAGATGAAAACTCAATCATAAAGTGGAAAATGATTCGCAGATTACAATTCGGACTCACGTTATTTTATCAATAAATTGTATCTTCGTTTATTTTCGCTATTTTAGGAATGATTGGATGTAATCATTGCCTTTACAAAACACATATTTGTTTTGGTGGTGCGATAAAAAATATTAACTTTGCGTTGCTAATTTGGCGATGGCTTCGTAGTTCAACGGATAGAATACGAGTTTCCTAAACTTTAGATCCGGGTTCGATTCCCGGCGAGGCTACAAATAATAATCAGGGATTAATAGGGGTCCCTTAAAATAACATAAATGCGTATGAAGAAACTTATTTCAATTTCGCTTCTATCGGCATTGTCAGCAACATCTTTTGCTTACGACTTTAATACTTATTCTTACGGATATCAAGCATCGGACTATAGAGAGGCTATCAACATGGGCTTGAAGTTTTATGGTGGTCAGCGTTGTGGTGACACCCATAACTGGATGCTTCATGATAATTCGAGCGTATCAAAGAAGTATTGTCATACCAAAGATGGACAAGGAAAAGTGAATGGCGGTGGCAATGGCAGTTACGATCTTACAGGAGGATGGCACGACTGTGGTGACCATATCAAGGTTGGTACAACAATGGGATATGCAGCATTCTCTTTGCTTGCAGCATATGATATTTGGCCAAAAGCGTTCCAGGATAATTATGATGCTGAATATGGTCCGAAGAATGGAATTCCTGATGTATTGGACGAGGCAAAGATAGCGACTGACTATTTCATGAAGTGTTTCTTGCCAAACGGTGAGTTCTGCTATTATGTCGGTGATGCAAGCGACCATAATGTTTGGAAGACATCGTCTAAGCAGAGTGAGGAATCTGTTAATAATGGTGGTGATCCACGTCCTGTTTGGACATCTTCATCTATAGGAGGCCCTCAGGCTGCAAACTATGTCTCAGCTCTTTGTCTGATGGCTAAACATTATCCTGATGCTGATTATGCGGCTAAGTGTAAGAAAGCGGCTATTGATGGATATGTGTTCGCTAAGAAAAACCAGGACAAACATGCTCCAATTCCTGAGTTCTATAGTTCTCCAAATCCTGAGTGGACAGACGAGTTGTCGCTTGCAGCTGTTATGCTTTATAATCTGACAGGTGAGGATAGTTATTTGGCGGATGCTAAATCTAATCTTGCTGGAAAATGGGAGTCTAACTCACCTCTTGCTTGGGATACAATGACAGACTTTGTTTATTATTATCTTGCAAGAATAGACAAAAGTATGAATAACGGAGCAGGTGGAACTTATGTAAGTTTCCTTGAGAAGAATGTATATGGGTTACATTTGGACAATGCAAAAAGTGATCCGAATGGATTCCCTTACTATTTAAGCCGATGGGGAACAAACAAGTTGGCTCTAGGTGGAGCTACAGCTGCCGCTTTGTATATTAAACTTGTAGAAGATGGGCTGATCACATCTTCAAAGAATGTTGATGAGGCAAAAGGATTCCGTGATCGTATTGTTGACTATGTGTTAGGCAAGAATGAGTTCAACCACACTTTCTTACACGGATTCAAGGGAGATATGCATTTCCGTATACACCACAGAAATGCGATGGGAAGAAATGACAATCCGCCTTCAAACATAAAGAATACATGTGATTATATGTTCGCAAGTGGTGGTGTGATTGGAGGACCTTCTGGTACAGGAATATTTGAAAATGTTGTAGAGGGTGGTTCTTCATATACAGAGACTGAAGGTGGTTGTGACTACAACGCTCCATTTATCATGGCAATCGCAAGTATAGTTGAAAAACTAGATCCAGATTTGAGTGGTGTCGCAGAGGTCAGAAACACTAATTTCAGTGTTTATCCGACTGTATTTGATGATTATGTTGTTGTGGATCCTATAGAGATTGGATACGACGGCAGAGCAGAGGTCAGCATCGTCAACATCAACGGTCAGACAGTCGCTGCAGAAAGCATGGTTGGTTTCACTCCAACTGCGATCAACACATCTTCGTTGCCACGTGGAATCTATGTGTTGAAGGTGAACTTTGACGGAGGTCAGAAGACATTCAAGTTGATTAAAGAGTAATATTACTCATGATATAAGGAGACGTGGATTTCCGCGTCTCCTTTTTTTATCTCACATTTTTAATTTTGCATTTATAATTCAGAATTTATTATACTATTATGGAGAATTTCTCATTTTACAGCCCTACCAAATTCGTGTTTGGTAAAGAGACAGAGAGCAGGTGCGGTGCACTTGTAAAAGAATTCGGAGGTTCAAAAGTCCTTATCCATTATGGAGGAGGCTCTGTTGTGCGTTCTGGCTTACTTGACCGCGTGAAAAAATCACTTACTGAGGCAGGAGTGCAGTTTTGCGAACTTGGAGGTGTCACTCCGAATCCACGTTCGGGAAAGGTGTATGAAGGCATAGAGCTATGCAAAAAAGAGAATGTTGATTTTATTCTTGCAGTCGGAGGAGGCTCTTCCATCGACTCTGCGAAAGCAATCGCTTTGGGAGTGTGTTACGACGGTGATTTCTGGGATTTCTATAGTGGAAAAGCCCGTCCGAAGAAAGCCCTTCCAGTAGGCACTGTGCTGACGATAGCCGCTGCGGGAAGTGAAGGCTCTGGCGACTCTGTGATAACACACGAGAATGGAATGCTAAAGCGTGGGGCAAGCGGAGAATGTATCAGACCTAAGTTTTCTATCCTTAATCCACAATTGACAACAACTCTTCCTGCATATCAGACAGCTTGTGGAGCTACAGATATCATGGCCCACGTCTTTGAAAGATATTTCACTAATACAACAGATGTTCAGACTACCGACCGTCTTTGTGAAGCGGTGCTTTTATCAATGATTGAGGAGACTCCTAAGGTGATAAAAGACCCTAACGATTATCAGGCACGTGCCAATATTATGTGGGCAGGTATGGTGGCTCATAATAATATCGTAGGTGTGGGCAGAGAGCAGGATTGGAATAGCCATGGCATCGAACATGAACTTTCTGCTTTGTATGATTGTGCACACGGAGCTGGTTTGGCTGTCATTATGCCAGCGTGGATGACATACGTAGTAGACCATAATGTTATGCGTTTCGCACAGATGGCATGCAGAGTATGGAATTGTAAGATGGATTTCTCGGATCCTAAGAAGACAGCTCTTGAAGGTATTGCCGCATTCCGCAGTTTCTTGAAATCAATCGGTATGCCGATCAATTTCTCTGAACTTGGAGCGAAAGAGAGCGATATTCCATATCTTGTGAAGACGTTTGGACTTGGTGAGACTGGTAAGACAGGAGGCTTTGTGCAGCTTACAAGCAAGGATGTGGAGAATATCTACAGATTGGCTTTATAAGGTCAATAGAATTGTTTGGATTTATATAAGGGCGATGCCTTGTGCTTGCCCTGTTTAGGTATAATGTAGAGACGTTGCATTGCGGCGTCTCTGTTTTTTTTATGCCACAAGGGATTTCAAAAGGGCAACTACAATGAAATTAGAAAGGGCGAGCACAAGGCATCGCCCCTACGGTTATATCCCTAAGAATTTTTTGATTTCCGCCATTTTCGTTTTTGCTGCGTCTCGGCCCATTTGGTAGACATTCCGCATTTTCGCTTCGTCTTGCTCAATACGGCCGATTGGCAACTCTTCTTCCGGGTAGATTAGAAATGTATTTCCTAGTCGTTCCTGCTCTGAAAGGTAATCCAATTCTCTGTTATACATATGATGGCGTGTGGCAAGGGCATTTGCGATAGCTGGCGTTTCCCGTAGTAGCCAACGGAAAAGGGACATTCCTTTCGGACTCTTTTTCTTAAATCCTTTTGGTTGGGTGAGGATGACGACGTTGCGGCCGTATCCTTGCTGTTGGAAATATTCCAAAGGTATGGAATCTGCCATTCCACCGTCTAACAATCTTTTCCCATTTATACAGACTGGTCTAGAAATGATTGGCAATGAGGCTGAGGCACGAACCCAATCCAGGGCTTCGTGGTCGATCTTAGGCAATTTGTGGTAGACCGCTTTCCCTGTGTCGACGTCGGTGCAGACCACATGAAACTCCATTGGATTGTTTTCGTAGGTGTCGAAGTCGACGGGATCCAAATCGACTGGCATGATGTGGTAGCTGAATTCAGCCCCTACCCAGTCGCCGGTCTTCAGCAGAGATCGAATGCCCATATAGCGGGGATCATCCTTGAAATCTATATTATAACGAAGGGCTCTTCCTATCTGTTTCGACTTGTAATTGCATCCGAAACTTGCACCAGCAGATACTCCTACAGCACCGTCGAATTCGATGCCATTCTCCATCATCTCATCCATCACTCCTGCGGTAAAAAGGGCTCTCAATCCGCCACCTTCTAACACCAATCCTTTTTTCATTGTGTTTTAATTGTTCAATAAATCTTTTGTCTAACAAGGGGCAAGATATAAAGAAATTTTCAGATGTGCAAATCAAGAAGGATGGGGGCTTGTGAACACAACTAGAAGTTTTTGAGGTCCGACCCTTTTGAATTATGAAAAAATGCATATTTTTTCAAATTGCAGTGTAATAAGTTTCATAAAATTCTCCTTTTAGGTTAAAAATATTGTCGTAAAACATAAAAATTTGTCTTTTTTTGATAATTTTGCACCGTTTTTTAAGAAAAGATAGAAAAGATGAATCTAAAGGAAAAAACTTTTGCTCCTAAATTTTTCGACTGTCTTAAAGGCTACAACAGTGGTCTATTCACTGCTGACCTGATGGCCGGTATTGTTGTGGGCATCGTAGCCATACCGTTGGCTATTGCTTTCGGTATCGCATCCGGCGTAGGTCCGGCTGAGGGTCTTATCACTGCAATCATCGCAGGATTTTTTATCGCAGTGTTGGGAGGATCTAAGGTTCAGATCGGTGGTCCTACAGGTGCGTTTATCGTAATTGTCTATGGAATTATCCAGCAACATGGTTTGGCAGGTCTGATGATCGCCACTATTATGGCTGGTGTCATTCTGGTATTGTTGGGTGTGTTCAAGCTTGGAAGCATCATCAAGTTTGTTCCATATCCTGTGACAGTCGGTTTCACAGGTGGTATCGCGCTCACAATCTTCTCTACGCAGATGAACGACTTCTTTGGACTTGGTATCGAGAAGGTTCCTGCTGATTTCGTTCACAAGTGGATCTGCTACTTTGAGAATTTCTCACACGTCAATTGGTGGGCATTTGGAGTGGCTGCGGTAAGTCTGTTGATCATCATCTTCTCTCCAAAAATATCAAAGAAGGTGCCTGGTTCATTACTAGCTATCATCATTGCCACAATCGCAGTGTATGTTATCAAGAGCAACGTCGATAATACAGGAATCAAGACAATTGGAGATCTTTATGAGATGCCAGCTGGATTCCCTGCTCCAAGATTCCCTGAGTTTGCTTTGGCTGAGGGTCAGACTTGGCTTAGTGTGATCCAGAACTTGTTCCCTGCTGCGTTCACAATCGCTATGTTGGGAGCTATCGAGAGTTTGCTTTCTGCTATTGTTGCAGACGGTGTGATTGGAGACAAACACAATTCCAACACTGAACTTATCGGCCAGGGTGTCGCTAATATTGTGGTTCCATTCTTCGGTGGTATTCCTGCTACAGGAGCTATCGCCCGTACAATGACAAACATCAACAATGGTGGTAAAACTCCAGTCGCTGGTGTTGTACACTGTGTTATCCTGACATTGGTTTTGCTATTCTTGGGTGATTTGGTTAAGTTGATTCCAATGCCATGTTTGGCTGCAGTGCTTGTGATGGTATCATACAACATGAGTGGATGGAAGACATTTGTGTCATTGTCTAAGAGCCCTAAGTCGGATTTCTCAGTGCTTTTGACTACATTCTTCTTGACTGTGATCTTCGACCTTACAATCGCAATCGAGATTGGTTTGCTACTTGCATTGGTATTGTTCCTACGTCGTACAAACGAGTCTTCAGTTGTCAGAGTATTCGGTAAGGAGATTGATCCAAGCGATAACACAGACGTACAGCTTCATGAGGAGAAACTTGTGGTGCCAGATGGAGTAGGTGTTTATGAGATCGACGGACCATACTTCTTCGGTGTGGCAACTAAGTTTGATGATGTGATGAGTGCGGTGGCTGAAACACCAAAGGTGAGAATTATCCGTATGAGAAAAGTACCATTCATCGATTCAACAGGAATGCACAACCTTTCTGAACTTTGTCATCAGTCGCACAAAGCAGGAATCCAGGTGATCCTTTCTGGTGTGAACAACCACGTCCATGCAACTCTTCACAAAGCAGGAGTTGATAAGATTATCGGTGAGGAATACATCTGCGCTAATATCAACATCGCGTTGGAGAAGGCAGAGGCTTACGTAAAGGGAGTTTCAAACCCTAAATTGAATGCTTAAACGAATAATCATCTAATCTGTTAGAATGGGGCGAGCCCTGTTTCTACTGATTTTGATATAAATTGTTGTTTTGCTGATGAAAAAGCACCATCGTAGTATAATTACGGTGGTGCTTTTTTTAATTCATAATTCGTAATTCATAATACATAATAGGGGAATGATTAAATAAAAAAGACGGAGCATTGCCCCGTCTGATTCTGCATTTCACGTTAGACTATAACATAATCTTTTGATGATTTTATGCGGCTTTTTATTTCCCATTTGTTTTTTGTTCAGCGAAATGTTCGCGGGCAATAGCAATCGCACGTTGCATTTTTTCAGCAAGCAATTTTTTGTCAGGCAGTTGAGTGTAGTATTGAGCTACTTTGATTGGACTGTCTTCATCTAACATCAAATATTCAACATGTTCGGTGTTTCCTTCGCTACAAAGAACTAACCCGATTGGAGACAGTTCTCCTTCTTTACGTTCATTTTTATTTAAGTAACGTAAATAAAGCAACATTTGACCTTCATGTTCTGGTTTGAATTTTCCTAATTTCAAGTCGATTGCTACCAAACGACGAAGAGTTCTGTGGTAGAATAGTAGGTCGATGTAGTAGTCAATGGCATCGACAGTGATACGTTTCTGTCTGCCAATAAAAGCAAAGTCTGTTCCCATTTCGCAAATAAAACTTTGCATTTGGGTGACGATGGAACTCTCCAGATCTTTTTCTGTAAAGACATCAGGTAATCCAAGCATGTCAAGAAAATAACTGCTTTTAAATACAAGGTCTGGATTCAATGTGTTGCCATCTTTAAGGTTGTCAAGTTCTTTTTTGATGACATCTTCAGGCTTACGACTGATGGCTGTTCTTTCATATAATTGACTGTCAATTTTGGCATCTAAAGTTCGAGTGTCCCAATGCTCAAGTCTACACATTTCCATATAGAATTGGCGAGCAAGAGGATCTGTTACTGAGACGAGTGAACGAATATGTGTCCAACTGAATTGTGTACGCACTGCGTACACAATTTCTTCTTCTGAAAATGTATATGCAACTCGTAAACAATGTTGAATGTTTCTAAGATTCCATCCACTGCCATACTTCGTTGTCAATTTAGCAGCCAGATTCTTAACAATCTGTTTTCCATATTCAGCACGCTGATTGTAAAGCACATCTTCTTTGATGCGTTTGCCCACATGCCATTTTGTTAAGCAGATTTCAGAGTTGACATAGACAGCGATACGTTTACGACCATTGTCGATAATGCCACAAACATCAGAAAACAACAACATTTCTGTGTTTTCTTGTACGATTTCTTTTCCTTTTCCCATTTTTATAAATAACTAAACAGAATTCATTATTAATCCACAACAAAAATAGCGGAAAATATTGTAATATGCAAAGATTTGCACACAAACAATAACCGTGATTTTATACGGCAATTGTAATTCTTTTTAATTCATGATTCGTAATGCTTAATAGGGGAATGATAAAATAAAAAAAGACGGAGCATCGCCCCGTCTGATTCTGCATTTCACATTTATAATTTATCATTCTTTTAGCGAGTTCCAACCCTGAGCCTGGATATCGATCTCTCCGCCTCCACGAGTGATCATTCGAGCACCAAGGTTTTCTGCTGTGATGTGACCGATGATTTTGATATCTGGACGAGGCACACCAGGAAGAGTGACTTCTGTCAAAGCCTTGAATGTGTCGTGCATAGAAAGCGGAATAGTGAACAGAAGCTCATAATCCTCACCGCCGTTCATAGCAGCCATAGTCATGTTCATATTCATCTCTTCTGCCATCTGTGCTGTCAGGTAGTCGATAGGAATACGGTCCTCATAGATTCGGCATCCTACGTGGCTCGCTTTGCAGATGTGGAGCAACTCAGACGACAAACCGTCTGAAATATCCATCATTGATGTAGGGACGACGTTGATACGCTCCAACGACTCTATTATATCTTTTCTTGCTCTTGGTTTCAACTGTCGTTCCACCAAATATTCTTTGCCTGCGAAGTCTGGATCTGAACCTTTTCCGGCGTTGAACACCTCTTTCTCTCTTTCAAGAAGAAGCAAACCCATATATGCGGCGCCAAGATCTCCAGTAACGCAAATAAGGTCAGTGTCTTTCGCTCCACTGCGTTTCACAATCTTGCCTTCCTCACCTTCTCCGATGCAAGTGATGCTTATTGTGAGACCATTCAGCGACGCTGTGGTGTCTCCTCCGATCAGGTCGACTCCGTGCTCTTCACATGCGATCTTCATGCCGGCATATAATTCGTCAAGATCCTCCACACATAGTTTTGAACTTACTCCAAGACCGACAACCATCTGTTTCGGTTTGCCGTTCATTGCGTAGACGTCGGAAAAATTGACAATCGCTGATTTGTAACCCAAATGTAGGAGCGGGCAGTATGTCAGGTCGAAATGTACACCTTCAAGCAGCAAATCCTTCGTTACCAAAGTTTTTTTGCCTGTATAGTCGAGTATAGCGCAATCGTCGCCAACCGACAATTCCGTCGACTTGTTCACGATAGGGAACTCCTTCGTAAGTCTGTCAATCAATCCAAATTCTCCAAGTTCTTTAATCTGCATAGTTTCTTAATTTAAACACAAAAAGGGGACGTGAATAATCACGTCTCCTTGCAAAATTATCAATATTTTTCGGATTATCCTTTAAATGAGCAGGCATAATCTGCAAGAGATTTGTCGCGTGCTCCCATGACCACAATCGAATCATTCGCTTTGCTCTCTTTCGCGATCATCGCAGGGATCTCTTTTCTATCCTGCACGTAGACGCAATTGATGCCTTGCGACGTGAAATAGTCCGCCACAAACTTTGATCCGATGCTCATGTCGGTCGTTCCGCCTTCGTAGTAGACGTCGGCAAGATAGAACACATCCTGCTTTCTCATCACCTCTTTCAAAAGGATAGCCATCTGCTCGTATGTTTTGCGAAGCGGACCGAATCCATGAGGCTGGTAGACGGCATATACTTTATCTGAAAAAGATGCTAGTGTGCGGATTGTCTCTGCCACCTCTTCGGGAGTGTGGGCGAAATCGTCCACCAACAATGCACCATTAGAGTCCTTGCCTATTATGTTTCCGCGACGGTAAACACCGCCGAATTTGCTCAAAATCTTAGCACATTCCTCAACATTCACACCATATACACTCGCCATTGCCACAGCTGCAGCAATGTTCAATGCGTTGTGAAGCCCAATAGAGTGGTATGCGAACGGTACCCCGTTGATTGAGAATGTTATGCCTTCGCTTGTGTGTTTCAAGTCGGCAACCTTAAAATCTGCGTTGTTATCTTTTTCTGCAAGAGCGAAAGTGACACGTTTTTTGCAATTCAAACGGCGGAGATTCTCGTCTCCTGAATTAAGCACAACAGTGTCGGCTGTATTGTCGGCTACTGTCTGGAAAAGACCGACTGTGACATCTATTTCATGGTGATCATGACCTACATTGGTGATCACACTCATAGTAGGGTTGTATCTTACAATGCTCTTGTCACTCTCGTCTCCTTCAAAGACGAGCGGCCCATCGCCTGAATTGTCGAAATTGCCTGGTTCTCCACCTCTTTTCACATTGTTGTCGGCAGCACCTGCAATCATGCATGGTTGTTTGCCAGCTCCGTGCAGAAGTTGGTAGATAAGGTGGGTGGTAGTGCTCTTTCCTGCAGTGCCTCCCACACAAATTGCACCTCCACAATGGTTGCTTGCGATTTCTGCGAGCAACTCACTGCGGTGCATAATCTTAACATTACGTCTTTTTATTTCTTTAATATCCGGATTTGTATCCTCCACAGCTGTACTTACAACAGCGAAGTCCAAATCTGCAGGCAAATGCTCACCATCCTGCATCACACAGTTGACGCCGTGGCGAGAAAGTTCTTTGTAGTCCTGGTTTTTCTCTTTTTGAGCGAAAGCTCTATCGCTTCCATAAACCTCTTCGCCCTTTTCTGCAAGGAAAAGAGCCATCGGACTCATACCTGTGCCAGCAACACCGACGAAATAGCCACGACGGCGCCGATTGCAAGCACTGTGCTGATCATCATGTCCCATATCATAAGCGTTAAATTTAATTGATAAGTGTTTTTTACTACTGGCAAAGTTATTTCATCGGGGATTTTATTCAAAAGAAACATTGTTGAAGTTTCTAACATTAATAGCAACAAGTTATCAACATTTTTATTAACGATATAATAACAATTTATTGTCATGAAGGCATCCAAACAAGCATTGTCATTAGTAAATTTGATAAAAAATCAGCCGAAGGATTCTGATTTGAACTCGGTCTCCTTCGGCTGTATTGGTATATGTGTTGTCTCGTCGAATACATTAATTATGAGACAATTGCTAGTTTTTAATTGTACTTACATAATCATGTATTTGGCTTAAAAATAGTTCTGTATAGATTTCCGCACCGTTGCTGTTCATGTGAGTCGGATCAGCGAACATTTCGGAATGTTCTATGAAGAATGGAAGGTGAGTGTTGTCGATAAAGAGCATTCCATGTTTTTTGCTTATCTCTTCCATCTTGTCTCTAGATATGTTTATCGAATCGCGGATGAAATATCTAGGCGAATCAACAATCACCATTTTAATGCCTTTCTCCTGAGCCCTTGTCAGAATGGAATCGAAGCGGGCCACTTTAGTTTCGCTTAGTGTTGTGCCTGTCAACTTTTCTGGCTCTAATTCCAATTTCTTAATAAGCTCTTTAGGTGTCAGAGGCTCGTATCCTTTTTCTGTTTCTTCTGTATATGAACTGCGGCTTCTGTAACGCATCAAGATACGGTGGATTACAGAGTTGTATTGGTATATTTTGCTGTTGAGACGGGCGTATTCTTTCCAAGGCAACTCTTCTTTTATCGCGGTTGTCACCCATTTGTTTGTCTCATAGTATGGGTATAGGTTGACGAATGGATCATCCACACCCTCGTATAGATATTCACAGCAGTTTTCCCAAATGATCAATTTAGGAGAGTATCTGTCTAAGATAGAGTTTACCACACAACTGTTGTGGCTGAAGAAACAGCCATCACGAGCGACGTTGTATGCTGGCAACCCAATCGAGTCTTCTATTTGTTGAGTCACATAATGGTGTGACGCACGTGAAGATCCGACAATCACCACAGGGGTGTTCACATCATATAGAGAAAAGTATGTTTTTCCTGTAGCTCCTTGGTTGCTGATCTGAGGAAGCATATAATCCATCGCTTTGCCTACAGCAAGGTCAATCACAACTATAGAGACCAAAACTATTAAAACGGCAACACCAAATCTTAATAACCCTTTTTTCATAACTGCTTTAGAATTGGAAATAAATAAATGAACCACCATTGAGCACACCAAAGGCGAGAATATAGAATGTCAGCAGAATAGCTGTGATGTATCTTACGACAATGTATTTTGAACTTAGAAGATGGATGTTCAAATCCTTCTCCTTTATGAAGTCGTAAATAAATACTATCGCCATTGCAAGGAATCCTAATAGGAATGTGTCAATGTCGACGAAGAGTTCCCCATGCTCTGTAAATATTTTCTTAAAGATTGTCATTACGTCGTTAAGGTCGTTTACACGGAAGAATATCCATGCGAAATTCACAATTAGGAAAGTGAGTGCCAATCTTAGTAGATTAGCTATAGAGAACTTGTCTGAAATCTCTTTGATTTTGTTTCCATACACTTGTCTTTCTATCACCATACATGCTCCGTGGAATGCTCCCCAGATGAGGAAAGTGTATGCTGCGCCATGCCATAGTCCACTTACAGTAAAGACGATCATTGTGTTGAGCATCCAGCGCGCTTTGCTGCATCTGTTGCCTCCCAATGGGAAATAGATGTAATCTCTGAACCATGTGGTGAGTGAGATGTGCCATCTGCGCCAGAAATCAGTGACTGTTTTTGCAAAATATGGACGGATGAAGTTCGTTGGCAGTTCGATGCCAAACAACTTTCCACTTCCGATAGCCATCAACGAGTATCCAGCGAAGTCAGCATAAATCTGAATGGTGTAAAGGACGCTGGTGAAAAAAAGTGTCGTGCCGTTGTGTTGGTCGATGTTGCTATATACTGTGTTTACGTAAATTGCCAAACGGTCGGCAAGACAAAGTTTCATAACAGCGCCAATCAAGATCGCTTTGCATGCGTCAATAGCCACGTCGTAATTGAAAGTACGAGTCTCAAAATACTGTGGTAATGTTTTTTGAGCTCGGCTTATCGGTCCACTCAAAATGCTAGGGAAGAACATTACGTAGGCAAGATATGCCAAAAGATCTTTGGTCGGCTCTACCTTTTTCTGATATACATCAATACTGTAACTCAACGCTGAGAAAGTGTAGAAACTGATACCCACTGGCAACAGGATGTTAAGCGTCGATACTTCCACGTCTGCTCCGAAGAGAGAAAAAGCATCGATAAACGCCTGCACAAAAAAGTTGAAGTATTTGAAAAAGAATAGGATGCCGATGTTTAGAAGTATGGCACCGACTGAAATCATTTTTCGCTTTTTGGAATCTTCAGTTTTGCCCATCAAATCTCCAGCGACGAATGTGGAGAATGCAGTCAACAATAATAGCCCTAGAAAACGCCAGTCCCACCATCCATAGAATATAAGGCTAGCTATTACGATAAGTCCGTTTTGGAGAGTTTTGTTCCCACGGCATAATGTCCAGTAGAGAATAAATGTTAAAGGCAGGAAAATTAGATATTCAAGTGTCTGAAATGTCATTTGATTATGTTATTATCGATTTATATTCATTGTTGTTTAGTGTGTGGTTGTGCTCTTTCCCCACCAAATTCATCTTATTCGCATAACACACTTGACACCACTTTTTTTATTATGTCCTAATGTTCAGGAAAAAATTACAGAAATGCAGCCGAATTTTAACAGATTTGTAATTTTCCCGCTTGCAAAGTTATTCTATTGGGCAATTTATTCAAAAAAAACAATCTTGAAATTTATAAAATAAATGATTGTTGGTTGTCAATATATTGATTTTTGTTGATTTAAGAATGTCCATGTATTAAACAAAAACTATATTGCCCAGAAATGGGTTTGTTTTTGCATACGACTTGCATCGTAGAAGCAGGTCAGTTAGTATGCTTTTGGTATGCTGATAATAAAAAAGCGACCGTTCGTGAAGAACGGCCGCCCTGTTAAGAACTTACTCCATCGCTCTATTTCTTTTTAGAAATAGTAGTAGCATTGCAATCTTTGCTTTCTGCTGCTAGGTAGGCAGGAATGTGTTTGCCTTCCTTGTGAACCGTTTT
>JAEEGL017427707.1_pt1 | contig 88078 bp, 73 predicted proteins | sample 9134231 | NCBI WGS metagenome assembly JAEEGL01 (sample SAMN16246548, study PRJNA631951) | gut metagenome | biome: gut microbiome; feature: rumen; material: fiber-attached | host: Bos | place: Iran: Karaj | collected 2018-10 | reverse complement strand
AATAGCAGAAGGCTTTGAGTTGGTATCAAATTGTTACCAACTGAAAATGGTCTCACCCAAAGATGGAAAAAAGTATAGTACTGACGTCACCGATATGCAGCAAGCGTTCAGAATCATCCAGTCCATCCCTTCCAAGAAAGCTGAGCCATTCAAGCGCTGGCTCGCGCAGGTGGGTGCCGAAAGGATTCACCAGATGCAGGACCCGGAACTGGGCATCCAGCAGTCCCTTCAGGATTACAAACGGTTGGGATACTCTGACAACTGGATCAACCAACGTCTCAAGAGTATCGAGATTCGCAAAGACCTGACCGACCAGTGGAAAGCCCACGGAGTTGAAGAAGGAACAGGCTACGCTACCCTTACCGATATCATCTACTACACTTGGGCCGGTCTTACTGCCCGCGAATACAAACACCTCAAGGGTCTCAAACAAGAAAACCTCCGCGACAATATGACCAATGAGGAGTTGGTGATGAATATGCTGGCCGAGCTTACCACCAGCAACATCACTAAGGAAGAGCACCTGGAAACGATGTCTGAGCATGCCCGAGTTGCAGAGCGCGGCGGATCCGTCGCCAAGGTGGCCAAGGAAGCTTTTGAGAAGCAGACAGGGAAGAAAGTCGTCAGCTCCATGAGTAAGTATGAAACGGTACATTGCGTCACAGCAGCCGGAATTGGAGTTGGGAACGGGTGAGGCAGTGGAAATTGACGGACAGGAGGAATGAATAGCTGATTCTTTAATCCGAATACTCAGTTAGTATGAATTTTCTGGAAAGACTCTTCCATCTCAAGGCAATTCCAGAGGAAACGGTGGTGCCGGATGAGTATATCAAGAAATATCCTGAGCCTTCTGAAAAGGTACAGGAACTTTTGCAGAGGGTCCCAAGTACTGGCAAGATGCTTTATCAGTATATTAGGCACACCAGCATTTCAAAAGAGTGGAAGTACTGGGCTTTCGAGTTGTTGGAGAAAGGGATAGAGACCCCTGGTATTATTCAGTTGGCAGGGGAAGATTTGGATATGTTTCCTACGGAGTTTGCCGAGTTCCTTGAAACTCTTTTCAAAGAGCTTGATGTAGAGATTAGTCAGGAAATTGCATATTGTTCGTATGTAATGAGCATTGCCGAGGAAGTGATTCGAGGGGAAAGGACAGCACGAAGCGGATTTGAAGATCTGGGCAGAGCGGCACCAGATATTGATTACCAGGAGCCTTTCTACGACTTTTATATTTGGGAAGACTGTATCGATGAAGTTGATTTCCTGACGATCAAGGGAAGTGGACTCAGAAAGGATAATGTCGAAGAATGGATGCACCAGTTTTTTGAGAAACTGGTCAAAGCCAATCCAAAATACTGCTCTGGTTCAGTAAATAATTTGGGGTAGTTTCCAAGACAAATTGTTGTCAATTAATGCATCTCAGCCTGCCTCAGACTTCCCCTGTGACTATCCAAGTTTTTGAATACAAGTGTAACTGGCTGATAATAAGTAGCATAGAACAATTACACCATATGTTTAATGAAGAAGAGTATTGATTTGATAATCAAATGGTTAAATGAACCCCGCGGCGAAAACCGCGGGATTCATTTTAGAACGCCGTAACGGCATCCGGCCTCTGGCAGGCGTTATGCGCCGCCTTCTGGCAAATGGCCGCGACCGAAGCGGAGATACTGGAGGGATGATAAGGGTTTCCCACCACACTCACACCGGAAATGGCCTCGAACCAGGTGCAGGCGGCCGTGTATCGGCCATACGTCTTCTCGAGATGGAATCCGTCCCGGTTGAACGTGTCTCCCAGCGAACTGCCCCTGGCATTCTGGATAGCCGTACCCGAGGGAATCAGAATGGGGAACTTATGGGCCGATACCGCCTGCCGCGAAGCCTCCACGATGGCGCGGTACATCTGCATCTGATTGCAGTCATAGCGCGGGAAATCCCGGTGTTTTGATTCGGCCGCATACGCCCAGGTCTGGTGCCACATCAAGACGGCCCGCGCAGGGACACGGCTGCGCACGTGAGCGACGAGCGCCTGAAGATAGGGCTCATAGGTTTCATACTCGCCGGAGAGGCCGCTCGCCTGCTGGAAACTCACGTAATCCCATTTTTCATCGGCCAGGCCGAAGGAGAGCGGAACGTGCGGAAACGTCTTCTTAACGCCTCCCGTCACCTTGCGGTAGGCATAATCTTCCGTGAAGACTATCGTATTGCGGAAATGCCTTTCCAGCGAACATCCGCCGATATACAGATTGCCGATAACGACAGGGATGCCGGCGGCATCGAACAGATTCCAAAGGTACTGCTCCACGGAATCTTCCGAGAAACTGTTGCCTATAGCCAGGATGCGGAGCGTATCCCGGGGCTGAGCCGCGGCGACGGCGAGACCGACGAATACTGACAGAAAAACGGAAAGAAGACGTTTCATACGAAATAAAAGGTTATTCTATGCAAATGTAACAAAAAAAACCGGGCTGCAGCGAAGCAGTCCGGCTTTTTGGTACTGGGTAGGAGAATCGAACTCCTATTGCGAGATTGAGAATCTCGAGTACTAACCGTTATACGAACCCAGCGGTTGGGAGTGCAAAGGTACGAAGATTTTTCGAATCTCCAAATTTTATTTGAGGAACACGAAGAAAACCGCCAGTATCAGGCAGATAAATGCCGCAAAGTGGTTCCACTGAAGGGGTTGTCCCTTGAAGATGAACGCCACGATGACGGTGAAAACGGTGAGGGAAATCACTTCCTGGATTACTTTCAGCTGCAGCAGGTTGAACGGCCCGCCGTTGGAAGTGAAACCGATCCGGTTGGCCGGGACCATCATACAGTACTCGAAAAAGGCGAGTCCCCAGGAAAGGAGGATCACCAGGATAAGCGGCCATCCTTCCGTTATTTTCATCTCCTGCAGTTTCAGGTGTCCATACCACGCAAAGGTCATAAATACGTTGGAAAACACCAGCATCAGGATAGTCAGAAAACCTTTCATAGCTTGTTTGTAATTTGGCCGCAAAATTAATATCTTTGTAGGACATAGCGAAGAAATATTTAAACAAATAACCCTATGACGCTCATCAAATCCATTTCCGGTATTCGCGGCACCATTGGCGGCGCTCCCGGCGGAGCCCTCACCCCCATCGACGTAGTCAAGTTCACGGCGGCCTATGCAGCCACCCTCCCCCAGCGGAAACCCGTCCCCAACGGTCCCCGTTACAAGATCGTCGTGGGCAAGGACGCCCGTATGAGCGGCGATATGGTGGAACAGCTGGTGGTGGGGACCCTCATCGGCTGCGGCATCGACGTAGTCAAATGCGGCTTCGCCTCCACCCCCACCACGGAGATGGCCGTCCTCTTTGCCCAGGCCGACGGCGGCATCATCCTCACCGCGAGCCACAACCCGCGCCAGTGGAACGCCCTCAAGCTCCTCAACGACAAAGGTGAATTCCTCACCGCCGTCGAGGGCCAGGCCGTGCTGGACCTGGCGGAGAAGGAGGACTTCGATTTCGCGGAAGTGGACGATCTGGGCACCATCGAGGAAGAAGACTTCACGGACAAGCACCTGGACGCCGTCCTGGCCCTTCCGGCCGTGGACGCGAAAGCCATCAAGGATGCGCACTTCACCGTGGTGGTGGACGCCATCAACTCCGTGGGCGGCATCATTATGCCCCGTCTCCTGAAGCGGCTGGGCGTCAAATGCTTCGGCCTCAACTGCAATCCCACCGGCGATTTCGCGCACAATCCGGAGCCGCTGCCCGCGAACCTCGTGGAGCTGAGCGAAACGGTGGTGAAGGAGAAGGCCGATCTAGGCATCTCCGTGGACCCGGACGTGGACCGTCTCGCGTTCATCTGCGAGAACGGCGAGCCCTTCGTGGAGGAATACACCCTCGTGAGCGTGGCCGATTATCTGTGCGAACTGGCGCAGAAGGAGGGGAAACCCATCGCCACGGTCTCCAACCTCTCCTCCTCCAGGGCCCTTCGCGACGTGACGGAGAAGCACGGAGGCACCTACTATGCATCGGCCGTAGGTGAGGTGAACGTGACCACCCTGATGCACAAGGTGGGCGCGCTCATCGGCGGCGAAGGCAACGGCGGCGTCATCTATCCCGCCATCCACGCCGGCCGCGACGCGATGGTGGGCGTGGCGCTGTTCCTGAGCAACCTCGCCCATAAGAAGATGAAGGTGAGCGAACTCAAGAAGACCTATCCGCAGTATTTCATCGCGAAGAACAAGATCCAGCTCAGCGACAGCAAGCTCATCGACAAAATCCTGAGCGAACTCAAGGTGATTTACGCCAAGGAGAACATCAACGACATAGACGGCGTGAAGATCAACTTCGAAAAAGACAAGACCTGGGTGCACCTGCGCAAGTCCAACACGGAGCCCATCATCCGCATCTACTCGGAGGCCTCCACGATGGCCGCCGCGGAAGCCCTGGGCAATGAGGTGATCGCCGTCGCGAACAAGATTATCGGCTAGTGTTTTCATTCCGGACCACACCGCTGGAGGACCAGCTGGACAGGGCCTTGCTATACGGCAAGGTAGGTTGTTTTTGTACCCAGAACTGCTGGGATACGGCTAAAGGCCGATGGATGTGGGACCTCTTCCGCGAAAGGGGCAACCTCGCCTGCGTCTTCACCCCGCGGGACGCGGAGCTCACGCCCGGGACGAATCACATCGTCTTCGAGGCCGATAAACTCCGCGAGCTGAACGCCGTGGTGGTGGAGATCCAGGACGTGGGCGTGCGGTACTTCAACTATACCAAGGACGTGATGCAGCTGATGGAGATGCTCGCGCTGCTGGGCGACGACGCACCCTCCTTATATATAGTGGACCACCTGAACCCGTCCGGGCGCGTGGTGGAAGGCACCATCCCCGCCGTCAGCGGGGAGATGTACGTCCCGCGCGTGGCGCATCGGCACGGCCTCACCCTGGGCGAACTGGTGAACCTGTACGCCGCCGAAATGGGGGCGCGCTTCCCCATCCACATCATATCGGCGATGGCCACCGATACCAACCGGCAGCTGATGCCCTGGACCATCGCTCCGGCCTCGGACATTCCCGGCCTCTTCAGCTCCTATCTCTACAGCGGCGGCGGCCTGTGGAACAACACCACCCTCACGCCCGGCATCGGCACGGCGCGGCCCTACGAATACATCGGCGCCCCCTTCATCAAGCCCCTGCGTCCGGAGGACCTGCCCCAGGCGCACGGCGCCCTGCTGCGCCCCTGCTCGTTCACGCCCGCAGCGGGCCGCTACGCCGGCGAGCGCTGCTACGGCTTTCAGATTATGCTGGTGCCCGGAGAGCCCTATCACAGCCTCCTGCACACCCTGCACCTGATGCGCTGGCTGCGGGATCACTATTCGGCCTTCGAATTCGAGCCCGCCTTCTGGACCAAGCTGGCGGATCCCGTGCTGGAGGCCTACCTGAAGGAAGAAATCGGCTTCGACGTGGTGCGGGAGCATATGAAACTGGAGGAACAGAAGTGGATTCGCAAGGCCAAAAGATACATTCTCTACGAGGATGCACCGTATCGGATGAAATAATTTGCTTTTAACAAATTGTTTTTCTATCTTTGCGGTCCCAAATTGTTAACAATAGCTAGTTTTACGTAAAATGAAGAAAGGAATTCATCCCGAAACCTACCGACTTGTAGCTTTCAAGGATATGTCCAATGACACCGTCTTCGTCACCCGCAGCTGCGCTCCCTCGAAGGAGACCCTCACCGTGGAAGGTGTGGAATACCCGCTGGTGAAGCTGGAAATCTCCAACACTTCCCACCCGTTCTACACGGGCAAGGTGAAGCTGGTGGACACCGCCGGACGTGTGGATATGTTCTATCAGAGATACAAGAGCCGCAAGAAATAGTTTCTGCGAGCCATCGGTTCAAGACGGCATCCCGAAAGTTCGGGGTGCCGTCTTTACTTTATATCATTTTTCCCGAGATGACCAAATTCTGGCAAGCTTGCCAAAATTTGGCTCAGGGGCCGGGGCCGGCGTATCTTCGCGAAAAAAGAATGCGTTATGAAAAAAGAAAACTCTTTCCTCCATCCTCTTTACGAGGAACACGCCACGCTCTACTGCGACAACCTCACCCTGCACTTGGACGGATTCTGCAGCGGCCCGGACTTCGTGTCCCTTCCCCCTCTCTATGAAAGCAGCCTGTTCGCCATCTACAGCCTGCTGGAGCGGATGCTTCCGGGGCTGCAGGGCATCAGCATTATGGGCATTTACAGGGAGGATGAATCGGCCCCCTTCATCGCCTGGGATCTGATGCTCCTCACGGGAGAGGACGAAGGCTTCTTCCTCCCGATGGAAAGCGCCGCTTCCCTTTTCGCCCAGAACGGAATCCCCTACTATCGTCGGCCATAAACTGACACTTTGGCAGGCCGGGGCCCCTTGGCAGACATTTTGATTGTCCTACGCGCGACAATCACGCATCATTATGGCAGAAAAGAAGAAAAAAGATACGCAGGAAGGGGCTCACGGCAAGAAAGTAGCCGAACTGGAAGCCAAAATCGAAGGACTGAACGCAGACTATCTGCGGCTGATGGCGGAGTTCGACACCTTCCGCCGCCGTTCGGCAGAAGAGCGGCTGGCACTGGTGAGCTCTGCATCGGCCGAGACCATCAAGGGCCTCCTCCCCATCCTAGACGACTGCGAAATCGCCCTCCAGAACCTGGAGAAGAGCGCGGACAGCGAGGCCGCAAAGGAGGGGACGCAAATGATTTTCGGCAAGCTGACGGCCTACCTCAAGACCAAGGGTCTGGAGCGTATCGAAGCCAAGGGGGCCGATTTCGACACGGAACTGCACGAGGCGGTGACCACCTTCCCCGCTCCGTCGGAGGAGCTCAAGGGCAAGGTCATCGACGTGGTTCAAACCGGCTACACGCTGGGCGGGAAAGTCCTGCGCTATGCCAAAGTAGTGGTGGGAGCATAGCCTATGGCCAGCAAAAGAGACTACTACGAGGTTCTGGGGGTCGACAAAAAAGCGTCGGCCGATGAAATCAAGAGCGCCTACCGCAAGCTGGCGCTCAAGTGGCATCCGGACCGCTGGGTGAACGGCACCGACGCGGAGAAGAAGACCGCGGAGGAGAACTTCAAGGAGGCAGCAGAAGCCTATTCCGTCCTGAGCGACGCAGACAAACGCGCCAAGTACGACCAATTCGGCTTTGCGGCCGAACAGATGGGCGGCGGCGCCGGCGGATTCGACTTTGGCGGGATGGACATCAACGACTTCCTGCGGAACATCTTCGGCGGCAGCTTCGGCTTCGACTTCGGGGGCGGTTCCTTCGGCGGTTTCGGCGGCTTCGGCGGCGCGTCAGAGCCCCAGCAGCGGGTCCTGCGCGGCCGGGACATCCGCACCAGCGTGAAACTCACCCTGGAGGAAATTGCGAACGGCTGCGACAAAGAGATTTCCCTGGAGCGCGCCCGTCCCTGCCCGGACTGCGGCGGACGCGGCGCCAAGAGCGAGGCCGATATCAAGACCTGTCCCACCTGCAACGGCCAGGGCCGCGTGCGGCAGCAGACGAGAAGCCTGTTCGGCGTAGGATACACCATCGGCATCTGCCCGCAGTGTCAGGGCGAAGGAAAGATCATTACCAACCCCTGCCGCCGCTGCAACGGAACCGGCCTGGAGCGCAAGCGGGAAATGGTGCGCGTGCACATCCCCGCCGGCGTGGAAGACGGGATGCAGCTCACCATCCGCGGCGAAGGTCACGCGGCGCCCCGCGGCGGCGTGAACGGAGACCTGCTGCTGGTCATCAACGAGCTTCCGCACCCACAGTTGCAGCGGGACGGAAACAACCTCTTCCACACCCGCATCATCTCCGTGCTGGACGCGATGCTGGGCTGTGAGGTGTCAGTCCCCTGCCTGGACGGTAGCTACAAGGTGAAAGTGGAACCCGGCACGCAGTCGGGAACCGTGGTGAAACTGCGCGGAAAAGGCCTTCCCAGCGTGCAGGGCTATGGTCGCGGCACCGGAGACCTCTATGTGAAATTCCAGGTGTGGGTGCCCCATAAACTGTCCCGCGAGGAGAAGGAAGCGCTGGAGAAAATGAAGGGCAGTTCCTCCTTCCAGCCGGATCTCACCCGGGAAGACAAAGCCACCTTCGACAAAGTGAAGAATATTTTCTAAATATTTTCCGCAAAAGTTTTGGGATTTTCCAAAAAGATTGTATCTTTGCAGTCCCAAAAACGTACGCAACCTCTTGTCAGGAGCCAAACCGCAATGTTGCATTAAGGAAAAGAGAGAAATTATGGATTTGATTAAAATTGCAGAGCAGGCTTTCCAGAATGAGAAAGCGGCCTCCTTCCCGGAGTTCAAGGCCGGTGATACCATCACCGTTACCTACCGGATCAAAGAAGGTGATAAAGAGAGACTTCAGAAGTTCCGCGGTGTCGTGATCCAGATCAGTGGTATGGATCCCTTCACCAAAACCTTCACCGTCCGCAAGATCGCAAGCGGCGTTGGTGTGGAAAGGATTTTCCCTTACCAGAGCCCCTTCATCGACAGCATCGAGGTGAACAAGTTCGGTAAAGTGCGTCGCGCACGTATCTTCTACCTCCGCGACCTCACCGGTAAGAAGGCCCGCATCCGCGAGAAAGTCTACACTGCAGAAAATAAGGAGGCCTAATAAGGCCAACTACCTGGCTCCATAGCTCAATTGAATAGAGCATTTGACTACGGATCAAAAGGTTACAGGTTTGAGTCCTGTTGGAGTCACAGAGAAAAGCCCTCAGAGCGTGTTCTGAGGGCTTTTCTTATATCTCTTCTTCAGCATCGGGCTGGTAGTCCAGGATGTCGCCCGGAAGGCAGTCTAGCACCTGGCAGAGTTTGTTGAGCGTGGTGAAACGGATGGCGCGGCCTTTCCCCGTCTTGAGCAGGGAAAGGTTCGTCATTGAGATGCCGATTTTCTCGGAGAGCTCCGAGAGTTTCATATGGCGCTCCCAGAGCATTTTGTCGAGGTTTACCGTAATCATATCGCGAGCTGGCTGTCTTCGGCCGCCAGGTGAGCCATTTTATAGAGGCCGGCGAAGAGAAGGATGACAAGGGGAAGGAGGAAGACGTCGTAATCGGCCGTCAACACGGATTCGCCGCGCACCGCGGCGGCATAGTTCCCGCGGACAAAGGCGAGAAATGCGGCCACCAGGGCCGTCCAGCGGATGAGGGCGATGTTCAACTTCGGAAAGATTTCCCCGTTGCCGAGTCCCCGCTTGGTCCGAGACAGGAAAATGCAGCAGAGGACGTAAAGAAGCGTGGCGCCGATAAAACGGCCGGCCAGGATGAAGATCTGCCAGCCCCGGATCTCCGGATTCCAGACCATCGGCGTGATGAAGGTATCCAGGAATAACTGGGAAAACATCTGCACGTAAGTGTAAACAAGTGCGACGCCCCCTAAAATGAGGATGGCGATGGAGAGATTGCGGATGCTCTTTTGCGTTGAATGGTTCATAGCGTTCAATCGTTTTGCAGAATCCAGTGACAAAGATAATGCCAATTTTACGAAAATCATAAAATATTTTTACGGATTTCATAAAATCATTCACCCAAAACTGATAGAATCAGTTTTTTGATTAACATAAGCCACTTTTTCGTATCTTTGTATACCGAACTAAAACCAATTTATAATAATGGCACGTTTTCTTGATCCACCTAAACCCAAGGCACCCATCGCGGCCGAAAAAGTAGACAAAGAGTATAAGTCTATGCGCCTCAAGGTGTTCCTGGGCGCGTTCCTGGGCTATGCCGCGTATTATCTGGTGAGGAAGAACCTCTCCCTCGCGGCGCCTGATATGATTAACGACGGCATCCTGGACGCCGGGAAGGTGGGACTGGCCATGTCGGCCGTCTCCATCGCCTACGCCTTCAGCAAATTTGTGATGGGCAGCGTCTCGGACCGTTCGGATGCCCGGAAGTTCCTGGTGGTGGGCCTCATCCTGTCGGCCCTGGTGATGATGTCCGTGGGTCTCATCCCCTTCGGTGCCAATACGGCCCTCAATACGGCCATCATCTTCGTGCTGATGCTCATCGTGGGCTGGCTCAGCGGCTTCGGCTGGCCGCCCTGCGGGCGCATTATGGCGCACTGGTTCAGCCAGAACGAGCGCAGCTTCAAGATGAGCATCTGGAACGTTTCCCACACCATCGGCTCCTTCTCCCTGGGCTTCCTCGCCATCGCCGGCGTGGCCCTGGCGGCCGATTTAGGCGTGGTCCAGACCTGGAAAGGGAACTTCGTATTCCCGGCCCTCGTTGCTATGGTGATTGCCCTCTTCTGCTGGTGGGCTATCCGCGATACGCCGGAATCCTGCGGCCTCCCGTCCGTAGCCGACTGGCGGAACGACCACAGCGGCGTGAAATCCAAAGGCGTAGCCGGGGAGAAACTCCCCTTCAAGGTCCTCTTCGTAGATTACGTCCTCAAGAACAAGCTCCTGTGGGTGGTTGCCATCTCCAACGTGGCCGTTTATATGGTCCGCTATGGCATCGGCGACTGGGCGCCCACCTATCTGCAGACCAAGGGAATTATGACGGCGGCCGAAAGTAAGATCGCCTTCTCCGTCCACAACATCGTGGGCGCCGTGGGCACCATCGCCTGCGGCTGGGCCACCTCGAAGTTCTTCAAGGGCCGCTGCGCCCCGATGAACGTCATCTGTATGTTCCTCTGCGGGATTGGCGTCTTCCTGTACTGGCTCGTGGGTGCGGGCATCCTGTCCGTGGGTCCTTCGGCCCAGAAAGTACTCATCTACGTAGCCCTCTGCCTCATCGGCTTCTTCATCTACGGGCCCGTCGCCCTCACCGGCGTGCAGGCGCTGAATCTGGTCCCGAAGAACGCCGCCGGCACAGCCGCCGGATTCGTGGGACTATTCGGCTATCTCCTGGGAGATGCGCTTTGCTCGAAGATTGTCGTGGGCGGAATCGCCAACGGAGCCTCCTGGGATGCGGCTATGCTATCCGTCGCCATCGGATGCATCATCGGCGTAGTGCTCTGCGCCCTGCTCATCCCCAGCGAAAAACGGGTGGTAGCCTAAGCCCCCAGATACGCTAGAATCAGAGCGGCCACTTCTTCTTCGGAGTGGCCGTCTGTTTTGATGACCAGGTCATAATTGCGGGCATCGTAGCGGCTGGCGCCCGTATAGCGCTTGATATAGTTTTCGCGGGCCTCGTCAATGCCATTGATGATGGTCCGGGCCGATTCTTCGCTCACGCCCTGCTTGCGCATCACGCGCTGCGCGCGGTTCTCGTCCGAGGCGGTGATGAACACGCTCAGATGGTTGGGGTGGTCCCGGAACACGTAGAAGCCGGAACGGCCGGCGATGACGCAGGAGCCTTCATCGGCCAGCCCTTTCAGGATTTCCGTCTCTGCCTTATAAACATCGTCCGTCGTCACGTCCAGGCGGAACTCCTGCGTGTACTTCGGATCCAGGCCCAGCGTTTTGGCCGAGGGCAGCGGAGCAATGTACTGGCAGAAATCGGCCAGCCAGTTCTTCTTCTTACCTTTCAGCTTTTCGATGCCGCTCACGGTGAGGTTGAACTTCTCCTCCAGGCCCCGGATGAGGTCCTTGTCGCAGTAGCGCGTATTCAGTTTTTCGGCCAGGATGCGGCCCACGGTGTGTCCGCCGGAGCCAATCTCACGGCTGATGGTAATGACAAAGGGTTCTTGAAGATTCATATCGGCTGTTTTATCGAGAGCAAAGATACGAATTTCTTGTTAACTTTGCGCTATGATGGAAACAAGTCGCATACGTCTGCGCCCGTGGACGGAGGCCGATGCCCCCGCCCTCTTCAAGTACGCCTCGGATCCGGAGGTGGGGCCCCGTGCCGGCTGGCCGCCGCACAAATCCGTTGAAGACAGTCTGGAGGTCATCCGCACCCTTTTCAGCAACGCCACCACCTGGGCCATCGAACTCAAGTCCAGCGGCGAGCCCATCGGCGCCATCGGCTATTTCCCTTACGGAGAAAGCAACATTGAGATCGGCCCTATGGACGCCGAACCCGGCTATTGGGTGGCGCGCCCCTACTGGAACCAGGGCATCGGGACGGAAGCGCTGCGGATCGTCATCGATTACTGCTTCCGGGAAAAGGGCTTCCACACGCTCTGGTGCGACTGTTTCCTGGACAATCCCGCCAGCGGACGCGTGATGGAAAAGTGCGGTTTCCGCGATACCGGGCGCATCAACCACTGCAGCCGGCTCCAGCACGGGGCCGACAAACCCGTCCGCGTCTTCCGCCTGGATAATCCCCGTGTTTAACCTGCTTCGCCTTGTCCCATTAAGCACGAAAACACCGGCATAAAACCAACTAATTTTGATTAAATGTAGAAAATCCTTACATTTGTCATACCTTTACTATGTTAAAACACGACAGAACCATCATTCACGTGGAGGTTAAAGCCACCCGTGAGCATTTCTACTATGGATCCGCGGCGTCAATGTTCCAGGACCCCAAGCTGACGGACCTGTTAATCATCAAATATCAGACATTCCGCGCCAAGCGCGTCTCGGCAGAGCATCCCTATGAGAACGAGAACGTGATTGTGCGCAAAGGCTTCCTTTATACCATCAATCACAATGTTTGAGGTTACACTTTTATCGAAAGAAACGCAAGGCGGCGTCCAGAAGGCTTCTTTCCTCACCAGTGACGTCGTCTGTTCGAGGCAGATAGACATTGAGACGGACGGGGACATCGTACGCAGCGTCCGGTTCACCGGCGGCTGCCACGGCAACACGCAGGGTTTATCGGCCCTGGTTGCGGGAATGAAAAAGGCCGATGTCATCTCCCGTCTGGAGGGAATCAACTGCAAGGCCCGCGGTACATCCTGCCCGGACCAGCTGGCCAGAGCGCTGAAAATGCTATAGGTAATGGTCCCCGTAAGCAATATGATCCTAATGGGCGCCGGTGCCGTCATTGGCATCGCTGCGCCCTTCCTGCTGGCTCTGTGGCTGGTGAAAAAGTACAGTGTCAGCGTCAAGACAATCGTCATTGGTGCGCTGGTGTTCATTGTCTTTGCACTGGGGCTGGAGTCCATCCTGCACCAGGTGGTGCTGAAAGGCCACCACGGTCCTGCCATCCTTGGAAACGTCTGGTACTATGCCCTTTACGGAGGCCTTGCCGCAGGCATTTTTGAGGAAACGGGCCGATTCCTGGCGATGAAGTTTCTCCTTAAAAAGGAGCCTGCAAAGGCCAGCACCGGCGTTGCCTATGGCTTTGGCCACGGCGGCGCGGAGCTGCTTCTGATCTACGGTCTCACGATGGTTGCCAACATCGTCCTGTCCGTGCTCATCAATACAGGCCAGGCCGACACCATCCTGTCATCCGCTCCTGCAGAGGCGCAAGATCAAGTACAGGCCCAGTTCGCTCAGCTTCAGGCTATGGGGACGGGCTCCTTGCTGTATGGCATCTGGGAACGCATATCGGCGTTTATCCTTCAGCTGGGCCTTTCTCTGATGGTTTGGATAGCTGTGCGGAAGGGCGGTAAGTGGCTCTGGTTGTTCCCGGCCGCCATTCTGCTTCATTTTTTGGTAGATGCCAGTGTGGTTCTTCTCGCCAAATCCGTGAGTATGCTGGTCGTTGAGACTGTAATCTGCTGTCTTGCCATTGCCGTCGGCGCGACAGGCTGGATGCTTGCAAAAAAGTTATGAACGTGCTTTTGGAAAAGATGCTCTTGCAGGCCGATCCCTCCCAGGTGGCAGGATTGGCCCGCTTTTTCAAGACCGGGCCGGGGCAATATGGCGAGGGCGATCAGTTCCTGGGAATCAAGGTGCCCGTCACGCGGGAAGTGGTAAAAGAGTGTTGGCGCCAGGTCAGTTTCCCGGAGCTGGAGGAATGTATTGCCAGCGAGTATCACGAGGTTCGGCTGGCCGCATTGCTTACCCTGGTGGAAATCTTCCGGCATCGCATTTCGCGGCAGGAGTGCATCGACTTCTACCTCTCCCATACGGACCGCATCAACAACTGGGACCTGGTAGACCTCTCCTGCTATCCGCTGCTGGGCGAATGGCTGTTGGACAAGGACCGGAAACTGCTCTATGATCTGGCACGGAACGGCCGCACCCTCTGGGAGCAGCGTATAGGAATTGTCAGTACAATGACCTTTATCCGTCACGGGCAGTTGGAGGACACTTTCGCCATTGCCGACATTCTCCTGCATCACCCCCACGATCTCATCCACAAAGCGGTGGGCTGGTTGTTAAGGGAAGCCGGGAAACGGGACAAGGCCGCGCTGGTGGCTTATTTGCAGCCCCGTTACCAAACGATGCCCCGGACGATGCTCCGCTATGCCATCGAGAAGTTCCCGGAAGAGGAACGCAAATCCTATCTGGCCCGTGTTTAACCGGCCATTTCACAACAGGACAACTACGAAATAGCGCCATTTCGAACTTAACCGCGCATTATTTCACAGACTAAGCACACCCGTTTAATTTTTTTTGTTATATTTGTGGGAAAATTCCAACAATTCCCACAATATGCAAGAGCAAGACGGAAAATACATCTTCGGCGTGGTGAAGGTGGGAGACAAAGGACAGATTGTCATCCCGAAAGACGCACGCAAACTCTACGGAATGAACCCCGGTGACGCACTCCTCGTGCTGGGCGACCAGAAAGGCATCGCGCTCCTGAAAACGGAAATCTTCCAGAACGTAATCGGCCAGGCGATGGAGGGCCTGAACAAATGAGAAAGCACTGGCTGGACAACCTGAGGTGGGCGACCGTATTGCTGGTCCTCTTCTACCACGTCATCTATTTCTACAACAATAAGGGAGTCTTCGGAGGCATCGGAGGCTGGGGCGACGGGCCGCAGTACCAGGACGCCGTGATGTACATCCTGTATCCCTGGTTTATGCCCCTGCTGTTCCTGCTGGCAGGAATCAGCGCGCGCTATGCGCTGGAGAATCGCAGCGGGAAAGAATGGTTCAAGGCCCGCACGCGGAAACTGCTGGTACCCGCTACCATCGGCCTGCTGGTCTTCCACTGGATGACCGGTTATTTCAATACGGCCATAGCGGCGGAGGCCAGCTCATTCGACGGAATGCCGGGAGTAGCCAAATACCTTATGTGGGCCCTCAGCGGCACCGGTCCCCTGTGGTTCATCCAGGACCTGTGGCTGATTTCGCTGCTGCTGCTGGGCATCCGCAAACTGGACGCAAAAAACCGCTTCCACGACTGGTGCGGCAGGGTTTTCGGCGGCAGCAAGGGCATCCTCTGGATCATCCTCCTGGGCATCCTCTTCTGGCTGGGTGAACTGACCCTCATCCGGGAGCCCCGGCCGGAATCGGCGGACGGCCTGCTCAATCTCTACAAGCCCGTCTTCTACCTGATTCTCTTCCTGCTGGGATATTTCGTCTTCAGCCACGACACCGTGCAAAAGGCCATCAGGGATGCCTGGATCCCGCTCTGCGTCGTTGCCGTAGCATCCGGCTCCGCGCTGGTCATCACCACCTTCGGCCAGGACAACACCTCGCCGCAGTACCTGCAGAGTCCCCTCAACTGCATCTACGGGTGGCTCGCCTGCCTGGCGATGACAGGCTGGTTCCAGGCCAGATTTGACAAAACCGGAAAGACAGCCACTTATCTCACAAAGAACAGCTACGGATTCTATATCCTCCACTATCTGGTGATTGCGGCCATCGGCTACCAGCTGAAAATGTACACGCAGCTGCCGCCCGTCGCCGTGTACCTCATCCTCACCGTAGCGGTCTTCACGCTGACCCCGCTCCTGAACGAAGTCATCAAGCGCATTCCCTTCGTACGGTGGTGCGTGCTCGGGATCAAGAAATAATTCCTATCTTTGCACAGATAACACCACATAATTATGAATAAGAACAACACTCCCACCCCGCACATCGGGGCCCAATACGGCGAAATCGCAGAAACCGTCATTATGGCCGGCGACCCGCTACGCGCCAAATTTATGGCAGAGAAGTATCTCGAGAATCCCGTCTGTTTCAATCAGGTACGCGGAATGCTGGGCTATACCGGCACCTACAAAGGCAAACGCGTGAGTATGATGGGACACGGAATGGGGATGCCTTCCATCGGCCTGTACACCTACGAGCTCTATCACTTCTACGGAGTTAAGACCATCATCCGCGTGGGCAGCGCCGGCGCCTACCACAAGGACCTCCACATCGGAGACCTGGTCCTGGCCCAGGGTGCCTGCACGGACTCCAACTATGCCGACCAATATGAACTGGACGGGATGTTCGCCCCCATCGGGGACTTCAACCTGCTGCGTCAGGCGGCGGAAAACTGCGAGAAAATGAACCTTAACTATATGGTGGGGAACGTGGTCTCGTCGGACCTTTTCTACCGCGAGAATCCCAACACGAAGGGTTGGATCAAGATGGGCGTTCTGGCCGTGGAAATGGAAGTGGCCGCCCTGTATATGAACGCAGCCCGCAGCGGCAACAAGGCACTGGGCATCCTCACCATCTCGGACCACCTCCTCACCGGAGAGAAAACCACGTCCGAACAGCGCCAGACCACCTTCACCAATATGATGGAAGTGGCCCTCTCGCTGCTATAAGAAACGCTTAAGACCGGCAACAATCCGTTTGAGGCCTTCCTCGCACAGACTGCGGGGACAGGCCAGGTTGATGCGTAGGAAACGGTCGTCCCCATAGAGGATGCCCGGCCCCGGACGAACGTGCTCGCAGGCTATCAGGCTGTCCACAATCTCCTGCGATCCCCGGCCCAGGGCAGACACATCCACCCAGGCAAGGTAAGTGGCCTGAAGCGATGTGACCGGGCAGGAAGGCAGTTCAGCCGCAAACATCGAACGCAGCAGGCAATAATTCTCCCAGATATAGGCGTTCAACTGGGAAAGCCACTCCTCTCCCTCGTTGTAGGCCGCCTGGAGTCCTACAATGCCGAAAGGTCCCACGTCGCACACCTCATAGATATTGATAACCCGGTCGATACGCTCTCGCCAGTCCGCCCGGCTGCAGATGATGTTTGCAATCTGCAGGCTGGCCGTGTTGAAGGATTTGCTGGGGGAATTCATCGTAACGCTGCACGCCAGATTTTCGGGCGACACCGCGGCGAACGGCGTGAACCGCTGTCCGGGCATCTCCAGTTCGCAGTGAATCTCGTCGGAGAGCACCACCAGGCCGTAGCGCCGGGCCAGCTCCCCGAGCCGCACCAGTTCCTCCGGCGTCCAGATGCGTCCCACAGGATTGTGGGGATTGCACAGAAGAAGGACCCGGGCCGATGGATCCGCGCAGCGCCGCTCCAAGTCCTCCCAGTCGATGGAGACCGTGAGCACCCCGCCGTCGCGGGAATAAATCACCGGGCTTTCCGAAGCCACGCAGCCGGCGTTCCTCACGGAAGAGAAAAAGCAGTTGTAGGCGGGCGTAATGAACACTACCTTATCCCCCGGCTCGGTAAATGCCTTTATACAAACAGACAGCGCCGGCACCACGGCCGTGGTGTAGAGGATCCAGTCCCGCTGAATCGTCCAGCCCCGCCGGCGGGAGAACCAGGAAATGACCGCGTCATAATAACTGTCCGGGACAACGGTGTAACCGAACACCCCGTGCTCCACCCGCTTTCGCAGCGCTTCCACGATGCAGGGGGCCGTGGGGAAATCCATATCGGCCACCCACATCGGAATCACGTCGGGAGGGCAGAGGTCCCATTTCACGCAGCCGCTTCCGCGGCGCTCCACCAAAGAATCGAAGTCGTAAGTCATCGCGTCAGGATTTTACAGTCCCCGGGAGCCTTGATATTGCTGTCCAGGATAATCTCGCCGTAGGAATCGGCCACTATCCGGCCCGTGCGGGGGTTCTTCACCGAAGGGATGGCGCCCAGTACCGTCGCCTCCACCGAGGAATACTCGAAAGCCAGCTGAGCATCCTCCCCGAACGAGCAGTCCTCCAGTACCAATCCGTCGATGTAGCACAGGGGCTGGGTGCCCGTGATGCGGCAGCGCACCAGGCGCAGGGAACGCGAATGCCAGCCCAGATACTCCCCGTTGATGACGGAATCGTACACCGTCACGTGATCCGTCTCCCAGAAGGCGTCCTTGGTATTGAGCACGCTGTCGTGAATCTCCACGTTCCGGCACCACTGGAAGGAATAGTTGCCGTTCAGACGCAGCCGGCGCACCTTAACATCAGAGCAGTGCATAAAGATGTAGTCGGCGTGGTCGGCCGATACATCCTCGAGTTCAATTCCCCGGCAGCTCCAGAAGGTCTCCTCCGCCGTGGGAATCTGCACCCGCCTGAGCACGATGTCCTCCGACTCGCGGAACATCTTGGGCGCGTCCACGTAGGTATCCTCCATCCGGCAGCCCCTCGAATACCACAGCGCCGCCCGCGCCCCGCCCGTGAACAGGCAGTCGCGGATGGTGAACCCGTCACAGATCCAGAAAGGATACTTCCCTTCAAAGACACAGTGGCTGGCGTGGATATTCGCCGTCTCTTTGAGGGCGCTCTCCCCGGCGTGAATCTTCACGTTCTCCAGGGACAGGTCCCGGGCGCGGTACAGCGGTCGTTCGCCGCTAAATTCCTGACCGACAATCTTTTCCATAAAGCTATACAGGTGCTAATCGTTTTTTCATCCAGCGTTCTCCCCGGATGTGCCAGAGGAACAGCAGGCCGCGGATATTCAGGTCCAGGCACATCGCCATCCAATAGCCGGGAAGGCCGTAGCGGGGCGTAAGGACAAGAGCCAGGCCGATGCGGACAACCCACATCCCCGCAAAGTTGAAGACCGTGGGAACCATCGTATCCCCCGCCCCCACGCAGGCCCCGTAGGCCACGATGGAAACGGCGTAGAAGGTCTCGGCAAAGGCTTCGATCCGCAGCACGCGGGCGCCCAGTGACACCACATCCGGGTCGGTACTCAGCAGGCCCATCAGCTGCGGGGCGAAGAGCCACATCAGCACGGCCAGGAAAGTCATAATGCCCGCCCCCATCCAGATGGTGATGCGGGCAAATCGCCGCGCAACATCCTTGCGGGACGCCCCCAGGCTCTGTCCTACCAGGGTGGTGGCGGCTTCCTCCAGGCCGTAACCCGGCATATAGCAGAAGCTTTCCGCCGTGATGGCGAAAGCATTGGCCGCTATGGCGACGGGGCCCAGCGGCGCCACGATAATGGTGCTCATCACGTGCGCTCCGCGCATAATGACGTTTTGCAGCCACATCGGCCCGGTAATACCCACCGCATTTTTCACCACGTGCGGCGTAGGGCGGAAACTCCCCTTCTCCCCGACGATGGAAAGCTCCTTGCTCCGGCACAGGATGTACCAGAGGGAGATGACCGTCGTAAGCGCTTCCGCCAGCCCCGTGCCCAGGGCTGCGCCCGGAACGCCCATCCCCAGCGCATAGATGAAAACGTAATTGAACACGACATCCAGCGCGCACATCGAGATATAGAGGATGCTGGGGACCTTCATATTCCCGCTCCCCTGGAGCATCGCATTGGCCGCATATCCCACGGCCCCGATGGGCAGGAACGCCGCGTAGATGCGGAAATAGGCCGATGCATCGGCCGCGATCTCTTCACCGCCGCCCAGCCAGAGGGGAAGGGCCGGACTGATGCCCACACCCGCCAGGCCGAACAGGAGGGACACGCCCAGCGAACATACCAGCCCCTGCCGGAGCACCTGACGGGCGGCGTGGAAGTCACCGGCGCCGCAGAGGTGGGCCACCTGGACGGAGAAACCCGTGGCGACGGCCATCGTGAACCCGGCGAAAATCCAGGTACTGGTGGCCATCAGGCCCACCGAGGCCGATGGCCCCGCCCCAAGCCGCCCCACCATCGCAGTATCGATGTACTGCATCATCACCGACGACAGCTGGGCCAGGATGGCCGGCACGGCGAGGAGCAGCGTCAGCTGGAGCTGCTCGCCCAGACGCATCGGCCTTCCCTCCCGAATAAGGGACAACAGATAATCTTTCCGTCCAGCAGCCATATCAATAGCAAATATACCGATTTTTTATTAACTTTGTGTGATTCGCCAAAAACAGTAACCGCATATGAAAAAATCCTTGTTCATCGGCATTCTTATCCTTCTCGCCGCCTGCGCGCAGAACAACAGCGCGGACATCGAAAAACGGGTGAACGACACCCTTGCACAAATGACGCTGGATGAAAAGATTGCCGTCATCCACGCCCAAAGCAAATTCTCTTCCCCCGGCATTCCGCGCCTTGGCATTCCGGAACTCTGGTGCGATGACGGCCCCCATGGCGTGCGCCCGGAAACCCTTTGGGACGAGTGGGCATCGGCCCGGCAGACCAACGACAGCTGCACGGCCTACCCTTCCCTCACCTGCCTCGCCGCCACCTGGAACCGCGACCTGAGCCGTCTGTACGGGAGGAGCGTGGGAGAAGAAGCCCGCTACCGGAAGAAGAATGTCCTGCTGGGACCCGGCGTGAATATCGCGCGCACGCCCCTGTGCGGCCGCAACTTCGAGTATATGGGCGAGGACCCGTATCTGGCCGGCCAGATGGCCGTCCCCTATGTCCAGGGGCTCCAGAGCAACGGCGTAGCGGCCTGCGTGAAGCACTATGCCGTGAACAACCAGGAGGAAGGCCGATTGAAACTGAACGCCAATGTGGACGACCGCGCCCTCTACGAAATCTACCTGCCGGCCTTCAAGGCGGCGATACAGGAAGGCGGCGCGTGGTCCATTATGTCGTCCTATAACCGCTATCAGGACAAATTCGCCTCCCACAACCCGCGCCTGTTGAAGGAAATCCTGAAGGGCGAATGGGCCTGGGACGGCGCCGTCATCAGCGACTGGGGCGCCGTGCACGATACGGACGGCGCCGCGGAAGGCGGCCTGGACCTGGAATTCGGCACACACACCAACGGCGTGGACAAGAACACGGCCAACGCCTACGATGCCTACTATATGGCGCAGGCCTACAAAGAAAAAATCCTCTCCGGTGAACTTCCGATGGAGGACCTGGACGACAAAGTGCGCCGCGTCCTGCGCCTGCATTTCCGCACGGCCGCAAATGAGCACCAGGGAAGTATGAACTCCCCGGAGCATTGGGCCGATTGCCGGAAGATCGGGACGGAAGGCATCGTCCTCCTCCGCAACGAAGGCATCCTCCCGATGAAGGCCGGGGCCCGGAAGATTGTGGTCCTGGGCGAAAACGCCATCCGGCCGATGGTCGTGGGCGGCAGCTCCTCTTCCCTCAAGGCCCAGCACGAGATTTCGCCGCTGGAAGGCATCCGGGCGGCATTTCCGGAGGCCGAGGTGGTCTATGAGCGCGCCTACTATTCAGGCGAACCCACCCCCGGGAAGGGCTATAACTACAGCCTCTACGACATCACCGAGGAGCGTTCTTCCGAGCAGCTTCTGGAAGACGCCCTGGACGCCCTGGACGGGGCCGATTACGTCGTCTTCATCGGCGGCCTCAACAAGAACAAAAAACAGGACTGCGAGGGCAACGACCGGGAATCCTATGAACTCCCCTATGGCCAGAACGAGGTGATTGAGAACCTCGCCGCCGTACGGCCGGATCTGATCTACGTGAACATCTCCGGCAGCCCCGTGGCGATGCCGTTCGTGGAAAAAGTGGGCGCCATCATCCAGGCCTGGTACTTGGGCAGCGAAACCGGAAACGCCCTGGCCGATGTCCTCACGGGCAAGGTCAATCCTTCCGGAAAACTTCCCGTCACCTTCCCCGTGGCCCTGGAAGACGGTCCCGTCAAGACCGAGCGCCAGTATCCCGGCATCATTGACGAAGAAGGCGACTGGCAGGTCTATTATGACGAAGGCATCTATGTGGGCTACCGCTGGTACGACACCCAGGGCATTCCCGTACTCTTCCCCTTCGGCCACGGCCTCAGTTATACCAGCTTTGAGTATGGCCAGGCGCAGGCGCCCGGGACGATGAAGGACAGGATTACCGTGAGCGTCACCGTCAAGAACACCGGCGAGGTGGCCGGCGCGGAAATCGTCCAGCTATACATCCAGGACGTGGAAGCCTCCGTGGACCGTCCCGCCAAGGAGCTCAAGGGATTTGAAAAGGTGTGGCTGGAGCCCGGCGAAACGAAGCCCGTGCACTTTACCATCGGCCGGGATGCGCTGAGCTATTTCGATGCCGAAAAACACGAGTGGGTGGCCGAAAAAGGCACTTTCAAGGCTCTCATCGGTGCCTCCAGCGCCGATATCCGGAGCGAAGTGAGTTTTGAACTGAAATAATGAAACAAATCATCGAATGCGTCCCCAACTACAGCGAAGGACGCGATAAAACCATCATCGACGCCATCGTGGCGGCCATCCGGACCGTAGAGGGCGTGCGGGTGCTGGACGTGGATCCCGGCGAAGCCACCAACCGGACGGTAGTCACCTTCGTGGGCGAGCCGGGCCCCGTGTGCGAGGCCGCCTTCCGCGGCGCCGCCAGGGCGCAGGAGCTCATCGATATGCGGCAGCATCACGGGGCCCATCCCCGGAGCGGCGCCACCGATGTCCTGCCCCTCATCCCGGTGGCCGGCATCACGCTGGAAGAATGCGCGCAGCTTGCCCGGAAACTGGCCGAACGGCTGTATAAAGAACTGGGCATCCCCTGCTACTGCTATGAGGCTGCGGCCTTCAAGCCGGAAAGGAAGAACCTGGCCGTCTGCCGCGAGGGCGAATACGAGGCCCTGCCGGAAAAGATGGCTTCGGAGGACCGGAAACCGGATTTCGGCGGCGTTTACAACGATGTCGTCGCGAAGTCCGGCGCCACCAACGTAGGCGCGCGCGGCTTCCTGGTGGCCGTCAATTTCAACCTCAATACCACCTCCACGCGCCGCGCGATGGCCGTCGCCTTCGACGTGCGTGAAAAAGGGCGCAAATCGCCGGACGGCGAGGGCTGGATTCCCGGCACCCTGAAAGGGACCAAGGCCATCGGCTGGTACATCGACGAATACGGCATCGCGCAGGTCTCGATGAACATCACGGACATCCAGGCCACGCCGCTGCACGTCGCCTTCGAGGAAGTCTCCCGTGCGGCTGCGGCCCGCGGCCTCCGTGTCACCGGCGCCGAAATCGTGGGCCTGGTCCCGAAGTGCGTGCTGCTGGACGCCGGCCGCTATTATCTGGAGAAGCAGCAGCGCTCGCTGGGTATCAGCGAGGCGGAGATCGTAAAAATCGCCGTCAAATCGATGTCCCTCGATGATTTGAAGCCCTTCAACCCGAAAGAAAAAGTAATCGAATACCTGATGGAAGATAAGAAAAACGGCCTGGCGCAGATGAGCGTGGAAGCATTCACGCGGGAAACCGCGAGCGAATCCCCCGCCCCGGGCGGCGGGTCGGTGAGCGCCGCCATGGGCGCCTTCGCCGCCGCGCTGGCCACGATGGTCGCGAACCTATCGGCCCATAAACGCGGCTGGGACAACCGCTGGAAGGAATTCAGCGACGTAGCCGAAGAAGGCCAGAAGCTGGTGGACGAGCTCATCGGCCTCATCGATGAGGACACCGCCGCCTTCAACCGCATTATGGCGGCTTACGGCCTTCCGAAGGGCACGCCCGAGGAAATCGCTGCCCGAAACCGGGCCGTGGAAGACGCCACCCTCTATGCCGCGATGGTGCCGCTCCACACGATGGAAGCCGCGCTGAAGGCGCTCCCGCTGGCCCTGCAGATGGCACAAAAGGGCAATCCCGCATCGGCCTCGGATGCCGGCGTGGCAGCCCTCGCCGCCGTCGCCGCCATCAAGGGCGCCCGCCTGAACGTGCGCATCAACGCCGCCGGCCTCAAGGACAAGGCCCCCGCCCTGCCCCTGCTGGATAGGGCCGATACCATCGTGGAAGAGGCGGAAGCGCTGGAAAAACAAACCCTTGAAGCCATCCAGCTATGACCTTCCAGGAAGAAATCTTAGCCGGCATTCCGGCAGACAGGTTGCCGGAGGCCAAACCCTACGACAAAGACATCAACCACGCGCCCAAACGCAAGGATATCCTCACGAAAGAGGAAAAGGTCCTGGCGCTGAAGAATGCGTTGCGCTATTTCCCGGAGGCGCTGCACAAAGAGCTGGCGCCGGAGTTCGCGGCCGAGCTCAAGACCTACGGGCGCATCTATATGTACCGGTATCGGCCTTCCTATAAGATTTACGCGCGGCCCATCGACGAGTACCCCGCCCGCAGCAAACAGGCGGCGGCCATAATGGCGATGATCCAGAACAACCTGGACGAGCGCGTGGCCCAGCATCCGCACGAATTGATTATCTACGGAGGCAACGGCGCCATCTTCCAGAACTGGGCCCAGTACCGGCTCACCCTGCAGTACCTCGCCACGATGACCGACGAACAGACGCTCATCATGTACTCCGGCCATCCGCTGGGGCTCTTCCCCAGCCACAAGGACGCACCGCGCGTAATCGTAACCAACGGGATGGTCATCCCGAACTACTCCAAGCCGGACGACTGGGAGCGTTTCAACGCCCTGGGCGTAAGCCAGTACGGCCAGATGACGGCCGGCAGCTATATGTACATCGGCCCGCAGGGCATCGTGCACGGCACCACCATCACGGTGATGAACGCGGCCCGCAAACAGGGCGGCAGCCCCGCCGGGAAACTGTTCGTCACGGCGGGCCTGGGCGGAATGAGCGGCGCGCAGCCCAAGGCCGGCAACATCGCCGGCGTGGTGAGCGTAACGGCCGAAATCAACCCCAAGGCCGCGCAGAAGCGCTTTGACCAGGGCTGGGTGGACGAACTGCACACGGACCTGACGGAACTGATCAGGCGCATCAAGGCGGCGGTCGCCGAAAAGAAGCCCGTTTCCCTCGCCTATGTGGGCAACGTAGTGGACCTCTGGGAACGCCTGGCCGATGAGAACATCCACGTGGACCTGGGCAGCGACCAGACCTCCCTCCACAACCCCTGGGCCGGCGGCTACTATCCCGTGGGCTACAGCCTGGAGGAGTCGAAGAAAATGATGGCCGATGCCCCCGCGAAGTTCAAGGAAGCCGTTCAGGCGTCCCTGCGCCGCCACGTCGCCGCCATCAACCGTCTCGCCGCCACGGGAATGTACTTCTTCGACTACGGCAACGCCTTCCTCCTGGAAAGCTCCCGCGCCGGGGCCGATGTCCTCCGGGAAGACGGCTCCTTCCGCTATCCCTCCTACGTGCAGGACATTATGGGGCCGATGTATTTCGACTACGGCTTCGGCCCGTTCCGCTGGGTGTGTATGAGCGAAAAGCCGGAAGACCTGGCGAAGTCCGACGCCCTGGCGGTAAAGGTGTTAAGCGAAATCGCCGCGAACGCCCCCGCGGAAATCGCCGGGCAGATGCGCGACAACATCCACTGGATTGAAGAAGCGGGCAGGAACCACCTGGTCGTGGGTTCCCAGGCCCGCATCCTCTACGCGGACTGCGAAGGCCGCACCAGGATCGCCCTCGCCTTCAACGAGGCCATCAGGAAAGGTGAGATATCGGCCCCCATCGTCCTGGGCCGCGACCATCACGACGTTTCGGGCACGGACTCGCCCTTCCGCGAGACCTCCAACATTTACGACGGCAGCCGCTTCACGGCCGATATGGCGGTGCAGAACGTCATCGGCGACGGCTTCCGCGGCGCCACCTGGGTATCCATCCACAACGGCGGCGGCGTAGGCTGGGGCGAAGTGATCAACGGCGGCTTCGGGATGGTGATCGACGGATCGGCCGATGCAGACAGACACATCCGCGAGATGCTCTTCTGGGACGTGAACAACGGCATCGCCCGCCGCAGCTGGGCCCGCAACGCCCCCGCCCGTTTTGCCATCGAACGGGAAATGGCCCGCACCCCTTCCCTCAGGGTGACGCTCCCCAATGAGGCCGATGAAGAATTGATTAAAAAGTCTTTGAATGCATAGTATTTCCCACGCGCACCTCTCCCTGGAGAGGGTAAAAGAAATCATCGACAAACACGAGAAACTGGTCCTCTCGGAGGAAGCGGTTCGCGCCATCGTCAAATGCCGCGAATACCTGGACCGCAAGATGGAGGACCTGGACCGGCCCATCTACGGGGTCACCACGGGCTTCGGCTCCTTATATAATGTAAGCATCCCGAAGGAGGATCTAAGCCAGCTCCAGCACAACCTGGTGATGTCTCACGCCTGCGGCGCCGGAGAGCGGGTTCGGCCGGAAATCGTGAAGCTGATGCTCCTCCTGAAGGTCCAGAACCTCTCCTACGGCCACTCCGGGGCCCAGCTGGCTACCGTCCAGCGCCTGGTGGATATGTTCAACGAGGACGTGCTGCCGGTGGTGTACCAGCAGGGATCGCTGGGCGCTTCCGGGGACCTCGCTCCCCTGGCACACCTGTCGCTGCCTCTCATCGGCCTGGGCGAAGTCCTCTATAAAGGGGAGGTCCGTCCGGCGGCCGATGTGTGGAAGCAGCTGGGCTGGGAGCCCATCCGCCTGCAGTCCAAGGAAGGACTGGCCCTGCTGAACGGCACGCAGTTTATGAGCGCGCACGCCATCTGGAGCATCCTCAAGAGTATGCGCCTTTCCAGATGGGCGGATAGGATCGGCGCAATGTCCCTGGACGCCTACGACGGCCGCATCGAGCCCTTCCTGCCCCTTACGCATCAGCTCCGGCCCCACACCGGGCAGATCCTCACGGGCGAGTATTTTATGAAGACGCTGGAGGGCAGCGAGCTCATTAATCGGCCCAAAACACACGTCCAGGACCCCTACAGCTTCCGCTGCATCCCGCAGGTGCACGGTGCCGTGAAGGACAACATCCTCTACGTCAAGTCCGTCATCGAGAACGAGATCAACTCCGCGACCGACAACCCCAACATCTTCCCCGACGAAGATATGGTCATATCGGCCGGCAACTTCCACGGCGAACCCATCGCCATCCCGATGGACTCGCTGGCCATCGCGATGAGCGAACTCGCGAGCATCTCCGAACGGCGCACTTTCCAGCTCATCGACGGCGTGCGCGGCCTGCCGAAGTACCTCGTGGCCGAGCCCGGCCTCAACAGCGGCTTTATGATTCCGCAGTACACGGCCGCCAGCATCGTTTCCCAGAATAAAGGACTCTGCTGGCCCGCCTCGTGCGACTCCATTCCTTCGTCGCAGGGGCAGGAAGACCACGTTTCGATGGGATCCAATTCCGCCACCAAGCTGGTGCGCGTGGTAGACAACGTGGAGACGGTGCTCGCCATCGAACTCTTCAACGCCGCGCAGGCGCTGGAGTTCCGCAGGCCGCTCAGGAGCTCGCCTGTGCTGGAGCGTATTTTTGCCGATTACCGCAAGGTGGTGCCGTTCATCAGCACGGACACCTATATGCATCCCCTGATCGAGAAGTCCATCCAGTTCATCCGGAATGAAGATTATCTGTAACATCGGCCTGCTGGCGGGCATCCAGCCCGAGGGCGTCCTCCGCTTGGAGGGGGCCGCTCAAGGCCGCACCGGCATGCTGGAAAACGCCTGGCTCGCCATCGAGGACGGACGCATCCTGGACTTTGGGACCGGCCCGCGGAAAGGCGACATCGACGCTGCCGGCGGGATGGTGATGCCCGGCTTCTGCGACTCCCACACCCACATCGTCTGGGCCGGATCCCGGGACGGGGAGTTCCTGGACAAGATCAACGGGCTCTCCTATGAAGAAATCGCCGCCCGCGGCGGCGGCATCCTGAACTCGGCGGACCTGCTGAACAAGACCTCCGAAGAATCGCTCTATCAGGAGTCCCTGGCCCGCGTGCAGGAAGTGATGGAGAAAGGCACCGTCGCCCTGGAAATCAAGAGCGGCTACGGGCTCTGCCCGGAAGGCGAACTGAAGATGCTGCGGGTTATCGACCGCATCAGGAAATCCGTCCCTGCTGCCGTGAGGAGCACGTTTTTGGGTGCCCACGCCATCGGCCGGGGCTATACGCACGAGCAGTACGTACAAGCCGTCATCGATCTGTTGCCGGAGGCCGAAAAATGGGCCGATTTCGTGGATGTCTTCTGCGACGAAGGCTTCTTTACGGTGGAAGACACGGAGCGGATTCTTTCGGCCAGTTCCCTTCCCGCCAAGATTCACGCCAACGAACTGGCCGTGAGCGGCGGCGTACAGGTGGGCGTGAAGCACCAGGCCCTGTCTGTGGACCACCTGGAGCGAACCACGGACGCGGAAATCGAGGCGCTGAAGGGATCGGCCACGATGCCCACTATGCTGCCGGGTTCCTCCTTCTTCCTGGGGCTCCCCTACGGCCGCGCCAAGGATTACCTCCGCGCCGGTCTGGGCATCGCCCTAGCCTCCGACTACAATCCCGGCTCCTCCCCTTCCGGCGATATGCGTTTTGTAATGGCCCAGGGCTGCATCAAGATGCGTCTCACGCCCGTCGAGGCCTTCAACGCCGTCACCCTCAACAGCGCCTATGCGATGGGCCTCTCCGCCGAGTACGGCTCCATCACCCGCGGCAAGAAAGCTGCCCTCATCCTCACCCGCCCCGGCTGGGACCTCACCAAACTCGCCTACCAGTACAATACGCCCTTTATCAAAGAAGTATTCTTTGGTTAAAGCACAGAATCGCCTTTCCAGAGCCAAAAGTATGCTTTAGGCAGGGGGAAAATGGGTTCTAAAGCACAGTAACCGAGGATAGAAGGCATATTTCGTGCTTTAACCAAAGATATTGGAAGGCCGAAGGCCGTGAAAAAGCCCTCCCCCGAGGGGAGGGTTTGGGAGGGGGTAACGTAGAGGACGTTCAAGTCCAGGAAGACAGACGCGAAAAGGAGCCCCTTTGGGAGCTCCTTTTTAGCGTCTGGATGACTGGACTTGAACCAGCGACCTCCTGGTCCCTAACCAGGTGCGCTACCAACTGCGCTACATCCAGAAGAATGGACCGCAAATGTACGGCTTTTTTTGCAATTTACAAAATAAAAAGAGAGATTCTTCGCAACGGTCAAATGGACAGATGCGAAGAATCCCTTTAAATCGGTTTCCCGAAGACTACTGGAGGATAGTCAGCTCCACACGGCGGTTCTTCTGACGTCCTTCTGCCGTCTCGTTGGTGGCGATGGGACGGGATTCACCGTAGCCTACGTAGGAGAGGCGGTCCGGGTTCACACCGTGCTCCACGAAGTAGTCGTGCACAGCCTTGGCACGGCGCTCGGAAAGCTTCTGGTTATACTCGTCGGAGCCTTCCCAGTCCGTGTGGCCTTCAATCTGGACGTGGAGTTCCGGGAAATCCTGCAGCCAGTCAATGACCTTCTTCAGGCCGGCAATGGCCTTGGCGTCCAGGTTGAACTTGTCGAAGGCGAACAGGGTCACGGAGAGCTCCTGCATCGTGCGCTTGATCTCCTCGGGCACTTCCGCTACGGGTGCCGCCGGTTCCTGAGCCGGCTGGGAAACAACCGGTTCATCATAGGTCTGCAGAATCGGTGCGGGCTTGGGATGTTTCTTCACCTTGCCGAAGCTGAGGCGGATCTTAAAGCCCACGGCACCGGCATGGATGCTTCCGTCGAAGTAGCGGTTGCCGGGGGCACTATACTGCTCACGCGGGAGAGCCGTGGCATACTGCGGACCGCTGGCAGCGGGAGCATTGTAAATGGGCTGACCGCCGGCAGTGAACAGAACAGGCAGGCCCACGCTGTTGAAGATGCTGTGATAGGACCATTGATCTTTATCGCCATAGGGGTCTTCGGCCCGAACCCGGGGTGACAACTGGGCCACATATTCGTCCCAGTCCGAACGGCCTTCCACCAGACTGTAATTCTTCTTGAGGAACTGGTTTAGCAGGCCGTAGTCTGCATAGATACCGGTATACAGTCCCCATCCCGGCGCGAGCGACCAGCGGAAACCCACTTCAAGCGAAGCGCGGACATCCAGCGGGGCCTTATGGAAAACAATCAGCGTATCGGTGGCTGCGGAGACGCGGCTACGGGAAGCCATGGCTTGCAAGTCGCCCACTTCGTAATTGCCGGTCCCCCCCTCGTTCCAACTGATGGAATTGCCCGTTTGGGTCAGTTCATCCCAGTGCTGCTTGCTCTTGCCGTACACGTTAATGCCCACGGTGGCACCGCCGGCCACATAGAAGCGGTGCTTCTCGCTGATGGGCGTGGACCACTGGATCATCAGGGGAATCTGGATGGAGCCCAGCGTGGCATCTTCCCGGAATCCCGTATGGGCGAAACCGCCGGTCTGGTTTTCTGTCACATTACCATTCGGATTGAAACGAACGTAGTTCATACCGCTGAACAGCACCCCGTCCGTGGGACCGTCCTGGGTTGTATACACGTGGTATTTATACAACGCGAAATCCACCCCCGTCTGGAAGGCCCAGTGGTCGCTGAAGTGCCAGATGTAGCCCAGGCCGGCACCAAAAGTGAGCCCCGGCTTGGTATGGAAGGCACCGTTGACCTCCTCACCGGGGAACTGGTGTAACGTAGGATTACCGGCTACACCGTTGTTGGGATCTACGTACGAGGCCGTACGGGTCTCCTGCCCGGGAAGCATCACGCTGCCCAGATTGAGGCCGCCGAAGACATTGACGGTGAATTCATGCTTGGGAATGTACTGGATGGGTTCTTCGTCCTGGGCGAAAGCCAAAAACGAAGCGAAAACCATCGCCGCAGCAAGGAACAGTTTCTTCATGGGTCTAAAAGGTCTAATGCACAAATATACAAATATTCTCATAAAATTGTATCTTTGCACTCGAAATGAGTGTATATAGAACCCTATCGGACGCAGAATACCGCGATCTGGAAGGACGCATCCTCTTCGAAGACAACCACTTGCTTATCTTCTGCAAGCGGTCCGGAGAGATAGTCCAGGGAGACAAAACCGGCGACGAGCCCCTCAGTGAGACGCTCAAGGCCTTCATCGCCCAGCGGGACGGAAAGCCCGGGCAGGTGTTTATGGGCGTCCCCCACCGCCTGGACCGCCCGGTGAGCGGCGTATGCCTTTTCGCCAAGACTTCCAAGGCCCTGGAACGCCTGAACGAATTGCTCCGCAAAGGGGAAATCCACAAGACCTACTGGGCCCTCACCGCCGGCAGGCCGCCCAAAGACGAGGACACCCTCATCGACAATCTGGTGCGCAACGAAGCACAGAACAAGTCTTACGTCAGCAAAAACGGCAAGGAGGCAAAGCTCCATTATCAGTTGATTCAGACCACCGAGCGTTATTTCCTCCTGGAGATCCGGCTCTTTACCGGCCGTCACCACCAGATCCGCTGCCAGCTCGCCCACATCGGCTGTCCCATCAAGGGAGACCTCAAGTACGGCGCCAAACGCTCGAACCCGGACGGCGGCATCAGCCTTCTCGCCCGCCGGATACAGTTCATCCACCCCGTCAAAAAGACCGAGGTGGATGTAACGGCCCCTGTTCCTCAAAGTTGGAAAGGGATTCAGCAGGGATAACGCCCGCGGCCGGGTTTAAGGTTTACTGTTTTTCTTTTTCCGTATCCGCGCGCACCACAGACTGGGCGCCTCCCCCATCACTTGCCTGAAACTCCGCAGAAAAACGGTCTGGGACCGGAAACCGGACAATTCGGTGAGGTCCCGGATGCGCAGGCTCATATTGCTCCGGAAGAGTTCCATTGCATACATAACCCGGTAGTAGTTTACGTACTGGCGGAAGTTCTTTCCGGAATAACGGTTGATGGTCTTGCTCAGATACAGCTTGTTGGTAAAGACGGCGTTGGCCAGATCCTGGAGGCTGAAAAACGGCACCAGGAAAGGCCGGTGTTCCATCATATACCGGCAACACCTGTCGTAGAGATACTGATCGATAGCCGCCGATTCATTGGGGTCGGGCCGAAAGCCCTGGCTGGAAGAAGAGCCGGTGGTCTCTTTCGGGTGCAGGCGCAGGTGGAGAAGGATTCCCAGCAGCACCACGGCAACCAGTAAAAGCGCCACCGCAAGCCATACTAACAGGTGGTTCATAAGCAAGGAAGAAGTGGGCCGCGGGCGCGCTCATCCCTACTGTATGTCAGAGAACTTTATTTCTTGATGGTGTCGAAGCCCTTCCCGTAAACGCCGTTCACGGAGCTCACGGAGAGGAAGGCGTGCGAATCGATCTGCTTGATGTAGCGCAGCAGGAGATTCAGGTCCGTCTTCCGGGTAATCACCATCAGCACTTTCATATCGTGCTTGGTATACCAGCCCTTGCCGTCCAGCACGGTAACCCCGCGGTGGAGGTCCTGCGTGATAGCATCGGCAATCTTGTCATACTCACGGGAGAGGATGAACAGCATCACGCTCTGCTTGGAACCGGAAATGTACAGGTCCAGCACATTGCTGTTCACCGTCACCAGGATGAGACCGTAGAGAACGGTGGTCACCTTGTCGTAGAAGGGCATCCGGTGCATCAGGGCGTTCCCCTCCGCATCCAGCAGGGCCGCGCCCGTCTCCGGGTCCAGATCGGCCACATAGGAAGGGATGACCAGCGAGGAAAGGATGATTACGAAGTCCAGGAACAGGATCACCTTGCCGGGCGAGACGTTGTGGTACTTCGTGTAGATGAGCGCGATGATGTCCGTCCCGCCGGTGGAGCCGCCGTTGGAGATGCTCATCCCGATGCCGATGCCGGCCATCAGGCCGCCCATCAGCACGGAGAGCAGTTTTCCGTTGTCGATGGCCAGATGCTGGACGATTTGGGGAGGGATGAGCCCCGGCAGGAAGCGCAGGGCCAAGGAGGCCAGCACGATGGCGTAGAGGGTCTTGGCGCCGAAGCCCATTCCCAGGATCACCACGGCGGCGACGATGAGGATGGCATTCAGCACGAAGTACGAATAACCCATCTGGATGGTCCCCTGCGTGGCGTACTGGATCATCGAGGAGATACCGGAGACGCCACCGCCCACCAGGTTGTTGGGGATGAGGAACACCGCCCAGGCCAGGGTGTAGATGAGGATGCCCAGGGTGACCATCAGCCACTCCTTAATGACGGTAAAGGCGGATTTTGCAAGCATAGGGCGCTATTTCTTAAGGACCACGTTCACGATTCGGCCGGGCACCACGATCACCTTCGCAATCACGAAGCCTTCCGTGTACTGCGGCGTCTTTTCGTGGCCGCGCACCAGGGCTTCCACTTCTGCGGGAGAGGCCGATGCAGGCGCCTCCAAGAGGAAGCGCGTCTTCCCGTTGAAGGAAACGGGATAGTTGACCGAGTTCTCCGCGGCCAGCTCGGGCTTATATTCCGGGAAGGCGGCATATACCACCGAATCCTCGTGGCCCAGCTGATGCCACAGTTCCTCCGCGATGTGCGGGGCGAAGGGGCTCAGCAGCACCACCAGCGGTTCCAGGATGGCCCGTTTGGAGCAGCTGCCCAGGTCGTTCAGCGCAATCATAAAGGCCGATATGGTAGTGTTGTAGGAGAAGTGTTCGATGTCCTCCTGCTCCTTGCCGATGAGCTTGTGCAGGGCCTTGAGTTCGTCCTTCGAAGGCTCGTCGTCCGTCACCAGCCACTTCTCGCGGTCCCAGAACAGGCGCCAGAACTTCTTCAGGAAGCGGTTCACCCCGTCGATGCCCTTGGTGTCCCAGGGCTTGGCCTGCTCGATGGGACCCAGGAACATCTCATAGAGGCGGAGGGTATCGGCCCCATAGGTGTCGCAGATGCGGTCCGGATTCACCACGTTGTACATACTCTTGGACATCTTCTCGATGGCCCAGCCGCAGATGTACTCGCCGTCCTCCAGGACGAACTCCGCGTCCTTATAGTCCGGCCGCCAGGCGCGGAAGGCCTCCAGGTCCAGCCTGTCGTTGTAGACGATGTTCACGTCCACGTGCACGGGAATGGTCTCGTACTGGTCCTTAAGGCCGGCCGATACGAACTTGTTCGTCCCGGGAATGAGGTACACGAAATTCGAGCGGCCCTGAATCATTCCCTGGTTGATGAGCTTGCGGAAAGGTTCGTCCTCCGCCACATAGCCCAGGTCCCATAGGAACTTGTTCCAGAAACGGCTGTAGATGAGGTGGCCCGTGGCGTGCTCCGTGCCGCCCACGTACAGGTCCACGCTGCGCCAGTATTCATCGGCCTCCTTCGAGACCAGGGCGGCATCGTTGTGCGGATCCATATAGCGCAGATAGTACGCGCTGGAACCCGCGAAACCGGGCATCGTACTCTTCTCCAGCGGATAGCCCTTATAGGTCCAGTCCTTCGCACGGGCCAGCGGCGGCTGACCGTCCTCGGTGGGTTTGTATTCGCCGATCTCCGGCAGCGTGAGCGGCAGCTCCTCCTCCGGGATGGGCGTGGCGATGCCGTCCTTATAGTAGATGGGGAAAGGCTCGCCCCAGTAGCGCTGACGGGAGAAAATGGCGTCGCGGATGCGGTAATTGACCTTTCTGTGGCCGATCCCGTGCTTCTCCACGTAGTCGATGGCGGCGGGAATGGCCTCCTTCACGGTGAGTCCGTTCAGGAAGCCGCTGTTGCACATAATGCCTTCCTTGGCGTCCAGGCTCTGCTCGGAGACATCGGCCCCTTCGATGAGGGGGATGATGGGCAGGCCGAACTTCTTGGCGAAGGCATAGTCGCGGCTGTCGTGCGCCGGTACGGCCATAATGGCCCCGGTGCCGTAGCCCGCGAGCACGTATTCCGAGATCCACACGGGCACCTTGTCCCCGGTGAGGGGGTTGATGCCGTAGGAGCCGGAGAAGACGCCTGTGACGGCCTTCCCGGCGATACGCTCGCGTTCGGTCTTCTTCTTCACGGCCTCCAGGTAGGCGTCCACTTCGGCCTTCTGGGCCTTGGAGGTGAGTTTTTCCACCCACTCGCTCTCCGGAGCCAGCACCATAAAGGTGACGCCGAAGACTGTATCGGCCCGGGTGGTGAAGATGGTGACGTCGTGCTCAGTGCCGTCGCAGCTCACCTTGAAGACCATCTCCGCGCCTTCGCTGCGGCCGATCCAGTTGCGCTGCATCTCCTTCAGGGAATCCGTCCAGTCCAGCTTGTCCAGGCCGTCCAGCAGACGCGCGGCATAGGCGCTCACGCGGAGCTGCCACTGGGTCATCTTCTTCTGGAACACGGGATGACCGCCCCGCTCGGAGAAGCCGTCCTTCACCTCGTCGTTGGCGAGGACCGTTCCCAGCGCCGGGCACCAGTTCACGGTGCTTTCGCCCTGATAGGCGATGCGGTAGCGCATCAGCGTATCCGCCTTCTCTTTCTCGGAGAAGGCTTTCCATTCGGCTGCGCTGAAGGCCGGGCCTTCGCTGCAGGCCGCCTCCACGGCTGTGCTACCGCCCTCTTCAAAGGCTTTGACCAGTTCCTCGACGGGACGGGCTTTTTGCAGCTTATTGTCGTACCAGCAGCCGAACATCTTCAGGAAGGCCCACTGGGTCCACTTGTAATAGTCCGGGTCGCAGGTGCGGAATTCGCGGTCCCAGTCGAAGGAGAAGCCGATGCGGTCCAGCTGCTGCCGGTAGCGCGCCACGTTGTCGTGGGTGGTCTTCTCCGGATGCTGGCCCGTCTGGATGGCATACTGCTCCGCCGGCAGGCCGAAGGCGTCGTAGCCCATCGGGTGCAGGACGTTGAAGCCCTTCAGGCGCTTGTAGCGGGCGAAGATGTCGCTGGCGATGTAGCCCAGCGGATGGCCCACGTGCAGGCCCGCCCCGCTCGGGTACGGGAACATATCCAGCACATAGTACTTGGGCCTGGAGGGATCCACCTCCGCCTTATACGTCTTGTGTTCGGCCCACCACCGCTGCCAGCGGCTTTCGATCTCTAAAAAGTTATAGTCCATTATTTGATTACCGTTCCGTTAATTCCAAACTTGCCTTTATCCTTTTGCAGGCGGAAGTCCACGCTCACCGTCACCGCCACCTTCACTTTCTTGCCGTTCTGCCGGCCGGGACGCCACTTGGGCGATGCGGCCACCACCCGGACGGCTTCCGCATCCAGAGTTTCGTGCACGCCGCGCACTACCGTCACGTCTCCCACATTCCCCTTTTCATCCACCACGAACTCCACCAGCACACGGCCCTGGATGCCGTTTTCCTGCGCGTACCTGGGATACTTGACATAAGGATAGACCCAGCGCTCCAGGAAGATGGACGGATCCGGGGAATTCAGGAACATCGGCTTCACGTCCACGTCGTTGTAGGCGTACACGTTGCCCTGGGCGCTCCCCTTCCCGCGGGAGCCGTCGCTCCGGAACAGGGGCCGCTGGCCGTTGGCAAGGTGCTGCACGTAGCTGTAGATATATTCCAGTTCCCGTTCCATCCCGGGGAAATCGATGATTTCATAGCTGTCGCGGCCGGTGCCGTGCTCGGGGTATCGGCCCGTGGAAAAGAGAACGGAAGGAATCTCCCCGTCGTAGAAAACCACCTGGTCCGAGGGATAGGGCGCCTGGGGAACGATTTCCGCCTGCACGGGCAGAAGTTCGCCCTGGAGGGAGCGCACCAGCGCTTCCAGATCCTCGTTCGACGAGGCGAAGGCCTGCAGACTGCCGCGGGAAAGAATTCCCAGCATATCCAGGTTCACCATCGCGTCTATTTTATCGGCATCGGAGGCGAAGCTCCCGTGCAGGAAATGCCACGCGCCGGCGAAGGTCTTCTCCGAGGCTCCGAAGCCCACGAACACGACGCTCCTTCTGAGCAGCGTACGGCTGTAGGAGAGTTTCCGGGCGAGTTCAATGAGCATCGCCAGGCCCGAAGCGTTGCCGTTGGCCCCGTAATAAATGCGGTTCACCCGTTCACCGTCCTGCGTGAAGCTGTCCATCCCGAGGTTGTCCATCCGGGCGCCGATGACGATGTACCGTCCGTTCAGGGCCTTGTCCCAGCCCTGCAGGAAGCCCACCACGTTGCGGGAGCGCAGGGTATCGGCCCCGGCCACCAGGAACTCGTTCCCGGTTTGGATCAGGTCGATGCCGCAGTCCTTCAGGGCCGCCTCCAGATAATCGGCGGCCATCTTTTCGCCTTCGCTGCCGGCTTTCCGGCCCTCCATCTGGGCGGCCGAGAGATACGACACGTGCTCCTTCAGCGCCCGGACGGTTTCGGAATCGTCCAGGTCCTGGAGCGGCGTGCGGTACTGGGCAAACAGCCCGGTAGCCACCCCGCAGGCGACCAGCAGTGCAAAAAGACGCTTCATAGCTTAGATGTTCATCAGGATCCAGCCGTCCTGCGGACACACATCCGTGCCGCGGAGGCGCTTGAGGGTTTTCAGCGTTTCGTCCAGGCTGTTGGAAGGGCAGACGCCCACGGCCAGGAGCCCGTTCCGGAAGCTGATGATGGTGGCGGTGTAGCCGGCGGCGTTGCAGCCTTTCAGCTTACGCTCTGCGTAGGCCCGGTTGCGGAAGGCACCCACCACGATATAGTATTTGCTTTCCAGCTTGGTGGTAAAGAGGCCGCCCATCTTGGACGGATTCAGCACGGTCCCGCGGCCCTGCGCAAGGGAATCCAGCAGGAAAGCCTCCCTGGCGGCCAGGGCCTGAGCCATCGCTTCCTCCGCCCGTTTCATCGAGTCCAGGATGGCCTGGTGACGGGCCTCTTCCGCGGCCATCTTCTGCAGCCGGATCTCCTCCACCTGCGCGGTGGTGGGCCGTCCGGCCAGGGTACGGATAAAGTCGCAACTGGTTACCAGGGCGACCAGTGCCAATGCGATGACGAGAGACTTTTTCATACTCATAATCCTCCTTAACTTACAAAAATACGCTTTTTTCCAAAAACAAGCCAAATAAATATAGTATATTTGTGTCTGTATGAAGAAAACCATCAAGCTGGAAGCCATCGACCCCATAGAAATCTATGGCGTAGGGAATCGCATTCTCACCGAATTCTGCTCGTATTTTCCCCACCTGAAAGTAGTCGCCCGCGGCGACGAACTCATCCTGGACGGCCGCGAAAGCGACATCGCGGAGTTCAACATCCGCTTTGCCGAGCTGGTGCAGCGCCGCCACCGCAAGATGAACCTCACCGTCTATGACGTGGAGGACATCTTCACGGGCAACGGAGAATCGGCCCGCCCTACGGCCGATGCTGTCATCGTGCACGGTACGGACGGCAAACCCATCCGCGCCCGCAACAAGACCCAGCAGGACCTCATCAAAGCCTATTTCGAGGACGACCTCATCTTCGCCATCGGCCCGGCCGGTACCGGAAAGACCTATATGGCCATCGCCCTGGCCGTACGCGCCCTGAAGAACCGCGAGATCAAACGCATCATCCTCACCCGTCCCGCCGTGGAAGCCGGCGAGCGCCTGGGCTTCCTGCCCGGGGACCTCAAGGACAAACTGGACCCGTATCTCCAGCCCCTCTACGACGCCCTGTCGGATATGATTCCCTCCAAGCGCCTGCAGGAGTTTATGGCCGACGGCACCATCCAGATCGCGCCGCTCGCCTATATGAGGGGACGCACCCTGGACCGCGCCTGCGTCATCCTGGACGAGGCCCAGAACACGAACCTGGGGCAGCTGAAGATGTTCCTCACCCGTATGGGGCCCTCGGCCAAATTCATCGTTACCGGGGACGCCACCCAGGTGGACCTCCCCCGCCCCGCGGACAGCGGCCTTCTCGCCGGCATCAAACTGCTGGAAGGCATTAAGGGCATCACCACCATCCGATTCAGCACCCAGGACATCGTCCGTCACCCCCTCGTCACCAAAATCGTCCGCGCCTTCGACAAAAAAGCCGGTCCCGAAGAGGAACCGGCCTTAGAAAAGGAATAGCTGTCAATTACTGAGCGTTACCCTTGACGATGGCGTCCCACTTGCCGTAGGCTTCCATATACTTGGGATCCTTGTTGCGGAGGATGAAGCTCAGCTGCTTGAGATAGGTGGCAGCCACGCTCTTCACCTGCTCGTCCTTGCTCACCTCATAGCATTTCTCGAACGGAGGGATGGCTTCTGCATACACCTGGTTCAGTTTGTCGGTGAGTTCGTCGTACTTCTTGTAGTTGCGGATGTCCAGGGCCTCACGCTCGGCTTCCAGGTCCTTGGCCCTCTCTACCGCCACGTTGGCGATACCGTAGTAGCACATATCGTACTCGGGAGAGATCTTGAGACCGTTTTCGTAGGCGGCGACAGCTTTGTCATACTCCTTGATGTTGGTGTAGATGTTGCCTTCCACGAAATAGAGGGAAGCGTTGTCCGGGAGGGTCTTCTTGGCCTCGTCCAGCAGTTCCACGATCTTGGCGGGATCCTCCTTGGTCTGCAGATACAGGTTGATGAGGTTCGTCAGGATGATGGGGTTGTTGGGATAGGAAACCAAGCCGCCGGCGAGATAGTTCTTGGCAGCGGTGGTATCGGCCTTGGCGAGGGCGCACTCCGAGAGGTTCGCGTAGACATTGCCGTCCGAGAAGTATCCGTTCTCCACGCAGGCGTTCAGGAGGGCTTCCGCACGATCGTAGTTCTTCACGCTCATAGCGGTGAAGGCCGAGTTGTACGAAGCCTCGAAATTCCTGGCCGCGCTGGGAGCCAGGGCCGATACGTCGGCCGCGCCCAGGAACAGGTCGCTGGCCCTGGCCATATCGCCCAGACGGTAGGCGTTGAGGGCGTCGTTGATGTAATCGTCCTCGATCTCCTTCATCTTGGGAGCGATGTCCTTCTCCTTACCGCCCAGCTCGAAAGCCTTGGAATAGGCCTTGGCCGCCTCACCCAGCAGGTCTCCCTTAACGGACGGTTTGGTGACCACCGTCATCACCAGCATCCCCGATGCGTTGAAAAAGACATCCACGTGGGAAAGGGACCACTTCTCCAGCTGCGTTCCTTCGATTTCCACGGCCGAAACGGACTGGGGCTTTTCGGAGGACATCATCTGGAAGGTCTGCTTGTCCAGACCCATCGTGATGTTGGAGGTGGGGTTGTTGTAGGCCTTCATATAAGCCTCCGCCAGCTTGATCCAGGTGGCGGGCTTGGCAGCCTTCTTGGCATCCTGCGTTGCGGCAAGGGCCTTGTCCACGGCCTTCTGCATATCGGCATCGGCCTTCTGAGCCACGGCCAGCTGCAGGGAGCAGACCAGCGCGATGGCGGCGAGAACTAACTTTTTCATGGTACTATTGTTCTTCGTTGTTGTTATTTTCTTCCTCTTCTTCATTGTGTTCAACAACCGAGATGGCGGCGATGGAGTCTCCTTCGCGGATGTTGATGAGCTTTACGCCCTGAGTGGCACGTCCGGCAACACGTATGGTGTTGACAGGCATCCGGATGGTCATTCCGGAGCGGCAGATGATCATGAGGTCGTCTTCATCGGTGACGTTCTTGATCGCTACCAGCGGCCCGGTCTTTTCCGTTATTTCAAGCGTCTTCACTCCCTTTGCACCGCGGGAGGTCTGACGGTAGTCGGCGGGATCCGAGCGTTTGCCGAAACCATTCTCGGAGACGGCCAGCACCTGGTGCTGCGCGGCATCTTCCGCGGCGGGATCCATACATACAACGCCGACGACATAATCCCCTTCATCAAGATTGATGCCACGGACGCCCATCGAGGTGCGGCCGAGGGGACGGGCCTGGGTTTCGTCGAAGTGGACGCAGCGGCCGCCGTGGGCTGCAATCATAATGTTGCAGTGACCGTTGGTGAGGATGGCCTCCAGCAGTTCGTCGTCCTCGCGGATGTTGATGGCGTTCACGCCGTTGGTGCGCGGACGGGAGTAGGCCTCCAGGGTGGTCTTCTTGACGATACCCCGGCGGGTGACCATCATAATATAATTGTTGTTGATGAATTCCTCGTCCTTGAGGGTCTTCACGTTGAGATACGCGCGCACGGCGTCGTCCGGCTCGATCATCAGGATGTTCTGGATGGCGCGGCCCTTGGAGGTGCGGTTGCCTTCCGGAATCTCATAGACCTTGAGCCAGTAGCAGCGGCCCTTCTGGGTGAAGAGGAGCATCGTACTGTGCGTATTGGCGATGTAGATGTGCTCGATGAAGTCTTCGTCGCGCGTGGCGCTGCCCTTCATCCCCACGCCGCCGCGGTGCTGCGTGCGGAACTCCGTGAGGGCAGTGCGCTTGATGTAGCCCAGGTGGGAAATGGTGATCACCTGGTCTTCGTCGGCGTAGAAGTCCTCCGGGTTGAATTCGTCGGCCGCGAGGGTAATCTCCGTGCGGCGGGGGTCCGCATAGCGGGCCTTGAGCTCCTGGGTTTCGGTCTTCACCACGCCCAGCTGCTCCTCCACGCTGCCCAGGATCTGGTTGCAGCGCTCGATGAACTTCATCAGGTCGTCGTACTCGTTCTGGAGCTTCTCGCGTTCCAGGCCGACGAGCTGACGCAGACGCATCTCCACGATGGCGGCGGCCTGCGGCTCGGTGAACTGGTAGCGGTCTACGAGCATCTGTTTGGCCTCATCGATGCTCTTGGATTCGTAGCGGATGATGTGAACGATCTCGTCGATGAGATCCATCGCCTTGAGGAGACCTTCCAGGATGTGGGCGCGCTTCTGGGCTTTGTCCAGCTCGAACTTGGTGCGGCGCACCACGACCTCGTGGCGGAATTCCACGAATTGGCCGATGATTTCCTTGAGGCTGAGGATGCGGGGACGTCCCTTCACCAGGGCCACGTTGTTGAACGAGAAGCTGCTCTGCAGGGGGCTGTACTTGAACAGGAGGTTCAGCACCACGCCGGAGTTGGTGCCCTGCTTGAGGCGGATGACCACGCGGGTTTCGCCGCGGGAACTTTCGTCGTTGATGTAGGAGATGCCCTCCACCTTCTTTTCATCGGCCAGGGCGGCGATCTTCTCGATCATCTCCCGCTTGTTCACCATATAGGGGATTTCGGTGACCACGATGGTCTCGCGGCCGTGCTCGTCCACCTCGATTTCCGTCTTGGAACGGATGACCACGCGGCCGCGGCCCGTTTCATAGGCCTCCTTGATGCCGGCCTTACCCATTACGATGCCGCCGGTGGGGAAATCCGGACCCTTGATGTACTGCATCAGTTCATCCGTGGTGATTTCCGGATTGTCGATATAGGCGCAGATGGCGTCGCAGCATTCGCCCAGGTTGTGGGGAGCCATATTGGTGGCCATACCCACGGCGATGCCGGAGGCACCGTTCAGCAGCAGCAGCGGAGCCTTGGTGGGGAGGACGGTGGGCTCTTCCAGCGTATCGTCGAAGTTGAGCGCCATATCCACGGTGTCCTTGTCCATATCGGCCAGGACATCCTCCGCCATCTTCTGGAGCTTGGCTTCCGTGTAACGCATGGCGGCCGGAGAATCGCCGTCCACCGAGCCGAAGTTACCCTGGCCCTTCACCATGGGGTAGCGCTGGTTCCATTCCTGGCCCAGGCGCACCATGGCGTCGTAAACGCTGGAGTCTCCGTGCGGGTGATACTTACCCATCACCTCACCCACGATACGGGCGCTCTTCTTGGTTTGGCCGTTATAGCTCAGGCCCATATTGTCCATCCCGAACAGGACGCGGCGCTGGACGGGCTTGAGGCCGTCGCGGGCGTCCGGAAGGGCGCGGGACACGATGACGGACATCGAATAATCGATATACGCCGTGCGCATTTCGTGGTCGATCTCTACCTGCTCGATATAGCCGGTTCCGCCGGCCTCTTCAAGGATATCTTTCTCTTCGTTTTGATCCATTTTCTATCGTTCTATATAAACGTACAAATATACGAAAAAGAATCGGAAATAACAAAGAGAAAAAAGGGACCGTCCCGAGTGGGGCGGTCCCTTTCAAATCGTGCGCAGAGGACGCTTAATAAACCTCCGTCACAACCAGTTCAAATCCATCTACGCGGATGTTGGCGCTGGTGCTGATGTTGGTAAACGTAAGGTCGAAGTTCTTTACACCTTCATCCACAGTAATGGGACAGGTAATGGTGTAGGTGTTCTTGGTTTCCAGGTCCAACTTCGGTACGAACGACGCGGCGAGCGTGCCGATCGTAACCCCTGTGGTGGAGGTCGTCACCTGATGGTTGCCCTCCAGCTTGGAGTTGCTCCGGTAGGTCAGGGTGGCCTTCTTCACACCATAGCAGGGAATACCGTCGGCCTTCAGGGTCCCGCTGTTCTTGGCAATCAGCAGGTTCATCTGCTTCTGGGGATCTCCCGCTGCCGTAGCGGCCGTATTGTAGTACACCAGGCCATCGGCCTTCATGACAGTGGAGCCGCTTTCCGTGTAGGTAATGGGCGCATTGTCGAAGGAAACCGTCGTCTTATCGGCGGAGGCGCAGTAGGCCGAAGGTTTTTCCTCCGCTTCGGAGCCCTGCCACCATTCTTCCCAAAGGACATCGTTCACGGCAGGGACCGGATCGGCCACCTTGATGTTATCCAGGAAGAAGCGATAGTAACCAGTAGTGGCGCCGAATTTCGTGGGCTTAATCTCGATACGTGTATCGTCCGTGACGCCCTTTAGCGCAATCTTGATGTGCTGCCAGAACATCTCACCGGTATTCTGCGTATGAGCATATTCATTGCTCACTGCGGCATTGCTGTCACCGCAGACACCGGCACCGGTAACTTCCACGTTCATAGAAACGGCGTCCACGGAGCCGGAACCGCCCATCTGGGCGCACCAGTCAAACTCCAGTACGACGTTCTTCGGCGTGGAACCAAAATCCATCTTGGGAAGACGAATACCGCCCACATTATTACCCTTACTGAATTTGAGATAGTATTTCTGCAAATACATTACCTTTGCCGTGGGATTCAGATCTTCATACCCTTTAGCGGCAAAGCGGCTGAGGAATACCTGACTGCCCGTTTCATCAAACGTGTACACATTGGGAGCCGCAGCGGAGGACGTCTGCGTTCCCACGCCGTCTCCTGCATTAGCAGCATCGGCAATATCCTTGAACCAATTAAAGTCGTCCTGGAAGTAAACGCCGGCGGGATAGATCGGCTCGGGTTCCTTCCCGGCCTGGACGAGGGTCACGACAGCTTCCAGATTCTTCTCAGTATTATAGAAGCGCACCTTGCCGCTGCGTTCGGTTTCCAGCTCGTTGGCGGTGTAGGTAACGGTGTATTCCGTCCACTCCACCATCGCCTTGGTCCCGGCCTTCTCCACGGTAATCCACTCGCTATTGAGGGATTCGGCGCTCACTTCCACGTTGGACTGTACCTTCAGCGTCTTGGTCCCTTCGGCGGCCAGCAATTCAACGCGGTTGCCGTCGGAAACGCTGATAAACGGATCCAGCTGCTGACCGGCGGCGCTCTGCACCACGTTGATCACCTTCTCGGAATCCTCGGAAATGATCTTGATGGTGCTCTGGCGCAGTTCGGACAGCTCGCTCGGGGCGCAGGTCACCTTAATCTCGGTGGGCTCACCGGCCAGGCCTTCCGTCACGTCGAAGGACAGCCAGTCTGCGGGCGTAGTAACGGTGAAGTCGTAGTCGGAAGTAACCGTAATGGTCTTAGGAGCATCCGGCGTTCCGTTGAAGGTGAGAAGGTCGGGCGAAACCTCAATGTTGGCATACACGGGATCTTTCTCGATGCCGTTGCCTTCCGTGATGATTTCGATGGTGGGCTGGTAGGTCTCGTCCGCGGTATCCGTCACCGTGAGACGGGCCGATCCAGTGTTACGGGCGGCGAGGGGGCCGGCACCGTTGGCCCGCCAGTTGGCCACGCAGCGGAAACGGAACTGGGCGTGTTCGGAATTCTTGCGGTATTTCACCGTGTAGTCGGCCTGCACGTTGGTAGAACCGTCGGCGTTCATCGCGTGCGTATAGACCACTTCCTCTCCGGGATCGCTGGAGGTGAAGGTCTCGCAGGCTGGACGCCACTCCTGGCCGTCCAGGAATTCCAGAATCCAGAATTTGTGACCGGTGGCCGAAGTACGGGACTCGAAGGCAATGCGTACTTCGGAGCCGGCCTTGATGGCGCCGTTGCCGAAGAAGAGCCAGTAGTCTCCCGGCCAGGGACCGGTGACACGGGGGCTCTTGTCGGAGACATCCAGCTTGTACGCCTTATTGGGGTCTGTCGTGGCCAGGTCGAAGGGCACGTACTCGATGTAACCCAGACCGTTCACGGGGTCGATACGGCTGTCTTCGGCCCAGGAGGCCGTCGAATAGTTGATGCCGTCTACGCGCACCTTGAACTTCAGCGGATAAGGGATAAGGGCTTCGTCCACGCCACCGTCGACGACGGCTGTAAGGAGCATCGACTTACCCACGTTGAAACCGGTGAAGGTCACCTTGTGCAGGTCCAGTTTGCCGATTTCCAAAGCCTCCAGCGGGCCGAAGGCGGGAATCTGGAGACCCTGGGTGATATAGATATTGGTGCCGATCAGAGAGGCCGACAGGCTGACGAACTGCGTCTGGGTGAAATCAAAGCTTGCCAGCGTAGAGGTGATATCCGTCGCGTCGGGAAGAACGACGGCGGCGCCGGCCTCGATCACGTTGAATTCATCCAGCACAAACACCGGAGCGTCGTAAAGGGTCTTCTTGGCGCCGTTGAAGGAGATTTTGTCCCCCTTGGCGACACCGGTGCCCTCCACGAACAGGAAGGCGCTCTCGTCACGGGCGATGAAACCGTTATCGGCCAGGGCGAAGACCTGAGCCTGGGCCACTTTGGCCACGGCTTTATCGTCCAGTTCACGGATCTGGGCCAGGGTGTACGTCTCAACGCCGAAGTAGGTGTCGCCGTCCTGATGGATGACGACGACGGCATTGCGCTCGCGGGAGCCGCCCTGGATGGTTATCTTGCCTTCACGGGGCCGGTTCTCGATGCCGCCAGTGGCATTGTCGGCCACTGAAACGGTTATCTCCATAGGTCCGGCGCCGGACATAGGCGAAACGGTAATCCAGTCATCGGAGACATCCACAACCCAGCTGCCGTCGGAGTAAACGTTGAGAGGCTGCTCGGCGGCCGAAACCGAAGCGAAGGTCAGATAGGTTTCGCTGGCCGCAACGGCACGGGCCTCGTGCGCCTCTTCCTTCTTACAGGAGAAGAGGGCCAGGCCCAGCGCCACAATAGCTGCTGTTTTGAATATATTTGTCATTTTCATAGTGTTCATTCCTTATGGGGTTAGTAGCTGAGACCGTCCACCCAGCCGGGGTTCTGAGACAGGGACTTGCCGGCCTCGTGGTACAGCTGACGCTCCTTGCTGGGGATGGGGTAATAGTAGTCGCGGTTCTCGTCGAAGGAACGGGCGGTATTCTTGTGATAGTCGATGTAGCCGGCCGTATCGGAAGAAAGGATCAGTCCGGTTTCCGCGCCCAACTCGAAGTCGGCCATATCCGGGCTCTTGGGGTTGGTGCCCGTCCAGATGTTAATATCGTTCTTCCCGTCTCCGGTGAGGTCATACTTACCTGCACCCGGGAAATAAACGCCGTAAATGGGCTGCTCCAGGCACTTGCCCTCTCTCCATCGGGTAAGGTCGCTCAGGCGGAAGCCTTCCATCGCCAGTTCCAGGGCACGCTCACGACGAATCTCGAGGATGACACCCTTGTTGGCGCCCGTCACGTTGCGGTAGCCGAATTCAGCGGAGCTCATATAAGGGTCGGGATTGGCGTTGGCGTCGGCCATCACCAGATGAGGCATCCCCACGCGGTCGCGGAGGAGGTTGATGGAAATATCCAGGTCATCCTGAGTAAGGGTTCCCAGCTCGGCCTTGGCCTCGGCATAGTTCAGATAGACCTCGGCCAGACGGAAGACGGGCATATCGTTGTAGGACTTGTCCACACGGCCCCATTCGGGCAGGGTCTTGTCCATCACGAACTTGGCCACCTGATAACCGGTCTTGGTGCAGTTAAGGTCGGGAGCGGTAACTTCGGTGTCACCAAGATACATATAACCGGGGCCGACGAGAATGGACGTCAGACGGGGATCCCGGTTCTGCATCTCCTGGACGAACTGCATCGTTTCCCAACCGGGCTGGTCGGTGAAACGGGTGCCGTCGGCCATCAGCACGCTGGCGACGAACTTGCGGGTGAAGCCGGGATTAGCCTGGGACGTCATCATCGCAAAAGCGGTGGAGTTGTTGCAAACCTGCAGGCTCTGGTCGTTCTTGATGGCGAGGATGAACTCGTCCTTGTTGGCATCGACAGCAGCAAACAGCTTGCGGTAGTCGTCCAGCTGCGCCAGATGGTAAGGGCCGTCATCCATCAGTTCCTTGGCAGCGTCGGCCGCCTCGTCCAGATAGAAGCTGGCGTCCTTGGCACCTTCGGGCAGCTGAATCACGTACATCTTGGGATACAGCACAGGGTCGTGATACTTGCGGAAAGTACCTTCGAACAGGCAGAAGCGGGCCTTGAGGGCGAGTGCCGTCCAGCGGTTCACACGATAGGTGCTCACGGCCGAAGGGAGATTCTCGATGGCGTAGTCGATATCGGCGAGCATATTCTGCATCACCAGCTCGCGGCTGTCGCGCTCCTTGTAAAGATCCTCGCTGGTGGTGCCCAGTTCCACGTCATACCACGGCACATCGCCGAAGCGGCGGACCATATCGAAGTAGAAATAGGCCCGGAAGAAACGGGTGAGCGCCGTATATTTTGCCACGGCGGCCGCGTCTTCACATTTGTCCATATTGGCCAGGAGCGTGTTCATCTTGCGAAGATCGCTCCAGGAACCGGCGTTGTTGCTCCAACCGCCGCCCGAGGCGGGAACCGTACGGGTATTGCCGCCGCGCATAACATTGGACAGGCTCTTCCCCACCAGCTGGTCACTCTGCTCCGTGTAGGGTTCCTTGGGAAGCAGGTTGTTGTAGAACGAGTTGGAGAACATCTGAAGGTCGGTCTCACTGCGGAAGTAGTTTTCGGGGGCCATCGTAGCCTTGGGCACCCGGTTCAGGTAGTCGCTGCAGGAAGTGAGGCTGGCGACCAATGCGATGACTGTAATAATGATCTTTTTCATAGTCTTGTCCTCCATCCTTTAGAAAGTAATGTCAATACCGAACATATAGGTCTTCTGCCAGGGATAGCTCATATGGTCCTTGGCATCGGCCTCACTGGTAACTCGGCGATAGGCCGATTCCGGATCCAGATACCGGGTGTATTTCTTGAGCGGGGACCAGTAGGCCAGGTTCTCGCCGGAGAAGTACACACGCACCTTCTCCAGACCCACCTTGCGGGTGAGGCTGGCCGGGACCGTGTAGCCCACCGTCAGGTTCTTGAAGCGCAGATAGCGGATATTCTGCAGGTAGCGGCTGTTCACCTTGGACAGCTCGCCGCCGGTGGCGGAATAGGCGCGGGGACGCGGGAAGTAGGTATTGGGGTTTTCCTCGGACCAGACGCGGTCGATGAAATCGCGCTGGAGGAAGGATACATAGGAATAGCTGTAGGGACCCCAGAACATATAGTTCATACCGGCCGGGTACCAGTAGTGGTTACCGGTTCCCTGGAAGAAGGCCGAAACGTCGAAGCCCATATAGTCGAAGTTGAAGGTGAAACCGTACTGGAGGCTGGGCAGGGAATTACCCAGAATCTTGCGGTCACCGGGATCGTCGGCGGTATTGCTGCCCAGGCTGAGGGTATTTACGCGCCACTGGTCTTCCGGAAGCAGGATCTTGTTGCCGTTCTCGTCCAGGACGAATTTTCCGTTTGCATCGATCTGATAATGACCGTCATTGTCCAGGTCCAGGAAACGGAGGTCACCCGCCCGGAAACCGCCGGTCATACGGGAATTGATGTAGCCGTTGAGGTCCACCACCTCGCTGCAGTACTTCTGCGCCTCTTCATCGCTCTCGAAAAGGCCATCCACTTCAAAGCCCCAGATATCGCCCACGCGCATCCCTTCATAATAGGTCATGCTGAGCAGTTTGGTGGGATTGTTGAAACGGGTGATGTAGGTGCGGTAGTCGCTGAGGGTGGCTCGCACGCCGTAGCCGAACGGTTTGCCGAAGAGCTTGAATTCGTCTTTCCAGCCCAGGGAGAGTTCGTAACCCGTCGTCTTGAGGTCGGCGGCATTGGTCTGGGGAGAATCGGCGCCGTAAACGGCAGGAAGGTCGGGGCCGACGGTGAGCATATTCAGCGTCTGACGCTGGTACACTTCACCGGTGAAGGTGAGGCGGTTGCGGAAAGCGGCGAGGTCCAGACCGGCGTTGTACTGGCGGGCTGTCTCCCAGGTGAGATCGGAATCCACCGGCGCTCCAAGCGTGGAGTATTTGGCCAGGGACGTTCCCTCGCCGAAGGTGTAGGACTTGAAGTCGTTGATGGAAATCTTTCGCAGGTAGGCGTAGTAGTTCTGGCCTCCGGACGAAGTACGGACCACCTGGTTGCCCAGGTTACCGTAGGAGACGCGGAGTTTGAGGTTGTCCACCACGCTGCGGGCAGGCTTGAAGAACGGTTCTTCGGAAATTCTCCAGCCCAGGGAGGCCGACGGGAAGAAGCCCCACTGATGTCCCTTCTGGAAACGGGACGTACCGTCGTAGCGGCCCGAGATTTCCAGCAGATAACGTTCCTTATAGTCGTAGTTCACACGGCCGAAGAAGCCCATAATGGCATATTCGTTCTGGCCGCCGGAAACTTCCATCACGGTGGCTCCGGTCGCATCGGGACCCACCAGGTTGAGGTCGTTCAGTGTCTCGGACTGAAGGTTCATACCGATGGCGCCCACGTTCTTGCTGAGCCAGTGCTCCATATTCATACCGCCTGTTACCGTAAGATGGTGGGCATTGGCGAATGTGTTTTCATACGTGCCGAACACATTGGTGGTATGACGCTGATAGGTGTTGATTTCCTCTTGCAGGGAGTTTTCACCGGCACCGGTAGTATAGTACTCGTAGTCGGCATCCGGATAGCGGCGGTACTGGAAGTTCACGCTGCGGTACTGGTTGCGGTTCTGGTACAGCCGGTAGGTATAATTGGCCGTGAGGGTGAAGTGCCTGGTGGGGGTGATCTTCAGTTCCGTCGTATTGGAGAAGTCGCTCCTGATCTGCTGGTTGCGATGCTTCCCCTCGCCGAACACCAGGTGACGGCCGTTGGCCACGTTATAGCTGATGAGCGGCGTGGCGTACAACCAGCTGCCGTCCGGGTTCTTCAGCGGGAAGGATGCCAGGGCGTGACGGGATGCGTACGCGAAGGAATCCTGGATGTTGCTGCCGCCGGGATAATCATAAGTGGAAGTATAGAACGCCGTATTGTTCGACAGGCGCATAAACTTGTTCAGGCGGGCGTCGATCTTGGCACGCAGGTTATACTTCCTGAACACATCCGGGTTCGCCTTGATAATGCCGGTCTGGCGGTCGTAGGCACCGGACAGATAGTATTTGACGTCTTTATTACCACCAGTAATGGAAATATTCTGTTGCTGAACGGGGTGCTGGTCGTTGTAGAGTTCGTGGTACCAGTCCGTGTTGCAATAGTAGATCCACTGTTTGCGGCCGTTACGAACTTCCTCCACAACCCAGGGGCGCTCGGGATTCTCCGTCACGTCGTTCACACGGGCCAGGAGTTCGGCCATATCGTGGGCGGTGTAGTTGGTGTAGTTCTTGCCGGCGTCGCTGGCCCAGAACTTATCCACGGTATAGACCGACCAGTAACCGCGGGTTTCGAAGTCGGTGGAAACGGTGGGCGCTTCCCAGCCCCAGCGTCCGCTGTAACGAACCTTGGCCTTTCCGCCTTTCTCGTCACCGGACTTGGTGGTGACGAGGATGACGCCATAGGCTGCACGGGCGCCGTAAATGGCGGCGGCCGAGGCGTCCTTAATCACGGAAATGTTGGCCACATCCGCAGGGTTCACGCGGGAGAGGTCGCCTTCGGTGCCGTCAATCAGCACCAGAGGATCGGCCTCGTTGATGGAAGTTATACCGCGGATGTTGATGGAACCGGCACTGCCGGGGTTACCGGCCGATGTGGAAATGTTCAGGCCGGGAACGGCACCCTGCAGCATATTGGTCAGGTTGTGCGTAGTGCGGTCTTGCAGTTCCTTGGCATCCACAGCTGTAACGGCGCCGGTGAGGTTCACCTTCTTCTGGACGCCGTAACCCACGACCACGGTTTCCTCCAGCATCATATTGTCCTCTTCCAGAACAATCTGGATGCTGCTCTGTCCCGCAGCTGCGCGGACCGTCTGTGAAACATATCCCAGGCAGGACACTTCCAGCACCACCTCGCCTGCCGGGACGCGAAGGGTGAAGCCGCCGTCCGCAGTGGTGACTGTGGCGGCGTTGGTTCCGGACACCATCACCACAGCGCCCACCACCGGCTGACCGGCGGCGTCTTTCACGGCGCCGGACAGGGATGTGCGCTGGGTCTGGGCAAACAAGCCTAGGCTCGTCGCCAGTGCCAGGACCAGAGAAACAAGGATTAAACGAAGTTGTTTCATTGGTTTAGTTTAATAGGTTATTTATAAATGTCCGTATTGAATGCTTTGGGGCGCGTCATACTTTCGGTATACACATTTCCAAAGCGGTCGGTTACTTTGATATTCAGCGTAGAGCTGGCCGATGAGGCCGTCACCTTGAACATATGGCTGTTTTGTTCCGTAGCGAAAGTCGCCTTTTTGTTTTTGTTCAGGCGTTTGGCCGTATAGGCAATCAGGTGCAGCGGATCGTAGGCCGTCACCTTGGCCGGCGTGAGCGAGGTGCCGTTCTCGCTCACCTCTACCTTCCAGGAAGGGTCGTAGTTCCAGACGTTGATATAAACCTCATTGGCGCTGCTGGAGGTAGCCCAGAAACCCGGCTTGAAAGAGTCCTGATAAGTGGCGCTGCCTGAAGAGACGTAATTGGCGGCCGTAATGGTGATATTGTTGCGGTCGTAGGTGCGGAACTGGTGGTTCATCGCACGGCCGGTCGCCTTATACTGCCAGCTGAAAGAAGTACCGTTTACCTTCACGACGGTGTATCCTCCCGGACTGCCGTCCTGGCCGATGTGGATGCCGGGCGTTTCCTGCGCGCTCCACCACCAGGTGCCGCACACCGAACCGGCGTTGTGCTCGAAAATGTGGTTGGAAGCCATCTTGTCCACATTATATATCGTGTGCGTATGGGCGGTGAACACGTGCGCCTGCGGATAGGCCGAAAGAATGGGGGCGAACGTGGACGCGCCGGTCATATTGTTGGACCCGCCGGCCTTGTAAAGAGGAATATGCATCGTCACCACCAGCGGCGTGTTCTTGTCTACATAGGAGAGGTCCTTCGCCAGCCAGTCGTACTGGTCCTGCACCAGATTGGCGTTGTATGTACGTACATAACAGGCGTTCCCTTTATCGTCCGTAGTGGGCGTCTCGTTAGTGCACTCTACGTCGTCCAGTACCACATAGTGCACCTTCCCCACATTGAAGGAATAATAGGTGGGCCCTATTTCCCGCTTGTATTCTTCCACGGTGTTATAGTCCCCCACCTGGTACATACTGTGGTCGTGGTTGCCGATGGTGTGGTAAATGGTAAGGTCGTTGATGGCCTTCGCATCGGCCAGGTATTCCTTATAGCCGTAATTGTTCACTTCCCAGTACAGGTCCCAGGTCATATCTCCCAGGGTCATCGCGTAGACCGGGCCGGACAAAGAAGAGCGGAAGACGTTGATATCGCTGACGAAAGACCGGAACTGATCGCGATCTCCGGTTCGGTTGGCCAGGTGGATGTCTCCCAGCATCAGCATTGTGTGGTTCTCCTGCCCTTCCACCTTCTTCAACTGGAAATCTACCCGTTCCGCTATGGAAGCGGCTTTCACCAGTTGGGCGTGAATAATGGGGAGAACGCCCTGACGGAACGGCTCATAACCCGACGGAACGCTCACAAAAACATATTTGTGATACTTGTTTGACTTGAGTTGATACACGCCGTTTTTGTCCGTGCGCGCCACTTCCATTCCGTCCGATACGCTCACATTCGGAACGCCCACACCCTCGCAGGTAACTTTCCCGTATACGGTACTGCCTTCTGCAGGTTCCAGGCTGGGGTCATCGGCCTTCACCACCACCTGCATCTCTCCCCGGCTTTGGGAAAGCGTGCCCCGCTTGATGCTGACCACATATTTGCCGCTTACCAGAAAACCGCCCCACAGGGAACGGATGTCCACCTTAAAGGAGGAATTGGTGATATCGGTAACCGGGCAGGCCGGGAGCGCCCCCAGGACAATCTGGTCCCCGGAAGACGGTTTTTTCCCGAACTGAACACGGAAACTGATGGTCTCGCTGCCATAGGGAATCTCCATTTGGTCGGGGACTTCAAACTGAACATCATTCAAAGAGGAAGTCTCCTGCTCCGGGTTTTCTTTTCCACCACAGGCACTAAAAAGGAATAGTGTGGTTAGAACTGCAGCAAAGAAGCTGAGTGTCTGTTTCATTACGGTTAATTAGTTTTTCTGCTCAAAGTTACAGAATATTTATTAACTTTGGTCACATTAAATTGAAAATTTAAAATGAAAAAACTCCTTTTTGTTCTTCTTTGCCTCTGCCTCACGCTATTACCCCTGAATGCCAAGAAAGTCAAAGGCAGCGTCCGCGGGGCCGGACAGCCGCTCTCCGGCGTAATCGTTTCCGACGGTTACCGCTTCACGCAGACCGGGGCCGACGGCAGCTTTACCCTGAATACCCACAAGGACGCCCGCTTCGTCTTCGTGATCACCCCGTCGGGCTATGTGGCCGATTTCTCCTCCGGCGCACCGCAGTTCTATCTGCCCGTCAAGGGAACGAAGAACTTCGACTTCGCCCTGCAGCAGTTCGGGGACGGGAACGACTACACCCTCTTCTCCGTCTCGGACCCGCAGATGCAGAACAAAAAGCATCTCAAGCGCTTCAAGGGCCGTCCGCTGGGAGACCTTCAGGGAATGGCAAAGCGGTTCAGCGCCCTCAGACCCACCGTGGGCATCGCCCTGGGCGACGTAGCCTGGAACAAACTGGAGATGTTCGACTCCTATAAGAAAGCCATCGCCACTACCGGCATCCCCTTTTATGCGGTCATCGGCAACCACGACCACATCCAGAATAAGGACGGCATCGCCGCCGGAGCGTCCTACGAAGCCGCTTTCGGCCCGTACAACTACGCCTTCTGGCTGGGGAAAGACCTGGTGATCGGCGTGGAGAACCTGATCTTCAAGGCCAGCGGCCACGCAGACCCCGGCAAATCCTCCAACAATTATAAGGAAGGGTACCCGCAGGAGACGCTGGACTTCGTGAAAGGGCTGCTGCAGTACGTTCCCAAGGGCACGCACATCTATATGGCCCAGCACAGCCCCATCCGCTTCGTCTTCCCCCGCAAGAAACAGGATATCGTAAACGCCGCCGAGATGCTCGCCATCCTGGACGGATATAAGGTGGACATTCTCTCGGGGCACACCCATATGATGAACACCCTCCCCGTCAGCGAAAATGTCACCGACCACAACGCGGCGGCCCTGGGCGGCGCCTGGTGGGCCACCGACTGGTGCAAGGACGGCACCCCGCGCGGCTACCAGGTCATTTCCTCCGTCGGCGGCAAGGTGGACTGGCAGTGGCACAACCTGGACTATCCCGACACTTTCCAGGTGCAGTTCATCGGAATGGACAAAGCACCCCTGCACCCCAATGCGGTCCTCGCCAACGTCTGGATGGCCGATCCTTCCTGGAAGGTGGAATGGTACCAGGACGGCACCTATATGGGAGAGGCCGAACACGTGATGGAGATTTCCACCGACTACGGGGAGGAAATCCTGGGCGTGTACAAAGGGGAGGCCGATAAGATTCCCGGCTACAAGCGTCCCGAACCGATGTGGCACTTCTACGCCGCCGAACCTTCCCAGTATGCCTCCACGGTGACGATGGTGGTAAAGGCTCCCGACGGACGCAGCTGGAGCCACGAATTCGACCTATCCAACCGCGCCTACATCGACCTGCAGGCCCACCGCGGCGGCGCCGGCCTGATGCCGGAGAACACCTTCTCCTCGATGAAAAACGCGATGAAACTGCACGTCAACACCCTGGAGTTCGACCTTCAGCTGAGCGGCGACAAACAGGTGGTGGTCTCCCACGACAACTATTTCCATTCGCGCTACTCTATGCGTCCGGACAGCACCCTCATTCAAAAGGAAGATCCCAAGGAATACCTCTACACGATGCCCTACGACAGCATCGCCAAGTACGACGTAGGACTGCGTTTCGTAGACCGCTGGCCGCAGCAGAAGAAGGTTGCCGAGCACAAGCCGCTGGCATCGGCCTTAATTGACTTCACCGAAAGCTACGCCCAGGAAAAGGGCCTTTCCGCCTTCCGCTACAACATCGAGATCAAGTCCCGCACCGGAAAGGGAGAAGGCAAGCTGTGGCCCGACTACAAGGAGTTCTGCGACGTCTGCATTCCGCTGCTGCTCTCCAAGAACCTGGGCGACCGCCTGGTAGTCCAGAGCTTCGACGTGCGCGCCCTGGAATACATTCACCAAAAATGGCCGGAGGTGAAACTGTCCTACCTCACCGAAGAAGAGGACGATATCGTCAAGATTCTGTCGCAGATCAGCTTCAAACCGGAGTGGTGGTCGCCCAATTTCGAGGTCATCACCCACACCAACGTGGCCTACTGCCAGGCCCAGGGCATCAAGGTGGTCCCCTGGACGGTGGACGATCCGGCCGACATCCAGCGGATGGTGGATTGCAAGGTGGACGCCATCATCTCCAATTATCCGGACCGGCTGATCGCTATTTGTAGATAGATTTCAGGGTTACATTCTGGTACCATTCAGGCAGCGTGGGGTCGTCGATGACGGCATCCACGTTGCGGCTGCGTCCCAGAATGACGTTCTGCTCCAGGAACTCTCTCTCAATCTCCCAGATGTAGTCCATATAGGCCGCCACGCTGTGCGTGCGGTCCTTGAAGCGGTAGATGCAGTAGCTCGTAAAGCCCTTTTTCTTCCAGTGCGAAGCCAGCCAGCTGCTGCCCCAGAGGCCGCGGCCGAAGGCGCCGAGCTTGTTGTAGGCCACGGCTTTGTCGGCCGTCCCGTGCAGCATCAGCGTGGGACAGGGGGCCGACGGATACGACGGGGCGCCGTCGGCGCTGATGACCGCACCGGCGAACGCCATCATCCCCTTGAACCGGAAGCCTTTCGGCAGTTCACCAGTCCGGCCGCACAGGATGTCATATTCGGCCGCCTGCGAGATGATGGCCCCGGCCGATGAACCCACCAGGACCAGGTTCTCCGGATCCACGCCCAGTTCTTCCCGGTTGTCCGAGAGGAAGCGCACAGCGCTGAAAAGATCCTCCACGCCGATCTGCTGGGCCTGGTAGAACTGCCCCACCGACTTGTAGGCGCCGATAAGGCCTTTCCCTACCTTGACGCCTTTCATTCCCAGGCGATAGTCGATGGTAACTACCTGATAGCCATTCTCATTGAGGCGGTGGAACCAGTTCAGGACAAAGTCGTCCACCCGCTGGCCCATAATGAAACCGCCGCCGAACACATAGAGGATGGTGGGCTTATCCTTTCCCTCGAAACTGAGCTCCGCGTCCATTGAGGGACGGAAGATGTCCAGATACAGGTCGCAGGTATCCCTACGGGCATACAGATAGGTTTCCTGGGCCCCGGCGGGAACCGCCAGAAGCAGGATGTAGAAAAAAAGTACGAATTTTTTCATGATCTTTTTACTTGGGCAATGGTTTGGCGCAAGCTACCCTTACCTTTGCAGCAGAAAACAAAATGAAAGAGCTATGAAAAACACCAGCTACAACGAGGAAATCCTTTCCAACATCATCTCTTCCAATACTTCCTTCCAGGCGCTCCAGGGTCTGATGAAAGACCTCGGGCTCGAATTCGAAGAGGCGGAAGCCCTTTAGTCCGTCTTCAACTCCACCAGGGTGGATTCCTTGTCCGCTGCGAGCCCCACGCGGAGCGTCCGCAAAGCCCCCTTCTCCCGGGATTTGGACACCAGGATGCGGTCGCTGATGATGAACTCGGACACGGGATCCTCCACATAACGCACGAGCGCCCGTTTCAGCGGACGGGCTCCGTAGGCGGGATCGTAGCCGGCATCGGCCACGAAACGCTTGGCGGAAGGCGTGATTACCAGCTTATACCCGGCCTCCAGCGCCCTTGTGCGCAGATCTTTCAGCTCGATGTCGATGATGCGCTCGATGGCCTCCTTGTCCAGCGAATGGAAGTAGACCTGGGCGTCCACCCGGTTGATAAACTCCGGCGGGAACGCCTTCTTCACGGCCTTCTCCACCACGGCTTTCCGGTCTGTTTCCACATTCTTTCCGGCTGTGGCAAAGCCGATTCCGCTGCCGTATTCCTCCATCTCGCGGCTTCCCACGTTGGAAGTCATAATGACGATGGTATTCTTGAAGTCCACGGTGCGGCCGTTGCTGTCCGTCAACCGGCCCTCGTCCATTACCTGCAGGAGCAGGTTGAAAATGTCCGGATGGGCCTTTTCTATCTCGTCCAGCAGTACCACGCAATAGGGCTTGCGGCGCACGCGCTCCGAGAGCTGGCCGCCCTCCTCATAGCCCACATAGCCGGGAGGCGCCCCGATCAGGCGCGAGACGCTGAACTTCTCCATATACTCGCTCATATCCAGGCGCACCAGGTTCTCCTCGCTGTCGAAGAGATATTCGGCCAGGGAACGCGCCAGCTGGGTCTTTCCCACGCCGGTGGGGCCGAAGAAAAGGAAGGTTCCTATCGGCCGGTTCGGGTCCTTGAGGCCCGCCCGTCCCCGCTGGATGGCGCGCACCACGGTCTCCACGGCTTCGTCCTGTCCCACGATCCTTGCCTGCAGGACCTCCCGCATCTTCACGATGCGGTTGCCTTCGCTTTCGGCCACCTTGTTCACGGGAATTCCGGTCATCTTGGAGACCACCGTGGCGATGTCCTCCGCGTCCACCTCGCGGCCGCTCCCCTTCTTCTTCGTAAGGGCCAGACGCACCATCGATCCGGCCTCGTCGAAGGCGTCGATGGCTTTGTCCGGAAGGGATTTGTCCGTGATATAGCGGTCCGTCAGGCGCACGGCGGCCTCCACGGCCTCGTCCGTGTACTTGATTCCGTGGAATTCCTCATATTTGGGACGCAGGTGCTGCAGGATGGCAATGGATTCCGCCACGCCGGTGGGCTCCACCACGATCTTCTGGAAGCGGCGGTCCAGGGCGCCGTCCTTCTCCACGATCTTCGTGAATTCATCCAGGGTGGTGGCGCCGATGCACTGGAATTCCCCGCGGGCCAGGGCGGGTTTCAGCATATTGGCGGCATCCAGGCTGCCGGAAGCGCCGCCGGCCCCCACGATGGTGTGGAATTCGTCGATGAAAAGGATGATGTCCGGATTCTCCGAAGCCTCCTTGATGATTGTCTTGAGCCGTTTCTCGAACTCGCCGCGGTACTTCGTTCCCGCCACCACGCTGGCGATGTCCAGCGACAGGATGCGTTTTTTTGCCAGGGCGGCCGAGATGTCCCCGGAGGCGATTTTCTGTGCAATCCCCTCCACGATGGCCGATTTCCCCACCCCGGGCTCGCCGATGAGCATCGGGTTGTTCTTCTTCCGCCGGCCCAGAATCTCGATGACGCGGGAAATCTCCGTGTCGCGGCCCACCACCGGATCCAGTTTCCCGTCGCGGGCGGCGGCGGTGAGGTCGTAGGCGAATTCCTCGATATCCAGCTTCTTCTCCTCGGGTTCTTCGTCGGGGCCCTGCGAGGGCTGTTCCTCCCGCCTGGGCTGCCCGGGCTGCTGCAGCATCCCCTCGTTCTCCATAAAAGCGAGCAGGCGGCCGTAGTCGATGCCGTGGTCGCGCAGGAACGCCTGGCCGAAGCTGGCCGTCGTGCGGCACAGGGCCAGGAGCAAGTGCTCCGGACGGGCCTCCGGGCTCTTGAGGCGCGTGGCCTCCATCACGGTGATGCTGAGCACGTTCTGGGCCTGCCGGGAAAAGCTGATGTGGTCTATCTGCTCATAGGGAATGGTCTCGTTGGTGCGGATACGGTCGTCGATGAAGGTCTTAAGCTCCGCCGGCTCCACGCCCATACTCTGGACGGTGCGGAAGGCGCTGTTTTCCTCGTGGCGGATGAGGCCCAGGAACAGATGGTCCGGGCCGATGCCATAGCTGCCCGTGCGCATCGCCTCCTCCCGTGCATACGAGACGATTTTATTCAGATCTTCGGATACTTGCAGTCCCATATCACTTTACCAGGTATTCTGTGGAGATGCCGCCGGCCTCTTCCAGCACCATCCGGGTGAGGCGGCCCTTGGCATTGTAGTCCAGTTCCATCCCCGTATACCCCTTGGGAGCAGGTTTGCGGACCTTGATCGCTACGTGTTTCCCGCCCTTTACGGAGGACTCTGTGTAATCGGCCTCCATCTCCTGGGCAATCTCCTTGTACTTGCCCTGGATGCCGTACATAATGGCGTTCCGCTGCAGGCGCACCGTCCTGTTGTTGTCCGTGTTCACGTCCAGCGACACGCCCCGGAGGTCGAAGCGCAGCAGCGGACCGTCCACGATGAAGTAGTCGCCGTCGGGCTTGGTGTAGAGCATCGCCAGGTTATCGGGGGCCGTATAGACGATACTCCCCTCGCTCACGATTTTCTTTCCCGTGAGCTTGAGGGTTTTGGTCTGGACAAAGGTGCTCTCGAAACTCTGGGCGCCCGCCGTGAAACCCACGAGGAGCAGCGCCAATACAAGGATTCTTTTCATCATTACTTAAGGCTGGACATCCGCTCCAGGCACAGCTCTACGAGACTGCGGATGGCCGGTTTGTAGTCCGGATTGGAACTCTGGAGATAACGGTTGGCGATGATGCAGCACACCGTGCTGGCGTTGTGGCCCAGGTGGGCGGCCAGGCCGGCGAGCGGCGAAGATTCCATCTCGAAGTTGGTGATGCGGTAGTCTTCCCCGCTGTCCGAGAAGCGGAAGCTCTCGATGTCCTCCAGCATATTGGGCATGGCGAGCGGAACGCGGACCACGCGTCCCTGAGGGCCGTAGAAACCGCAGGCCGATATGGTGACGCCCTTGATGGTGGCGTCCTTCATCAGGTCGATGATCTTGGGGGAAGCCTTCACGAAATAGGGCGATGGCAGCACCGGGGCCCAGTTCATATGCTTCTTGAACGCTTCTTCCACGGCGGGAATGGTCACCTTCTCGCGGTTGCCGTACCAGTTCATCACGCCGTCGAAACCGACGCTGATGTGCGAGAGAACATAGCTTCCCAGCGGAATGTCCGCGTGCAGGGCGCCGGAAGTGCCGATGCGGAGGATGTTCAGAGCCCGGTGGACGGGCTTCACCTCGCGGGTTTTGAAGTCCACGTTCGCCAGGGCGTCCAGCTCGGTCATCACGATGTCGATGTTGTCCGGGCCGATGCCGTGGGACAGGGCGGTGATGCGCGTGCCGTTGTAGCGTCCGGTGATGGACACGAACTCGCGCGAAGCGTTGCGGCATTCAATGTCGGTGAGGTACTCGCCGATCATATCCACGCGGGCGGGATCTCCCACCATAATGACGTTGTCGGAGAGCTGCTCCGGCTTCATATGGAGATGGAAAACGGAGCCGTCGCCGTTGATGATGAGTTCGGATTCGGGAATTCTCATGGTTCTATGTGGTTTATATTTCAAAGTTCTCTATTTCCTTCACCAGCTTGCCGATAATGCCCATCTTGGTGTCGTAGAGGGCGTCGGAGATGTCCACCTTGTAGTAGTGCGGGTTGATCAGACGCGTCTCCGAAGGCGAAAAATGGTGCAAATTGTCTTTATAGAACTGTCTCTTCTGCAAAAGGGTATGTTTCGGGGCCACACGCTGGCCGCCGGCGATGACCTGGTGTTGCAAAGGACGTGCCTCGTAGGCGCCTTCCTCGAAGGTTTTGGTCTTGAAGCTATCGTATTCGTCGCGCACCGTCACGGTTTTCCCGTGCTGGAGGGCGAGGTCCATCGGGTCTCCGCGCAGGCAGCTTACATCGGCCTTGAAGACGTAGCCGTCGATGCGGTTTCCCTTCACGCTGTCCTGGGCCGATATGCGCCAGGTAATCTGGAAGCCCGGGTTGATGAGCTTGATCTTGTCCTCGCTGCGCTTGATCACGGGCTCGTCGTCGATCTGGACCAGTTTATAGACGTTGCCGAAGCAGGGAGCCGCCTTGGAGGTGGCGATGGCGTCGCCCACCCCGTAGCTGTCGATGCGGGCGCCCTGGCGCTCCAGGTCCGTGATGAGGTATTCGTCCAGGCCGTTGGTGGCGAAGATCTTGCACTTGGTGAGTCCGTGCTCGTCCAGGATGCGGCGCACTTCCTGCGAGAGGTACGCGAGGTCTCCGCTGTCCAGGCGGATGCCGTAGCCGGGGGCGTAATTGTCGTCGATCCCGGCCTCCTTGAAGCTTCTGATGGCGTTTTTCACGCCGCACTTCAGGGTGTCGTATGTGTCGATCAGGAGGATGAGGTTCTCTCCCTTATGGGTGCGGATGTAGTCGCTGAAGGCCTTGTGCTCGCCCTCCACGGTGGAGCCGTAGGAGGTGATGAAGCTGTGGGCCATCGTACCGGTGGACGGCACGCCGTTGAAGGCGCCCGTGAGAATGTTCGAGCTGCTGGCGCAGCCGGCGATCTGGGCCGCTTTGCCGCCGTACACCGCGGCCCAGGGGCCGTGGGCCCTTCTGGAGCCGAACTCGCTCACGGGTTTGTCCGTGCTGCGGCACACGCGGGAAGCCTTGGTGGCCACGGCCATCTGGTGGTTCAGGATGCACAGCATCGGGGTTTCCAGCACCTGGGCCTGGATCATCGGCCCCACCACCGTCACGATGGGCTGGTTGGGGAAGGCGATCTCCCCTTCCCGCATACAGTACACGTCCCCGGTGAATTTCATCGTGCTCAGGTACTTGCGGAATTCGCGGTATTCCTCCCCGGGCAGGAACTTCTCATAGAATTCCTCGGGTTCCGACCCCAGCTTGAGCACCATCTCTATCACTTCCTCGGTGCCGCTCACCACCGCCCAGTTGTTGTTCTCCGGAGCCTTGCGGTAAAAGAGGTTGAAAACGGCTGTCTGGTCCTGCTTTCCGCATTCCAGATAGGACTTTCCCATCGTGTACTGGTACTTGTCCGAGACATAGGCGTTGTTGATAATGTCCACTTTGCGTATATTTTTACAAAGATAATGATTTTTGCGTATCTTTGTAAGTCTTTATGATAACGTGGGATCAAATACGGGACCTGCAGGAGCGTGTAAAAGCCCTGGACGCTTGCCTGGACATTGCCGGGAAGCGGAAGGAAGTTGCCGCCAAAACGCAGGAGACGCTGGCTCCGGACTTCTGGGGCGATCCCAAGGCCGCGGAGGCGTTCCTGAAGAAGCTCTCCGGCATCAAGTCCTGGGTGACGGACTATGATAAGGCCAGGAGTCAGGCCGATGACCTGGAAGTCCTGTACGAATTCGCAAAAGATTCCCTTTCCGGCAACGAAGACGAAGCCGTGGCGACCCCCGAAACCCGTGAACTGGACCAGGCTTTCGGCCAGGCGGAAGAAGCCGTGGAAGCCCTGGAACTGAGGAATATGCTGGGGAATGAGGGCGACAACCTGGGCGCCGTCCTCACCATCAATTCCGGTGCCGGTGGCACGGAAGCCAATGACTGGAGCGCGATGCTGATGCGGATGTACCTCCGCTGGGGCGAACGCAATGGTTACAAGATGACGGTCACCTCCCTCCTGGAGGGCGAAGAAGCCGGCATCAAGAGCGTCACCATCGAAGTGGAGGGAGATTACGCCTACGGTTATCTGAAGGCCGAAAACGGCGTGCACCGCCTGGTGCGCATTTCCCCGTTCAACGCGCAGGGCAAGCGCCAGACCACCTTCTCCAGCGTGTTCGTGTATCCGCTGGTGGACGACAGTATTAACATCGAAATCAATCCCGGAGACCTGGAGTGGGACACCTTCCGCAGCGGCGGCCACGGCGGCCAGAACGTGAACAAGGTGGAAACCGGCGTCCGCGTACGGCACCTCCCTTCGGGAATTATGGTGGAGAATACGGAAACCCGCAGCCAGCAGGACAACCGCCAGCGGGCGCTCCTCATCCTGAAATCCCGGCTGTACGACATTGAACTGAAGAAGCGTCAGGAAAAGCAGGCGGAACTGGAGGGCCAGAAAAAACGCATCGAGTGGGGCTCCCAGATCCGCAATTATGTCCTTCATCCCTACAAACTGGTGAAGGATCTGCGCACCGGATACAGCACCGCAGACACGCAGGGCGTGCTGGACGGGGACCTGAACGAATTTATGAAAACCTATCTGATGGGGAAAGGCGCTGCCGTCACGGACCCGGACGACCTAGATTAAACGGATGCCCTCGGAAGCCATTTCCTCGAGGGCTTTTTTGTGACCGTCTCCGTCCACATAAGCCAGGCATTCTTTCAGCACCGACACCTTGAAACCTGCCTTCAGTAAATCTTCCGAGGTATTCCGGACACAATACTCCGTAGCGATGCCGCATACGAGAACCTTTTCTATCTCCATCAGCTGCAGTACTTCCGCCAGGCTTTGACCAGCACTGTTCTTGCCTTCAAATCCGCTGTACTGCTCCTGCTCGGGATTCTCGCCTTTATAAAAGCACAGATCCTCATCCACGAAGGGAATCAGCGCATCGTGGATTTGAGCGCCGCGCGTTCCCTGGACACAATGCGGGGGCCAGGGGCCGCCCTGAGCGGCAAAAGAGGAGTGGTTGGCCGGATGGTGGTCACAGATGAAAAGGATAGGGTTGTCGTGGTGTTTACCGATATGGGCCACCGTTGCAGTCACCGCTTCTTCGGCGCCTTGACACGCGAGTGAACCGTCAATGAAATCGTAGAGCATATCTACGACAATCAGTGCATAGTCTTTCATAACTGCAAACTTACATAAAAAATCGCTATTTGCGTCCGCGGTGGTCCAAAAAATTACCGACCGCGGACGAAAATGGCCGTATTTGTCCGTGGTGTCCCATTTTCTGGACCACCTCGGACGCCCTGAAGTCGTGAAGGGACGCCGCGATGCTGTTAAGACAAAAAAAAGGGCGACCGCCGAGGGCCGCCCTTGGAAAAGCTCGAATAATTATCTGTAGATGTTGTACTGGTTGTAGAGCGAGCCGTACATCTGCCCCAGGACCTCCAGGTACGGCTGGCCGTCGAAGAGGGTGGTGCGATAGACGGTGTTGTCTACCATATAGTACTCGATGCCGTTCATCACGATGATTTCGTAGTCGTCCGGGAGCGAGGTCACCAGGGCACCTGCAGGAGGAACGATGGTGGTGTACTGTCCGGAAGCGGAAACCATGTAGAACACGCCGTCCATATAGAAGTAGTCCGAATTGGCGTAGGCGTAACTCTGGACGAGTCCCAGTTTCTCGGCCAGTTCATAGGCCGTGAGGGCGCGCTTGGAGTTGATGGCGTAGGCTGCATTCTGGGCTGCCAGGCGGGCATTCTGCTGAGCGATGATCAGGTTCTGCCGGGCGATGGCGTTATAGTAGTCGAACGTGCGGCTGTAGGTACGGTAGGTATCGCAGTAGTAGGCGAAGCGGATGGCGCGGAGGATGGCCCTGTCAATGGCTGCTTCCAGAGGAGTGCCGAAAGGAGGACGGCAGATCACGTAACCGGCGCCGTAGCTGCGGTAGTAGATTCCGTTGTAGAAGTAATAGTCGATGCCCCAGTGGGTGATGCGGCGCCAGGAAGAAGGCAGGCTGGTCACGCGATAGCCGAAGTAGTGAGGCCTGTCGCTCCAGAAGTGACCGGCGTGGTTCCAGTCCACGAAATCGCGGTTACGGGGTGCCACACGCACCATATTGTGGTTTGCGTCGATGCTGAAGTCGTCGTTGTAGCGGAAGTTGCCGTTGTCGTCGCGGTAGGCTTCCCTGGAGGAAACGGTACCGGCCGATTCGGCCACTCTGTTCGACAGTCCCTGGCGGCTCACGTTGCTCGAACGGGTGCTGGCGCTGCTGGACGAGCGCACGGCCGTGGAGCTGGAAGCGCTGCTGCGGGTGCTGCTGGAGCCGCTCACGCTGGAGCTGCTGCGGGTGCTTGAAGAGCTGCCGGAAGAGCGGACACTGGAGGAAGCGCTGCTGCCGCTGGTGCGGGCGCTGGAGCTCACGGTGCCGCTGCTGCGGGTGCTCGAAGAGCTGCTCACAGTGCCGGAGCTGCTGCGGGTGCTCGAGGAGCTGCCGGAAGAGCGGACACTGGAGGAAGCGCTGCCGCCGCTGGTGCGGGCGCTGGAGCTCACGGTGCCGCTGCTGCGGGTGCTCGAAGAGCTGCTGCGGGTGCTGGAAGAACTCACAGAGCCGGAGCTGCGGGAAGATGAGCTCGAACTGCTGGAACGAGTAGATGAAGATGAAGTCGAAGTGCGGCTGGAAGTAGAACTCGAAGAAGAACGGGTCTGGGCCACAAGATCCGAAGCCAGAAGCATGGAAAGGGCCATCACCGAAACAGTAGCGATATTAAGAATCCTTTTCATAGCATCTCAGTATTAACGGTTAACGGTATAAGTAATAATTTTGTGAGAGCGTTCGGAAGTGATCTGTATCCTTGGTCCAGCGGTCAACGATATCCGCCACTTTCATTCGCTTTCCGAAATCAATTCTCACACAATCCGTGCCACACACGATATCGAGCATGCGCGTGCTCTTGAGCGGATAGGGGTTTTTCTCGGGATAAAGTTCGTTAATTGCCTGAAGGACATAGAACTGGATGAGGGTAACGGGGGCAGCCTCATAATCTGTAAAAAAGAACTGCACGCCATGAACGAGTTTTCCTGCCAGCCTGCCTGACAGAGGCTTATAGTGGATGGTGCGGAAGGCGACGCCGGGAATGGCGTAGCTGTCCAGGCGGGCCTTGAAGGCATCGGCATCGATCCATTCCTCCGCGAAGGTCTCGAAGGGAATGGTGTACCCTACGCCGATGTTCACCAGGCCGAATTCCCCGCCGATGCCGGAGCCCGCATAACAGAGGGCCGACTGGACGGAAGGAATGTTGGGCGAAGGAAGGATCCAGGGAAGGCCGGTGTCCTTAAAGAGCATCGAGCGCTTCCAGCCGCGCATCGGCACCACCTGCAGGCGACACTTGAGGGGTTCCATATCCCCTTTCTGGCCGCGGTTGAGCCCTTCCTCGTTGATGAGCAGAGCCAGTTCTCCCACGGTGAGCCCGTAGAGGAACGGGATGCGGAATTCGCTCACGAAAGAATAGAAGCCGTCCTCTACGTAGGAGCCCTCTATCTTATTGCCACCCAGAGGGTTGGGGCGGTCCAGGACAAGGACCTCCACGCCGGCTTTGGAGCAGGCACGCATCACCAGGCCCAAAGTGGAAATGAAGGTGTAGCAGCGTGTCCCCACGTCCTGGATGTCATAGACCATCACGTCGATTCCCTTGAGCATTTCCTGCGTGGGTTCCCGGGTGGGGCCGTAGAGGGAATAGACCTTGAGGCCGGTTTTGGGATCCGTAAAATCGGAGACGTGGTCCCCGGCGTAGACATCCCCGCGCACACCGTGTTCCGGGCCGTAAAGGGCCACCAGATTCACCATCGGCGACTCGTGAAAAATGTCGATGGTCGACCGCCCGGAGCGGTCGATTCCGCTGGGGTTGGTGACCAGACCGACACGCTTCCCCACCAGCGGGGCAAAGCCGTTTTCCTGCAGGACGTCGATACCCGTAAGCACCTGAGCCTGAAGGGGAAGGACGGAGAAAGAGAGGAGTATAAGCAGTCGTTTTAACATAAGTCGAAGATGCGTTTGAGGGCCTCTGGATTGCCGGAGGAATGGAGCTCTACGGAGAACGGGCCTTCTCCCACGGGAGCGCCGTGCTTCTCCAGGATGCGGAGCGTCTGGCGGGCGACGGCAGGGGCCGGGTCAATGACCTCCACCCCGGGGCCGGCGATGCGCTCGATGAGTGGCCTCAGGAAAGGATAGTGGGTACAGCCGAGAACGATCACATCGGCTCCTTCATCCAGCAGGGGCTGGAGGGAGGCGCGGACGGTGTTTTCGGCCTCCGGCCCATCCAGGACGCCGTTTTCCACCAGTTCCACGAAGCCCTGCCCCACGTGTTCCACCACCCGCACGTCGCCTTCATAGAGGCCGCGCGTGTTCAGGTATTTGGAGGCCCTGAGGGTGCCGGCCGTCGCGAGGACGCCGATGACGCCGGACTTCGTGCCAAGGGCGGCGGGTTTTACGGCCGGCTCCATCCCCACGAAGGGAACGTCCGGGTACTGCGCCCTGAGTTCGGAGATGGCCGCCGCCGTGGCGGTGTTGCAGGCCACTACGATGACATCGGCCCCCTTATCTAAAAGGAATTCCGTAATGAAACGGGCCCTGCGACGGATGAAGAGGGCGCTTTTCTCGCCGTACGGGCAGTTGGCTGCGTCCGAATAATAGATGTAGCGCTCCGCGGGGAGCAGCTTCACCAGCTCGCGGTAGACCGAGAGGCCGCCGCTGCCGGAGTCGAATATGCCGATAACCGCCATTATTTCAGGGAATTCAGAAGGTTCAGTTTGCCGTCGGCGATGAGTTTCAAGACCAGTTCGCCGAAGAGCGTGTTCTGCCAGGCGAACCAGGGCCGGGTAAAGATCCGGGGGTCGTCCTTGTGGAAGGATTCGTGGATGAAACCCGTCCCTGCGTCGGTGTGCAGGAGGGTTTCCATGCACCAGCGGATTTCCTGGTCGTCGGTGGAGGTGAAGGCCTTCATCATAATGCTCATCGGCCAGATCATGTCATAACCCACGTGAGGACCGCCGATGCCTTCCGCGCACTTTCCTTTAAAGAAATAGGGGTTGTCCTCGCTCCAGACCAGGCTGCGGGTATTCTGATAGACAGGGTCCGTCACCGGGACATCGCCCAGATAGGCCATTGCCAGCAGGCTGGGGACGTTGGCATCGTCCATCAGGTAACGGTTGCCGAAACCATCCACTTCGTAGGCATAAACGGGCCCGTACTTGGGATGATCGTAGATGGCATAGTCTTTCAGGGCCTGCTCCACCTCGTCGGCCAAAGCGCGGCACCCGGAGGCGAGTTTCCGGTTCCCGTTCACCGTTTCCAGAATCTCGGCCGCCTTGCGTAAAGAACTCACGGCGAAGAAGTTGGACGGGATGAGAAACTCGAACTGCGTGGCATCGTCCGAGGGACGGAAGGCCGATGCGATGAGCCCCACGGGCTTTACAGGATGGCCGAATCCGTGGTTGGACTTGGTATCCAGCTGGGCTTCCGTCTCCCGCTGGAAATGATAGGCGCCGGGGCCGTCCTTCCGCTGCTGATCGCGGAATGTGGCGAGAATCTTCCCCATCGCCTCCAGCCAGCTTTCGCCGAAAACGGAGGTGTCTCCGGTGGTCTTCCAATAATGGTAGGCCAGGCGGATGGGATAGCACAGCGAGTCGATTTCCCACTTGCGCTCGTGCAGGTTGGGGTTCATCTGCGTAAGGTCGCCCTGCCAGCCGGTGCCGGTGGGACCGTCGTTGAAAGCATTGGCGTAAGGGTCTATGCAGATCAGGGAGAACTGGCAGTTGACCACGCCGGCAATCATTTTTCGCAGATGCTCATCCTGCGGCGCCAACTGCACATAGGGCCACACCTGGGCGCCGGAATCCCGCAGCCACATCGCGTGGATATCCCCCGTATAGACGAAGGTGCGGCAGGCCTCTTCGTCGTAGTGGACGGTGGTATCCAGCGTATTGGGGAAGCAGTTGCCGAACATCCAGCGCAGGTAGGGCTGCGTGATGAGCGCCTGCACCTGTGCGATGGTGGCCTCCACGGCCTCCGAGACAAAGAGGCGCTCTTCCGGCGCGGGACGCCGGGAAGGGCGTTCCTTGGCGCTGCAGGCATTGCCCAGGACAAAGGCCGCAGCCAAAACGATCAGAAGCCGGCGCATATCCTTACCAGTTGAAGACGGCGGTTACGGGGAAATGGTCGGAAACGTATTCCACGCCCAAATAAGGCTGGGTGACGCGTTTCATACTCTTGCAGGAGGGAAATCCCTTATAGAAGATATAGTCGATGTGCGGCTTGTCCAGGACCTCGCCCCAGCCGTGCCAGGTGCTGCCGTCCTCCACCTCGGAGGCCTGTTCCCAGGCATCCAGCATCATCGTGCGGAGCTCGTCCAGGCAGGGGTCGTCCGGGTAGACGTTGAAATCTCCCATCAGGATCATCGGGTAACCTTCCGGATTCATTCCGCCGATGCGCTCCACCACCAGGGCCAGGCCGTTCTTACGGGCCTCCACGCCCACGTGATCCAGGTGTGTATTCACGAAATAGAAATGACGGCCGCTCTCCTTTTCCTTCAGGAGCGTCCAGGTGGCCGTCCGTTTGCAGGCGGCGTCCCAGCCCTTGGAGGGTTCCTCGGGCGTCTCCGAAAGCCAGTAGGTGCCCCAGTGCTCCAGTTCCACCTTTTCCGTATCGTAGAAGACCGCCATATGCTCTCCCTGGTGTTCACCGTCCTCACGACCCACCCCCACATAAACATAACCGGGGCAGTTCTCCTGCAGATATTCCAGCTGAAAATCCAGGGCCTCCTGCACACCAAACGCCGCCGGGCGCTGGTCCAGGACCATCGCGGCGGCAGCCTCCTTGCGGTTGTCCCAGATATGGTCCCCGTCCTTGGCCGTTCCATAACGGATGTTGTAAGACATCACTTTCAGGGTGTCCTCCTGTTTCTCGGCACAGGAAGTGAAGAAAACGGGCAGCAGGGCCGCCAAAAGAAGAAATGCTCTTTTCATATCCTAAAGTTTGATCTTTCCGCTTTTTGTCACCTGCACGGTCTTGCTCTCCCCTTCTCCCCACAGCACGGTGAGGGTAAAGGGCACGTTGGTGGAGACCGTAATCACCGGTTTGTCGGCCGCGCTTTTCCGTTTGGCCGCCTTGAGGCCGATAACTCCGTCCGGGCCGAAGGGATAGCGCTCGATGCCGTGCGCCTCCACCTGCCGCAAATCCCATTCCACCGTGCCCGCCGAATAATCCGAGCGGATGCCCAGGATGCATTCGATGAACTCCGCGATGGGCGGAAGACCGGCCCAGCCCACAAAGTCCTTGCGGGCCATAAAACCGGGATCCACGGCCTCCGGAGCGTAATACTCCCAGAAGGTTCCGGTGTTTTTCCATACGGCGAACACGTTGCCGTAATGATTGTCGGCCACCTCACGGGCCTCCCGGCGGTAGCCCTTCTTCCACAGGCCGTCCAGCACCATATAATTGACGCCCGGCCACACCCCGCCCTGCCAGTAGCGGCCGTTGGGGTTGTACTTTTTGTGATCCGCGCTCAGGGAAGGAACCCGGTGCGTGCGGGCAAATTCATCCGGGTTGGAAAGGTGCGCCACCAGGGCGTCCTGGCGGTCCTTCGCCAGAATGTCCGTCTGGAGGGCCCAGAAAGCCGCAATCCCCTTCACAGCAGAGCGGGAGCCGTCGGCATAGACGTCATAGAGGAAACCGGTAGCGGGATCCCACATGTGTTCGTTGATCCAGGCCTTGAGGAACTTCATCTCCTCCTCCATCTCCTCGATTTCCTGCCAGCGCTCGATGTAGAAGCCGATCTGCATCAGGCAGTCGTTCACCAGATACTGCTGCAGGTTCGCGTCCAGCCAGCTCATATGGCCGTTGGAGAAAATCTGGTTGTAGCCTTCCGGCACGCGGGGCATATTGTCCATTCCCGTTCCCCAGCCGCTGCTCCAGTAGGTGCCGTCGGGCCAGGTGCGGTTGAGTTTCCACCACTGGGCATAGGCCACCAGCGCCGGGAAAACGCGGTGCAGGCGCTCCAGGTCGCCGAACTGCTTATAATAGAGGAGTTCGGCCCAGGGCAGGAGGTTGGGCCCGGTGCTCACGGGGTCGTAGCGCTCGAAACAGTCGCTGCCGTCGGCGCGGATTTCCCGGCAGATGAACCCGTCCTGATGCTGTTTGGCGTAGAAGTTATCCAGCGTGCCCTGGAAAGGGAAAAGCCGATAGCCGTAACGGGCGAAGAGCATCATAAAGGAATCGTCCCACATAAAGAGGTTGCCGTTGTAGGCTACGTCCAGGTAGGGACTCACCAGACCGGAGCCTTCCTGCGGCTGACGGATGTTCCCCACGGCAATCTTCCAGGCGTGCCAGTACATATCTACCTCGGTCTGGTGCCCCTCCCAGAAGGGGGCGGGAAGAACCTTTTTGGCCGCGTCGAAGGAGGGTGAGGGGACCGTATGAGAAGGCATACTGCGGTAGGCGTTCTCCGCCACGAAAATGTTCTTCACATAGGTATTCTTATAGGGCAGGTCGTAGGGACCGCTCTTCAGCTCCTGGGCGAAGGCGAGGGCCGAAAAAGCCAGCAGGCAGCAGGTGATGATGGTTTTTCTCATTTTTTGACCAGTCGTTTGATGGTTCTGGCAATCTCTGTATTGACATAGGTTCCGCAGAAAGCCTGGGAACCCGGGCCATAGGCGAAAACGGGAACGACCGTGGGCGTATGGTCGTCCGAGTTATAGATGGCCAGCACGTGGCCGGTTTCCAGGTCCCCGTCCAGGATGGTGAGCCCGCCGGTCTCGTGGTCTGCAGTGACAATCACCAGGGTCTCCCCGTTGGTATCCGCGAATCTGAGGGCCTCGGCCACGGCCAGGTCGAAGCTGAAGGTCTCCGAAATGGAGGCCGGGAAGCAGTCCGAGTGGCCGGCATAGTCAATCTTCGCGCCCTCTACCATCAGGAAAAAGCCTTTACGGGAATCTCTGGAGAGTTTTTCGATGGAGGCTTTGGTAATCCCCGCCAGGAAAGGCAGCGTCTGCTCGGTGGCATAGGCGCCCATCCTGTCGTCCAGGCAGATCAGTTTTCCGCGGACATCGGCCAGGGCCAGGGCGTCCTTGGTGTAGCTGTAGCCGTTGGCCCGGATGCCCTCGAGCATATCCACCCCGTCGGTGCGCGGTTTTTCCAGATATTCGGTTCCGGGGCCGCAGATGAGGTCGATGTCGCTGGTGAGCATATAGCGGGTGATCTTCTCGATGCTGTCCCGCTCCGCGCTGTGTGCATAGAAGGCCGCCGGGGTGGCGTCCGCGATATCTCCCAGGGAAACCACGCCGGTGGCCTTCCCCATCGCCTTGAAATAGTCCGTGAGCGGGGAAATCTCCTGCGAGCCGTCGTAGTTGGCCGATATATGGCGGGTCCAGGACGGTTCGCCGGTGGCCAGGACGCTGCCGCCCGAAGCGGAATCGCCGATGAAGTCGTCCTCCGGATTATAGAACTGGATGCCCGTGGAACGAATCTTGAGCATACTCAGCTCCCGGTTGTTGGCGTAGGCGGCCGCCATCACCTGGTTTACGCCCATTCCATCGCCGATGAGAAGGATTACGTTCTTGATGCGCTTGTTGGCGCCGTCATTCTTATATGTAGGGGTATATACGGGAAGCTGGCGCTCCACCTGAATCTGGTCGTTCCGGAAGCCGGAAAAACCGCGCGTGGCGGCATCCAGTTTCTTGGTGCCGGTGACGCCGGCCTCCACCTTGTGGCGGCCCATATAGAAGTTCTTGTTGTCCCAGTCGGAGAAGAACAGGGAGGCCACGGCGGGCTTGTCCGTATTCACGTAATCCAGGCCCAGCCGGATATAGGTGAAATACGGGGTCGTACCCTCCGGAGCGTTCCAGAAGCGGACCGGCTTCCCCAGGGCGTGTGCCTGGTCTACAGCGGCTTTCAGGGGCTGATAATCGGCCTGAATGAAGTTTCCCTTACCGTTCCACTTGGCGGCATAGTCCCGGAAATCCTCGCTGATGAGGGCCACCCGTTCCAGTTGCGACCCTGTGTAGGCCGTGTGCAGATTACCGTCGAACCACACCCAGGAAGGGTATTTGCTGAAATCGGCCGGAGCGGGCACGTTGCCGGTGACGGTCACCCGCACGCCCTCCGGGCTGCAGAAAACATCCGGGTACCGCTCCAGGAGCGCGATAACCTCCGAGAGTTCCGGCTCCGTTTCGCTCTTGAGTTCCACCATCAGTTGCAGCCGGGCAGCGGAACCGGGCCACATACGGCCGCCGTTCGCACGGAAGGTGCGCACGATGGGCTCCACATAGAGCGCCGCAAAGCTGTTTTCGGCCTTGAGCTCTTCCACCTCGTGCCCCACCAGCAGCTGCCCTTCGCAGAGAAAGACATCGGCTTCGATGGAGGTGCAGTGCTGCGAATAGGCCTCCCAGAAGGGCGCCAGGCGTTTGTAGTCATTGTGCGAATGCAGGATGACGGGCGCCTGGGCCGCGAGGGTCAGCGGCAGCAGGACCGTAAGGAATGCGAGAAAAAGCTTTTTCATCGGGAACAGAGTTTATCGGGGGGAACGGGCTCATAGTCCGGGGCATTTTCCGCCTTCCAGCCCCAGGACAGCGTATTCCCTTCATAGCTTTCCAGATAGGTGAGCCTGTAGGGATGGAGGCCCTTGAGGAGCGGAATGCGGCCATAGGCGGTGATGGCGGAATGGGTACCGTCGTTATCAACCACCAGCGTCCCGTCCACTTCCAGGGTGGAACCGTCGTCACTGTTGAGCGCAAAGCTCCAGATCCCGTCTTCCGGGATATCGATGCAGCCCGTAAAAATGTAACCGTAATAATCCTCGTCCGGAGCACCTTCGATGGAAGGGACCGGAAGGGTGCCGCAGGCCACAACCGGACTGCGCCAGACATCGGCCACACGCTTGAAATCGCCGCGGTGATAGGTGTATGCGCAGCCCTTGACGGGCGCCTTGATGTTGGAGGCCTCGCGGAAGTGGGCCCTGGTGGCCTGGACGGAAGCCTCCGGTGAAGGCTGCATGCCCTCGCGGAAGGCCCTGGCGCGGATGCGGGCCGATTCCTCCAGCACGAAGGGACCCTCGTAGAGCGGACTGTCCAAGCCGGGTTCGCTACCATCCAGGGTATAATGGATGGCGGCGTCTTTTGTCCGGCTGGTAATCTCTACCTGCGTTCTGTCCCGGAACAGGGACAGGTTTCCCGCCACGGCGGGCGTAGAGACAACGGGCTCCGTGCTCAGCGAGTAAGGAGCGGGAAGGGCGTCGCGCCCGTGGCAGGGTTTTCGGGAAAGGGTGAACGAGAGGGTCCCTCCGGCCATGATTTCTTCATAGGTCAGGTAATTGCGCTCCACCGGTTTCCCGTTCAGGGTCACCTCTTTAATATAAGGATACTGCGGATGGTCCGCCGTAATGGTGAGGGCGTTGCCGTTCCCGAGGCCGATGGCGGCCTTTTTGAAAAGCGGGGCTGAGAGGATGAACTCTCCGCTGGCGGGGCAGGCCGGATACAGGCCCAGGGACGAGAGCACATACCAGGCGCTCATCTGTCCGCAGTCCTCGTTGCCGCACACGCCTTCCGGGGTAACGTCGTACATTTCCTTCAGGAGGCTGCGTACCACTTCCTGGCTCTTGGAAGGGGCGCCCACCCAGTTGTAGATATAGGCCATGTGATGGCTGGGCTCATTGCCGTGGGCATACTGGCCCATGAGACCGGTGATGTCCGAGAAGGTCTTGTTCTCGCTCCGGGCCGAATAGGTGAAGAGCGAATCCAGCGCCGCCTCCATGGCTTCCGCCCCGCCCATCAGGGAGATGTGGCCGGCTTCGTCGTGCGGGACGAAGAAACGGTACTGCCAGGGGATGGCTTCCGTGTAGTCACGGGTAGAGGACACCTGGTCGAAGGGCGCCACCCAGCTTCCGTCGGCATTCTTGCCGCGCATGAAACCCGTGACGGGGTCGAAGACCCGCTGATAGGAGCGGGCGCGTTCATCATACTCCGCGGCCACGTCCAGGCGGCCCAGTGACTCCGCCACGCGGGCGATGCACCAGTCGTCGAAGGCGAATTCCAGCGTCTGGGACACGGAAGAGCCTTTCATATCGGCCGGAATATAGCCGTACTTCGTGTAGAGTTCCGAGGTATTCCCCTTATTCTTGTTGGAGGAGACGATCATCGCCTCCAGCGCCTCCTCGGGGTCGAAGCCGCCGATGCCGCGAAGGTGGGCATCCGCGATGACAGGAATGCTGTGATAGCCTATCATGCAGCCGGTTTCCCCGTGCGCAAGAGGCCAGATGGGGAGTTCTCCCCACTGGCGGTACATCTCCAGCATGCTGGAGACCATGCTTCGCACCAGTTCGGGATTGATGAGCATCTGGAGCGGATTCCAGCTGCGGAAGGTGTCCCAAAGAGAGAGGGTGGAGTAGAAGGGTTCTGCTCCGGCATCGGCTATATTATTAGGGCACACCAGCGTGTGATAAAGGCAAGTGTAGAACTGCTCCACGGGACCGCCCTCCACCAGGATGGTGCCCAGGGAACTGTTCCAGTCGTCCTGGGTGAGCAGGCAAAGCTCGTCGAAGGAGCGTTCCTGCGCCTCTGCCAGGCGGTTTTCCAAGGCGCCCTCTGCACTGGAGAAGGAGAGCCCGGCTTTGACCGTCAGCTGCAAAAGACCTTCCGGGAAGCTTAACAGAAGCTTTCCGGGGGCAGTTTCCTCCGCTTTTTCAAACGGGACGGAGAAGCTGGCGGAGAGATAGCACTCCCGGCCGCCTACCCAGCCGTCCACGATCCTTTTCCCGGCCACTTCCTGGTCCGAGACCACAGTCAGGGACGCTTCGCGGGCCCGGTTCCAGTCGCCGATGGTATGGACTGCGTCGATGAGCAGCAGGCGCTCCCCTTCCCCGCTGAAGGTATAGCGATGTACGCCCACATGGGGCGTGGCGGTAAGCTCGGCCACAATAGACGGAGTTTCCACTTTGTAATAGCCTGGACGGGCACTCTCCATTTTGTGGTCCAGGGGCAGCGGGGCCACCTCGCCCACGCCGGGCGTGAACAGGAAATCCCCCAGATCCGCACAGCCGGTGCCGGAAAGGTGCGTATGGCTGAAGCCCAGGATGGAGGTGTCTGAATAATGGTAACCGGAGCAGCCGTCCCAGCCCAGCACCCGGGTATCCGGGCTTAACTGCACCAGGCCGAAGGGCGTGGTGGCGCCGGGATAGGTATGGCCGTGGAAGCCGGTGCCGTTGAACACGTTCACATTATCCAAAAGGTCCTGCGGCGCACCCGTACAGGCGACCAGCAAAGCCAGAGCGAACAGGAGGGAAAGAGGTCTTTTCATATCAGACAAAGATAACAAATCGTTGGTATAATTCAAAGGGGCGGAAGAAAAGAAAACCAGGACGAAGCACAAGTCCCGTCCTGGTCATCTCGAATCATCTCTTTTTATTCCGCTTTCAGCTGCACCGTTGCGTAGATGTAGCTATGGTCGGAGAGGTTGCCGGAACTGACAGCGGTGCCGTTACCCACTCTCTCCCACTTTCCTTTGGGGAAGGAGTAGATGTGGTCCACCCAGTTCACGAACACGTGGTCGCCCACATTCTCAAGGGGGGCCAGGGTGGACGTATTGCTGGTATTCAGGTCACCGGCCATAAGGGTGGGATAGGGCGGATTGTCCAGACTTGCAAACTGGACGCTCCAGGTGGCGTGGTTGGTCCGGATGGTTTCCGGCCCCTTGTGGTCGAAGTGGGAGCACACCACGCGGACGATGGTGCTTTCCGTTGCTGAAACCGGCACCAGGATATCCACATAGCCCACGCTGCGCTGGTCGCTTCCCCATTGGGAAAGAAAAGGCTCAGCGTTCTGGTCGTAATGGCCCTCGCCCATATTGTTCGTGTACTGGAACTGCACGGAACCGGCGTTCACAATGGGATACTTCGAGAGGATGGCATTCCCGTAGTAACCGCCGCTCTTGGGGTAGGACATAATGTAATAGGAATACATCCCCAGGGATGCCGCCACTTCGGCCGCTTTCTCCTTATTGGACATACGGTCCGACGCGCTTTCGTACTCGTTGAACGTAATGATGTCCGGATTCACGGCCTGGATCTTGGCCAGGTGTTCCGTAATGGGGAAACCGCTGGTTTCTCCGGTCTTGTCCCTGCGTTCGAAGCTGAGGACGTTCCAGTCGAAGATCGTAAGGGTCTGGGCCGATGCCATATAGGCGCTGCCCAGCAGCAGTGCAAGCACACTGACGGTTTTCAAAAACGTTCTCATCTTACTTCCAGGTTACGTTGACGGAATAGGCTTTGGCGGAAATGCCGCTGATGGCGGCTTCCTTCACCTCGTTGAAAGTCCAGTAGCGGGTGGGCGCCGCCACGAAAATCGTGAAGGCCGACCCGACCGTTCCCTTGTAGGTTTTTCCGCCGGCGGCCGTCACTTTCGCGGCCAGGGCGTCGTACAGGTCGTTCTTGACCGTACCCACCACGATGGCGTTGGATTTCTCCTTCACGATGTTGGAGTAGGTGGTCCCGAAGGCGTCCACCTGGGCCGAGGCATCCAGGCGGCCCGTATAGACGTTCGCCTGATACTCGGTATCCTTTTCCTTCACCACGTTGCCGGATTCATCATAGGTGGTCACCTTTCCCTTGACAGGGTCCACGAAATAGGTGAACCAGGTACCCCCGGAAGGAAGGGAATGCGCATCCCGGTAAGGGGCGTTCAGGGTGATGACCGAGCCCTGGAAAGCGGTGGAAGACACCTGCTTGCCGGGGTTGTGCACCAGCCACCAGCCGTTGGTGCAGGTGGCTGTGTTCATCATTCCCATCTGGCCGGAATCCACCCGGTCCAGGATGATGGTCTTTCCCTTGCCGAAGGTGGCGAGGGCCGTCGCATCGGCCTGTGTGGAAATCAGCGGATTCCCGTCCAACTTGGAAACAAGGACAATGTCCCCGGCGGCCTTGACGGTAGTCTTACCGGTACCGCCGCCTCCGCCGGAGGATCCATTGTCCTTTCCCCCACAGGCCGCCAGGCAGAAGGCGGCCGTGAGGAGAAGAGTCAGTTTGGTCGCGTGTTTCATAGACTATTCGTAACCAACATTCTGCTTGAGGTTCACCGTGCCCCTGAAGGCGGTGGCAGGAATGGCGAACACCTGGTTGATACCTTCCTTGTAGTCACGGCCGGGCTCGAACTCGAATTCCGAAATGGTATCGTAGTTACCGAGCGTGCCGATCTTAACGCCCAAGGTGGGTTCGGCGCAGACTTCCTTCGCAATGCCCCAGCGTACCAGGTCGTGGAAACGGCTGGGCATATACTCGAAGGCCAGTTCCACTCGGCGTTCGTGCTGCAGCTGGGCCATCGTGGCATCCGTGTCCTCCGGCAGGCCGGCACGGGCGCGAACCTTGTTGATGAGGTTCTTGGCTTCGGCATCACCTTCGCCGTTGAGGACGATGAGGCATTCGGCCTTCATCAGGCAGATGTCGGCAAAGCGGATCAGCACCATTCCCAGGGTATTGGACGCGAAGTTACCGTCGGAGGACACTTCCTTGCCGATGCAGTCGGCGTCGTGCCAGGGAGAGAGGAACTTGATGTAGGCCAGGCCGGTATCCGTACCCGGACGATAGGTGCGGCTGGAGCCGTAAACGAAGGTGCGGCCCACAAACGTGAACTCGTGACCGGGATAGAGGATGGTGGCGTCGCGACGCTTGTCTCCGTCCTCATAGGACTTCCACAGGTTCATCGTCGGGTTGAAGTAACCCCAGGTGTTGTACAGGCGGAAGCCACCGTTTTCGAAGGACATTCCGTGGTACTTGGGACCGTTCTTGCCCACATTGCCCACCAGGGAGTACAGATACTCGCAGGAGAAGTTGTTGGCACGGGTGAACAGGTTGGCGTAGTCGTTGCCGGTTCCGTCGGTATAGATATCGCGCTTGTCCTCTCCGGTGAGGTTCATAATCTTGTTGCAGTAGTCGATGCAAACCTGATAGTAGGAGTGGTCGTACTGGGCGGCATACAGGGCGGCGCGGGCGGCGAAGCCCCAGGCAGCACCTCTCCAGGCCATACCGTACTGTTCCTGCGGCTGTTCGCTCAACAGGGGAAGGTAACCGGCGGCTTTGTCGAAGTCCGCGATAATCTGCTTGTAGTTGTCCAGTGCACTCTTCGGACGCGGGGCGTCATACTCGCTCAGCGGGGTGGTGTCCAGAATGATCGGAATACCGCCGTTGATGTCGTCGGCATAGTAAGGAGCAATCCAGAGCATCGCCAGGCCGCGCCAGAAATAGGCGTTGCCGAGAGCCCAGTTGGCAAAGGCGGGTTCCACGTTCATACCGGGAACGGCGCCGATGATGTCGTTGGCCTTCTTGTTGATCTGGTACATCACAGGCCAGGTGTTCTTGGCATCACGGCCATTCTGGGAATCCATCTGGAAACGACGGATTTGGTAGGCCTGGGCGGTATTACGGCCAGGAACCGTATTGTCCGAAGCCGCTTCGAACCAGGCGATGCCACGACCGGTCACGCCCTCGCCGCCGGTCTGGTCGTCATAGACGGACATCAGGCCGTAAACGGTGCGTTCAATCTGGTCTTTGGTGCTGAGTTCGGGGTTTTCGCCGTACACGGGCGTTTCCAGGAACTTGTTGCAGGAGGAAAGCGTTAACGCTACAGCTGCGATCGAAAGTACAAATATCTTTTTCATAGGGCAGTTCCTTTCTTAGAAGTTAATGTTGGCACCGAAGGTAAACATACGGGTGAGCGGATACAGACCGCGGTCTACGCCGAAGTTTCCGCATTCAGGATCAATACCGCTGTACTTGGTAAAGGTGAGGAGGTTGTCTGCGCTGAAGTACACACGCACGTGCGGCATATTCTTCACAAACTTCGGGATGCTGTAACCCAGGGTTACGTTCTTCAGGCGGAGGTAGTCGCCCTTCTCCAGGAAGATGTCGGAGAACTTGTCATAGTTGCCATTGACGTCTTCGGCAATACCCAGACGGGGATAGCGGCTGCTCTCATTGTTGAAATCCCAGGTATCCAGCACGTCGGTCACCAGGTTGCCCAGGTCGTTGCGGCCGGTCATACCCAGCTGCTTGAGGCCGTTGTACACGTAGTTTCCGGCCACGCCCTGGAACATAATGGACAGGTCGAAGCCCTTGAAGGCGACGCTGGCACCGAAGGAATAGGTGCTGGTAGGAGCGTAGGAGCCCATGAACACGCGGTCGGACTCGGTGATCTGACCGTCGTTGTTGGTATCCACATACTTCAGGTCGCCGGGCTTGGCGTTGGGCTGGATGATGTTGGTGGCGGCCGTCTCGGGGTCGGTCCAGGTGTAGTCGTCAATCTCTTCCTGGCTGCGGAAGATACCGTCCGTCTGATACAGGCGGAAGGAGCGCCAGGGCTGACCGGCGTCCGTGTAGATGAGGGACTTGTTGTTCAGCTGGATGCGCGTGTGCTCGTAAGGATCGATACGGGTACCGTAAGAGAGCACCGTGTTCTTGTTGTAGGCGTACATACCCCAGACGGAGTACTTGAGCTCGCCGTTCAGCACGGTGTCGTTCAGCTCGAGCGAGAGTTCGAAACCCTTGTTGGAAACTTCACCCACATTGCCCAGCGGCTCGGCGTCCACGCCCAGCTGCGGGTTGGTGGGGACGTAGTCGATAACGCCGTGGGTCTGCTTGTCGTAGATGTCGGCGCTGAAGTTCACCAGCCCGTTCAGGAAGGTGAGGTCGATACCGCCGTTCAGCTGCGTGGTGGTTTCCCAGGTGGCGCTGTAGTTGGGGATGGTGGTGATGTAGGAACCCGTGTGGTGCTGGTCCAGGTTGGCCCCGGTGGTGACCAGCGTTTCGTAATTGGCCATCACCACGTTGTAGACACTGCGGTCGAAGCCCTTCACGTCACCCACTTTACCCCAGCCGCCGCGGATCTTCACGAAGGTGAGGACATCGGCCACGGCGCTGCCCTTGTAGAAGGGTTCGGAGGAAAGTTTCCAGGAGGCCGATACAGACGGGAACCAGTCGTAGTTCTTGGTCTTGTAGAGCTTGGAGGAGGCATCCCGGCGGATGCTGGCCACCAGGAAGTAACGGTCGTCGTAGGAATAACCCACGCGGCCCATCAGGGACATCAGGGCTTCCTCATAGATGGACTCCGTAGGAACACGGGTCGGGTTGAGGGCACCCATATCCCAGATGAACTTGGTGATGTCCTTGTCCGGAGACACCTGATAGTCGCGGGTGTAGATCCAGCGGGTCTGGTACTTGGCGTGGTCGGCGGTAAAGCCCAGCATCGCGCTCACGTGGTGCTTGCCGAAGATGTCGGCATAGCTGAGGGTGGTCTCCGACAGCCAGTGGTTGTTGTTGGAGAAGGACTGCTCGCGGTTGTCCTGCAGACGCAGAAGACCGGGCTCACTGAAGACGGGCTCGTACAGGTCGTATTCGGCCTTGGTGAGGTCTGCGGTGAAATCCGACTTGAGGGTGATCTGCGGGATGGGCTTGATTTCAAGGCCCGTGGTGGAGTAGAGCTTGGTGGTGGGATACTGTTTGCGCACGGTGTTGAGATACTTCACCGGGTTGAACAGGAGCGGACCGGCAGCGGTGGCGCCGTCATAAACAACACCGCCGTACTGCTTGTTGCCGTCGGCGTCCAGCACATACTCACCGTTTTCGTCCACGGCATACACCGAGGCGGAACGGGGATACCAGATGGCGCCGATGATGGGTCCTTCGTGGTTGGTGAGCACGTTGCCCTGGCCGTTGGAGATGGCCACGTTCACACGCTCGGAAACCTTCAGCCAGTCGGTCACCTTATAGTCGGCGGCCAGTTTGCCGTTGAAGCCCTTGCTCCAGGTGTTCAGCAGCACGCCGTCTTTCTTGTCGTAGCCCAGGCTGAGAATGGAATTCAGTTTCTCGGAGCCGCCGGAAACGCTCACGCTGTAGTGCTGGCGCTGGCCCGTGCGGAAGATCTCGTTCAGCCAGTCGGTGCGGGTGGTCTGTCCGAAAGGATAGGTGGCAGGATCGGCCATAGCAGGGAGGGTGGCGGCAGTGGCGTTATCAATAGCCTTCGCCCAAGTCTCACTCCACTGTTCGGCGGTCAGCAGGCTCGGAAGCTTGCCCACGCGGTCCATTCCGTAGGAGACGTTCACGTCCACGTTGGCCTTGCCGGCCTGAGCCTTCTTGGTGGTGATGATCACAACGCCGGAGGAACCTACCTGGGCGCCGTAGATAGCGGCCGAGGCGGCATCCTTCAGCACGGTGATGGTTTCGATGTCGTCGATGGAATAGGGGGCACCGGGCACACCGTCCACGACGAACAGGATACCGTCGCCGGATGAGGGATCGTCATCACTACCCTTGGAACCGCGGCCACGCACGCTGAAGGAGCTGGAGGACATCGGGTCGCCGGACATCTGGACGGTCACGCCGGGCAGACGGCCCTGCAGGATGGTTCCCAGGTCGCTGGCGCGGCTCTTGATGGTCTCGTCCAGCTTGATCTGGCTCACGGCCATCGAGAGGTCCTGCTTACGGGTGGAGCCGTAACCGATGGAGACGGCCTCGTTCAGGACGTTGGCATCGGCCTCCAGGACCACGTTAATCACGCTGCGGTAATTGACACTTACCTCCTGAGGGGCAAAGCCCATAAAGGAGAACTCGAGTACGGCATCCCCGGGGACGGTAATCTGGTATTGGCCGTCCAGGTCTGCATTGGTACCGGTGGTGGTACCCTTCACCAATACGGCCGCGCCGGGGAGGGGTTCATTGGTATTGTCAAAGACAGTACCACTGACCGTAATCCGGTTCTGTGCGGCAGCAGGGATGAGCGCGGCAAACAGGATTCCCGTCAGAAAAAGGACGGCACCGCTTGCGCACTTTTTAAAGAATGAAGTCATCTTCATACTGCGAATTGGTTAAAAAATTAATAATGAGGTTATAGTTAGGATTCTTCGTTTAAAAATACCTTTACAAATGTAGGGAGTTTTCAAACCAGGAGGGGATTAAATCACGCAGAGTACACCCCATTTTGCGCAGACTTTTTGGCGTGATTATGAATATTTTTACTAAGATTGGATATTTCCGCCCTTTTCCATTGAATTTTTATAAATAATGCGTAAATTAGCCCCAAAATTCTGCGCAAAATGGCCCGCGTACTCATGATGACCGACTTCTCGGAGTCGTATGCAAACAAGCTCCTGCAAGGGATAGAACGCTATTCCCACGAACACAGCCCGTGGGTGGTGAGCAAGGTTCCGCTTTCCCTGCGGGACTCCAACAAGATGGACGCCGTGGCCGATATCGCCACCTATTGGAAGGCCGATGCCATCATCGGCCAGTTCCGCAGCGTAGAAGACATCCGGGTTTTCAGCGAGCGTGGAATCATCCCCATCGCCCAGGACTACATCCAGCCCTTCCCCGGCATCATCAACATTTCGGGCGATTACGAAATCTCCGGAAAGGTGGCCGCCCGCTTTTTCATCGACAAGGGCGTGCGCAATTTCGCCTTTTACGGGATGAAGGGCGTCGTGTGGTCAGATGCCCGGCGCGACGGGTTCCTCGCCGAGATTGAATCGGCCCTGGGAACGCCGGTCCCCAAAAAAAACCTGCGGGAAAGGAGGGAACTGAAAGGCACCTGGTGGTACAGCACGGACCATCTGATCAACTGGCTCCGGAATCTCCCGAAACCCGTGGGCATCTTTGCCTGCGACGACAACAAGGCCCACAACATCATCGAGGCCTGCGCCCTTGCGGAAGACCCTTCCATCAGCATCCCGGAGCAGATTATGGTGCTGGGCGTGGACAACGACGAAACCCTGGGACTGCTGTGTCAGCCCAAGCTCTCCTCCCTGGCCCTGGACGTGGAAAGCGCCGGCTACCAGCTGGCGGGCCTCATCGAATCGTTGCTGAAACTGCCCCTGTACGAGCGGGAAGAAGCCTACAAGGACATCATCGTAAAGCACACCCACATCGTTTCCCGCCAGAGTACCGAAATCCCCGAGGTGAAAAACCCCTTCATCAACAGGGTCGTCCATTACATCCAGGACAACCTGAGCAACGGAGTTGGCGTGAAAGAGCTGGTGGAACTGGCCCCGATGAGCCGTCGGACGCTGGAAGAAACCTTCCTCAGGGAAATGGGCAGTTCCATTTATCAATACATCATTCAGGAGCGCGTGCGCCGCGCGAAAGAAATGATGGACCGCGGCCTGAAACCCCAGCAGGCGGCGCTGGAACTGGGTCTTGAATACAAGGTGATGGCCCGCAACTTCAAGAAAGTGACGGGTGTCTCTCCCAAGGATTATACACCCCCGAAAAAAGATTAATATGGCAACCGACATCGATAAATTCGTTCACGACCAACTGTCCGTCTGGCCAAAGGTGGCGGCCAAGTACCGCTCCCTCAAGAGCGCGCAGACCCGCACCCTCCCCTACGGCGGCCTGCTGGTTACCCTGCAGTGCAATCCGGGGCGGCTTCCCATCTTCGACCACGGCTGTCCGCTGTGCGAAGAGAACTATATGGAAAAGCAGCACACCCTGCCGTTCGAAGGACGGAAAGGGCGCAAATACAACATCCTGGTGAACCGGGCGCCCATCTTCCCGAACCATCTGGTGATTACGCGGGACCAGCACGTTCCCCAGACCATCTGGCACCGTTTCCCGGACATGCTGGACCTGGCCGCCGCACTGGAAGGCTACGTCGTTTTCTACAACAGCCCCAACAGCGGTACTTCCGTGCCCGGCCACGCCCATTTCCAGGCCTGTCCCAAGGGATATATGCCTTTGGAGCGCGCTGCGGAACGGATTTTACGCGCAGTCGCAGCCGGCGACGACACACCGGAAGCAGAGTTTATCGGCAGCACCAGGGATGCCCAGCTATACCATTTCAAGCGTTTCAACCGCGGGGTGTTTTTCCTGCGCGCCCAGACGGCCAAGTCGATGGCCAAGCAGTTCTACCGCCTGCTGGACTGCCTGAACCTGGTGGCCGAGGAAACCGAGCCCCGCTTCAACGCCCTGGCCTATTGCAGCGAGGGCGAATACCGCGCCGTGGTAATGCTCCGGAGTGCCAGCCGGCCCCATTTCCCCCTCTCCCCCGGGACGGCCGATATGGCCGGCTTCGTGGTGGTGCCGGAGGTGGCCGATTTCCCCCGCATCACGCCGGAAGTCCTGCAGGGCATCTATGAGGACGTCACCCTCTCGGAGGAAGACGAAAAACGCCTCCTGTGGCGCCTGGTGCGCACCCAGCCCCGGATCGAGGTAGGTGTAGTGGCCGCCCCGGAGATTCGTTTCGAAATCATCTCGGACGGTGCCGGGCCGCAGACGGTGAGCTTCCGGGAAGGCCGGATCGACTACAACGGCGCCCTTTACGACGAACTGGTGTTCGAGGCCGTCACCATCTCCACACTGTTCGCGGAGCCCTCCTTCATCCTTTATCTGGAGGGTGGACCGCACCGCTATGCCGGCACGCTCAAGTTCGTCGTGGAAGACGGGAAAGTGCAGGCCGTGAACCTGCTGGGGGCCGAAGACTGGCTGCTGAGCGTCATCTCACTCGTCCCTGCCGCGCAGCAACGTCCGGAGGCCGTCCGCCGGCGCCGCTGGCTCTACGAGCGGATGGAGGCGGGCATCATCCGCTGCCAGGATTATATCGGCCTCACGGATAAGGCCGATGCAGCCGCGCGCGCAGCGGTAGACGAAACCTGGGGAAAACTAGAGTAGCGCCTTCAGCGCTTCCCGGATGCGGTAATAATCGGCCTCGAAAGTGGGGGCGACGATGTTGCTTTGGATGGCTGCCTCGAGCTCCTCGAAGGTCCACCACTTCCCTTCCGTCACCTCTCCGTTGTCCGGATCCAGTTCCGGATGCCCTACGGCCGCATACATAAACACGAATTCACGGTCCCGCGGACTCTCATAGGTATAAGTGCCCAGCAGGATGGGATTGAAGCCGCTCAGGCCCAGTTCTTCGATGGCCTCGCGGTAGAGCGCCTCCAGGGCCAGTTCGCCGTAGCTTACGTGACCGCCCACCGCGCTGTCCCAAAAGCCCGGGAAGCGGTTCTTGTGGCGGGAACGCTTCTGGAGATAGATCCGGCCTTCGCGGTCGATCAGGTGCAGGTGCACCACCGGATGGAGGGCCTTGGAACCGCCACCGCCGTGGCACCAGGCGCGGGACGCCTGGCCGTAAACCAGGCCGTTGGGCTCGATCAGGGGGAGGATTTCCCCTTTGGGGACGGGCACTTTGCCGGGCCTTTCACTGGTAGGACGCGGGTAGATGGGAGCGGGCTCCGAAGGGTAGACAAGGTCGAACATTCTAAAACACCATTTTTACGGTAAAGCAGGACTTGCCGTCCACGCGGCCTTCCACATACCAGACGCCATAACTTTGCAGGCGGAAAAGAGCCACGCTTTCGCCCGCCTTTGTCTCCTTGTTGAAGTTGATGCAGAGGTCCTTGACAGGGCTTTCCGTCACCTCCGGAGGCAAGCAGTCCATCGCCCACACCACATAGCGGGCGTTGTTGGTGTGGCCGATCATATCCAGGTCGGAATAGCTCACGATGTGTACGCCTGCGGGTTCGCCCGCCTCCTGCGGAGGGAAAACCACCTTGGGGGCAGGCTCGGCGATGGCATCGGCCGTCTCCGGCTCGGTTCTGATGCGCTCCTGCAGGACTTCCGGACGCACCAGCCGGCGCGTCTGCTCGTCGATGACCACCCAGGAACTGGTGGCTTCAATCAGAGGTTTGCCATCCTGGCTCTGAAGCTCGAAGTCGCGCAGGTAGAAAAGGCCTTCGGAGCGCTTGTGCCAGGTGAAAAGACGCACCCATTCGCGCCAATGAGCCGCTTCGTGAAAGTGAATATGCAGGCGGGTGAGCACCCAGGCCGTGTGATGCACGTGCAGACTATCATAGCCGAAACCCAGTTCCTCGGCCGCCCAATAGGCAATCTCCTGCGCCATATCCATAAACGCAGCCGGTTTCAGGGCCATTTTCGAATCGGTCTGATAACAGGGGATGCACAGGTCCTGGCGGAATTTGTATCCGTCGCGGATAACGGGTACCATAGGCATTTAACCGTGAAGGATTTGCAGTTGTTCGGGGCTGTACAGGAAGCTGTCCAGCCACTCCGGTGCCAGCCGGCCCACGACGGCAACCGCCACGGCGGCCACCACGGCGATGATCAGGAGCCACAGAATGATGCGGCCGAAGACTTTCCAGCCCTTGTGGGATTTCTTCGGGGCTTCTTCTGCAGGGGTCTCAATCGGAGCCTCTTCTGCCGGAGCCTCGGAGGAAGGCGCTTCCTCCGTCACTGAATAGGGGGCCGATGTTCCGGAAGAAGCGCCTTCCTCCGCAGGCTCCTCAGGGACGGCCTCATTTTCAGCGACCGAAGGGGTATCGGCCTCCGGCTCCACTGCAGGAGCGGGTTCTGCCTCCAGGGCCTCCGCCAGGTTGGATACGGCGGCGGCGACTTCTTCCGGCGTTTCCTCGTGGGTTTTCAGCGAGATGGGCTGCAGGCCGAAGCCGGCGGGATAGATGTCCAGGTCTTCATCGGCCACGAAGAAGAAGTGATTCTCCCGGGTGGCGCGAAGGCGGCCGAGACCGGAAAGGATCAGCGTCTTGCGCTCCTTGAGGACTTCCTTCATCTCCAGGATGAACTCCTCCAGGATGCGGGCGGCATCGGCCTCCGTAAGATCTTTATTGTCGCGCGCATAGAGCTCCACCAGCAGACGGTCCTCCCCCTGCTTGGGCGAGAAATAAAGCCTTCTGTAGGGCGGCAGGATGGTGTATCCGCGATCCGTAAAGGACGCCGGAACCAGTTCCGCCACGAAACTGCCCATCCCGGGCAGGGTAACGGAATCGTGGTCCATCACCGCCTCTTTCACCATTTTTGCCAGAAGGTCGATATTCATTTTCTCTGCAGGCCGAATTGACTTACAAATATAAGAATTATTTTTTGCAGAAAAACTTTGGAGAATCCAAAAAAGATTGTACCTTTGCAATCCCGTTTCACGTGAGCGGTAAAATTCCTCCTTAGCTCAGTTGGTTAGAGCATCTGACTGTTAATCAGAGGGTCGTTGGTTCAAGTCCAACAGGGGGAGCTTCAGAGCACCGACCGAAAGGCCGGTGCTTTTCTTTTTGCCCAGGCGTTGCAATCTTACCTCGATTATAGCGCTAAAATCAAGGTAAGATTGTCGTACGATACAATCTTACCCCAGAAATCGGCACGAAATCAAGGTAAGATTGACCCCGGGTCGCGCCCCTAAAGAGGGAAGGACGGATTGGGGCGGGAAGGAAGAGGGGGACGAGGGTGTGTCCACCCTCGGACACATATAGAGGGAGGGGCCCGCCGGATACAAGTTCCCGAAGGGGACGCAGGAGACGGTGGGAGGGCCGGAGTGAAGCGCAGCGGAACGGAGTCCCTCGTCCCCCTCTCCCTTCCTGCCAAAAATAAAAAAAGGGAAGCGGCCTCCGCTTCCCCTTTAAATGTCGGGATGACTCGACTCGAACGAGCGACCCCTACGTCCCGAACGTAGTGCGCTACCAACTGCGCTACATCCCGAGCTTGATAAAAAACAAGCCCTTAAGCGAGCTTGTTAATGTAAACCTGAAGGCCACTCTTGAGGTTGGCCGCCTTGTTCTTGTGGATGACGCCAATCTTGGCGAGTTTGTCGATCATTGCGAAAACCTTGGGGGCGCTTTCTGCAGCGGCTTTCTGGTCTGTGGTGTTGCGCAGGTCGCGGATAGCGTTCCTGGTTGTCTTTGCGTAATACTTGTTATGAAGGCGGTGACGCTCACTCTGACGGGCGGCACGCGCGGCGGATTTAGTGTTTGCCATTATTTTACTTTTTTATATTTGGTAGTGGGTAGGAGAATCGAACTCCTATTGCGGGAATGAAAATCCCGAGTACTAACCGTTATACGAACCCACCAAACTT